>Ga0187846_10000916_pt1 | contig 16874 bp, 15 predicted proteins | sample TC_taG_FD_161473 | JGI IMG/M metagenome (GOLD analysis project Ga0187846, IMG submission 161473) | Biofilm microbial communities from the roof of an iron ore cave, State of Minas Gerais, Brazil - TC_06 Biofilm (v2) | ecosystem: Environmental > Terrestrial > Deep subsurface > Cave > Wall biofilm...
AGAAACACCTGAATACGTTGCAGATAAAAACGCTGCAGCTCGAAGACGCGGGGATCTCCCACTCGGGAAGCTTCGTTGGCAATGACGCAACCTTCTCTAATTTTCTCCTTCTCGGGCAGGTGAGCGTGAGGTGCAGAACGACCAGGACAGGCGAACGGCGGAGATACTGGAAGGATGCATAACGTGGAGCACAAAAACACGAGCGTTCCTCCCGAACAGGGTTTGCAGCTCCACCGGGTGTTAACGCTGCGTCAAATCAAAATCACAATATCGCTTTATATCTGGTGGTGCTAACTCAAGGTGTACCCGCTCTTTGTACCCCTCTGTCGGCCATACTATCGCTTTTACCCCTAAGACGATGAGTGCCGCGCGTTTATCCTCTGGTGTAACCTCATAATCTGGATTATCAAGAAATGGCCGTATTCTCTCTGCCCATGTCTCAAACTTGTCCAGGGATGCACGCAACTTTTCCTCTCGTTCATGCGTGTTACTGAGCCTGGCAATGAGGCGTTCAGTTTCCCGCTTTTCACGCTCTAGTGTTGCTAACCGCTCTCTGTGTAACTTTCTGATCTCTTCATCTTTTATGTCTTCTCCTATGGCAAAGAGGTTTACGATTTTCCCCATAATCTCTGTAAGGGTGGCTTCCAGCGTTTCTACATGGTTACGCTCTCTGAGTTGCCCGCGTAATGTTTCTATACGCTGGCGAATAAGGCACGGATTTTGTATATACGGGATGGCAAACTCCCATGCCGCAGGGTCAAGCGTATTGACAGCAATAGCAACGCAGTGATGGCGGGAAATTTCCTCGCTTCCCTCGTTACGTTTGCATTCGTACTGGCTCCATTGGACATAGTCGCTATGGGGTTTGGTATGGTGATGGACATACATCCGTCTCTCGCAGATGCCACAAAAAACCAGCCCGCTTCGTAAAAGCGTCAGGTTGGGGCGTTGGTTATTGCGAGAAGCCGTGTCTTGATTGAGACGGAGTTGTTCTTGTACTGCGTCAAATTCTTCAGGATCAACAATTCGAGGAAAAATTCCGTCAGGAAGTGGAATTAAATCCTCTTCTATGCCGCTCTTTTCTTTCCCTCGTCCTGCAAATCGGTTATTGACTGCGTAGGGGTATCCCCGATAGTTGCCGTTGGTTAAATGTTGCAGCACGGTTGCACGGTTCCATACGATATTGCCGGTGATGGTGGGAATTCCCATCCGGGTTAAGGTGAAGGCAATGCCCCTGACACTGATACCTTGTAAACACAAGGAGCGTTCATAGGCAAGAACATCACGCTCTGTCCATGCCTTCCCGTCTATCACCGCAACTACATCTTCATTAAGAGCATACCGACCGTTCTTGTACTCCTTCGTGTCAGCAAATTTATACCCATACATGCGGTCTCCCTGTCCAGTTATAGCTATCTTTGCCCGATGGAGTTTGCCTCGACTGGTTCTTATCCTCGTTTTCTCCGCTTCCACTTCTCCTAAGAAGCCTTGGTCTGCATGAAGCAACCTGCCTTCTGCGGTATCTTCAAACTTTTCGGTTATGGAAATAACCGTTACATGAAACCGTTTGAGGTATTCAATGATAGCGTACTGTTCCGATGACTTGCGGGCAAGCCTGAAAAACTCAGTACACAAGACACCATCAAATCTATTTACTTCCGCATCATCCCAAAGCTGCATTAAGCCTGGTCGTTCCCAATAAGGATACTTGAGGGCAGAAATCGCATCGGTGTAGATAAGATGGTCTGGTAGCTCAATACCTAAACTTGCAGCGTGGGCTTGTAACGCTTCTTTTTGCGCCTTTAGCACTTCGCTATCTTTTTTTGATGGGTCAGAATTTCTGACGTATCCAGCTAGGACGGTGATTTGCCTTTCCACTCGGTAAAACTCCTTTGATGCCTGGTATATGGACGTAGGGATTTGGGACTACAAAGGGCGGGGTCTTCCTGTACCGTGTGGAGTGTAACTACGGCGGTTTTTTGAGACATGCGAAACCCTCTCCTGTGACAGGAACCACCTGCTCTAAGTGCAGATGTAACATGGTGTCTCTTGGGTTTGTGTGCGTCTGGTTTCCCACCATGGTTTCCTGCTTTTACATAGACCGATACAGGACAAGTATTCGTATTGCTTGTGGGTCTTGCGGTAGTCTCTGATCTCCACCTTTCACCGCGATTTGCACTTCCCATCGCCGTTGAGGTCGTAAAATGAAACGGCAGCAGGGATCAAGTCTGCTCCCTGGTTGGCAAAGGAAGCGATGAGATACAAGCGCGGCGTGTTTTTGCCTGGGTCTTGTGGTAGCTCTACCACTTCAATGGTGCCATGCCGGTTTAGAACGATAAAGTGTGAAATTCCCCCATGCCCAACATTCGCGTCTGTCTGGTATGTCCTGGGATAGCCATAGGTCATATCGTCCAGGTGATGCTGCCACAGTTGGGGAAGGTATGTCCAGGCGGTGATGAAGAGTGCCAGAAACAGCAGACTCACACCAACGTAGACGAGCAGGTGTGGGCGGCGTCGAGGCTGTGAGTCTGCTAGATCGTCTGTCTCCCGTACCCGTACGGTGTCAACCTGGGTGTCTGGTCGCTGTCTGACGACTACGGTGCTACGGGTGCGCGGTTCATCATAGCCGTTGTCCTCATCATTGTACCCTGGGGGAAAACCTGTCCTGGTTGTGATGTAGGTTCTTCCAAGATGTCATGGTCTTCTGCACTGCTCCAGACTAGGGCCTCATGGCATCCATTGCTCGCTTGAGCAACCCTAATACCCGCTGACGATAATCCGCCAGAGTTTCAAAGTCCCATTCGTCGCGCACATCTTCTCCCCCACGAACGGGAAGGTTCTCCTGCAGGGTTCGCAGGCAGCGCAAAGCTAAGCGAGGAGCAAAGTCTGCAAATGTGAGGTGCTGCCTCTCCAGGTAACGTTCGACGATGCCCGCTTGATCGTAGGGGTCCCAGCAATAAATCCAGTACATTGCCATGCTGATGTGGGGGTCTTCAAAACATGGTGAGCTGATGTCGATGATCCCGGTTAAGCGCTCTCCTTCAAAGAGAAAATTTCCCTGGTTGTAATCGCCGTTGGAGAAGGCTAATGGTGTTTCGATCCTGCTCACCACAGGCTCTAAGGCTTCTATCGCTTGCTTGAAGAGAGGTTCAGAGAGCCAGGGACCTCCCTTCGCAAGAATCGCTTGCAGTTCCGAACTCGGCGTTCTACGCAGCAACTGTTGGGCAGCGGGCGTGCGTTGGAGGAACTCTGTCGCGCTATGCATCAGATCGATTCCTTGCAGAATCAGACCAATGGCCCACTGGATCTGCTCCGGGGTAGCAGTTAAGCCCCATTCGAGGAAATCCCGCCCGGGCAATACGTTCAAGATCGTCATGGCTCCTGCTTCGGGCTGTGTGGGATCAATTATGGGGCCTGCGAGAACCGTTGGTACTGGTAAACCAGCCCGCGCAAGCAGGGGGAGGATAGCAGCCTCCTTCTCGACTCCACCTAGAACGTAATTCATTCGGAGAATGAGTTTATATGCTTCTCCATTGGGCAATATCAAATCTACCCAGATGGGGCAGGGTAATTGAACGGTTCGATGAAGCCTTGCCAAGACGATGCGCGTTCCCTTCGGGCAAACGGAGAGCACAAATTCTTCCTGAAAAGGGGTAAGTGGCTTGCTCAGGTCGGCGGGCAGTTTCCATGCCGTGTTGACATCTGGTGGGAGAGGAATGCGGGTTTGCTCGTCTGGCACGTCTCTCCCCTTTCTCAACTTGCCTTTCCGATACAACGATGCGCGTTTCAAGCGTACCCAATTCTCTCCAAGTTTGCAAGCAATCAAGGCAATGTTAGCCAGTTTGGACTTCCCAACTACGTAAAGCATGATGCGAGTGCGCATTACTTGTATCGATATCAAGCATGTCAAGCAATTCTCAGCGAGCCGCCTCGATCAATGCCGCCTGCGGTGCTGTATAGTAGGCCGCACCTCGGAAAATGGATCGTCAATGCCCCTCATTTGGTGTTGAGATCTGCCATGACAAACCGTCTTTCTTTAAAGAGTGAAAATGGGCGAACCCCAAGGAGTGAGCGATGAGGAGACAGGAAGGAAACGAAGGATGAAACGGGATCATATGGCTGCGGCATCTAAGCCGGGACCCGTGCCTCTGCGCCGCGTTTTGAACCTGCGTGAAGCGGTCGCACTTGGCGTTGGCGGCACGATTGGCGGCGGCATCTTCGTGCTGGTCGGTGCAGCGGCTGGGCGTGCAGGGCCGGGGGTGCTCCTGGCCTTTGTGCTTGCCTTTGGTGTGTCCTTGCTGATCGCGCTGCCCTATGCCGAACTTGCTTGCCGCTATCCCCTGGCAGGTGGCGGTTACGCTTTCGCACGGACGCTGCTTGGTCCACACTGGGGTTTCCTGATGGGTTGGGGATACTGGGGAGCGTATATCTTCGTTAGTGGTTATGTGACACTGGGGTTTGGCGGGTACTTCCATGCATTGACGGGCTTGCCCGCCGTCCCTGGTGCGCTGGCCTTGATCGGACTTTGTACCGCAATCAATCTTGCTGGCATCCGGCTCTCCGGCCTGGCGCAGAGCCTGGTTATCGGCTTAGCAATAGCTGCTCTGCTGGGCTTTAGCGCCCTGGGTTTGCCGCGTGTTCACATGGAACAGTTTACACCGTTTCTGCCATATGGACTGGGTGGCGTGGCTGTGGCAAGCCTGTTGGCCTTCCTGGCCTTTGGCGGTTTCGATATGGTGGCGGCTGCAGGCGAGGAGATCACCTCTCCAGAGCGCAACCTGCCCAGGGCAATCCTGTTGACGCTGCTCGTGGTCCTTGGCCTCTACCTGCTGGTCACGTTCGTAGCGCTGGGAGTGCTTCCCTGGAACGAACTGGGCACGTCACCCGCTCCCCTGGCGGCAGCGGCAACGCAGTTTCTTGGTCCTACCGGCCGTCAACTCACGGCAGCTGCGGCACTGCTGACGACAGCAGCAACAGGTAATGCAGTGCTTGTTGTGACTTCGCGGGTTGCCTTTGCGATGGCACGAGACAAATTGCTTCCTGGTCCGGTAGCCCGTGTGTACTCCAAAACGGGGGCGCCATGGGGAGCAGTGCTGCTCAATGGCATCTTGCTGGCCTGCGTCGCTCTCACCGGCTCTGTGGCGTTAGCGGCAGCGGTGGGCGGCTTTTTGTACGTACTGCACTTTCTTTTCACGCTAATTGCGCTTGTGGTGCTCCGCCGTCGCGGTGGGGCATTGCCAGCGTTTCGCACGCCTGCTCCCCGAGTCGTGCTTCCGCTCGCGTTTGGAGGGTGCCTGCTGCTGCTCGTGACGAGTGGACGGACAGGAGTGACAGGTGGCCTCGGTTGGCTCTGCATTGGGCTGCTCGCATATGGAGCTGTGTACATCTACCGCAAGGCATGGCAGCACCGCCCACAGGAAAGGAGATGAACTCCCATCCTTGACAAACATACATACGTATGGTATGTATATAACAAAGTGAGGCATATAGTATGCGACGAACCAAAGAAGACGCGGCTCTTACGCGAGAGAACCTGTTAGATGCCGCTCTGGCAAGCTTCCACGCCAAAGGGTTTATGGAGACCACGCTGGACGACATTGCACACAAGGCGGGGACAACGCGGGGAGCGATTGCCTGGCATTTTGGGAGCAAGGCCGAGTTGTTGAACGCCGTCATTCGTGAGCGCTATATACGAGCTACGACCCGCATGCTGGCGGTTCAGGCGCAGGGGGGAACACCTTTGCAGGTGTTACGCCGCGTCCTTCACTACTGGATGAGTTATATTGAGGAAGATCCAGAATTTCGCGCCATCCATGAAATTACGCTGCAGACGCCGATCTCGGCGGAACTTGCCGATGGTATACGGGAGAAGGTGGAGGGTATTCGCCGTTCGGTTGCATACTTTGCCGGACTCATCCAGCGCGCTATAGATGCAGGGGAGATTCGCCCGGAAGTGAATCCAGAGGTGGCTGCCACAACTGCCCTGGGGATGACAAACGGTATCAGCATGATCTGGCTCCTTGACCCCACAGCCTTCTCTCTCAAAGCTCGCGCCGGGGAGATGGTGGATCTGCTTCTGCATGGTCTGGCGAAAGCTACTCCATAGCCTCTCTTTTTTTGATCATGATACATACATACGGTATGTATATAAGAAAAGGCAGACCGCATTTGAGAAAGGCTTGCCTTGAACGAAGTGAAAGGAGTTTTCTACATGAATGTGATCGAAGCCCAGGATCTCTGGAAAAGCTTTAAGAGTCGCCAGGGGACCGTGGAAGCCTTGTGTGGCGTTTCGCTCCACGTCGAAGCTGGAGAGGTCTTTGGCTTTCTCGGTCCCAATGGAGCTGGCAAGACCACCACGTTGCGTATCCTGGCCACGCTGCTTCCCCCTGATAAGGGGCGTGCCATTGTGGCGGGGCATGATCTGATGCGAGCGCCAGGGAAGGTGCGCGCTTCTATTGGCTATATTGGCCAGATGGGAGGGGCAGATAGCACAGCAACCGGGCGTGAGAATCTGCTGCTGCAGGCGCAGTTGTATGGGATGGCCAGGCGGGCAGCTCAGGAGCGGGCAACAGCCTTGATTGAGCAGCTAGATATGGCCTCGTTCGCCGAACGTTTTGTGCGAACATATTCTGGTGGGCAGCGGCGACGTTTGGACCTGGCACTTGGCCTTGTGCACCGGCCAGCGCTGCTTTTCCTGGATGAGCCGAGCCTGGGGCTGGACCCACAAAGCCGTGCGCGCCTCTGGGAAGAGGTACGCGAGCTGCGAACTGCCGGGGCCACGCTCTTTCTTACCACGCATTACCTGGAGGAGGCCGACAACTTATGCGACCGCCTGGCCATTATCGACGGGGGCCGCATCGTGGCTGAAGGGACACCGATCCAGTTGAAACAGCAGATCTTGGGTGATGTGCTGACCTTGCGTTTGGAGGAGCGGTCAGATGCCGCACTCCAACGAGCGCAGGAGCTTTTGCACTCGTGCCCATACGTGCGCAACATTCAGGGTGAGCAGGACAGCTTACAGGTCTACGTCGAACAGGGAGAGGAGTCGTTGATGAAGATCCTGCACTTGCTTGCAGAGGCGCAGATAGAGGTGACCAGTGTGGCACTGGCTCGCCCTTCGCTCGACGATGTGTTTTTGCGGCAGACCGGGCGTTCGCTGCGCGATCAGCAGGGGGACGCCAATGTGATGAAATTGTATCGCCAGGGGAGGAAACGTTCATGAGAGTGTTCCGGGATACCTGGCTGCTTTTGGGCCGCAGCGTACGCAGTACATTGCGCAATCCCACCTGGGTGGTCATCGGGCTTTTTCAGCCAGTCTGTTACCTGCTGCTCTTTGCACCGCTCCTACAGCCGTTGAGCCAGGTGCCTGGCTTTCCGCCTGGCGGGGCGCTGACCGTGTTTACACCCGGGCTGATGGTACTGATGGCGCTTTTTGGATCTATTACCACCAGCTATGGGCTACTGTTTGAATTGCAAACCGGCGTGATCGAGCGGTTCCGCGTGACGCCTGTGAGCCGCTGGGCGCTGCTGTTGGGGCTGGTGCTTCGTGATGTGCTGGTGGTACTCGCGCAGATGGTGTTGATGTCACTGGTGGCGCTGCTGATTGGAGCGCGTATCAATGTTGGCGGGTTCTTTCTGGCGCTGGCGCTGCTGGCGTTGTTAGCGGTCTGCCTGTCATCGTGTGCCTGCGCGCTAGCGCTGGCGCTCAAAGATTACAATTCCCTTGCAGCCTTGCTGCAGACACTGATCACGCCGGTGATGTTCCTGTCGGGAATTCTGCTGCCATTGACGTTAGCGCCGCCGGTGCTGCGTACAATTGGAAAGTTCAATCCTTTTGCTTATGCTGTGGATGCCGCACGCCATCTCTTCATGGGAAACTTGACCGACATGTCTGTGGCACAGGGGTTTGGCCTGATGGCGGTGTTAATGGTACTGGCGCTCCTGTGGGGCGTGAGGTCTTTCAAACGAGCGACTGCGTGAGTCCTGAGTGGCAAGAAGAGCAAGATAGAAGAAGTTTTTTCTGATCACTGGTGCTAGATTGTATTTACTTGCTCTTTGCCCATGCTCTTCAGGTGCCGGAGGAAGCGGCGAAGCAGCGCAATCCGATCATCAAAGCAAAGGAGAACCCATGAACTATCCGCACATCCCACGTGATGCGCAACGAGTTTTCTTTCATCTCCTCACCAAAGAGACTGCCAGGGAGATGTGAGCAAGATTCGAGAAGTTTTTGCCCGTCCTCCATGCTATGCTGATCACGCTGAAAGCCTTGGCAACTGGTCGTCAGTGCCTCCTGTCTGTGCCAGACAGGAGGCACTGACGACCAAAGAGACCAGAACACTCGACACCCAGGAGGATAAAAATGTTACTTGAGAAAAAGAACGCGGTCATCTATGGAGCGGGGGGAGAGATCGGCAGTACGGTTGCCCGAGCCTTCGCTCGCGAGGGAGCCAGGGTCTTCCTTGCTGGTCGTACGCTAGCACCAATTGAGGCGCTGGCCGAGGAAATCACGAGAGCGGGAGGAAGAGCTGAGGCGGCGCAAGTGGACGCGCTCGACCAGCAGGCCATCGAGAAGCACCTCGCCGAAGTGGCCCAGAAGACAGGAGGCATTGATATTTCTTTCAATCTTATTGGGATAGGATACGAGCAAGGCGAGCCACTCACCGAAATGACGCTGGAGAGTTTCACCCTGCCGATCGCAGATGCCATGAAAACCCAATTTTTGACCACAACGGCAGCAGCGCGGCACATGAGCAAGAAAGGTTCAGGCGTGATCCTGGCGATCACTGCCACGCCTGGTCGCAACTTCATTCCGAACTCCGGCAGCTTCGGCATTGCATGTGCAGCGATCGAGGGGCTGTGTCGGCAACTGGCAGGGGAACTCGGGCCTCAAGGCATCCGTGTCATCTGTCTTCGCTCGGCTGGCTCGCCGGATTTACCCAAATTGGGCGAGTTTTTCCGCCAACTCGCTGAACTTGCTGGCGTTTCCCGCGAGGAGTTCGAGGCAAATATTGCGGAGAGAACGCTGCTCAAACGGCTCCCAAAGGCCGCTGAAGTGGCGAACGCGGCGGTCCTGATGGCGTCAAACTATGCCAGTGCCATGACTGCTGAGGTTGCCAACGTGACCTGCGGCGCAACCCTCGACTAGGGGGCACCTGACAAGAGCGTAGCCGGAAGGGTGAACTGGCTACTCCCACGAATTGCGCGGCGAGCTAAGATGAAGCTGGAAATCAAGAAGACCTCCCGCAATCTAGGAGCCAGCGTCTGGCGTCCCGTTTTCAGGGATGGAGACGCTGGCTCCTTTTTTCACATCGTAACCGGGTCGCGTGATGCCTTCCAGCACATTGGTAAGGGTAAAGAGGACCGCTCCGATGGCACCACAGCTGACCAGCCCAAGCGTGAGTGGGGACCGCAAGCCTTGCTGCCACCGAGAGAGCATGGCCGATGGTTCGGCCATCGAGGATGGTTCAGAGATATGCTCCATACGATGCCCTTTCCTTTCATGCGTTTGCTGAACTCGACCAGGAGATATTGCTATCTGCCATAAAAAAATATAGCAGATAGTTATTTCTTTGTCAAGGCGTATATGAACGGGTTGAACGTTTTAAGATCAGAAGAACTCTCGCCTTCGGGGGGAAGGGTTGCCAGGATCTCGGCCTGACACCGTGCGATCAAAGGCCCTACAGCTTCTGAGAGCGTGTCTGCTTCTCGGAGTCTTCGCCCTCTCTCACCAGGTACTCGCGCGGCTTCGCCGCGTATACGATTTATAATGTTGTAATGAGTTAGCTGCCTTAAGCTCCAACAGTACCTGTCTTAACTTCTCCGGCTCGCTCATAATTGGCGAAAATCACACCATTTGGCGTAACCAAACTGTCTGTTAATGTAAAGGCTGCAGGAATAGTGCCCTCACTAAACAAACGCTTGCCGTTGCCGAGCGTAACGGGGAAAGTCTTCAACCACAGCTCATCAACCAGATCATGTTTGAGTAGTGTCTGGATCAGGTTGCCGCTGCCGTGAACTTGAATAGCAGAGCCTTCTGAGTTCTTAAGTTTTTTGATGTCATCTACGCTTTTGAGAAAAACTGAGTTTTGCCAATCTGACTTGTCCATAGTATTACTCATGACATATTTGGTAACCTCATTGATGCCAGGCCACATGTCTGCATGTTCAGGCCAGTATGAGGCAAAAAATTCGAAGGTTTTTCTACCCAAAAGAAGATCTGCAGACTTCATGTATTTTTGTATGAACTCACCAGCCGCTTCGTCGGCTTCGGCAAAATACGGCGCACACCAACCGCCATATTTGAAAACACCAGAAGTGTCTTCCTCAGGCCCACCAGGAGCTTGCATGACGCCATCAAGCGTGAGGAACATGTGGACGATAATTTTTTTCATGAAAAGCACTCCTTATCAATTGTTGGGTGATGGGAGAAAGGCGATGCCGCCAGGTCTCTCCTATGGATCTCGTGTTCATGTGTGAAGACAAAGCTCTGCGCGTTTCTTCTCTGCTCGGCTCCACATGACGAACGTTGCTCGCTTTCAGAGCATAGTATGAGGGCACGAAAAAAACTTCTCGTATCTTGCTCACTTCTAAAAGAGACGATCTTCCGCAGAGGTCTGGATGCGGACCGAGGTATCAGCGATATCGTTCATAGGTACATCGCTTCTCGACGAAGGATGGTGTTCTTGCTCACCACCGAGAGCGTGTTTCAAGGCTGTAGCGGCCTTTTTCTCAACGGGTCACTCCCTCGACACGCTCGTTGCGCAACTCGTGGGCTCGGGCGAGCGCCGCAGGCGTGAGCAAGCGATCGTGACGGGATTCAGATGGATTTTGCTATTCCCTACGCCGATAGCATACACTAGGGTTTAGCATACAATGCAACTATAGGCGTTAAGATAGTGGAGAGATGCGAAAGCGAGAAATATATGATGTCATCGAGCAGTGATCAGCCCCCTATTCACCAGCGGCCAGCCGAGTTATTGCAGCAACTCATCCGTTTCGATACCACCAACCCTCCCGGCAACGAAGCGGAGTGCATCGCATATATTAATTACCTGCTAACTGAGGCTGGATTTGAGACGAACATCCTGGCGCGCGACCCTATGCGTTCAAACCTCGTGACACGCCTGGCAGGCCAGGGAAATGCTGCGCCACTGCTACTCTATGGGCACATAGATGTTGTCACCACCGAAAACCAGCAGTGGCAGCACCCGCCGTTCGAGGGCATTGAGGCAAATGGTTATATCTGGGGTCGGGGTGCCCTGGATATGAAAGGGGGCGTAGCCATGCTGCTTGCTGCCTTCCTGCGAGCAAAAGCCGAGAACTTGCCTCTTCCTGGTGATGTCATATTGACTGTAGTGAGCGACGAGGAGGCCGGTGGCGATTACGGCGCTAAGTTCCTGGTAGAAAACCATGCTGACCTCTTCAAGGACGTTCGCTTTGCGTTTGGCGAGTTCGGTGGGTCCACGACATACATCGGCGGGAGAAAGTTCTATCCCATTATGGTTGCTGAGAAGCGCGGCTGCCATGTCAAGGCCATTATACGCGGTCCAGGCGGGCATGGTTCTCTCCCCCTGCATGGCGGAGCCATGGCCAGGCTGGGCGAGTTGCTCCTGCAACTGGATACGCAGCGCCTGCCAGCACATATTACACCAGTCACCCACCAGATGGTCGAAACGATCTCAGCAAACTTACCCGACCCCATCAACTCGGTGCTCCTGCGACTGCTCGACCAGGCGCAAACCGATGCTATACTGGATAGCCTCGGCTCACATGGAGCATTCTTCGACCCCATCCTTCACAATACCGTCAATGCCACCATTGTCCACGGCGGCGAGAAATCGAATGTCATCCCTAGCAAAATTGTGCTCGAAATGGACGGGCGCATACTTCCCGGGTACAAGGCTGATGATTTGCTAGCGGAGCTCCAACAACTTACCGGAGGCGACGTTGAACTCGACGTGCAGCCAGCAAAACCTGTCCCCACCGGGACTGCTATGGCCGAGCCAGATATGGGCCTCTTCGACACACTGTCAAGCATCCTGCGCGAGGCAGACCCTGGAGGCATACCGATGCCGTATATGCTGCCTGCCGTCACGGATGGGCGCTTCTTCTCGCAGCTCGGCATTCAGACCTATGGTTTCCTGCCAATGAACCTGCCTGAAGGTTTCGATTTTTCGCGCACCATTCACGCGGCGGATGAACGCGTCCCGGTAGAAGCGATGGACTTCGGTACCAACGCTATCTACGAGGCACTGCGTCGTTTTGGGGGTTGACTAAGCTGCTAAATAGTTATAGCAGATTATTTTCTCGCGCGTAGATCGCGGCCTGCGTGCGGTCGCGCAGACCCAGGCGGCTGAGGATATTGGAAATGTGGTTCTTCACGGTACCCTCGCTGATTACGAGAGCCTCCGCTATTTCGCGGTTGGTCGCGCCATGCGCTATGAGGCGCAAGACTTCGATTTCGCGCTCTGTTAAATCAGCAGGTTTGATCGAAGTAGCGGTGGGGTCTTTCGCAGGCGAAGGCACAGGCGAGCGGCCCTGTTGACCGCCTGAACCGGCTAGAGAGCTGAAGACCTTGCTGGCGACCGCCGGGTCCAACTGGTAAATGCCCTGGTGTGCCGCCTTTACTGCCTGGGCCAGATTATACGCAGGGATGTCTTTGAGTAGGTAGCCAGTCGCACCGGCCCGCAGCGCTTCTATGACGTATTCCTCGTCGTCAAAGGTTGTGAGCATGAGGACCTGGCAAGAAGGTAAATGGCGGCGTACCTGGGTTGTTGCTGCTACACCATCCATAACGGGCATGCGCACATCCATCAAGATTACATCGGGCTGCAACATCAAAGCCTGTTCAATGGCTTCCTGCCCATTGGCGGCCGTCCCGACTACCTCGATTCCGTCCTGTATACCCAGAAGCGAGGCAATGCCGTCGCGCATCAAGCGCTGGTCGTCGACAACCAGCACCCGCACAGGAACGGTTTGTTCATGATGTTCATCCGGCACGGCTGCTTCCCTTCACGATGTTCGCTTTTAGGATAAGTTTAACACAAGAAAGCACTACTACTATTGGCATTTAGGCAGTATTGAGGCATTTCCTAGCTGGTTAAAATTATTCAATGCCCTCTGCTATGTCGTCACTTCATCCACGGCTTATTTTGCTGGTGCTGATTGGAGTGATGGCGGCGTTCATAGCGTGCAGTATGCGGTTCATTCGGATTTTCAGGCACAATATTATAGCGGATTCCCCGATACTGTGAGTAGGTGACGCCCCCATCGCGATAACGCGCTCCTGGTGTGACTGCATTCATCTCATGCCTGGAAATCATGTTACTTCTCTTCGCCAGGAGAAACACCCATATTAAAGGAAGTATCGCTGCTATTGCCAGCACAAGTAGCACGAACAAGATTGTTGCCACCATTGTCTTCTGACCTTTCTGGCTTTTCATGCTTAGACAACTATCCTGTCAATTCTAACATCATCTCCTGCATCAGGCTATGCTTAAGGTCACAAGAAAGAGGTTTTGAAACTCACATAATAACGTACTGCCATTGATCGGTGCGGTGGCGCAGGGAGCGGATGTGGTTAATTTCGCCCACGTGGTAGAGGTCATACTCGATCATTACAGCGATGATCCAACGAGTTTCCTTCAGCTCCCCCCAGTTCGTCATCCGAGGGCGAAGCAGTGTTGATAGAAGTTACAGAGATTCGCCCGCGCTACGAGTGAGAAGGTCTTTAGGCGCAGTGACGAAAAGGGTTGTGCCCTTTCCTGGACTACTCTCTACTTCCAAATGGCCCCCCACAAGCTCCAGGCGCTCCTGTACCCCCTGCAATCCATAGCCTCCTGAACGGTCTGGCTGCAGATGTTGCAGCCGGGCGGGTTCAAAGCCGCACCCGTCGTCGCTTAAAGTGAGGCTGGCCTCAGTCTCATCGAATGCCAGCCTTAAATGTACATTGCTGGCCCTGGCATGCTTTTGAATGTTGGTAAGTCCTTCTTGCGCCGCCCGGTAAAGGGTCAGCAATACCCGCTTAGAAAAGCCTTCCTCGCTGCCCACTATGTTCAGATCGATAGAGAACTGGCTATTGCCCACCTGCTCTACCAGAGCGGTCACGGCGGCTGAGCAGGAGAAAAGTTCCTGTTGTGTTCGCAAAGCTCCCACGGAACTGCGTATATCTTGTAAAGCTTCGCTTGCAAGTCGCTTGGCATCGATGATCGCTTGATCCGCTGCCTGGGGCTCTTTATCCCGAAAAGCCTGCGCTTTCTCAAGCTGTACATTGATCACGGTCAGGTAATGCCCCAGGCTATCGTGAATATCGCGGGCGAGGCGATTGCGCTCTCTAGTGGTGGCAAGCTCCGCCACCTGTTCCGAGTACACCTTGAGTTGCCGGTGTGAGTCCTCCAATTCGAGCAGCAATTGCTCTGCACGGGCGCGGCTGGTGCGTTCTTTGACTACGGTTTGCGCGAGGCTGATAGAAAAAATAAGACCTATGGTGAAAAGGGCTAGATAATGTATTTCAGTCGAATTGCTCAACCACTCGGGAGAGTTCAAATAGTGCCTGACGATATAGAGCACCCAGTAAAAGCCCACCAGTAGATAGCCCACGGCATAGCCAAAGTGCAAGCATGCCAGGTACGGTACAATGAGATAGAGGAAAGGCGAGAGATCAAGGTGATCCAGCCAGGTTACAGCCTCAATTAAAACAATTCGTACCAGTAAAAAGTAGACGGCAGCTCTGGCAGGTGTCTCTTCGCCATAGCGCCAGTACTCCAGGCGATCCACAGAGAGTAGAGCCAGGGTGGTGCAGACCATTAAGGGCACTTGCCACCATGCTATAGGATATCCCCTCCCGAAGAGCAGGTTGTAGAAAAAGCCTGCCATGACACATAGATAAAGCCCGGACGAGACCAGGTCAAACGGTTTGGGTGCCAGCCACCAGGTCCAGCCGCGTTCCTGGCGAAGTCGCCTGACCGGATTATTTACGACACCCATCTGTGCATCTTTTAGCATGGGCTTTCTCACTTACTCTGATCTGCCTTCGATTAGAGATGTTCGAGCTTGTTACTACGAGCATAACAGATAGCAGCGTTCCGGACAATATGCCACAGGCCATACCTTCATTAGCCACATGGCACATGACCTCCGGCTATGCTCATTGTTTTTCTTCAGGTCCTTGATCTTACTTCCGGCAGTTAAAAATAGTCCGCATTGCCTACATCACTGCGGTCTTCTCCTGCTATGCTGTGTGTAGACATTGAAAGAGCGTGTCTGATTCTCAGAGTCTTCGCTCTCTCTCACCGGGTGCTCGCGCAGCTTCGCCGCGCATAAAATGGAGTGTGTGGTGTGGAAAATGCGCGTCGCGCATTTTCCACACCACACACTCCATCAGGCGAGCGCCGCAGGCGCGAGCAAGCGAAAATGATGGAAATCAGACAAACTCAAATTGATAATGCTATAGGACAGGCAAAAGGAGACAATTCAATGATAAGCTCATCAATTATGGATGAACAATCGGTGCTAATCGAAGCGCAAAAAAAGCATTATATTGGAAGCATCCGTTTTGATCGTGTAATCACCATCTTCACCTGCTGGTTCCTGGGTGGGTTGTTCCTGGACGGGTGGGCGCATAACCACGGCCTGGTGGATAAGACATTTTTCACCCCCTGGCATGCCGTTCTCTATTCAGGGTACGCCGCGTGCGCTGCTTGTCTTGTTGTAACTGTATTCATCAACCATACGCGCGGCTATCGCTGGCAGGAGGCGATACCCGGTGGTTACGAATTATCGCTGTTGGGCGTACCCTTATTCCTCGCTGCTGGTGTGGGTGACATGATCTGGCATATCCTTTTCGGGTTCGAGGTTGGCATCGAGCCACTGCTCAGCCCCACACACCTGGTGTTGGCGTTTAGCGGCCTGCTGATCATGAGCGGACCTTTCCGTGCAGCCTGGAGGCGGGTAGACTCAGGAATGAAACAAGGTTGGGCAACGCTCCTCCCGGCCATCATCTCTTTGACTGCCATCCTCTCGCTGCTCACGTTCTTTACATCCTTCGCTCACCCATTCGTACAGACCGGGTTAGTGACAGACCTGTCCGTCGGCGATGGCGACAAGTCACGGGGAGCGGCGGCTATCCTGCTCCAGGCAGGCATACTCATGGGAGTTATCCTCTTAGCGCTGCGGCGCTGGCGGCTGCCGCTAGGATCATTGACCCTGGTCATTACGCTCAACATCGCCTTGATGAGTGTCTTCGGTCACGAGGACCAGTATAAATTGATACCCGTTGCACTGCTATCAGGGGTTATTGCTGATTTCCTGTTATGGCGGTTAAAGCCAGCCGCTACACGGCCAGAAGCAATGCGCCTCTTCGCCTTCATGGTACCGGTGGTCTTTTACCTCGACTACTTCGTATCCATCATGATCAACAATGGTGGTATCCCCTGGTCGATCCACCTGTGGCTTGGATCAACGGTGATGGCAGGTATCGTCGGCCTGGTGCTCAGTTACCTGCTAGTGCCCCCACATGGACCCATTGAACAAGCAGAGTAGCCACTCGATCAAACACAGTCAGGCAGCGCACATGCTGTGTTGCCTGACTATATAACCCTTGCTTGTGATTTTCCCACCAACTTAGGGTATAAAAGAGATATGACTCTCGCTTGAATACCCTCCACAGAGATGCACCTATGATGTGACCTCTCTTCCAGAGTATGCGTTTTCCCCTATATACGACGTAGAGGGTTCTCTGAAAGCAAAATGGAAGAAGAGCGTACAAGAGAGCACATGAACGGCTCTCTTCAAAGAGAGGTGCAAGGATGCCATTCTCAAGTGCATCGCAGTGGCACTGTTCCGGCTGTGCGGCAGTCAATGGCAGCGAGCGACAG
>Ga0187846_10000917_pt1 | contig 16873 bp, 21 predicted proteins | sample TC_taG_FD_161473 | JGI IMG/M metagenome (GOLD analysis project Ga0187846, IMG submission 161473) | Biofilm microbial communities from the roof of an iron ore cave, State of Minas Gerais, Brazil - TC_06 Biofilm (v2) | ecosystem: Environmental > Terrestrial > Deep subsurface > Cave > Wall biofilm...
AAGACCTGGGTCCGTATGCAGCCCGCTTGTGTCGTACACGCGAAAACTTGTCCCGTCGGTCAGGTGAATCTGACGCATCGGCACCCGAATGCCGTGCGGCCCGTCGACGTAGACCTTATGGCTGCTAGTCGTCGCTTTGCGGTCGAGAACGGTGCTCATAGAAACTCCCTTCGCCGGCATGATCCGGATCAGGTTCCGACGGTCGGCGGGACTCCCGCCCTCTCAGTCCGCGCTCCTGCGCAGACTCCCGTGTCGCGAAAAGAGTTCTGCTTGCGAACGGCAATGCCTGTGCCGTCTGTGATGGCGCGTCACTTGAACGCGGTCTCGTGCAGCCAAACAGGCCGCTGGCGCGTACGTGGCACGGCGACAAGAGTGGCTGCGCGGAGCCGTCGAGAATTCTATTTCTGATGGTGCAAAGCGCGTGCGCACGTCCATGGGGCGGGCGAAAGCGTTCGATCGTTGCGCAGTTGTGGGGCGTTGCGATGGCGATCGCCGCTGCGCTCGCCGCACTCCGCGCGCCATGCGATGCGGCGCCGCTCGAACAGCAAAAAATCCAGTCGGCGCTCACGCAGCTCGTCGCGCATTACGACGACGTCGCGCGCCGCATGGGCCCGGCTGCAGCGCTCGATCTGCAGGAACGCCTCAGCAGCGATTTGGGCGTGATGATGGAAGATCAGCCGCCGGATGGCTATCCGGTGCAGGACTGGCACGAGCGCCTGAACGACCTCGCCGATCTGGATGCGAGCATCGTGACGCAGGCCGTCGCCGGCAAGTCCGACCCGGTCGCGAGCGCACACGGCGCGGTCGAACGCTTGCTCGTCGCGCGCTCCGATCACACGCTGCAACCGTTCGCGCTCTACGTGCCGGCAACGCTCGTGCAGCATCCCGCGCTGGTCGTGCTCTTGCACGGCAACCCGCAAACCGAAGCCGAGATCATGGCGAGCCCGTATTTCCGCAAGCTCGCGGATCAGACGGGCACGATCGTCGCGGCGCCGTACGGCCGTGCGATTTATGACTTTGCTCCGCCTGCGGACGACGAGGTATATCAGGTCGCGGATGAGATCAGCGCCGCGTTCAACATCCCGCCGCAGCGAACGTATCTCGTCGGCTACTCGATGGGCGGCTTTTCCGTGTTCAAACTTGCGCCGCTGCATCCGGAGCGGTGGGCTGCCGTGATGTGCATCGCCGGCGGCGTGATGTACAGCGAGGCCGACAGTGTGATCGCCGCGTTGCAACACAAGCCGCTGTACGTCGTCACCGGCACCAAGGACGAGAGCATCCCGACACGTTACCCCCAAAACACCGCGACATACTTGGCGAGCGCGGGCATACCGACTGGCTTGTACGTGCAGCCTTCGGGCACGCATTTGCTGGCAACGCTGATGCCGGTGCTCGCGCCGGCGTGGCACGACATGATCGACGGGCGCGTACCCGCGCGCGTGCGTCCGAACGGAACCGCACAGCTGCCCGTGACGGCGCCAATGCCAGGCAGAGGCATCGTGCCGTAGCCTGGGTCATGATTTGCGCGACGCTGATCGAAGTTAGATGTCGGCGCGTTTGGCCCAGTCGCTCTGCGGGAACTTGGCGATGACGACATCCCAACCGTCGCTGAGCTTCTTCCCATCGCCGCTCGCGCGGTAATCCGCCACCGCGCGCCAGTAGTACGCCTCGGGCTCGCGCAGGCCGTCGCCTTTGGTGAGTTCCAGCGATTCGTCCGCCAGCCCGAGCGCCTTCGCGTAGTCACGATCGTTGAGCGCGATCTTGACGCGCGCTATTGACAGCTCCGCGACGAGTTCGCGCGGCCCAAGGTAGCCCTCGCTGCGACGGCCCGCGCGCCCTGCTTCGTTCTGCACGATGATCGTCGGCGTCCAATCCGTGTAAAAGTATGTCTTGACCTCTGGACGGTCGACGACGTTGAGCTTCACTGGGATGAAATGCGCGCCGATGTAGTCGATGACTGAGGCGTTTGGGTACGTCACGGCACCCATCTTCTTGCAGCCACCTCAGGTGGGGCTGTAGATATCCACCAGCACCAGCCGGCCGGTTCCTTGGGACTCGCCGAGCGCCTCCGCTTGCGTCGTGCGCCAGTTGATCTGCCCGGTCATCATCGCTTAGCCTTGCCTTTCCGCCTTTTTGCGGGCCGGAAGTTCGCCGATTGCGTCGAAAGGAGTGCGCCACTTACACGCTCATGATGGCTTCTCCTCACGATACGCTCGCCCGCCCGTTGCGCGACTTGCGCATCTCGGTCACAGACCGATGCAATTTCCGCTGCACCTATTGCATGCCGAAAGAGGTGTTCGGCCGCGACTTCCATTTCTTGCCGCTGCACGATCTGCTAAGCTATGAAGAGATCGCGCGGGTCACGCGCATCTTCACCTCGCTTGGCGTCACCAAGATCAGGCTCACCGGCGGCGAACCGCTGTTGCGCCGCGATCTCTACAAACTCGTCGCCATGCTGGCGCCGATCCCCGGCGTGCGAGATCTGACGCTCACGACCAACGGGTCGCTCCTTGCCGCGCAAGCGCGCGCGCTTGCAGCGGCTGGTTTGCAGCGAGTGACGGTGAGTTTGGATTCGCTCGACGACGCCGTCTTTGCGGCGATGAACGACGTCGGCGCGCCGGTCAGCCGCGTGCTTGAGGGCATCGCGGCCGCGCGCGACGCCGGCCTTGGGCCGATCAAGATCAACATGGTGGTCAAGCGCGGGGTGAACGAAGACAGCATCGTGCCGATGGCGCGCTATTTCCGCGACGCCGGCTGCATCATGCGCTTCATCGAGTACATGGACGTCGGCACGACCAACGGCTGGCGTCTTGACGACGTCGTCCCGGCTGCGGAGATCGTGCGCACGATCGACGCGGTCATGCCGCTCGAGCCGCTCGACCCCAACTACCGCGGCGAAGTCGCCGAGCGCTATCGCTACAAAGACGGCGGCGGCGAGATCGGCATCGTCGCTTCCGTGACGCGGCCGTTCTGCGGCGATTGCACGCGGGCGCGCTTGTCGTCCGAAGGCTTGATCTTCACCTGCCTCTTCGCCGCTGCCGGTCACGACGTGCGCGCGCTGCTGCGCGACGGATCCGACGATGAGGCGATCGCGCAGTTCATCGCCGGGCTGTGGCGCGTCCGCACCGACCGCTACTCCGAATTGCGCACCGCCCAGACCGCCCGGCAGCCAAAAGTCGAGATGTCGCACATCGGCGGGTGAGCGTGCCTGAATCGCTCGCTGACAAGACGTGCGTGCCGTGCAAGGGCGGCGTGCCACGCCTCGAGGGCGAAGCACTCGAATTCTTGTCAGCACAGCTCGACGGCTGGCAGGTCGTCGGCGAGCGTAAACTGACCAAGACCTATCGGTTCGCGAATTTCGCCGAGGCGCTCGCATTCGTCAACCGCGTCGGCGCAATCGCCGAAGAGCAGCGCCATCACCCCGACATCCACCTTGCGTGGGGCAGGGTCACCGTCGAGGTCTGGACGCACAAGATCGACGGGCTCACGGAGAGCGACTTCGTCTTCGCCGCGAAATCCGACCGCGCGTTGGGAGAACGCTGAGAGGCTCGTCCGCTCGCGCGGTCAAGTCTACGGCATCTTCACCCAAGCGAGGACGTATCATGCAAGAACAGATTACAACTGCGCCGTTGCGCGTCTGGCCGTTCGCGCTGGCGACGTCCGCAGCCGCGATCATCCTCGGCATTCTCGCGATTCCGATACACTTCGTCAAGCACATGGCGATGGCACGGCATTTCGAGCACTTCCGTGTGGACCGAATGCCCGGCGGCCCAGGCCCGGCCGTGCCCGTGCCGCCCGGCGTGCCCGCCGGCCCTGAGGTGCACGGCGCCTGGCTGGCGGCGCACATAGGGCTTGGCATCGAATGGGCGATCGTCGGTTTGATCGTGCTTGCCGTCTACGCAGGCGTTGCGGGCGCAGTGCTTGCGGCGGTGTACAACGCACTCGCATCCAGGCGCGCGTAGAGAAAACAGGACGGGGCGATCGTTTTCATCGCCCCGCCTGAATTACTTGACGGCTTTGACCTGTGCTGCGGTGACAGGCGGGGCCTTGTTGCCCCACGACGATCTGATGTAGGTGATCACCGCGGCGATTTCGGCAGGCGACAACTTGTCTTTCCACGCCGGCATCACGCCGTTGAACGGATGACCGCCGACCGTGATCGCGCCATGCAGACCGTTGTCCACCACAGCGATGACCTTCTTCGGATCGCCGGTGACGAACGGGTTGCCGGCCAGCGGCGGGAACGTCTCCGCCAATCCCTGGCCGTTGGCGCCGTGACAGCTCGCGCAGTTCGCAGAGTAGACCTGCGCGCCGTCCGGCGCGCCCGCCGGTGCCGTTGCGCCCGTCGTCACCGCGACCGGCGACGGCGTAGCGCGCGGAGCGCCGAGGCCGGCGACCGGCGTGAGCCCCGCAGGGCTTGCTTTCCGCTCGGTTTCAATGGCGTTGGCTGCAAACATGCTCAATCCGACGATCGCCACGATCGTGATCGCTGTGACGCCCATCATGAACGGACGCTTCGCGATGGCGCGGCTGGGATTGCGATCGATCCACGGCAACAGGAAAAGAACGAGCGCGAAGACTCCGGGCAAGACGACGGTTGCGACGAGCGTCAGAAGTCCCGCGGGCGCGAGCCGCAAGACGCCGTAGAGCGAGTAGAAATACCATGCCGGCGCCGGGATGAACCCGCCGTAATTCGGATCAGCCTTCGGGAGCAGCGGCGTCGGCATGTAGACCGCAAGCGCGACGACCACGAGAAACGCGATGAAGGCGACGAGCGTATCCATGAAGATCTGGTCAGGGTAGAAACGTCCGACCCTCTTCGGTCCGTGGTCCCCCGGAGGACCCGCCGGTCCATTGTGCCGGAAGATGAAGAGGTGCAAGCCGATCAAACCGATGAGCAGCGCGGGCGTCGCCCACACGTGGATGCCGAAAAAGCGGCTCACGGTGAGCGTGCCGAGCGTCGAGCCGTCGTTGAGAAACGCTGCGATATACGTGCCGATCATCGGCACGGAGGCGGCGATGTTGATGCCTACTTGCGTCGCATAGTACGCATTGAGGTCCCAGGGCAAAAGGTAGCCGGTAAATCCGAGCACCAGCGTAAAGAAGAACAGGCTGACGCCGACCACCCATTGGATCTCGCGCGGCCGTTTGTACGCGCCGAACACCAGCACTTGCAGCAGGTGCAGCGTGATCACGATGATCATCGCGGAGGCGCCCCAGTCGTGCATGCTGACCATGAACTGGCCCAACGTCACGTGCTCGTAGATGTTCTTGGTCGACTCCCACGCGGTGACGGCCGACGGCGAATAGTAGAACGTCAGGAAGATGCCGGTCACGACTTGTATGGTGAACAAGATGAGCGTGGTGGCGCCAAAGACGTACCAGTAGCTCGCACCGCCGGGAATGTCTTCGGTGAGGAAATCCTTGAGCGCTGAGATGAGGCCGGTGCGCTGTTCGATCCACGAGATCATTGCGTGCGCTCCTCTATGAGTATGAGACGATCATGCGGTAGGGCACGTTCGCGAAGTATTTCACCCACTCGACCTCGGCGATGCCGCCTTGTTCGCGAAACGGAACTGGGTCAAGCCCGCGCGGCGCCGGCCCGATGTACGAGCCGTCGGGCTTTTGCATGTGAATGCCGTGCTTGTTGAACTGCGATCCGTGGCAGGGGCACAAGAACGCTTTCAGGCCGTCATCCCAGTCGAACTTGCACTGCAAATGCGGGCAGATGGAGCTGAACAGCACGAACCCCATCGTGGCGACTGGGAAGGTCACATCTCCGAGCAACTTCGGATCGAAGAGGTCGGGGCGCTCTTGGCGGAACTTGCGCTCTTCCTCGCTGGTCATGTGGACGCCCCACACGTAGTAGTCCTGATCGCTGACAAGGTATCCGTCTATCACGCCCTTCTTCGTGAAGTGGATCTTGATGGGCTTGTCGAGGCTGGCTTTCAGCTTGTCGAACTCATCTTTCGAGATCGGCGACCAGCCTTTGTTCGCGTTGAGCAGTTCGGGCCTCGGCCAGAGCGTCGCGAGGAGCGGTATGACAAGACCCAAGCCGACAACACTCCCGGCCGCGACGGTGAACTGCGCCATGAAGCGCAGCCGGCCCATCTCGTCCTGGGCATCCGGCTTGTGGGGCTGCGTCGTTTCGGGAGCCACGTGCGATACCTCCGAGGTCCAGCGGCGCGCAGGCGAGCGGACCGCCATGACCATGGTGCGCCCGAGCAACGGCCAAGTCAAGCCCGCTCGTGCGTACTTGCGCGTAGGTTTGGCCCTCGCAATGCCGCGGCCTCCGTTGCGCCGCGCAAATCAAAGCGATTTTAGTCGCGCAGCGGGACCGCGTGCCTCGGCCAAGCAAAACCCACGCCGTGGATGAGGATCGGATTTGGGATGCCGTGCACGCGCAGTTCGCGCGCGAGTGGCGCGCGTGGCTCGAACGGTCGGGCATGCGCGTGGAGCGCGTGGAGGAAGTCGAGCGCGATTCGTACGACTTCGCGTCGCTGCGCGCGTGCTGTGCGATCATCGTGGCGCGCAAAACGCAACTATGAAGTGTGCAACCTGCTCGACCCAGCTTCCCGAAAACGCGAATTACTGCCCGGGCTGCGGCCGGCTTGTGCGGCAAGCCGCCCCATCTTTGGAGGCCGGGACTGCATTTGGTCAGCCGGCGGCTGGAAGCAAGAAAATTCCGGGCTGGGTGATCGCGCTGATCGTGGTCGGGGTTCTCGCGATCCTTGGTCTCCCGTTTCTTGCCATCGTCGCCGTGATTGCGATTCCGAACTTCGTGCACGCGCGTGCCCTGAGCCAAATGGCTGCCGACCAGGCGAATCTCAGGCAGATCGCCGCCGCGCTTGACGAATATGCCGTCGATCATCATGGCCGCTACCCGGATCGTCTTGCGCAACTGCAGCCGGCATACTTGAAGTCGCTGCCGGAAGTGCCCGGAGAGACGAGCGGCGGCACCTACACCTACCACCGCCCCGCGACTTCGCCTGATGCGGCCGCGTATGACATCTGGGATGACGGCACCATGGATCCGTCGGCGTTTGGGCACACGCCGCGCGTTGGCGGCGGCGCGTGCGCGGCCGATGCGATGCGGTTCGATCCTTCAGCTTGCAAGTATGTCGTCTACGTGGCGGGGTCGGGCATTATCGGCGTTCCCGGCAGCGTACCGAGGAAGAATACAAAATGATGGATGAAGTGAAAAAGACCGAAGAAGAATGGCGCCGCGAACTCTCGCCCGACCGCTATCGCGTCTTGCGCGAAGCCGGAACCGAGCGGCCTTTCACCGGGGCGCTGCTACACAACAAAGAACGCGGTTCGTACTTCTGCGGGGCGTGCGGCAACGAACTGTTCCGGTCAGATACGAAGTTCGACTCAGGCAGCGGCTGGCCGAGTTTCACCTCGCCCGCGAACGTCGCGGACGTGCGCCTCATCGAAGACAACAGCCACGGCATGCATCGCGTAGAGGTGCGCTGCGCGCGCTGCGACTCGCATCTCGGCCACGTCTTCGACGATGGGCCGCGGCCGACCGGAAAGCGCTACTGCATCAATTCTTTGGCGCTCGACTTTGAGGCCCGGGCGGAATGAGTGAGAAGCGCGTCAAAACGCAGGTCGCGGAGGGATGGCTGAGCGGTTGAAAGCGGCGGTCTTGAAAACCGCTGGGCTGAAAGGCCTCGTGGGTTCGAATCCCACTCCCTCCTCCACCGAGGAAACGCCGAGCGCCGACTGCGCGAGTGAGATACGTCGCCTTTCTTCGCGGCATCAACGTCGGCGGCCACAAGCCGCTGAAGATGGACGTACTGCGCAAGGCATTCGAGTCGCTGAAGTTCCAGAGCGTCACGACCGTGCTCGCAAGCGGCAACGTGCTCTTCCAAACGCGCGGCGCGAGCAGGACCGCTCTCGCGAAGAAAATCGAGCGGCGACTCGCAACGGTTCTCAAGCACGACATCCTCGTCATCGTCCGCACGGTCGCGGAAATCCAGAGTCTGGTAGACGCGAATCCATTCAAGCACATCAGGGTCACGCCGCATACCAGGTTCTACGTGACGTTTCTCTCAGAGGCGCCGAAGAGCGTTTCCAAGACGCTGCGCTCGCTTGACAAGAATCTCCAACTCGTGCGCGTTTCGAACGGCGAAGTCTGCAGCCTCGTCACGCTTTCGGCGGACGGTCAAACGACCGACCTGATGGCGGCGATCGAGAAGGAATTCGGTCGAGGGGTGACCACTCGGAACTGGAACACGATCGCTCGGATCTTGAGCAACTGATGTCTCGTATCCATCTGGTGGTGCACGGGCGCGTGCAGGGCGTGTTCTACCGCCACAGCGCGGCCGAATACGCGCGCGAACTCGGGCTGAAGGGATGGGTGCGCAATCTCTACGACGGCAGCGTCGAGGTCCTGGCTGAGGGTCTCCTTGAGGACCTGGCGACGTTCCGGCAGTGGTGCGCGCGCGGTCCGGCCGGCGCAAACGTGCGCGCGATGGAAGAGATAAAGGAAAAGGAAACCGGGGAGTTCTCCGAGTTCAGGATCCGCTCAGACGGATGAGGTCCTCTTTGGTGTCGACGTCGGCAAACGCATCGCCGCTGCGCGCTTCGACGAACGCGAGACGTTCGCGCTGCGTCTGAGCATAGCGCTTCGCTCCCCGGTCCCCCTTCAGCCCGCGCAGACCAGCGAAGTCGCGCCGTGGAAACAGCGCCGGCGCGCCCCACACCGCGCCTGCGCGCAGCGCGACGATGCGTCGCGGGTCCGACGCGTAGCAGTCGATGAGCGCGTCCAGGTCCGACGCGCTGACGTTTGGCTGGTCGCCAAGCATGATGATGCAAGCGTCGTCGCCGCTGTGCGATCGGAGACCGCACTTGATCGACGCGCTCATGCCTTCTCGCCAGCGCTTGTTGGACACCACGGCGCAACGTCGCGCGTCCACCCGCTGGGCGATGCGCCCGCCGCTTGCCCCGAGCACCAGCGTGCAGGCGAGCACGTCGGCGCCGCACGCCGCGTCGATCACATGTTGCAGCAGCGGCCTGCCCGCAAACGTCGCCAGCAGTTTCTCGCCGCCGAAGCGCTGCGCACCGCCTGCCGCCAGCACGATGCAGCCGACTTGGCGCGTCAACGCAGGCGCCATACGCGCGTGCCGTCGATTTGCGACGCAGCGACCAGCGCAGACAATTCCACGCCGCGCAGCGCCAGCTCTAACCGAGCAAGCTCCGGCGTTGCGGGACCAGCGTCAACCTTATTGACCAGTACGGCAAAACGCGCGCTCTCGTCGACGTCGGCGCACCGTGACTCGTACTCGCGCACGATCGCGCTGACGTGCTCCGGCCGCAAGGCTTGGCCGGGGCTTGCACCGGTGAGCGTCGTGATGCGCTCGGGCCGGTGCATGTGCGTTTCGTCGATCGGCTGACCGAGCGCATCCAGACCGATGACGACCACGAGTAGTGTCGTCGTTGAAGCGAGCACCGGTTCGTGGTCGGCCGGAGCTTTGAACGGCTTCATGCGCGCGCCGTCGGCTTCGTTCACGACGTACGCTGCGTTGCAGCGAAAGAAAAGTTCGTCGGCGATCTCCGGCGTCACCGCGCGCAACCGATTATCGCGAACGCCGGATCCGACCGCGATCAGATGCGAACGTTGAAATGCTTCGGCGACCAGCGGGTGCAGCGAACGATCAGGCAGCTCCTGCTCCCAGTCCACGAGCGGCACGCCGGCCGGTGGAGCGCCCGCTTTGGTGGTCGTCGTGATGATCGTCGGCGCGCGTGCGGCAAGCTCGCGGCCGAGCGACCACAGCGTCGTCGTCTTGCCGCCGCCGCCGACCAGGGCGATGTGCTCCGACTCGCTGAGGGCAAAGGCTTCGCGCCAGGTCTTGCATTCGGTCATCTGCGTTTTGACGTCGCGGTCGAATGCATCCGATCGTCCACCGCGTCGCGCAACACCGTGAGCATCGCGTCGTGGATCGCTCCGTTGCTCGCCACCAGCTCTCCGCTCTCGAGTTTGAGCGCTCGCCCGCTGTAATCGCTGACGCGCCCGCCCGCCGCTTCGACGATCAGCCCGCCGGCCGCGACATCCCACGCGTGCAGACCGCTCTCCCAAAACCCATCGAAACGTCCGGCCGCTACGTAACAGAGGTCAAGCGCGGCCGAACCGTCGCGGCGCACGGCTTGGCAGTTCTTCATCATCAGCTCGAGCGGGCGCAGTGGCGGCGTGTCGCCGGGACCGATCGGCGGAAATCCAGTCACGATGAGGGCGTCGCGCAGTTCGCGCCGGCTCGATACGATGATCCGGCCGCCATTGAGGCGTGCACGCGCGCCTTGCTCTGCGACGAACAGCTCGTCGCGCACGGGATCGTAGACGACGCCGAGCACGATCTGCCCTTCGCATTCGTATGCGATCGAGACGCAAAAGAACGGATAGCCGTGGGCGTAGTTCGTCGTGCCGTCGAGCGGATCGACGATCCAGCGGCCGCGCGGCGGCTGCGTATCGGAATCGTGCAGTCGCTCGCCCGGTGAGCGCCCAACCCCGGCTTCTTCTCCCAACACCGCGTCGTCGGGAAAACGCTGCGCGATGAGGCTGCGGATCAACTTTTCGCTCTGCTCATCCGCATCAGTCACGAGGTTCGAGCGCAGGCCTTTCGAGCGCACGCACAGATGCGTGCCGAACTTCATCCGGAGCAAATCGCCGGCCGCGCGCGCTGCGCGCTGGGCGACCTGAAGTTGTTCGGACCAGGCCATGTCCGGCGTTTCGAGCGCGAACAAGGTTCATCTTCTAACAAGTGGAAGCACACCGAACTGTGCTCGAGGCCAAGCCGGAAATCCCGACGTATTCGCTTCCGGGACCTCAAGGCGCCCGCGTCGTGGCGATCGAGGACGCGATCGACACCACCGGCACCAAGACGGCGCCGATCGTCGTCAAACACGCCAAGGGATTGATGCTCGAGGACGTGGACGGCAACGTCTTCCTCGACTTCACGAGCGGCATGGTGACCGCAACCGGCCACTGCCACCCGCAGGTCGTCAACGCGATCGCGCAGCAAGCGCAGCAGTGGATCTTCATCAACAGCCCGGATTTCTACTCGCCGTTGCAAGCCGAAGTGGTGCAGCGCCTCGCCAAGCTCGTGCCGGGTTTGGAAGCGCGTAGAGTTTTCATGTGCAACAGCGGCACGGAAGCGAACGAGGCGGCCATCAAGGCGACGCGTTGGAACAAGCCGGCGCGCAAGCGGCTCATCGGCTTCCTCGGCGCATTTCACGGGCGCACCATGGGCTCGAACGCGTTGACCGCCAGCAAGGTTGCGCAGCGCGCGCGCTTCACGCCGAACCTGCCGGACGTCCACCATCTGCCGTACGCGACCTGCTATCGCTGCCCGTACAAGATGACGTATCCGAATTGCGACATCTGGTGCGCGCGCATTCTCGAAGAGCTGTACTTCAAACAGCTCATCCCGCCCGACGAGGTCAGCGCGATCTTCGTCGAACCCATTTTGGGCGAAGGCGGTTATATCGTTCCGCCGCCGGAGTTCGTGAAGATCATCCGCGACATCGCGCAGCGCTACGGCATCGCGTACGTCGACGATGAAGTCCAGGCGGGCATGGGCAAGACCGGCAAGATGCTCGCGATCGAGCACCACGGCGTGACCGCGAATTGCACCTCGCTGGGCAAGGCGCTCGGTTCCGGCGTCGCGGTGGCTGCACAAGTGCTCGACGCGGATCTCGACTTCGGCGCGCACGGCGCGCACTCGAACACGTTCGGTGGGAACGGCATCGCGTTGGCAGCGGTCAAGGCAACGCTCGACGTCATCGAGGAACAACGCCTCGTCGAGCGAGCGGCTGAACTCGGCGAGTACTTCATCGGGCGCCTACGCGAGTTACAGGGGCGTCACGATGCGATCGGCGACGTGCGCGGCAAGGGCCTCATGCTTGCGGTCGATTTCGTCACGAGCCGCGCCACGCGCGAGCCGGACACTGCCTTTCGCGATCGCGTCCTGGCGCGGTGCTTCCGGCACGGGCTCATGCTTTTACCCTGCGGTTTCTCCGCGATCCGGTTCACGCCGGCGTTGGTCGTCGATCGCGCACAGATCGACCACGCGATCGCCGTCCTCGACACCTCGATCCGCGAAGCCTAACCGCGCGCGCAATGGCGCTTACCGCCGAGTTCAACATTCCCACTGCGAGCCGAACTCCGAGGGGATACTACACAAGGGGCGCGGCGCGTCATCCCCTGTCCGGCGTCGGCACGACCCTATTTGGCGAAAAATCGGGCACGCGGCCTAGCGACAACTAGATACCGAGCACTTTGAACCAGCCTTTGTCGTCGTAGTTGCCCGCACGCTCCGCCAGCGCTCTGCACGATTCGACCAATCCACGCCAGTCGTCGCGAACCGGTGGTAGTAGAATCCACCCGGATCGATTGCCCTTGCTCTCATTGTGCGTCGTGCACGCGGCAACGAGATTGTCGTCGTCATGCCCGCCGCCAAGTGAGTCGGGGTGAACGTGGTCGACATTCGGGTACACGCGGTTGACTGCCGGTTCTGTATCATGTTTTGGCATATGGTGGCCCCTAGTTAGTCCCTTGAAATCTGGGAAAATCACGCGAAGGATTTCCAATATAGGCGGGACGACGAGTTTCCGACTGCAATACCGACAGCGCCATCCGTCTCGCTCGTACACACGCGCACGTTGCTCATTCGTAGGTCTCGGACCGCGTTGTCCCTTTATACGTTGAAATGCGACCGTATCGCGTTGCGGAAGCGGATCGTCGATTGGATCATCGTCAGATAGCGTCGCAAGTTCGGCGCGCGCTTCGACGTCTCGGCCATCAAGCAGAATTGCGACGGCTGTCGCTATGATATCGGCGTCTTCTGTTTTAGCCACTTACGGTTCTCTCATCCTCGTACGTTCCAGCCACTTGTGCTCGGCGCGCGACAAAGCATCAGCGAAATCAGTTCGATTAGAAAGCAAGGGCGTCGACGATGCGCCTGATTAGCTTGAACTAACTCGTTGCGTCATGCGCCAAGGCGAAGGCACACAGCGTGCGTGATTCTGTTTGTTGGATGTTCGTAGCGCGCCCTCACATGAGACAGCGAGTTTAGTTGGGCTAGCAATGAGAGAGCCTTCTAAATGTTTGGCTTCGAACTCTGCCGGTGGCATCCAGCCGAGGGCTGAGTGTAGCCGTTTGTAGTTGTAGATGTCGTCCAGGAAGCGACCGATGCAGCGGCGCGCGTCCTCGATGTCGGCGTAGTCGCGTAAGTAGATTTCCTCGTGCTTGAGCGTGCGGATGAAGCGCTCGCATGCAGCGTTGTCGTTGGGTTTGCCCGCGCGGCTCATACTAATTTCGATCCTGTGATCGCGCAGCACAGCGACGTACTCGTGCGCTGCGTATTGGACACCTTGATCGGAATGGTGGATCAAGCCCGGTGCTGGGCGACGGCGTGCGAGCGCCATGCGCAACGCGCCCAGCGTGAGCTCGACGCCCAGATGCGCCTCGAGCGCCCAGCCGATACAGCGCCTGCTAAACGCATCCAAGATCACCGCCACGACAATCCAGTACCGGGCCAGGCGCACGTACGTCAGGTCCGCAACCCAGAGCTGGTCGATGGCGCTCAGCTGCACGCCGGCGGCCCGGTTGGGATAGATCGGCAGCGCATGACGCAGGTATTTGGGACCGCCCTTGGGGCGCTTGTTCGAGCCCTGCAAATGCTCTTCGCGCATGATGCGGCGAACGCGCTTGCTGTTCACACGCAGACTGCGCCGGTGCAGCTCCTTGGTGACCGGACGATAGCCGTACTCGGTGAACTGGCCGGCGATTTGCAAGATCGCGCGGCGCACGACCGGCTCGTCGGCGCGGCGCGGACGCGCCAGCCGATAGATGCCGGCACGCCCCACGCCTAACGCCCTGACCATACGCGACACCGGCAGCCCGCAGCGGCGGTCGCGTCACGCCCGGATCAGCGCGTTCATCGCTTGCCGCCGGTTTCTCTCGCTAACGCCTCTAAGCGCTGTATGGCTTTTTTTGTTATGGAGGGACCTGTCAAGTGCTGACGCGCCAGCTCGGCGACCGTCGCGCCTGCCTGCAACTCGCGCAAGACCTGGAGCTTGAACTCTTTATCGAAAACGCGACGAGACGTTGCCATGGGATCCCCCTTTCGTAGGAGAACCCAGCTTAACTTTTTGTCTCATCCAAGGGGCGCGTTACGGACGCGAAAAACGCCCGACGTACAAGCTGAACTGTTAACCATCGCCTATTGCGCTCGGCTGCTACAGCTAGGAAGGAGAACCATCTATAGCGCGATCCGAACCGGTAGTATTCCCGTCATCCGTTTCGGTCGCGCCATCCGTGTTCCACGCCAAGCTCTCGTTAGGGCTTTTTGGTATCCCTGCGGCTCGTGCGAAAAACGAACCAGGCCAGATTCCATTGCTCACTAGCGAGCAGCGACACTTGAAGCCCTTTGCTGGCACGATCACGTTTAGCGGCAGCGTTACGTTCGAGCTGCATCCGGAGAGCCGATAACGGCAGCAAGGCAAAACACGAGTGGTGGGAGCGCAATTACCCCCGAACGAACGTACCTATTGCCGAGCTGGCCAAATGGAGCCATAATTGAAATATGGGATCTCGATTCCGCCTGTGGCGCCTGATACCAGCGGGTTTCGTGCAGAGTGGCGGCAAAAGTGGCGGCAAGGCGAGGGCACGCAATCTATCGCGCCTGCCAGGGGCAATAGGCGCCAAGGTAATGGCGCGTGCGAACGCGTCTTTGCCGATGTCAGGCGTCAGCTCGCATCCGCGTCTTGAAAGAGTTTCAAGAAATTTTTCAAAATTGACCCACTACCCGAATCGCTTCCTTGACGTTACGGAATCAAGAGGACTGACCGGGCAAGTCAACAAACCGGGATAGCCAATTTGGGCCAGAACTCGTACGATTCTGGCAAAGTGGGCGAGGCGTTGTATGTCGCTTAAGACTCTGATCCAGCTCGCTATTGTTGGAGCGATCCTCGGTGTCGTTTCTTGCTCCTCGTCATCCATCCCACAGACGCAATCCGCGCCAACCGCAATGCAGTCACGGGCCCCCGCATCCACGCCACAGTCGCAGTCTGCGGCATCCACCCCGCCCCCACAGACTATGCCTGCTACGGCACCTCAGGCAGGGTGTCCACTCGTACAAACAGGTTCGGGAAAGAGTGTCCTTGCTGCGGGCTGTCCGCCCCCTTGCCCAGGTTGTAAGCCAACGCCAACGCCAACGCCGACGCCTACCGCTACTCCGACGCCGACGCCAACGCCAACGCCTACGCCTACGTCGACGCCGATTCCTAGCCCCTCGCCAAGTCCGTCATTTAACGTTGGTATTGGCGTACCGACAACTCAGCCGAATAGCTCTTGGGCCTACATCGTGACGACCAATACGCAAACGTATTACTTCCCGAACGGTTCAACAGCAAGCATCTCCTCGGACAGCCAGATGCTTCTCGTACGAGGCTATCTTGCAACCTTCAACTGGCCTCTCAGCGACGTGGTTCAGGTACTGAACTACGGCAATCCAGTAGTGTTTCCCCAATCGATCCAATCGGGGGGCGGGCCGCCTACCGTCCAATCGATAGACCAGGGGGGAGCTGGCTGCGATGCGAGCCAGCAGCTGTGCAGTATGTGCCCCGACTGTGTGGGGGCACCCGGCAATCCTGATAACTGCCCATATGGCGAGGACCCGATCGTTGGTGGCTGCATCGGTGCGAACGGAATATACCTCTGCTACGACTTCACCTCGGGTAGTTTCTCGGAGTGCTCGCCACTCATCGGCGTTCTGTTTGGGGGCGGGGGGTTTGGGTTAATTCCCTTTGGACCGTTCTGTTTCGGCACGGGCCTTGATTACACTAGGTCGCTGTCAACGACCCAGACAAATATGTGGAATGATACTCCGAAAGGCGCATATCTTTTCGATGGGGACTACGAGGAGTTAGGAGGAGTAGATGACCAAGTCACCGCGCCGACTCTGGTCAGGTACCCTAACGCCCTCACCGTCTTGCAATTTAAGCCAACATCAACATGGGTTTCGCGATCTCATATTTTCTTTCTTAGCAAGCCGCCCGGGGCCAGTACGGTAGCCCAGGGCTCTTGCTTTTTAGCCCGCAGTGTGCCGTGAACCTGGGTTTAGGAAACGCAAGGGATGACAGAGAGAAAGAACCGGTCGCTCGACGAAGTGATAGCCATTCTAGGACAACCGGCCGAAGCGTGGATAACCAAGAGTCAGTCCGAAAATCTACCCAAAGGAATCAATGCAGTTAGAGCTTTGAAGGTTGATGTGCCTGTTGAGGGAGCCTTTAGAATCCTCAAGTGGCAGTGTACACCCATACCGCCCGATGCTAAGGAAATAGCAGCGGAGTTGAGTACCTTGCGCGCAAAACCGGACCCAGAGGCAAACGAGATGGAGTCGCTTGTCTCTAGAGCTAGGAGTTCGCTCGAAGCAAAGGCGGACCGCTGTATAGCTGCGTCAAGAATTCAAAATGGCGAAACCAAGACCTGGGTAATGATTCGCGTGTGCTCACGACACTCAAGAAGCGGTCTAGTTGAAGACCACACTTGGGGTACTGGGTCCTGAAAAATTTCTAAATCAGCCGCGCTTCTGACAACTCCTACTCGGCGAGTACACCAATTCTCATGAGTCGACGCCGGCGCCGATCTCGTGGTTTGATACACTAGACGACGCTCGACGCGCAGCGCGGGCTTGGCACCGAGATTACAACGAGAATCGCCCGCATCGATCGCTGGCCAACAAGACGCCGCGAGGGTTTGCGCTCGCGGCGACGGTGTCAACGCCGGTTGAATTGTGACCCACTTCGGGGTCTATCCGCCGCTTGAATTGTGACCCACGCGGAGCTCTGATGAGTTGACGGGATGAGGAAG
>Ga0187846_10000918_pt1 | contig 16866 bp, 15 predicted proteins | sample TC_taG_FD_161473 | JGI IMG/M metagenome (GOLD analysis project Ga0187846, IMG submission 161473) | Biofilm microbial communities from the roof of an iron ore cave, State of Minas Gerais, Brazil - TC_06 Biofilm (v2) | ecosystem: Environmental > Terrestrial > Deep subsurface > Cave > Wall biofilm...
CTCGCGCTCGATGCCGTCCAAGAGGTGACGCACCGGGCGCTCATGCGCCTCTACACGCGTCAAGGGCGTCGAGACGCCGCGCTCCACCAGTACCAGGTCTGTGTCGACTTGCTGCAGCGCGAACTCGGCCTGGAGCCTGAGGAGGATACGAGACAGCTCTACCAAACGATCCTGCACGCCCGGCAACTCCCGCCGACCGGCCCGGAGCCCGTGGCGGCACCGCGGGCTCCCGCGCGGCTCCGCGACGGTCTGAGGCGTCGGCGCCGGGCGCCGTCCCTTAAGGCGCCGCTGATCGGGCGCGAGACAGAGCTTGGCCAATTGCGTCAGGCGCTCCAGGAGGCATGGCGAGGGCGTGGAACCGTCGTGGCTGTCGTGGGCGAAGCGGGCGTTGGCAAGACGCGAATGATCGAGGACCTGAGCGCGCTCGCTGGCCAACGCCACCGAACTGGCGCGGCAGCTGCGGCTTGAACCGGGCTGGGTTGCCGAGGTGTTGCGCCTGACCCGCCTGGCGCCGGACATCGTGCAGGCCATCCTGGATGGCCGCCAGCCACGACACCTCAATCTCCATGCGGTGCGCGGGCGGCAGGCCGAGGTGCCGGTGGACTGGCATGAGCAGCGGGTGCTCTTCGGGTTCGCGCAATGAGTCCGTCACTACAGGATGTTGCCCGTCGAACCGTTATCGGTGGCACGGGCATAAGTGACTGGCGGCAAAAGCAGTCTGCGTGTGCCGCTGGCGCACAGTTCTGCGATATTTTTTGAGAACAGAGAGCAGAAAAGAGTCGAACCGGCCGAAAAACGGCGTCGTTTTGGGGCGTGCCGTCGGGCGCAAGGCGCACGCAGAAGGAGCCGGAACTCCGCGCCGTTTGGGGGGAATGCAGAAATGGAAAGGCCGACTGAGAACAGTCGGCCTTGAATATTGGTGGCCAAGGGCGGAATCGAACCACCGACACAAGGATTTTCAGTCCGACTTTTGGGAAGCGGGCGCCGTCGTCTAAGTGGCACCTACATGCGCTCGCTGGTCAGCCTTTGCTCGATGCCCTACCTTAACGTATGTAGCTAGACGGGTAGCTAGGGCTGCGAATCTCTCCTTGGATATACTTAATATCAGCATGTTAAGTCAACTATGAAGCTCGCGACCTGGAACGTCAATTCGCTGCGGGTCCGGTTGCCTCATCTCCTCGATTGGCTCGCCAGCCGACGGCCGGACGTCGTCTGCCTCCAGGAAACCAAGCTCGAGGATCACAACTTTCCGGTTGCGGCGCTCGAAGCCGCCGGCTATCGCTGCGCCTACCACGGCGAGAAGACCTATAACGGCGTCGCGATCCTCGCCCGCGGCGAACTCGCCGACGTCGAGACCGGCATTCCGGGTTTCGAGGACGCGCAAAAGCGCGTCCTCGCCGCGACTGCTGGCGAGACCCGCGTCGTTTGCACCTATGTGCCGAACGGCCAGGCAGTCGGGACGGAGAAGTACGAGTACAAGCTCAAATGGCTGCGCGCGCTGGCGGACTGGCTGCGTGCGGCGCTTGCGGTGCGCCCCAACCTCGCCGTCCTCGGCGACTACAATGTCGCGCCCGAGGATCGCGACGTGCACGACCCGCAAGCGTGGCAGGGCCAGATCCTCTGCAGCGAGCCGGAGCGCGCCGCATTCGCTCGCCTGCTCGGGCTGGGACTGAAAGACAGCTTTCGCCTCTTCGAGCAGCCGGAGAAATCGTTCACCTGGTGGGACTACCGCCTGAACGCATTCCAGCGCAACCGTGGCCTGCGCATCGACCATATCCTGCTCGCGCCGGGGCTCGCGCCGCGCTGCGCGGCGTGCGCGATCGATGTCGAGCCGCGCAAGCTCGAGCGGCCGTCCGATCATGCCCCGGTGCTGGCCGAGTTGAACCTCTAGCGCGGTACCGTATACTCCGCGCGCCTAGGCCGACTGCGAGAGCGCCATGCCGACCATTCATTCCGCGATCGACGTGCACACTCACATCCTGCCGCCCGGCTGGGAGGATTACGGCCGGCGCTTCGGCATTGCCGACTGGCCCTCGCTCGCCATGCACGATGCGTGCAACGCCTCGATCATGCTCGGGACGCGCGAGTTCCGCAAAGTCACCGACCAGTGCTATGCGCCGGCGCGGCGCCTGGTCGACATGGACGCGATGCGCATCGGCCGGCAGCTGATCTCGCCGGTTCCGATCACGCTCTGCTATTGGGGCCCAGCGGAAGCGACCGCCGCGTTCGCGAGCATGCAGAACGACTACATCGCGAGCTGCGTCGAGCGCTACCCCGACCGCTTTCTCGGCGCGGGCACGATCGCGCTGCAGTCACCGCGCCACGCGATCGCCGAGCTCGAGCGGCTCGAGAAGCTCGGTCTGTCCGCGATCGAGATCGGCACCCAGGTGAACGGGCGCGATCTCGACGATCCGGAGTATTTCGACGTGTTCGCCGCGGCCCAGGCGCTCGACATCGCGATCTTCGTCCATCCGCAGGAGCCCACGCTCGGCGCCGAGCGGATGAAGGACTACCAGCTCCCGTTCCTGGTCGGCTATCCGGCGGACACGGCGCTCGCGATCACGCGCCTCATCCTCGGCGGCGTGCTCGAGCGGCTGCCGCGCCTGCGCCTGTGCTTGGCGCACGGGGGCGGCAATTTTCCGGGGGCGCTCGGCCGGCTCGACAAGGGTTACGCGGTCGCCCCGGCGGTGCGCAAGAACATCTCGCAGCCGCCGAGCGTCTACGCGCAACGCCTGTGGTTCGACTCGATCACGCACGATCCGCGCTATCTCCAGCTCAACATCGAGCGCTTCGGCAGCGGCCGGGTGGTGATCGGGAGCGACTATCCGTTTGTGCTGGGCGTCGAGCGTCCGCTCGAGCAGCTCGACGGACTGCGCCTGAGCGCGGCCGACGTCGAGAACATCACGCACCGCGCGGCGGAGGCGTTCCTCAAGCTCCCGGCGCGCGAGCGGACCGCCCCTTAGGCCGAGGCGCGGTCCCTAATCGATGCGGTCATACGCGGGCAGCGTGAGGAACTCGACGTACCCGCCAGTGATGAGCGCGTCGAAGAGCTTTGCCGCTGCTTCGTACTGGCCGGCGTTCCACGCTTCTTGGCCGAGATAGGCCTGCACCTTGGGCAGTTCCTCGGCGAGCAGCCGGCGGCACAGGTCCACCGTCACCTTGCGGCCGTCGTCGAGCACCCCTTTCGGCGAGCGGATCCATTGCCAGATCTGCGAGCGCGAGATCTCGGCGGTCGCGGCGTCTTCCATCAGATTGAACACCGGCACGCAGCCGTTGCCGGCGAGCCACGCGCCGAGGTACTGGATCCCGACGCTGATGTTGTTGCGCAGCCCGCCCTCGGTGACCGGCTGCTCCGGCCGGAAATCGAGCAACTCCCGCGCCGTGTAGTTCACGTCGGGCCGCTGCTTCGTGTACTGGTTCGGCGTCGGCATGTATTGATCGAACACCGCCTTCGCGATCGGCACCAGGCCGGGGTGTGCCACCCAAGTGCCGTCGCAGCCGTCGGTCACCTCGCGCAGCTTGTCCTGGCGGACCTTCTCGAGCGCCGCCTCGTTCGCGGCCGGATCGTTCTTGATCGGGATCTGCGCCGCCATGCCGCCCATCGCCGGCGCGTTGCGCCGATGGCACGTCTTCACGAGCAGGAGCGCGTAGGCGCGCATGAACGGCGCGGTCATCGTCACCTGTGCGCGGTCGGCCAGGCAAAAGTTCGCATTCGAGCGGAACTTCTTGATGCACGAAAAGATGTAGTCCCAGCGACCGATGTTGAGGCCCGCCGAGTGCTCCTTCAGCTCCCACAGGATCTCGTCCATCTCGAACGCCGCGAGCACGGTCTCGACGAGCGCCGTCGCCCTGATCGACCCCTGCTTCAGGCCGAGCTCGTCCTGCGCGAGCCGGAAGATGTCGTTCCACAGCCGCGCTTCCAGGTGCGACTCCATCTTCGGCAGATAGAAGTACGGACCGCTCGCGCGCGCGAGGAGCTCGGCCGCGTTGTGGAAGAAGAACAGTGCGAAGTCGAAGATGCCGCCCGATACGGGCTGCCCGTCGATCCGCACGTGCTTCTCGTCGAGGTGCCAGCCGCGCGGCCGCGGGATCAGCACCGCCACGTTGTCGCGCAGCTGGTACGGCTTGCCGCCTTGGTCGAAGGTGATCGTTCGGCGCGCGGCGTCGCGCAGGTTGATCTGGCCTTCGATCATGTTGGCCCAGGTCGGGCAGTTCGCGTCCTCGAAATCGGCCATGAAGGTCGAGGCGCCGGAGTTGAGCGCGTTGATCACCATCTTGCGGTCGGTCGGACCGGTGATCTCGACGCGGCGATCGAGCAGATCCGCGGGCTGGTCGGCGATCTTCCACTCCGCCTCGCGGATCGATTTCGTCTCGGGGTGGAAGTCGGGCAACCGGCCCGCGTCGAACTCCTGCTGCCGCGCCGCGCGGCGGGCGAGCAGCTTCTGGCGGCGGCTCTCGAACTGGCGGTGCAGCTTCGCCACGAACGCGAGCGCGGCCGGCGTGAGGATTTGCGCATACTCGGCCGTAATGCGGCCGGTGATCTCGACCCCGGCCGGCAGGCTCACGGCCTTCGCGGCAGTAGTGGACACGACGGTCATGCGGCTCTCAAATCGTCGGACAGCTGCAAATGTTACCGCACTGCAGCGTAGTGTCGCGACCCAAAACGGGTCGCGCATCAAAAAAACTGTGAACTCGGGGCAAACGTTGGCACTCCCCTCCCGGTGCGGGGAGCGCGCGGGGCGCAGCGGGCGGGGCGCCCCCCCCGGATTGCCGCCGGGGCCCGCGCCCGGCTAGGCGGCCTCGGCCGGGCCGTCCTTGTCCTCGATGCCAAGCTCGGCGATCTTGCGGGTGATGGTGTTGCGCCCGATGCCGAGCAGCGCCGCGGCTTCGATGCGCCGCCCGCCGGTGTGCTGCAACGCCTTGGTGATGAGGGTCTTCTCGAAGTCCCGGGCGAGCTCGTCCATGATGTGGCTCTCGCCGCGCATCAGCGCCTTCTCGACATGCCGCAGCAGCACCGCCGTCCAGTCGCTTTCCGCGCCGGCCGCGGCGGCGGCGCGCAGCTCGGGCGGCAGGTCGCCGACGTCGACCGTCTGGCCGGGCGCCATCACGGTGAGCCAGTGGCAGACGTTCTCGAGCTGGCGCACGTTGCCCGGCCAGTCCTGCGCCGCGAGGTAGTTCAGCGCCGGCTCGGACAGCCGCTTGGTTTCGGTGCCGAGCTCGCGCGCGCTCTTCGCGAGGTAATGCCGCATGAGGAGCGGGATGTCCTCGCGTCGCTCGCGCAAGTTCGGCAGCCGCACCCGGATCACGTTGAGCCGGTGGTAGAGGTCCTCGCGGAACGTCCCGAGGCGCACGCGCGCCTCGAGGTCCTGATGGGTCGCGGCGATGACGCGCACGCTCGCGCGCAGCGGCTGGTGCCCGCCGACGCGGTAGAAGTGCCCGTCCGACAGGACCCGCAGCAGCCGCGTCTGCAGATCGGGCGCCATGTCGCCGATCTCGTCGAGAAACAGCGTGCCGCCCTCGGCCTGCTCGAAGCGGCCCCGGCGCATCGTCTGCGCGCCGGTGAACGCGCCGCGCTCATGGCCGAACAGCTCGCTCTCGAGCAAATCCTTCGGCATCGCGGCGGTGTTGATCGCGATGAATGGCTTTGCGGCGCGCGGGCTGTGGCGATGCAGCGCGCGCGCGACGAGTTCCTTGCCGGTGCCCGACTCGCCGGTGATCAGCACGGTCGCAGTCGAATTCGAGAGCCGCCCGATCGCGCGGAACACTTCCTGCATCGCCGGCGCCTGGCCGAGGATCTCGGGCGAGGCCGGCGCGGCCTCATCCTCCTCGTCGCCGCGCATGCTCTCGTCGAGCGCGCGGCGGATTAGCTCGACCGCTTGGTCGACATCGAACGGTTTGGGCAGATACTCGAACGCGCCGCCCTGGAACGCGGCCACCGCGGACTCGAGGTCGGAAAACGCGGTCATGATGATCACCGGCAGCAGCGGGTGCTTCTGCTTCACGTTCTGCAGCAGTTCCAGGCCCGAGGCGCCCGGCATGCGGATGTCCGAGACGAGGACCTGCGGCGCCTCCTTCTCCAGCGCGTCGAGCGCCTCCTGCGCGAGGCCGAACGTTTTGAATGGGATGCCCTCGCGCGTCAGCGCTTTTTCGAGCACCCACCGGATAGAGCGGTCGTCGTCGATGACCCAAACCGGTTTCATGGCTGCACTGTCATGGCTGCTGCGTTCGGTCCTGCCCGAGCGGCAAGACGATACGGAACACGGTCCGCCCGGGCCGGCTGTCGTACTCGATCAAGCCGCGGTGATACTGGACATAGGTCTGCGCCAGCGTCAGCCCGAGTCCGGTTCCCCGCTCGCGGCCGGACACCAGGGGATGGAACACTCGGTCCATGATTTCCGGCGGGATGCCCGGGCCGTTGTCGACTACGTGCAATTCTAGTGCCAGGCGATACAGGCGCCGCGCGACCGTCGCCGAGCGGCCGATCCGCGTCCGCAAAGTGATCGCGCCGGGCTCATTCGCGCCCGCGCGGCCGCCGACCAGGGCCTGCGCGGCGTTGCGCACGATGTTGAGCACGGCCTGGATCAGCTGCTCGCGGTCGCCCTGGATCTCCGGCAGGCTCGTATCGTAGTCGCGGGCAATGCCGACGCCGACCGGAAACTCCGCGAGGATCAGCGTGCGCACGCGCTCGCACACCTCGTGGATGTTCACCGGCCCGAGCTGCGGCGGCCGGTGGGGCGTGAGGAGGCGGTCCATGAGGAGCTGCAGCCGGTCGGCCTCCTTGATGATGACCTGGGTGTATTCGCGCAGGTCCGGCCGGTCGAGCTCGCGCTCGAGCAGCTGGGCCGACCCGCGCAGCCCGCCGAGAGGGTTCCTGATCTCGTGCGCGAGGTTGCGGATCAGCTCCCGGTTTGCGAGGGCCTGGTTGAGCTCGCGCTCCTCGCGCTCGACGCGCAGCTGCTGGTCCATCGACCGGAGCTCTAGCACCAGCCGGGCCCGCGGGCCCTCGACCGGGGTCGTGAAGCAGTTGAGCTGCAGCGCCGGGGCGGCGGGGCGGGCGAATTCGAGCGCCTGGTCCCAAAACCCCCAATTCTGCGCGATCGCGTGGTGGAGCTTCGCTTCGAGCTGGTCCGCGTTCACGAAGGCGTCGCGGAAACGCTGGCCGATCAGCGTCTTGGCGCCGACCTCGAACAGGTGCTCGGCGGCCGGATTGACGTACAGCACGCGCAGGTCGGCGTCGAGCACGACCACCGCGGTGCCGAGGAGATCAAGACCGGAGAAAGCGCTCTCGCTCATGCGCCCACCCCGCGCGTGGGTGCCGTGGCGGGCACGCGATCGATCAGGGCCCCGCGCCCCCTCGTTCGGGCGCCGGGATGGAGCGCGATGGACCGGCGAACTGCGTCCGCGGACGGACGCCGGACCGGCTGCAGGCCGGGCGCTACTGCTTTACGTTGGCGAGCTCTTTCTGCAGGGCGGCGACGTTGCGCTCGTGCCGCTCGACATCGTCCTGGTAGGGCTTGAGGCGGTCGAGCACGCGCTGGTAGTTCTTCTCGTCGCCGAAGCGCACCGATTCCTCCTCGGAGAGCTTCGCGCGCGCATCGGCGAGGCTCTTCTCCTCGGCCGCGAGCTCGTCCTCGAGGATTTTCTTGCGGCTGTCGTCGCGCGCCTTCTGGGTTTCCCGGGGAACCTTCGGAAAGTCCGAAGGCGAGGCGGCGGCGGCCGCACGCGGTACCGTCCCGCCCGGCACGACCGATACTTCCTTGGTGACGACGGTGCAGTTCTTGCCGTCGGTCTCTTTCTTGATGTTCGTGTAGTGCGCGCGGCCGTCGCCCTCGATGCACTTCCACACCGTCCCCGTCCCCTGGGCGTGCGCGCCGGCCGCTGCGCCGAGCGCCGCGCAGGTGAGCCAAATTCTCAGGTGTGTCATGGCAACCGCCCGAATCGAGGACAGGCTTGAAGTCTATGGCAAGAGCACCATGATTACAAACCGGTTTCCAGTCGCATCGGGGCCGTATTTCACGACCGATCGCGGCGCTGCGGCAATGGGCGGACTCCGGCACGGGCAGGGACACGATCACGGGACGGATGCCGAGCTGAGCCGAGGAAGGGAGTGAGGAGCGGGAGGAACGGTCGCTGCGGCGAGCGCGCCGCCCGAGCGCGCCCGCGTCGGGGCCGCGCGGTCCAAAAAAGACGGGGGCCTCGCCCCCGTCTTTCGCGCGGCCAAGGCGGTGAGCGTTCAGGAGCTGTAGTACATATCGAACTCGACCGGGTGCGTGGTCATCCGAAAACGCGTGAGCTCTTCCTCCTTGAGCTTCATGTAGGCGTCGAGCGTGTCGTTGGAGAACACCCCGCCGCGGGTCAGGAATTCGCGGTCGTTGTCGAGGCACTCGAGCGCTTGTTCGAGCGACGCGCAGACATGGGGGATCTTCGCCGCGACCTCCGGCGGCAGGTCGTACATGTTCTTGTCGACCGGATCACCGGGGTGAATCTTGTTCTGCACGCCGTCGAGGCCCGCCATCAGCATGGCCGCGAACCCGAGATACGGGTTCATCGTCGGGTCGGGGAAGCGCACCTCCACGCGTTTCGACTTCGGGGTCGGCACATACGGGATGCGGCACGCCACCGACCGATTGCGCGCCGAGTAGGCAAGGTTGATCGGCGCCTCGAAGCCCGGCACCAGGCGTTTGTAGGAGTTGGTGCCCGGGTTCGTGATCGCGTTGAGCGACTTGGCGTGCTTGATGATGCCGCCGATGTAGAAGAGGGCGAAGTCCGACAGGCCGTGCACGCCAGTGCCCCCGAACAGGTTCTTCCCTTCCTTCCACACCGACTGGTGGACGTGCATCCCCGACCCGTTGTCGCCCACGATCGGCTTCGGCATGAAGGTCGCGGTCTTGCCATAGGAGGCGGCGGTCATCCAGATCGTGTACTTGAGGATCTGCATCCAGTCGGCGCGCTGCACGAGCGGCGCGAAGCGGGTGCCGATCTCGTTCTGGCCGGCGGCGGCCACCTCATGGTGGTGCACCTCGACCTCGACCCCCTGCTGCTCGAGCGCGAGCGCGACCGCGTTGCGGATGTCGAGCAGCGTGTCGGTCGGCGGCACCGGGAAATAACCGCCCTTCACCGGCGCGCGGTGCGCCGCGTTGCCGCCCTCGTAGTCCTCGCCCGAGGACCAAGGCGCCTCCTCGGACTTGATCTTCACGAAGCAGCCGGACATGTCGACGTTCCAGGTCACCGAGTCGAAGATGAAAAACTCCGGCTCCGGACCGAAGTAGGCGGTGTCGCCAAGGCCGGTCGACTTGAGATACGCCTCGGCCCGCTTCGCGAGCGAGCGCGGATCGCGCTCATACGGCCTCATGTCCATGGGCTCGATCACGTCGCAGGAGATGTCGAGCACCGTCTCGTCGGTGAACGGATCGATGCGCGCGCTGACCGGATCGGGCATCAGCAGCATGTCGGAAGATTCGATGCTCTTCCAGCCGGCGATCGACGAGCCGTCGAAGCCGTGGCCGTTTTCGAACTTGTCCTGGGTGAAGTACTTGACCGGTACGGTAACGTGCTGCTCCTTGCCGCGGGTGTCGGTGAAGCGCAGATCGACGAACTTCACCTCCTTCTCCTTGATGAGCTTCATGACGTCGGCGGCAGTCATTGCCATGTTGTTCTCCTATCTAGAAATGGAATGGGACGGTCCCTGAAGGGAAAAAAAGCCTTGCCCATTGGTGCGAAAACCATGCCACCACCGAATCGCGCCCCGGAACCCTGTGCCGCAGGGTGCTGTCGCGCTTGTCGAAGGCAAGTCCGCACTTGCATGGTGCGTCGGCCCCTATTCTGCACTAACTCGGTGCCAAGTGGACGCGGGGGTGGGGCGATGAAAGGGGTCGCGGCACGGCCCAGACCGGGCTAGACTTCGCCGTTGCTCGCCCCAGTGACCGGCAGACGCTTGGACACGCCGAAGCAAATCCTTGAACGGGCCCGCCACCTTGCGGTCCAGCTGAACTTGCCCTACGCCGGCGCGCTGACGCCGGCCGACGCGGCGGCCCTGATCCAGGCGCATCCGGAATCCCATCTGGTCGACGTGCGCACCCGCGCCGAATGGGAATGGGTCGGCCGGGTGCCCGGCACCGTGCTGATCGAGTGGAACACCTGGCCGAGCGGTGCACGCAACCCGGACTTCGAGCGCGAGCTGCTCGCCCGCGTCCCCGAAAAGACGCACCCAGTGCTGTTCATCTGCCGCAGCGGGGGTCGTTCTCATCACGCTGCGATGGCGGCGGCAAACCTCGGCTACCTCCTCGCGTTCAACGTGCTCGAGGGGTTCGAGGGCGACAAGGACGCCAACGGCCACCGCGCCACCCTGAGCGGCTGGAAGGTCGCCGGCTTGCCCTGGGTGCAGAGCTAGCGGGCTCACCCGCACGGCCGGCGGCGGATCCGCCTGCGTCCCAAACCCGCGCGCGCGTGCCGAGTGGGTGCTCGAGCGCACGCGCTTTAACGCCACGTCCGCGGCTACCGGCTGCGCCCTGGGGGGTAGCGCATTGACGCGCCTGCGATTCGGTCCGTTCGCGCACTCCCCACGCGCTTGGCACGCTTGCTGCAGCGTCGTCGCGCACCCGAGCCCCTGAGGAGTGCACGATGCCCGCCGTCGAAAGCGTTTCGACCCGGAATGAAGCAGCGCGTCGGCATCGCGAGCGGCCCTCGGGCGCACGATGCATCACGATCCGCAGTACTATCGAATCCGCGATTGCCAGGTCGATTTCCAGCTCGAATGCGCCCCGCTCCACCCGAGCGGGGCGCCGCGCAAGGCCGGCAATCCGCTGCCACCGCCGGTCGTCACGCCAGGCTCGCTCCCGAACTCACCGGCGACGAGCGCCGACTCGAGACCGCCCGCGCGCTGCGCGCCGGTGGAACGCAAACCCTGAGATCAAAGGAGTGCACGCATGAAACCGTCCGACATCTCCGCCCACGCGACGCTCAAGCGCGACCATGTCACCGAGATGATCGTGAGCGCGAAGATCAGGAAGAAAATCAAGTGGGCCGACGTCGCGCAGCAGGTCGGCAAGAGCAAGGAGTGGGTGACGGCCGGCTGCCTGGGACAGATGACCTTCAATGCCGAGCAGGCCGCGATCATCGGCCGGATCTTCGAGCTGCCGCCGGCCGCAGTCGAGCTGCTGCAAGTCGTCCCCTACAAGGGCGCGCTGCCGAGTCCGGTGCCGACCGATCCGCTGATCTACCGGCTGTACGAGCTCGTGATGGTCTATGGCACCACGATCAAGGAGCTCGTCCACGAAGAGTTCGGCGACGGCATCATGAGCGCGATCGACTTCGAGATGGATCTCGAGCGGCTGCCCGATCCGAAGGGCGACCGGGTGAAGATCGTGATGCACGGGAAGTACCTCCCGTACAAGACCTACTAGCGAGCGGTTGCTCGTTCGCGTCGCCGCGGTGGCGCGAATGCACCGCGCGAATGCGCCCGGGGAGCGCGGACGCCCCCGCCGATTCGCGCCGCTCATCGCTTGCCGCATAATTCCGGCGGTCGCCGCCATCCCGCGGCGGTTGAGGAGACTGCGCGCATGGTCAAACCAGGGTTTCGGTTGGGCCTCTACGTCTTCAAGGACGCGGAGATCGTCGATTTTGCCGCGCCGCACGGCGTCTTTTCGGTGGCGCGGCGGTTCGACCCCGAGCTGGACGCGTTTCTGGTCGCCGAGACGATGCGCCCGGTGCAGGCGCAGGCCGGGTTCACCGTGCTGCCGAACTACGCGTTCGCCGACCGGCCGGACATGGACGCGTTCCTGATCCCGGGCGGGTTCGGCACCCGGCAGGAGATGCACAACCAGCTCTTGTACGCGTTCATCGAGAGCCAACCGGCACGGTGTCTGCTCACCAGCGTCTGCACCGGCTCGTGGATCTACGCCAAGATGGGACTGCTCGACGGCCGCGCCGCGACCAACCGCAAGGAGCCGGACCGGCTCGAAGCCTCCGCCATGGGCAAGGTGCCGCTCGAGCGCCTGCGCGATCTCGCGCCGAGCGCTCGGGTGAGCCGCGCGCGCGTCGTCGACTCCGGCCGCATCGTCACCGCCGGCGGCATCTGCTCGGGGATGGAGATGGGCTTTCACCTGCTGCGCCGCGCGGGCTACGACGAGAAGTTCATCACTGAGGTCGCGCGGGTGATGGAATACGCCAAGGCGTACGAAATCTACCGCGACGATATCGAATACGACCGGGTGATGGTCGCCTAGGCGGCGCGGCGCCAGTCCAGACCGGGATCGCAGCAGCGCGCCCGACCGTCCCGATGCTCAATCCGATTCGAGGCACGCGCGGCATCGCCGTCGCGCCGCACGCGCTCGCCGCGCAGTCCGCGGCGGCGGTGCTGCGCGACGGCGGCAACGCGCTCGAAGCGATGATTGCCGCCGCGGCGACGATCGCCGTCGTCTACCCGCACATGAACTCGATCGGCGGCGATTCGTTCTGGCTGGTGCAGGTGCCGGGATGCGCGCCCCGCGGGATCGACGCCTGCGGCGGGGCAGCCCGTGCCGCATCGATCGCCTGGTACGCCGAGCGCGGGGTGAGCGGCTCGATTCCGTTCCGCGGCGGCGTTGCGGCCAGCACGGTCGCCGGCACCCTATCCGGCTGGCAGCTCGCCTTCGAGGCGAGCCGCGAGATCGGCGGCGTGCTCCCGCTCTCGCGCCTGCTCGAGGACGCGATCGACTACGCCGAGCGCGGCGCGCCGGTCACGTCGAGCCAGACCGCCGCCACCGCCGCCAAGCGGGCCGAGCTCGCGCCGCAGCCGGGATTCGCCGACGCGTTCCTGCCGCACGGCACGGTGCCGGCGATCGGCAGCCGCTTTATGCAGCCGCGCATCGGCGCCTCCTTGCGTCGACTCGCGACGGCGGGGCTCGATGACTTCTACCGCGGCGAGCTCGCGCGCGCGATCGCGGCCGATCTCGCCGCCGCGGGGAGCCCGCTCGCCAGTGCGGACCTGCAGGCGCACCGCGCGCAGTGGCGAGCACCGCTCGTCCTCGACCATTCGCTCGGCCAGGTCTACAACCTGCCGCCGCCGACCCAGGGGTTGATCTCGCTCTTGATCCTCGGCCTGCTCGATCGGCTGGACATTGCGCGGCTCGACCCGCTCGGCGCCGACTACGTGCACCTTGCCGTCGAGGCCATCAAACTCGCGTTCGCGATCCGCGACCGGCACATCACCGATCCAGCGTACATGACAGTCGAGCCGCAAAGCTTCCTCGCCCCGCGCGAGCTCGACGAGCTCGCGCGACGGGTCGACCCCCAGCGTGCCGCGCCGTGGGGGGCGGGGCGCGAGGACGCCGACACGGTCTGGCTGGGCGTGATCGACGGCGCGGGCCGGGCGGTGAGCTTCATCCAAAGTCTCTATCACGAGTTCGGCTCCGGCGTGGTGCTGAAATCAAGCGGCATCTGCTGGCAGAACCGCGGCTGCGCCTTTGCGCTCGACCCGAACGCCTTGAACGCGCTCCAGCCGGGACGCAAGCCCTTCCACACGCTCAATCCCGCGCTCGCGCTGCTCCGCGACGGCCGCACGATGGTGTACGGCAACATGGGCGGGGACGGTCAGCCGCAAACCCAGAGCGCGGTCTTCACGCGGGCGCTCGTCTACGGCATGACCCCCCAGGCCGCGATCAGCGCGCCGCGCTGGCTGCTCGGCCGCACCTGGGGCGAGACGAGCGATACGCTGAAACTCGAATCGCGCTTCGCGCCGGCGGTCTTCGACGAGCTGCGCCGGCGCGGTCACGCGGTCGAGGCGCTCGCCGCGTTCGATGAAGCGACCGGCCATGCCGGGTGCGCGATCCGCCGCCCGGACGGGCTCTTCGAAGGCGGCGCCGATCCGCGCTCCGACGGCGGCGTCGCGGCGTTCTGAAGCGGCGCGAGTGAGCGCCGGGGTCGGCCGGCCCAGCGTCGTGGGTCGCTTGCCGCGCCGCGGGGCCTACCGCCGGAGCCCTACGCGGCGGCCCAGTCGACGAGCCCGGCGTAGGCGGTGAGGAGCACGACCACGCCGAACGCGATCCGGTACCACGCGAACGGCTTGAAGTCGTGATGGGCGATGTAGCGCAGGAGCCAGCGCACGCACAGAAAAGCGGCGACGAACGAGGTCACCGACCCGACCGCGAGCAGCCCGATCGCATCGGTCGAGAGCAGCGCGCGGTGCTGGTACAGGTCGTACAGGCCGGCTGCGACCAGCGTCGGCACCGCCAGAAAAAACGAGAACTCGGTCGCCGCCTGGCGCGACAAGCCGAACAGCATCGCGCCGATGATGGTCGCGCCGGAGCGCGAGGTGCCGGGGATCAGCGCGAAGCATTGCGCGCAGCCGACCTTGAGCGCATCGCGCCACGTCATGTCGTCGACCCGCTCGATGCGCGCTGGCCGCTCGCGCCGCTCGACCCACAGGATCACGAGCGCACCGGCGATGAACGCCGCCGCGACCGGCACCGGCGCGAACAGGTGCGCCTTGATCGGTTTGCTGAACGCGAGCCCGATCACCGCCGCCGGGATGAACGCGACCACGAGGTTCGCGACGAACCGCTGCGCGGCGCGGTCGGTGCCGAGCCCGGCGATCACGCCGAGGAACTTGGCGCGGTACTCCCAGACGACCGCGAGCATCGCGCCGGTCTGGATGACGATCTCGAACATCTTGCCCTGCTCGTCGTTGAAGCGGAGCAGGCCCCCGACCACGATCAGGTGTCCGGTGCTCGAGACGGGAAGGAATTCGGTGACGCCCTCGACCACGCCCAGGATGAGCGCCTTCAGCAGGAGGATAGTATCCATCGCGCTCGCGATTGTAGCGTGGCAGCCCTACTCGCCCGCCACCGCCGCCACCGCAACCGCGGCACCGTTTGCTACTTCGTCGGCGCGGCCATCGGCGACGCGCTGCCCGGTCCCATCGGTGCCGCCATCGGCTGCGCGCCGCCCGGTCCCGTCGGCGCGCCGGTCGGGCCGGGCGTACCCGGGGACGCGGGTGAACCGGGCGCACCCGGCGCCGCCGCCGCGGCCGCTCCCGGCGCCGGCGCACTGCCCGAGGCGGTATACAGGAACCGCCACTCGCTGTAGGCCTTCGCGTCGGTGAACTGCTGGTAGTCCTTTGGAAAGTTGGCGCGCTTCAGGGGCTTCGCCGTCGAGAGGCTGTAGACGCCGGTGATCGTTTCGCCCGGGCCGCGGACGATGCCCCACTCGCGCGTGCCGGTGATCGGGTCGACATAGAGCCGGCGCAGATGCCGCCGGTTCGTGGGCCAGCGCTTGTCCTGCAACAGATCCTCCAGCGTTTGCGGGAAGCGGCGCGCCTGGCCCGCCGGCACGGTCTCGTAGTAGGCGGTGATCGCGCGCCGGTACTGATCGCCGGCGAACAAGAGATCGGCCTCGCGCTCGCGCTGCGTCTCCGTGCTCCACAGCGTCCCGGCGGCCGCGAGCGCCACCCCCGCGAGCGCGACGGCGAGGAGTAGGCCGATGTAGGTGAAGCCGCGCGGACGCATGGCTACAGCCCGGTAAACTCCACGCCGTCGTGGGTCCTGCCCTTCGCGCCGCTTTTGACGTCGTAGACGCTGCCCTTGGCGCTGCCTTCGGGCGGCGCGACGACGGTCCAGGTGTCCGCGCTCTCGGTGATCGGATCGACCGGCAGGGCGCGGATGTAGCGCTTGTCGACCAGGTCGGCGAGCGAGTCGGGGTAGCGGCCGTTATCGGCGTAGAACTTGTCGATCGCGTCGCGCATGACGGTGAGCGACTGCTTGAGGGTCACCTCCTTCGACCGCTCGACGCTGCCGAAATAGCGCGGCAGCGCGATCGAGAGCAGCGTCGCGATCACTGCCAGCACGACCAGGAGTTCAATCAGCGTAAACCCGCGCCGCACGGCCTCACCAGTCGCGGTAGGGAATGCCGTTCAAGCCCACGCCGGGCGCGAGCGAGTAGACGTCGTACACATCCTTCCCTGGGGCGGGTGAGTCCGGCGGGCTCTCGTAGCTGCGCTTGCCCCAGGTCGCCCCCGGCGGTTCGCTCGCGTTCTCGTCGAACGGATCGCGCGGAAGGCGGCGCAGGAAGTAGATGCGGCGCTGCTTCGGATCCTTGGCATCGACCACGCCCTCGACCAGGATCTCGAGGGTTGGCGGATAGCCGCTCTCGTCGACCTTCTTCGGGATGCGCCCGTCGTCGATCGCCTTCTTGTAGTCATCGAGCGCGGTGCGGAGCTGGCGCAGCGCGTGGTGCAGCTCCTGCTCTTTGGCGCGCTTCACGGTGAGCTCGGCGAGCGGCAGCACTGCGCTCGCGAGAATCGCGATGATCGCGACCGTGACCACGAGCTCGATGAAGGTGAAGCCGCGGGCGCGCGCCGCCGAGGCCGCGATCACTGTGCCCCTTGGGCCGCGGTGATGGACAGGCTGTGCATGCTCGGCACGCTGAGCGCGAGGTCCCGGCCCGCGCCGTCGGTCGCGCTGACGCTTTGAATGCCGATCTGCGTCGTGGTCGCGGTCTTCGCGACCACGCGGAACCGCACCCCCGTCGGGGGGGCGCTCGCGCCCGGGAAGGGTGCCCCGGCGACCTCGACCAGTACGCGGCCGGGCTCGGGTGGGGCCGGCGCCCCCGGTGCCGGGGGCTTGGGCGCGGCGCCACCGACCAGGTTCAGCACGCTCGGATCGTAGGAGAGTTCGAGGCTCGCCTTTGCCCCCTCGCTGCCGGACCCGAGCCCGAGGCTCACGACAAACTCCTGCCCGACGGCGGCCTGCCCCGGCGCGGTGAGCGCGATCGAAATGGGCTCGCCCGCGGCGGGTCCGGGGGCGGCCGGGGCGCCGGGCAAGGCCGGTTTGGGCGCCGGCGCGAGCGCGCCCGCGGCCGGGGCGAGCGCGAGCGCCCCGGGCCCGGTGGCCG
>Ga0187846_10000919_pt1 | contig 16866 bp, 15 predicted proteins | sample TC_taG_FD_161473 | JGI IMG/M metagenome (GOLD analysis project Ga0187846, IMG submission 161473) | Biofilm microbial communities from the roof of an iron ore cave, State of Minas Gerais, Brazil - TC_06 Biofilm (v2) | ecosystem: Environmental > Terrestrial > Deep subsurface > Cave > Wall biofilm...
GCGGGTGTTGGTGTGTAATGGCGGCGCGGCGTGGCGATGTGCGTACAGTCACACGGTGCTTCGCCTCCCACATGCCTCGAAATGCCGCGACACAACACGCTTTCACGTGAGAGTGCGAGTTATAGTGATTCAAGGGTGCAGTGCGCCAACTCTCCGCGTGAGCACAATGAGGAAACGCTCCCAAAAAGACTTGCCAACTTTCTTGTTGATTTCCACAAGCAAATCCGCCTAGAGTTGCGTCACATCAGCCAGCAGGGTAAAAGGGCGCGGGATTCGTCCACTAGGTTGATCCCTGATTGCTGCTTCCTCCCAAGTGTTGGACAACGTGACTACGTACGGATTTCGCACTGTGCGGGTCACAGAGGGCGAACGGACTTGTGCGGTTGGAGCTGGCATGGCACCAGCAAATCGTATAGATAGGGCTGTTCATGCGAAGGAGGAAGGTGCAATGACTCCACTCGTAGATAGCTTGCTCGGTGTGCAGTCGTTTTCCGCAATCTTCGCTCCCCTGTTTGGACCTGCATCCCGGGCTCCACTTCCATTTCGCTTCCGAAGGGATGCGCGTCCTTGGCCAAGGCTCAGGCGTCTCTTGCTGTGGATTGTCGTCGTTTCCCCTGGCTTGGTGGGACTTGCACCCGGCCAGGTCAACCCTGGAACCCCTTCATTCTCAGCATACGACTCGCACACCTTTGACACGATCAATCTCCAGAATCTCAACATCCTGCTGAGTGTTTCAATGTATGGAAAATCGGGTGCGTTTCCATTTCAGTTCAGTCTCAACTCCAACAGTTACTGCAAAGGAACCACAACGTGGATGTGCGACTACTCTGGTGCCGTAGTCGGCGCCGAAGGTGGATTTATTAATTACTTCAACCCGTCTGGTGTCTATAACACCACCAACACGAGTTTGTTGTGCCCTGACGGAATTCACAACACGACAAAGATTTCTGGTTTCGTTGTGATCGAACCTAATGGCACTACGCACCCGCTACCTCCCGCCGACCTCGTAGACACTTACGGCTGCTACAACAAAACATTGTTCGATACCGCGACGGACAGTTCTGGCTTTAGCGTTTCGATACCAGATTCAACTAACGGGTTCGCATTTCCTATCTACATCTATCTTCCTTCAGGAATGGGCTACACAACACAATGGTCAGATACCGCTTATAGCACCATCACCCCGACTTCTAGGACTGACACAAATGGAAACACCATCAGCATCAATCCAGCCACGCGACATTTCACGGATACGCTTGGCGACGACAACCTGGACATCGACAGCGCAGGTCTCATTTACTCGTGGAAGGACGTCAGCGCATCTTCTACAGATGACCAAAACACGACAATAACCAAAACAAGCACCAACGTCGCTACAAACTTCGGTTGCACGGGTATCACCGACACCAGCGCAAACGGAATCAGCCTAGCTACGTCGGTGACGCTTCCAATCGGTTCCCTGAGTTGGACATTCGAGGCGACGTACAACAAATCCGGCTACTACACAGGAAGGCTGGGAGGTCTCACGCTGCCAGCAGGCGGATCAATTACCTATTCCTATAGCGGGGGCAATCACGGAATTGACTGCACCTACCAAGTTCCACCCCAGCTCACGCGGGTCACCTCAGACGGAACAACCACATATACGTGGGCTGCAGTGAACAACGGCGGCGGCAATTGGGGGAATACTACAACAGTAGTGGACAACGGCAGCAACGAGACCGTATACACGTTTACAGGACTTACGCCTACCGGGAATGCGGCCTATCCTGTAGTGCAGGCACTTACTCAGGTTCAACGCTACCAAGGATCAAGCACCCTGTTGACCACCGACGTCTATTGTTACAACGGGGTCAGCGGCCAGCCCAGCAATTGCCCAACCGCGGTGGTGTCCCTCCCTGTAACCGAAGTCGATGTCTACCACACGATCAGCGGGATGAGCACATCATCGCGGACCCAGACGAAGTACGACAATTACGGCAACGTCACCTACTCGGCCCAATATGACTTCGGTGCCAGCAGTCCCACACTTGCCACAACGACCACTTATGGGACTTGGAACGGCACGCAATGCGTTGCTGTCTCTACCACCATCAACAATAAAGCGTGTGACGTCATAACAAAGTCCGGGAGCAACACGATCACTGAATCGCGATACGCCTACGATTCAAAAGGCAACCTCCTCACTACCTATGTGTGGACTGGCTCGGTGTGGTTAAACAATACCACGCCAAACGGCTACAACTCGAACGGGACGATCGCGACATCGTACGACCTGGCAAACAACCCGACTACTTACGCCTATTCCTCCAGCAGCTATACCTCATGCGGAAGCTGCACCAATTATCCGTTCCCGACGTCGATTACAAAAGGAGCATTGACCACGTCGAGCACCTGGAACGGAACCGGGGCGGTGAAACTGACGGACACGGAGGCAAACGGGAAAGTCACAACGTATGGATACACGGCTTGTGTTGGTGGTACGGCGGATCCGTTTTGGCGTGTAATGTCAACGACTGATCCGCTCGGTAACACGGTATGTAACACGTATCCTACCAGTTCTTCAGCTGACACAGCGAACAGCAGTTTTACATTCAATTCAGGGAATTCAATTCGGAACAGAACGGTGACGAGCGATGGCTATGGACGGGTTACCAACGTGCAGACCCAGCAGGGACCCTCCGCGTCGAGCTATGACACAGTTTCCACGTCATACGGATGGTCAACGAACTATAGGACGGTAGCCAAGTCACAGTCTTGCTCTGTGCCCTTGAATGGTAACTGCGCAGCTGTACACACTAGCTATTTCGACACATTAGGACGACTGTACCAGAAAAAAACAACGAGCAACGAAACACTGACCCACACTTATACACAGAATGACGATCTTGCAGTTCTTGGTCCGGCTCCCTCCGGCGAAAACACCAAACAGGTTCAAAAAGAGTACGACGGTCTGGGTCGTCTGACGAAGTCCTGCGCCATCGGAAATGGATCAAGCACGGCGTGCGGCCAGAACACCGGGTCGGCCAACGGGGTAACGACCTCGTTTGCATATTCATACGCACCCGGCAGCACAACGACAACGGCGGCTCGCGGCGTGCAAAGCCGAAGCAAGACCTATGACGCCCTCGGTCGCGTGACATCGGTGACCACACCGGAGGGAGGTACAACCCAGTACGTGTATGACACAGCGTCGTCAACTTGCTACAACATCGTAAGCAACGGGGACTTGGTCGAAAAGATAGACAACGCCCAGGTACACACGTGCTATGGCTACGATGCTCTTCACCGCTTGACGGGCTATGGTGCAGTGGGTTCAACTTCAACGTTTTGCCCCAATTTTGTCTATGGAGATCAGGCCTACACGCCGCCTTCGGGGGTCACGATCAACAACGGCAAGGGACGGATCGTTGAGGCTTACACCTCGGCTACATGCAACAGTGTCAGGACCACGGACGAGTGGTTTAGCTACGACGCAGACGGGCGCATCACTGACATTTGGGAGATGACTCCGAACTCCGGGACGTACTACCACTCTGTGGCAACCTTCTTCGACAACGGCGTGGTCAAAACCCTCCATATCGCCATCCCGAACAAATATACCCAAACGTACAGCATCGACGGAGAAGGTCGGCTGACTTCACTCAGTTCGAATGCGGGAGGCACGACAACTGTCGTATCGTCAGCGAGCTACAATGCAGCCAGTCAGCCAACGAACGTAGCCATAGGTAGCGGCACGGATTATGACGGCTACGTTTACGACGGAAACACCGGACGCATGAAGAATTGGACTTTTCAGGTCGGTACCACACCGAGAACAGAGACCGCCACGCTGCAATGGAATCCAAATGGCACACTCCAGCAACTCGCCATCACAGACGGCTTCAACTCGGGTGGTACGCAGACCTGCAACTACAATCCGACCAACGCAACGGGTACTGGTTATGACGATCTCGGGCGATTGGTGGGCGTGGATTGCGGTTCCGGAGGCTGGGGACAGACGTTCAGTTACGATCAATACGATAATCTAACCAAGGCGGTCATCTCGGGAAGAACCGGAACGGCATTCAATCCAGGCTACAATTCGCCAAACAACCATTTCGCTTCTGGTTTCGGTGCGTCCTACGACTTGAACGGCGACCTCACCTACGACACGTTCCATACTTACGAGTGGAATGAATTCGGCAAAATGAAGTCGGTGGATCGCAGCGGGACAAACTGCGCCACAAGCGGAGAGTGCATCGTTTACGACGCCTATCATCGTGCTGTGGAAATCGACAGCGGATCGACCAGCACGGAAATCATGTTCACGCAGCTCGGCAAGACCGCGTATCTAAACGGAACGACGCTGAACTACGCGTACTGGCCGACTCCGGGCGGGGGCACGCTGCTACAACCCAGCAGCGCATTCTACTATGAACATAAAGACTGGCTGGGAAGTGCTCGGCTCTCCTCAACCGTGACGAATGAAACGATCATTGACGACAGAGCATTCTCACCGTACGGCGAGCTATACGCCACGTTCGGCTCAACGGCTCAAAACGAAAACATCTTCACCGGTGACACCCAGGACATTGTCGCTGGCATGTATGAAACACCAAACCGGGAACTTAGCATAGTGGGTCGTTGGATCAGCCCAGACCCGGCGGGCGCGGGCTGGAATCAGTACGCGTATGCGACAAACCCAAACAGCAACTTTGATCCGTCTGGCCTGTTCATATCGAAGCAGCCATTCAATGGTAGCGGCTCTGGGGCTCCGAATCCAGCGTCCTACTACGATCCAATGATGTTACAGGAGTTCAATCAAGGGTTGTTGTTTGGAACTGTGGGAGCGGATGCGGGCACTAGCGCCAGATCCAGTGCTTCAACGCAAACAAATGCCCCACCAACGATCAGTGGCAACGATGCGCTGGCTTATGAAATGCAATGGGCTGGCTCGCTGACCCAAGCCCTCGCGCCAATGGGTGCTCTCTCTCCTGGTGCTCAGGTGCCGGACACGATAGTCCAGCTGGGCTACGTGGTGCCGACTCCTGGGGACCCAAATTCAAGTTATTACGGTCCCTACTACGGCGCCGACCGTGACGGCTGGGAGGGATACGCCTCAGTCAAATACCAGGTCTTCGATACCCAGGGTAATCCCGTTGCTAATGCCGTACTATCCGAGGGCTTAGTGCAGTTGGACGGTAACGTAACAGCGGCAACTGAGCGCACTTTTGGCACAGATGCCAACGGCATCACGTTTGACAGGGTAGGCCTAACTGATCCTAGCAACGGAGACTACAACATCGAAGCGCAATGGTTGTATGTTATTCAAGATAACATGGTTTTTTATTTGAGACCAACTTTCACGCAAAGCTCCTCCTTTGTCAATGGGATAGTAACCGTCTATGTGACGCCTGGGGGTCCATAGGCCGCCGCCCGGGCCGCGCACCGCTCATTTCAGTTTGGAGCAGGCCGAGCTATAGATTGGCCAGAGTTGACCGTTCGCTCGCTTCGCACGGCATAGTAAGAGTACCGAGGAGGATAAGGATGGCATTTAAGGCGCTTACTTCTGTCTTGATTCTTTTTGCGCTAGTCAGGTGTGAAGGGCAAGGACCAGACATTGTTGATTCACGCGAAGCCGTCCCGCTACTAATGGCCATTCTAAGTAGGACGAAAACGTCGGGGTCTCTTGAATACTCAGGCAGCGCTTGTGACAGCATTCGTAGTTTTCCGAAACTTCATGTTCCATTGAGAATAACCGATCCTCCTCTTCAGGCTTTGCGGGAAATCTTTTCCGAAGATCCGAAGATGGAGATAGCCCAGGAATCCGACGGGACAATTCGAATGGCGGAAAGTGACGTTCCCCGTGATCTCTTGGATGTTACGATCAGCCACATAAGCTTCACGAGAGAACCAGGTCGAAGCGTCCCTTTGTATGATCCAACGGAGGCGATGTGGGCAATCTTACGGACAGCGGAGGTAAGGCAATTCAAACTCGCAAACAACATTGGCTCGCCAGCGGAAGCCGTGAGTTTGCCGCACGCACCGTTCACGCCCGAGTCGCCGCACATCGGAGGCAGCCTTGACAACGTTACCCTGTCTCAGGCCTTGGACTACGTGCACAAGACCTTTCCTGGCCTTTGGGTTTACGAGAATTGCCCTGCGACCGAGAAGTCTAGGCGAATGGTCCTATTCTCGTTCTTCTCTGACGGTCCCGGCTGGATTGCGCGCGCAGAAGCCGAAAGAAGGGGTAGAATAAGGTAGTCTGTCCTGAACGACAGAACGGTAGCGGAAGCTTTCCGGGGAAAAAGAAGCCTGTTGGAAGGGAATTGTTAGGAGACGTGAGACACCTAATCTTCATCTTTTCACTGACGGTTGCCGCTGTGGCAGCCTCCGGAGCGGACGGGGCAAAACCCGTCTTTGTCAAAGCGAAGTGTGTTGACAAAGTGTCGTCTAGTGCGCTCTCTTCTTTTCGGGAAGCCCTCGGCGCATCCGAGAGGTACCGTTTGGTGTCCTCCCTCGATGACGCTGGTCGCATGGACGTGGTTCTCAGCGTCCAGATGAGCTGCACGCAACGCGACAATGTCGTCGCTGTCGCGAGTGTCTATGGGATAGCCAAGTGCTTTGGTCCAAGAAACTGCCATGTGGCGTTTGATGTGACATCGTTACGGGCAGATTTCTGCGATTCTAGCGCCGCGCCGGAGTGTGGTCGAGCGCTCTTCAAGGCATTCGACGATTACATGAACAATCCAAACAGACCGCCACTCCAGCTAGATTGAAGTAGAAAGTTATTGCTCATTCGATCACTCAGTAGCGGGGACCGGTCTTCCATACTTTTACTCTAAGGCCGGTCGGCGTAACCGAGTCCGGCATTCTCGGAAACAAGCGGTTTCTGGCTCCACATACAATCTAGCTCTTAATCAAACCTACCAGTCCGGCCAACGTCTGCCAGTGCATCGGGTGCGGCACGTGCTGGCCTTTCCGCACCTTCGCCGCGTACGGCTCCGAGACGTGGAGCGCTTGGGCAATCGTGGGGACCGTGACAGTGGCTAGTCGGGGCAGGATTAGTTCGCGGTAACTCGATTGTGTGAGCCACGTGGGAAGGCTGGCTCCCGACAACATCACGGGTTGACGGCGAAGGTGATCACGTTCGAGGTCCCTCCGGCGCAATCCATCTTCACCGAAGATGTCGCCGGGGATGTTGCAGCGGTCCCGAACGTCACCGGCTGCGACTGCGGAGGACTGAACACGCTAACCTTTACCGTCGCTGGCGCGGCAAGGTCCTGGGCAGTGATCGTTGCCTGCAGCTGATGACCGTTCACAAAAACGGTTGCGCGGGCTGTGCCATTCCACTCGACGGTTGAGTTGCGCTGGAACTGGTTTCCGTTGACGACGAGTAGAATGCCCGCACTCCCGGCAGCCGCGCTGGCAGGCGCGGTTGAGCTAATCGATGGTGTTTCGACACAGTCGCCACAAGAAAACCAGCCTAGGCTGCACAGGGTCGCGATGGTATACGAGTAACGCTGAATCGTCTGGAGTGAGAGGAACATGGGCAGCACCTCCGGGTTCCGTGTTCACGTTCTTGTGTTAGACCCGACTGTGTGGTCGGGGGCTCACGACAGGGTAACGGTGCGTGGCGAAGCAGAGTCGGAAGGGAACAGCCACGACAACTGAACTGGATAGGGAAGCCCCCCATCGCACCCGGCGTTCTCCAAAGTATAGACCTGTTTCTCCATCTGACGCTCTCCCGAGGCACCCGGAGCTGGCGCTGTTCGGTCTTGGAATAATGTCGGCGGGCCGGGCACACGGCGCTTGCGGGAAATGTTGGATTGCAGTCTATGTGCCAGAACCTTTGGGCGGTCTCGGTATAAACGGTCACGGTTCGGCATCCTGAGCGTGAAGCGCTCGCAGGTCCTTTTCCCGGTCGGGAATTAGCGGGCTGGGAAGCAAGCATTGGGCGGGTAACTTCTTTCGACTGGCGTATGCCAATCGAGTCTCTCAATCCAGCGCAAGTGCCCTTCGCCGCACAGCACCCAGTGTCGCATCCCGAATGTCTACCAACCCGGCCAGCGCCTGCCAGTGCATCGGGTGCGGCACGTGCTGGCCTTTCCGCACCTTCGCCGCGTACGGCTCCGAGACGTTGAGTGTCTCGGCAATCGTGGGAACTGTGATTCCGGTGAGTCGCGGCAAAATCAGTTCGCGGTAGCTCTCTTGCGTGAGCCAACCGGGAAGGCTGGACGGCAACCAGCCACGCCGAGCCGCGTGCTGTCGCTCTTGCGAAGCGGACATCCGCGTCCGAGACTCAGCGCTCTTGGCCGCCACGCGTCCTCGCTGTGCGAGTTGGATCATGTTCGCTCTCGACACAGCGACGCCACAAAGCGCGCAATGTTTTCCCTGACTGGTGCTAAGAACGGCTCCGCAGCCGCGACAAACCTTCTCTGGGCGTGGTGCGACTGCGTTCGGTAGACCATCTTTCCCCCATGCTTCCTGCCGATGCCGCTGGGTTAAGGGCGTCGCGAGCGAACGCGTTGGTTTTGACGGCGACACGCTGGCCCAGAGCGTTCGCGCCACGTACTCGGCCCACGGTGCAACCAGCTTCCCCCAGGTCGGCGCGGTCTCGCTCAGCCTGGCACAGAGATGAGACATCAGCCGACAGTTCCCGGTCGCAGTCTCGAAGAAATCAGTGCGGCGTAAAGGCTCGCGCGTTATCCAGCGAAGCAGCCAGCTTTCCAACTGTGGGCGAACGGGTTCGAGTACGTCCAGAGCGAGCGAGTCCCGGTTGGGCGTGTCGGTGTGCAGACCCAATCCCAACGCAGGATCAAGACCAAGAGTTGCGAGCGCGAGTCTTGTCTCCGATTCGAGCAAGGCGAAACAGTAGTTGAGAATGGCGTGAACGGGTGTAATCGCGAGTCGTGGCCCACCGGACAGGGGCGATTGTCTGCTTCCTGCGGTCTTCCAGTGATCTGGGACATGCCGCAAGGCTGCCGTCGGCCAGAGGACCGGGACGTTACGCCACACCGCGAAGTAGGCGACTGCGGCTTGCGCTTCGAGGTTGCGGATCGCGCCTGCGATGTCAGCTCCGGGCAGTCTGCCCCTTAGAGTTGCAATGACTTGGGCAGTGGTTGAATCTTTCAGCTGCTCCCGCGCCACACGCTCTTGGCCTTCGAGCTTGGCGTCGATCAACGTGCGGGAAATTTCCAGTCCGAAGCCGTTGCTCAGCGTGAGAGCCTGGGCGCGACGCAGCCGCACGTCGCTGGACGCAGTTGGCCCGGTCACGAACAAGACTTTGCCGTTGCGGTTTAGCATTACGAACGAAGCGTCGATCTCCGAGAGCCATTTCAAGGCGCTCAGCGTTGTGAAACCGTCTTCGGAGACGCAGACCAGGCGCTTCAGCCCGTGGCCCACGCGGGCGAGCCTGATCTTGCGGCGCTCCGGGCCGATGCCGCATTCCAAGAGCAGATGACCACGATCAACGCGGACCTGGATGCCGTAGCCGAACAGGGTGACGACGCCGTGGCGCGGCACAATCAATTCAGCCGTGGAATTGTGGGATTGCGGGAGTCGGCGTACGTTTTCTATAGCTGCCATTCGGAGCTCATACCTCCTGGTGGTGGTAGGGCCATCGCGTGTTAGCGCACGCGGTTGGCCCGCTTCTTGATTTAGGAACGGTTCAGATACGCTTCGACTGCGCGGCGGAAAAGCTCTGCCATTGGCGCGCCAGTCTTAGCTGACAAATCCTTTAGCTTTGCTAAGGCGTCCTCGGGTAACCAGATTGTGGTGCGCTTTTTCTTCACGGAGTCTATTTTCTCAGGTATGTCAGTATATGTCAAAGCGCTAGATTTTCCGTAATCTGTCGATCTTTGCTGTTCTTTCGCCTGTTGCTTGTTGATTCTGCGCAAATACTTGACGGGCACTCGCTGTCCCAATTCGGCTTGGCGACGCCAGTACTCTAAGTTCGACACGGGCTTCGGTGTTGGGCCGCGCCGTTTCCTCTCTTCGTAGCAAATATCGCGAGAATAGCGGGGACTGTATTGATCCGCACTCCTCGGGCTCGTCCGCATTGCAAGAGCACAACTTTCCGCCAGGAAGGAAATCGGGCGTAGCTTGGGGTATTTCGGGTCACGAACTGTAGCGAGGATTGCAGCAGCGTTCGGGAATCGGTCACGACAGAATTGATCGATACCCGAAAGCGCCGCATTGACTCCATCTTCGGTCGAGGCGTGGCGTAGCGCATCCCAGTTGATTTTGTCTTGCATCCACTGAAAGTGGTAGCCAAGAGTCTCACTATCGTCAAGAACCAATTTTTTCCTTCGAGCTCGAAGTTGCTTCTTTCTGGCAAGCGAAAAATCAAACGCTTCTTCCACACCGGGTCTTGGCGTTTTTCCGCTTTCTGCCATAGCTCTTGGGTCCGATTGTCCGTATCCCCCAACCACAACAGGGTAAATGGTGCCGATTGGGAATGCTACTTCTCGTAACGCAGGGGACGATGCCCCCGCTGTTATGAGAAAACACAAAGCTAGATCGCCCAATCCACGCAAGGCTCGGTATCGCGCAGCGCCGTACTCACGCCTGACTGTACACGAGAAAGCGGCACGCGAACGTGCCCTCAACCTGCTCTCCGACCTGCGTCGAGGCGAGGGTTCGTACAGCGAACTGTTGAGTAAGCACCATCTTAGTTCGCGCACCGCCCGAAAGCATTTAGGTCGCGATCTCCTCGGCGGAACTCGCGGCGAGCCGGTGCGTGCAAGCAAAGCTGACCGGCGGGTGCGGGAACTCCTGTTCCCGATGTCTTTCGGCGACGTACCGGCGCGTATTCGCGGCTCCAAGGACGCGACCACACTCTCGGAATTTTTTCACGACCGCGACCAACTCCTGCGCGGCAAGCTCAGCGCCGAAGACTTCGCGGTCAAGTGGCTCGGCGTCCGCGTTGCGGGCAAGGAACTCTTCGCTGATGCTGCGGAGATTTTCCGTATGGCCAACGCCGATGAGTTGAAAGTGGAGCATTTGTACGCCAGCACGGGCGGGGAGCAATGATTGGACTCACGGCCAGAACGGTTCTCCGCCACTCCCGGCAACAGGTACGTCCACCCAGGGAGGTATGCCCCTACTGTTTTGAGGACGAGCACATCGGCGGACAACGTCATATCCCCCACTTAATCGTAAGGACATGCCAACCTCATCAAGCCTGTTTAACGGAAGCGCGGTTGGCTGCAGGAGCCGAAATGAAAGACCAAGCCCACCGAATCAAAACCGTCGAAATGGGCCTGCGTTCGCTGGCGGTTACTGGACACGCTATCGCAGCGGCTATACACAAGCTCTGCGAGGGGCTGGAGTTTTGTGCTGAGAAGCTGAGGATTTCTGATGAGATGTCACGCCGTGCTCGCAAGAAACGCCGAACAGGTCCAGCACGAAAAAGCGCGGAATTACGCGGCCCGGATCGTTAGTCACCATGGCTGATACGCTCGATCTCTACTTTCGCGCGCATACGATCCCGGTCAAACCGCAAAAGGAATACTGGACGGACCGGCACGCGGCGAAGGAGCCCGAGTACACGCTCATCTTCCGCTGCGCCACCACCGCCGATGAGTGGCAGGATCTGCTTTGCGGTGCCTACATCTGCGCCCAGCGGAAAGAGGGGCAGTACGCAGCTAAGGAAATTGGCTTGTTCTGCCGTGACGGCCAGCCTGAAGAATGGCGGGTGTTAAACCGCTTTGTGAAGGGCAGCGCTTATGAGCTAGGAACTGTAGCTGAGTTTCGTCGCAAGGTTTTCTTGAAGTACCTGAAGGGAGAAGGACTGATCGTTGCCTACGATGCGCCATTAGAGATCAGCCGGATTGCGGTCAAGTGGCACAAATCCCGGAAGAGACGGCGAGCGTTCTCCTTCTATTTCCGCGTGTTCCGGGACAAGAAAACGGGCAAGCTGCGCCCCAGCGGCTACGAGCCTGGTCTCTCGATTGAGAGCTTGGACGCCTCGAAGGCCATCTATCGCCTGATCAAGTATAAGTTCCACGAAAAGGATGCAGAACGAGCCGAAGAGCAAGAGCTCTCCGACGTTCACGTTCTCGACCTGAAGACGCTGACTGCGGTCCTCACGGGGGAAGCCTACACGTTCCAGTCCGCCTGTGAAAACTTCGGGGCTCCGGCGAGCCGGACACGCAAGTCTTTCTCGCGCGTAACCAAACCCGCGATTGAGTGCCTGCTCAAGGATGTGACCGCCGAGCTTGAACTGCTGAACCGCCTTCGGGAGAAATTCGTCCAGTGCCCAGTTGATCTGCCGCTCGAACGCTGCTACTCACCAGCGACGCTGGTTAAGGCTTACTTTCCTCGAATGGGGATAACGCCGCCCCGGAAAAAATTCAATATTTCAGACAGCATCAACGGCATCGCCATGCAGTCGCTGGTCGCCGGGCGTGCGGAAGCCGTGATCGTTCGGGCGCCCTTACCCATCACCTATCTCGATTTTCATGCCCAGTACCCGGCGGTGAGCCATCTGCTCGGCTGCCGGGAAATACTGTGCGCCGAGAGGCTCGAATTCGCCGACTTCACCGCCCGGGCGCGGGAGGTCGTGGAACGCGTAACTCTGGATGACTGTTTTCGTCCAACTTTCTGGCAGCAACTTCGCTGGTTCGCGCTCGTCGAGCCGCAGGGAGATGTTGTGCCGATGCGCGCGAAATTTGGCAAGAGCGAAGATTCCGACCCAACCTTGGGGTGGAATTTCCTTACCTCAACACAGCCCTTCTGGGTGACGGGTCTGGATGCCATCGCCGCAAAGCTGACCACGGACAAGCCGCTCAAAATCTTGAAGGCCATCGAGGTCGTTCCGCATGGGGTGCAACGCGGACTGGCGCCTGTGAAGCTCTACGGCCAGCTCGAAGTGGATCCTCGCCGTGACGATCTCGCGGTGAAGTTGGTTGAATTACGCCATGCTCTGAAAGCTAGAGAACCCCATCTGGCGGGCGGATTGAAGGTCGCCGCCAACAGTGCCGCCTTCGGCATCCCGTGCCAGTTGAACGTCAAGGACTTGGATTCTCCCTCTCCTCTGCATGTTTTTTCCGGCGAGACGACCTACACAACCCCGCCTCATGGGGTCTGGGAGCAGCCTGCGGAATTCTATTGCCCCGTAATCGCTTCACTCGTTACAGGTGGGTCCCATCTGCTCTGCGCCATGCTGGAGTGCGCCGTGCGAGACATGGGAGGTCACATCGCAGCCATGGATACCGACAGCGCGATGATCGTTTCAACCAAAGACGGCGGGTTGGTTCCCTGCGCGGGCGGCCCTCACCGGCTGCGAAACTACCAAGCACCGGGCGGACACGCTGCCATCCGCGCGCTGTCGTGGGCTGATGTGGATCGTATCCGTGAGCGTTTCGAAGCGCTGAACCCGTGGCGCGATACGCTCAAAACTCCGTTCTTGAAGTTGGAGGAAGAAAACTTTGCCTCGGATGGCGAGCGCCACCAACTGTACGCCTACTGCATCGGAGCAAAGTTGTACTGCCTGTATAACCTCGACGGCGGCAGACTGTTGGTCCGCAAGCCTTCCGGTCACGGCCTCGGATTCCTACAGGCACCCTACACAATTGCGGACTGGCAACGAAGGACCGGGCGGAAATGGAACGAAGACCTGCCGCCCTGGATTTTTGAGGCGTGGCATCTCATCCTTGCGCGAGAGCTGGGCCTTTCACAAAGGCCGCCATCATGGTTAAGGCAGCCGGCGGTCATGGCGGTACCAATCACAACCCCGCAAGCCTGGGAACGGCTTGGCCGGTTCAAGGATGATCTCCGGCCATTCACGGTGATGGCCGTTCCATTCCCAAAGAAGGAAACAGGCCTGCTGTGGAAAGGATACTTCATCATGCCGCATTCGGAAAAACTTGATGATTTGCACGGCCGTCCGCTGGTGAATATTGTCAGTCGCGAGACCCTTTACATTTACGACCGGAATTCATCCACCGCATACAAGCCTCCGGGCTGGCTTTCGCTGAAGACGATGAAGGATGAAATCAATCACATTCTGTCCCGAGCGGAATCGAAGTTTTGCACTCCCAACGGCGGCACCTGCACAAGCCAGACAGTCGGCCTGCTGGCGCGTCGGCATATCGTCGCCGGGGAGTTTCATTACATCGGCAAGGAGGCATCTACGCACCGGGGGACCGGGCCTGATCTGTCGATGATGGCAGAAGCAGGAGCACTGGACCCGACGCATGAAACCTGCCGCGAATACGAACGAGTTGTTGACCCGAAATATCTGGAGGACATCCGAGCGGAAGCCACACAGTTCTCAACGAAGCTGCTCTCGCGCAAGTCCAGAGTCGCTGAGTGCGCCATACGACACTTTAAGAACGGAAGAAATACCATCAAGCCGCGTACTCTCCGAAAGCTGACCAGGGCTATTCATGATCTGCAGAACAAGAACATGAAAAACTGAGGTGAGGTATGGACTCGGCAGTGGCAGACTGAATCAGTGTATGCTTGCACCGCCGCAGCATTTCTTGTACTTCTTTCCCGACCCGCACGGACATAGGTTATTGCGACCAACCTTGCGAGCGGTGGGTCGAACCTTGGACTGGAAAGTAGCCGGGGTGTGCTCCGTGCGAAGCGAGCGAAAATACTGGTATGCTCGCAGTAGCCCCGCCGCCATTTGCAGGATGACATCTTCCCGCTTGTCAGGGTTGATCGGCTTAGGCCGCATCTTCTCGTCTTCATCGTGCTCGTGGTAGAGCATCATCATGGAGATCAAGCATCCGCTGTGCTTCTCATTGTTCACAAGCTCTGCCCAACCATCGTGCCGCATGTGCATACCACGCATGAAACCGCGAGCCCAGTCGTTGCCGTACGCCACACCATTTTCGTCCTCCAGCAGGAGTGGCGCGTATGCTTCTCCTTTGAGGAGGGTTTCGGCGATGGCGTTCCAGTGGCGCGTCAGGAGACCCAAGATTTCCTTGGCTTCGTCGAGACTAGTAAATTCGCAGGCCTCCGACCCTTCACCCCCGAAGACCTCCCGGTTGTATTCGCTCGGCATCACAATTTTCGGCCCCGCGATCAGAGCCGCGAAGAACCCGTCCAGCTGCTCGGATGTTCATCGCTTTGCCACTCTTGCAGCCTTCGAGGAAGTCGGCGAGCCGGTCAATCTCGGCGTCAGTCAGAGAGGGATTCTCGGGGAAGGTTCTCATGGGGGCAAAGGCTCAAGTTGTGCTCATTCCGTCGACGAACATTGTACGCCGCCATGTTATTTTCCAAGGCCGGGCACTCCTTCATCATCTCGCCAACCGCGCCCACCCCGCGCACGCTCTCCCCGCTCCACCACGGTCCCCCACGCGGCGCCCTGCTCCGCCAGCTCACCGCCGCACTGCACTCCAATTCCCGCGCACCCCACGCCCGTCCCGCACCGCTCACCTCGCGTCGCACGTCTCCTGCGTCCACACCCCAACTCGCCCGCTCGACATTCGCTGCGTGGCCGGAGCAAGTTGGAAGAAGAGATTGCGACACCCGCTATTGTTGTCTGAGCCACGCGCTCCGCCTGCGTCCGTATGCTCCTTTCAAGTCCACAGCTATGGAGTCAGCAGCGAGCTGTCTGGAATACATGGGCCTTCCAGAACCGTGAAACCAGAAGATTTTCTGAACCCAGTGGGCATTCGGCTCTGTGCTTCGGGTGTTGTGATCATGGTGTCCTTGCTGGGTTCCAACGTTACATAGTAGTTAGTTCTTGTCACTGTGCCTCTATACGTGTGCACGAAAAATCCAGCGATGTAGCCGTTGGCAGGAGGCTTGAGATCAAAACCAGGTTCCGGATGTGCACTACTCCAACCATTCAAAATCAGTGACACCTCGGCTTGGCTGCCGGCTTCAGCGTCAAGAATGTGAAGATCGTAAGACCAGCGGCCTAAACATCCACCACCTTCCAATTGTGCTCCGATGAGATTCAATATCGGACGAGAGGGTCTGAATATGAATCGGCGTATCTTGGTTACCTTTATTGTCTTTTGAGCCTCTACTGGATAGGGGAAGTGTACTTGCACATCGACAAGCTTCAGTGGGTGTTTGGAGTTAGTGAAGACCAGCAGGTACTGCCTCTTGAAATCTAGCTTATAAGGGCCTGCCAGATCGAACGAGAACCCTTCTTGGGGCGTCAATCGTATCGACATTGATGCTGGACTCATTTCGTATGCGAAGGCTGGCACCGACGACGCGCGACTGGTCTCGTGAGGAATGGGCTGCGTTTCAGCTTCACTCCATATCGCTCGATCAACGGTCCAGATTTGCCGGACGTAAATTGGCAAGTAGATAGTCAACAGGGCCGCAAAATAGATCAATACACCAATCAGAAAGTTCTCCTTCTTGTGCTGTCTCATCGCGTCCTTGCCCCGGACCACCCAAGTACCGATCCAAGTTGCGAACTCAACCGCCAGGAAAAGAGCGATGGTGCCCGCAAGAAACCCCAGAGTAGTAGTCCCGAGAACCAAGAGGAAGGATTTCCAAGCGCGATCCAATAATTCGATGACGAAGGGGACTGCCATTTGGTTTGTCGCAATTGTGACAGATTGGGCTATATCCGCAAAGGGATTACCCCACGAAAGACTATTCCGACGAATTCACCTACGAAGACCGCACACCCCACCCACCGCGCACATTACGTACCGCGACGGCCACGCCCGACTGCCCACGCGCGCACGAAACGTCCCGCGCCACACACGAGCCCAATGCATCACACAGCAACGCCGCACATTAACATGTCCACTAGAGATCCAGGGGAGGGGGGCGCTCTGAGACCCCCCTCCTTTCCCTCCTCGCGTCAACTACGGCCGGGGGTAAGAGAGAGGAGAGGGGTTAGTTCCCCACCCCCCTTTGGTGAGCGAAGGGGAGCGGGGCGCGGGCGGGGAGGGGGCG
>Ga0187846_10000920_pt1 | contig 16863 bp, 17 predicted proteins | sample TC_taG_FD_161473 | JGI IMG/M metagenome (GOLD analysis project Ga0187846, IMG submission 161473) | Biofilm microbial communities from the roof of an iron ore cave, State of Minas Gerais, Brazil - TC_06 Biofilm (v2) | ecosystem: Environmental > Terrestrial > Deep subsurface > Cave > Wall biofilm...
GCAGACGCGTGCCGATCGCACCGCGTCGCGAGTCCAACAACCTAGCGCATAGCGCATCGGTTCAAGGAACTAAAAGGCCTTTGCGCGTACACCGCAGGGTGGGTGGATTCTAACGCGGCCGCGCTCGGCGGTCCGCAGAAAACTCGCCGTTAGAACAACCTTTCTTGGGGTGCAAGCATTTCGCCGGCCAGGTCGTTTAACTCGCGCAGCCGACGCCGCAGGTCCGCCAGCGGGACGTCATCAGCGTTGCGCATTCCAAACAGTTCCTGCGCAAGCTGCAGCGCCACCAGCACCGCGATGCGGTCGGCTCCGAGCACCTTGCCGGCTTCGCGCACACTCGCCATCTTGCGGTCCACGTACTGCGCGCACGCCATCAGCTCTTCGCGTTCCTGCGGGCGGCAGGCGACGCGGTACTCCCGCCCCATGATCGTTACGGTAAGCTGCTCGGTCGACACGCGCTGGCTGCCGCTGATCGTCGCCGCGTTCAGTGCCCGTTGCCGCGGGCAAGGTCGACGGGCAGCTCCTCGATCAGCGTATCGAGCCGCCGTGTTGCTGTCGCCACGCGATCGTTCAGGGCGGTCAGCTCCGTCTGCGACTCGGCAAGCTGCCGCCGCAGACCCTGGTTTTCCTCGCGCAGCTGCCGCACCAGCGCATACAGCTCGCGCATTCTGGCGTCGAGCGCGTCCAGTTCTTCCAGCATGAAACAATCGTAGCACCGCGCAACGCCCCTGATACACTGATTTGGCCTACGGTGCCGCTGCCGCGGGCGCGCTCGAGCCAGTTTCCCGAGCGATTCCGTCGGCCGCGGTGAAACGGGAAACAGGGCGCGTCGATCGAAGACGCGGCAACCTGTGCTGCCCCCGCAACGGTAAGTGAGAGCTGCCCAAGCCTTAACGGGCGGCCAATTCGCCGATCGCCACTGCGGCCGCCTCTGGCCGCGGGAAGGCGGCGAAGCCCCTCACAGCCCGGAGACCGGCCGATAGGTGCGCCGGGCGCTTACCGCGCAGCGCCCGGCGCTCCGGTGGACTTGCCTCGGGTGGAGGCGTGAGCCCTGGGCGGCTGTTGAAAACTACTGCGCGGGCCGATTTTCGACCTGCGGTGCTCGCGGCTCGTTCGTATTGTCCGGCGCTGCTCGGTCGAAACTCGGCCCTGCTCGCTACGTTTTCAACGCACTGCCCTCTGCGGCGCCTTGTGCGCCGCACCGCTCTCGCTCTGCCTGCCCTGGCGGTCCGTATGCATTCGGGCCGGCGGCGGGCCGGCACAGGAGAGAGCATGTTCTTCCCAATGGCACGCGTGCGCCTCACGCCCGGGCGCCTTTGCTTCACGCTGGCTGCAATTCCGGTTTGTGTGCACGCTCAGCAGGTGCCATCCGGCGCCGAGAGCGGCGGCAGTGTCGCTGGCAGCACATCGGGCGCCAACACCGTCGTCGTCACCGCCGCGCGCCTGCCGCAGCAGTTGCAGGACGTGGTTCCCGACACCACGGTGCTGACTCGCGCGGATATCGAGCAGTCACAAACGACCGACCTGGTGGAGCTTCTTTCGCGCCAGGCCGGAATCGAGTATGCACAGCTCGGCGGGCCGGGCCGCCAGGCCTCGATCTTCATGCGCGGCACGAATTCGAGCCAGGTGCTGGTGCTGGTGGACGGCGTTCCGCTGAACAGCAGCCTGGATGGCGCGCCCGCGCTGGGCCGCGTCACGCTCGATTCGGTCGAGCGCATCGAGATCGTTCGAGGCAACCTCTCGAGCCTGTACGGCTCATCGGCGATCGGCGGTGTGATCCAGGTCTTCACGCGCGACTACAGCAAGCCGGGCGCGCAGGCGCAGGCCGAGTTCGGCGAGCGCGGCACGCGCGACGCCTCCGGCTCGGTGGGAACGCACCTGCCGGGAGTGAACCTCACTGCCAGCGTCGGCTGGCGCGAGCAAAATGCCATCTCTGCGATCAACGCCGGGCAGGTGATCATCAGCCCACCCTTTACGCTGGGCGCCAACCCGGGAACCGATCCGACCCGCAACGTCGACGGCTCTTTGATGCTTTCGCACCGCGACGACGCCAACGAGCTTTCCGCCTGGACCTGGGCCAGCCACTCGGATACGAGCTTCGATTCGACCTCCGACGGCCCCAACGCGGGCCACATCGAGCGCGCATCGTTCGACTTGCTGGGGGCTTCGGCGCGGCACCACTTCGGAAGTCTCGGCAGCGTTGCGCTTACCTACGGCCAGTCGCGCGACATCTCGGTCGACGACTACCAGCCCGGCGATCTTGCAATTGACTCCGCCACGTCCTTTACCGCTGGCCGCTTCGAGGCGCGCAATCGCGATGTGACGCTGCAGGGCGATGCGAAGCTTCTGCCGGGAGTGCAACTTCAGGCGGGTGTGACGCGGCTGGACCAGCGCGGTGGCACCACTCAATTCGATCCCACCTTTGCCGGCATCGCCTTCGTCGCTTTCGAGCGGCGCGTCGATTCGGCCTGGCTCGGAACCATCGCGAGCTTCGGGCGCAACGAGCTGCAGCTCAACGGCCGCTACGACCGCTATTCGGATTTCGGCCACGTCAAGACCGGACTGGCGGGCTGGAGCTTTGCGCTTGCGCCGCGCTTGCGTGCCGTGGCGCAGTGGTCCAACGCATTTCGCGCGCCGAGCTTCAACGATCTGTACTTTCCCGGTTTCAGCAACCCGAAACTGCAGCCCGAGCATTCGCGCACGGAGGAGCTCGGCCTGCGTTTCCGGCAGGAGCGCGTGAATGCATCGCTGAACCTGTACCGCACTCGCACCGACGGGTTGATCGTATTCAACCAAGTGACGTCACAGCCCGACAACATCGGGCACGCCGCCATCGACGGCGCCGAGCTGCAGGGGCAGGTCACTTTCGCCCCATGGTCGTTCGGCGGCAACGTCGGGCTGATGCACGCGCGCGATGCCGACACCGGGCTGTCGCTGGTGCGGCGCGCGCGCGACACGGCGCGGCTGTCGGTCGCCTGGGATCAGGCGCCCTGGCGCGCGGCGGTGGACGTCTCCCGCAGCGGCGCGCGCGACGACCTCGACATCAACACCAGCCTGCGCACGCAGCTCGCCCCGTATACGCTGGCGAGGCTGACCGCGGAGCGCTCGATCCTGCCGTGGATCAAGGTGCGGCTGCGGGTGGAGAATCTTTTCAACGCTCACTATCAGCTGGTGGACGGCTACAACACGCTGCCGCGGATGGTGATCGGCGGCGTGGAGGCGCACATTTGAACGGGCGGTGACGATGATTTGGGCGCAATCATGAACGAGCGGCGGGCGCGCACGTGGCTGTGGGTGCTGGCAGCGGCCTGTGTGCTGTCGCTGCCGGCGTCGCTCTTGATCGGCAGCGTTGCGCTCGATCCGCGCGCGGCGTTCGCCGCGGTGTTCTCGCCCGATGCGGAATCGCTGCCTTCGGCCATCGTTGCGCTGCGCCTGCCGCGCGCGGTGGCCGCGCTCGCGGTGGGCGGGCTGCTTGCGCTGTCCGGGGGTCTGCTGCAGGCGCTGCTGCGCAATGCACTGGCCGATCCATACGTGCTGGGGATCTCGGGCGGGGCTGCGTGCGCCTCGATGCTTGCGATCGCCGCCGGCGCCGGTGCGTTCGCAACGCACATTGCTGGAGTGCTGGGTGCACTCGCGACGCTCGCGGCTCTGTTTCTTCTTGCACGCCGGGCCCTCTTCGGTGCGGAACAGCGCAGCGGCGAGTCCGGTTCCAGTTCGCTGCTGCTGGTGGGAGTGATGATCGCTTCGTTCGCCGCGGCGGCGATGAGTCTGGCGCTGTCGCTGGCGCCTGCCGGAAGGCTGCGGCCGATGGTGTTCTGGCTGCTGGGCGACCTCAGTGGCGCGCTCGACCCGCGCGCGGCCTGGATCAGCATCGCGGTGCTGGCGCTGTGCGGGTGGGTGGCGCTGCGCGATGCGCGCGCGCTCAACCTGATGCTGCGAGGAGACCTGCAAGCGTTCACGCAGGGCGTTCACGTCGAGCGGGTTCGGCAGCGCCTGGTGATCGTGTCCTCGATCGCCACCGGCTGGGCGGTGGCGCTGGCCGGCGCGATCGGCTTCGTCGGGTTTGTCGCCCCGCACCTGGCCCGCTTCGCGGTCGGCAACGATCAGCGTGTTGCGCTGCCGGCGTCGCTCTTTCTCGGAGCGACGCTGCTGGCCGCGGCGGACGTCGCTGCCCGCACCGTCGCTGCGCCCGCGCAGCTGCCCGTTGGCGTGCTCACCGTGATGATCGGCGTGCCGCTGTTTCTCTGGCAGTTGCGCAGGCAGTAGGGCGGGGCGGGCGCGGGCCGCGAACAGGCCTCAGCGCAGCACGGTTTCGCAGGCCGCTGCCAGATCGGCAACCGTTACGGCATGCAATGCCGGCTCGCCGAACGACACCTGGAAGGCATTGGCACCCCAGATGTCCGTGGAGGCGCTGCGGCACGCGCTCTGCGCCGACAGCACGGCATTGCCGGGACCGAACGAGGTGCGGAAGCCGTTGGCGCCCCAGGCATCGGTCGATCCGTTGTAGCTGGCGTTCGCGAGCACCGGTACCGGCGACCGCGCCGGCGCGCCGAAGGAGGCGACGAATCCTTCGGGCGAGTAGATGTCGGTCGAGCCGCCGTTGGCCGCGAGGGCGCCGTTGACGGTCAAGGCGGAAGCGGCGACCAGCAGGGCGGCGCCGAGGATAGATTTGGCAGTGTGGTTGAAAGTGCGCATGGTGATCTCCTTTGCTATGTGAGGGAGTGGTACCAACAGGTACCAGTGACTGCATCCTACGGTACCGGCCGGTACCTTGTCAAGAGGCGCGCACGGAAGATCCGGCGCCATCGGAGTAGATTGGGTCCGCTGCCACGCAAACCGCTTCGCACCTGGAAGCGCGCGGCTGATGACGATGCGGCGCAGCTACGTGATTCTCAGGAGGACACCATGTCCCTGAAAGAGACTGTCGATGCGTTGTTGCAACGGGCAGTGGATGCGGGCGATGTGCCCGGCGTGGTCGCGATTGCGGCCGATCGCGATCGCATCCTCTACGAGGGCGCGTTCGGCAAGCGCGTGATCGGTCAGCCCGCGCCGATGACGCTGGACACGGTCGGGTGGATCGCGTCGATGACCAAGGCGATCACCAGCGCGGCGGCGATGCAACTGGTGGAGCGCGGAAAACTCGACCTGCACAGCCCCGTCAGCCGCTGGCTGCCTCGGATCGAAACGATCCGGGTATTGGAGGGTTTCGACTCCGCCGACAGGCCGCGCATGCGCGCGCCCAGCCGGCCGGTCACGCTGGCGCACCTGCTGACACACACGTCCGGTTTCAGCTACGAGTTCTGGAACGAATCGATCCTGAAGTACCAGAAGGCCACCGAGACTCCTGGGATCATCGAGTGCCGCAACGCCAGCCTGCGCACGCCGCTGATGTTCGATCCGGGCGAACGTTGGGCCTACGGGATCGGGATCGACTGGGCCGGCCGGGCCATCGAGGCGGTCAGCGGCAAGCGCCTCGGCGACTATCTGCGCGAAAACGTGCTGGGGCCGATCGGCATGAACGACACGGCGTTCAAAATCAGTGCGTCGATGCGCGCTCGCCTTGCCAAGATCCACCACCGCACTGTCGACAAGGCGCTGGTCGCGGGCGATGTCGAGTTGCCGCAGGATCCGGAATTCGAGATGGGCGGCGGCGGGTTGTACGGAACGATGGTCGATTACATGAAGTTCGTGCAGATGATCCTGAATCACGGCAAGGCCGGGGGATCGCAGGTGCTGCGTGAGCAGACGGTCGACTTGATGTCGCGCAACCAGACCGGTCCGATCCGGGTGGGGCCGCTCAAGACCGTGATGCCACTGCTGACAAACGACGCGGAATTCTTCCCGGGCCTGGAGAAGCACTACACCTATGGCTTCCAGGTCAGCGCCGAGCGCGCTCCCACCGGCCTTCCGGCCGGAAGCCTGATGTGGGCCGGGCTGGCGAACTCTTTCTACTGGATCGACCCGTCGCGCAAGCTCGGCGGCGTGTTCCTGACCCAGATTCTTCCGTTCGCCGACGCCGGGGCCTTTACGCCCTTCCTCGAATTCCAGGCTGCCGTATACCGGGCGGCACAGTAATGCCGGTAGCGCCGGGGCAAGGCACGCTGGCCGACCTCGAAGCGCTGGATCGGGCCGATCCGTTGCGCGAGCTGCGCAACGCATTCGTGCTGCCCGATGACGTCGTGTACCTGGACGGCAACTCGCTCGGTGCGCTGCCGCGCCAGACCCTCGTGCGCCTGCAGGAGGTGGCCGCGCGGCAATGGGGCCAGGGTCTGATCCGCAGCTGGACCGCGCACGACTGGATCGGTGCGCCGCAGCGAGTCGGCGACAAGATCGCGCGGCTGATCGGCGCCGGCGCGGGCGAGATCGTTGTGACGGATTCAACTTCGGTCAATCTTTTCAAGCTGCTGGCGGCGGCGTGCCGGCTGCGGCCCGATCGCCCGGTGATCCTGTCGGAGCCGGGCAACTTCCCCAACGACTTGTATGTCGCGCAGGGATTGCGGGAGCTGAGCGAGCGCCGCATCGAGCTGCGCCTGGTGCCGGCCGGCGAGATCGAGGCTGCGATCGATTCGCGGGTCGCGGTGGTGCTGCTGACGCATGTGAACTACAAGTCGGCGGCACTGCACGACATGGCGCGCATCACGGCGCGCGCCCATGCGCGCGGCGCGCTGACGCTATGGGATCTGAGCCACAGCGCCGGCGCCGTTGCGGTCGATCTGAACGTTGCGCAGGCCGACTTCGCGGTCGGGTGCGGCTACAAATACCTGAACGGCGGCCCCGGCGCGCCGGCCTATCTGTTCGTGGCACGGCGCCACCAGGGCACTGCAGTCTCTCCGATCACCGGCTGGCTGGGGCATTCACGGCCTTTCGATTTCGTCGACGACTACACGCCGGCGCCGGGAATCGCGCGTTTCCTGGCCGGCACGCATCCGATACTGGGAATCGCGGCGCTCGAAGTCGGCGTGGACCTGATGCTCACGGCCGATGCGAAGCTGCGCCTAGACAAGTCGCGCCGGCTCGGAGAGCTCTTTGTCGCGCTGGTCGAATCGCGCTGCGCCGGGCTGGGGCTGGAGCTGGCTTCCCCGCGCGACTCGCGCGCGCGCGGCAGCCACGTCGTGTTCCGTCATGCCCGTTCACGCGCGTTGATGGAGGCGCTGGTCGAGCGCGGGGTAATCGGCGACTTCCGCGCATCCGATCTGATGCGCTTCGGCTTCGCTCCGCTGTACAACCGCTACGCCGACATCTGGCACGCGGTCGAGACTCTGCGCGAGGTTCTGCAGACGGCGGCGTGAAACCGCGCCGATCGGCGGAAATAACCACCCCGGGACCAAGGCAAGCGGAAGCGATCGGCAAGTTCCGGTCGCTGAGCCGCACCCGAGACGTAAGCGGCCAGCAAAGTCATCTTGATCGCCAGGGTGGTTACGGTTAGCGCCAATACTGAACCAGATCCCAGAGGTTGCCATAGAGGTCCGTGAAGACTGCAACGGTCCCGTAAGGCTCGCTTTTTGGCGGGCGGACGAACGACACTCCTTTATCGACGAGCAGCGCGTAATCGCGCCAGAAGTCGTCTGTGCAAAGAAAGAGGAAGACGCGGCCACCTGTCGGGTTGCCAATCCGGGAGCACTGTTCTTCTGCCGCGGCTCGGGCAAGTAGAAGGCGAGATTCCTTCGAACCCGGCGGCGCGACGACCACCCAGCGTTTGTCTTGATCGGGGATATAGGTGTCCTCGATCAGTTCGAATCCCAGCGTCCCGACGAAGTATTGGATGGCTTCGTCGTAGTCGCGAACGACCAAAGCTGTAAGGCCGATCGACTGCATGAGGCCTGATCACGCCGGCTGCCAGCGGTGCGGCAGTAGTTCATCGATCCGGCTTGCTGGCTGCATTGGCAGACGCGTGAACACGTCCTTCAAGTACGCATACGGGTCGTGCCCGTTCATCTTGGCCGACTGGATCAGGCTCATCACGGCGGCAGCGCGCTGGCCAGCGCGCAATGAGCCGGCGAACAGCCAGTTCGATCGTCCGATGGCAACCGGGCGAATTTGATTCTCGACGTGGTTGTTGTCTGGAGGCAGATCCCCGTCGCCCAGATACCGCGTCAGTGCTGCCCAGCGCGTGAGGCTATAGTCGATGGCCTTGGCGATCGCCGATCCGTCCGGAACCTTCAGCCGGTGCGCCGCCATCCACGCATGGAAGGCATCGGCGATCGGTTTCGCTCTTGCTTGCCGCATCTGGCGCCGAGCATCCGCATCCAGGTCCGGCAGGTCCGGCTCGATCTCGTAGAGCTGCCCGAAATAGCCCAGCGCCTGCTCGGCGATGTGGCTCTTGTTGTTGGCGTAAAGATCAAAGAACTTTCTACGCGCGTGCGCCAGGCACCCGCACTCGGTCACCCCGTTGGCGATGACCGCTTTGTAGCCGGAGTAGTCGTCGCACACGAGCTTGCCGCGCCAGGCACCGAGAAACGCTTCCACGTTCTTGCCCGACCGGGTCTCGGTGAAGTCGTAGACGACGGCCTTCATCGACTCGAAGGCACCCGGACAGTAGGTCCACAGGTACGCCCGGTGGGTCTTGCCGTTGCCGGGTTTGAGCATCGCCACCGGCGTCTCGTCGGCGTGCAGCACGCCGTGGCTTAGGATTGCTTCCTTCAGCGCATCCACCAGCGGCTGCAGCTGCACGCCGCAGGCGCCGACCCACGCTCCGAGCGTGGAGGGGGCAATCGCGTAGCCGGCTCGGCCGAAGATGGCCTCTTGGCGGTACAGCGGAAGGTGGTCCGAGTATTTGGCCACCATCACCTGCGCCAGCAGGCTGGCGGTGGCAATACCCTTATCGATGACCTGCGGCGGCACGGGCGCCTGGATCAGTGTCTGGCATTGGGCGCACACCCACTTGCCGCGGATATGCCGCTCGACCGTAAAGTCGCCGGGTTGGTAGAGCAGTTTCTCCGAGACATCCTCGCCGATGCGCTTCAGTTCGCAGCCGCACTGGCAGGTCTTGGTTTGCGGCTCGTGATGGATCGATACCCGCGGCAGGTGCGCCGGCAGAGCTTCCCGGCGCGGTGTCTGTTTGCGCGGTTTGCCGGGCTCCGCGGTCAGTTGCTCGAGCTGCTCTTCGATCGCGGCCAGGTCCGCGTCGAGCGTCTCTTCCAGCAGGCTCACCTGCGCCGCATCGAGCTTCTCGCTGCTGGCCTCGAAACGGATCCGCTTGTAGCGCGCCAGCTCGAAGGTAAGCTGCTCGATGCGCGTGGTCTTGAAGCGCAGCTCGTCGCGCTGCGCCGTGATCTGCTCGATCAGCTCTCGAGTCAGATTGCGCAGTTGCGGCGCATCCAGGTTCTCGAGTCCTGCGGCATCCACCATGAGATGGCATGGTGACAGAACCACAGCGACATCGCTATCGCCGCTTGGCGGCAAGCGAATCGTCGAATCGATTCAGACGAGTGCGATCACGCTTTCAGCACCAACGCGCTGCCACGGCAACCCGATCACCAATGCGTCGAGCTGCGCTCGCGTCAGCGAGATTCGGATGCAGTCGCCGCTCTTCTCCCATACAAAGCGCCCCTGGAACAGCCGTCGCGCGCACAGCCAGATCCCGACGCCGTCGTGCACGAGAATCTTGATCCGGTTGGCGCGTTTGTTCGTGAACAGGTACGCGTGGTGCGGTCGAGCAGCGCCAAAGACGGCCACCACCCGCGCCAGTGCCGTATCCGTGACCGCGCGCATGTCGATCTGAGCCACCGCCAGCCACACTGCATCGACACGGATCACCGCAGCCACTCGCGCAGCCAGACCGCGCAGTCGCCGGCGGCCTGCGCTGGCCAGCTGACGGTGACAGTCGTTGCGCCTCGGCGCAACTCGATGCGGATCTCTGCCGCCGCTGTCGGATGCGCAGCGGGAACCAAAGGCAGTGCGACGAACTCCTGCTGCTGCGGCGCGGCTGAGGGTGCTGGCACTGCAACGCCAAGCGCCTGATGCTCCATCACCCAGCGCCGCAGCAGGTTGGCGTTCAGCCCATTGGCCAACGCAACCGAGGCCATCGACACACCAGGGCGCCTGCATTCCTCCACCACCTTCGCTTTGAACTCGCAACTGTGCCGCCGGCGCCATCGGCCCGAAGCGACTCCTTGCTTAGCGTTCACGTGTCCACCTATTTTCTTGGTGGACACGATCGTCGACTCTCAGCCGCCCCACACGCAAGACGTGTTCACCGGTCGCTTACCCCGAGACTCGCAATCCAACCGAGATTGGAAGTCAGGCCGGGACCGACGGGCAAGCTTTCGCGATCACCGCGTTCGCGCGACAGTATCTTGGAGAAGTAGGGACACTCCGGACTTGTCACGCTCCGAGTTCCGTAACCGAATGAAGGCGGCGCGTTGCGTCCGCAGCCGCCATAAAGGAGAGCTCAAATGAGACTTCGAAAACTGAAATGGATTCTCGCGGGAACTGTCGCCACGCTAGCGCTTGTGCCTTCGACACCTGTCTTTGCGATCTCAAACCCGCCCGTCCAGTATGTGATCAACGAGACGGTGAACCTTGGCAACGTGACTACAACGCCGGTCACTGGCTGCGTACCTCAACGGTCGACGTACCCATTTTTCCCGAAAAACTTCTGTGTGACGCTCACCCCCAGCGCTTATGGTGCGTTTTCCACTTTTCAGCAGTGGATTTTCTGGTGCATGCCGTATCAATGCGTCCTGAACGCCACGTTCAAGGGTGACTATGGAGTCATTGGCTTCATTCGGCCCAAGTATCAGGTGATTGGGGTCTATTACGCTCCCCCTGGGGCGCTGAGCACTGTCCAGTACGGCAGCCAAACCACGGATATTGTCACGACCGATTATCAAAACACATATAGCGTAGAAAACTCGGTAAGCCTTACGGAGAAGCAAACGTATGGCATCGGTCCTTGGACTTCGGGATTGACGACTACGTTTACCGCAGGCATGACTCAAGAGTCCGATTCTTCGGGTACCCTGAAGGTAATGAGCGACAAGTCGTCAACGTATACTCTCGGAGGCCCCCCGCTGATAAACGGCGTCGACCCGGGTGTCGATCACAGCGTGGATGTAATCTGGGTATGGCTCAACCCGGAAATCAATATCTACGCATCTCCCGATCAAGCCGTGACGAACTTTTTCGCATTTGATCCGAGCGATCCGCATGGTGGACCCAGTGGAGTTGACATCATTTGGCTGAGCGTCAGTGTCTTGCAGGCTCTGGCTTCGGGCAACACGGCAGGATGCGTTCCGTGCAACGATACGGATGTCCAAGCCCGATTGCAGCGCTCCTGGGATCCGATGAACGGTGCGCTGACGCAGGCCGACTACAATACAATCCTCGCACGCGACCCTTTTATCGCGAATCCCAATTTCAATCCGAACACGGATCCATCGAACCGATTTTCGCCCTTGACTGACCAGTCCGTTTCGAACATTCAGTACTCACCTACTTCCGCGGCGTGTGGGCAGACGGAGTGGCTATACTATTCTGCAAAGGCCACGACGACGACGGCGGCAGGTCAAGGCGGGAAGGACACGTACGCGACGACGTACAGCGTAGACAACTCGGCAACACAAGGTGTTTCAGTGCCTTCGATTTTTTCGGCGAACGTGGAGCTTGACACCAAAAATTCGAGAACTTTCACCTGGATCAATCAATGGAGTCAATCGGTCGAAGATTCGGTTGCGCATAATGCAGACTTCACAATTTATCAACCGAGTTGCACGTATGCGGGATCATCGCAATTCCAAGTGTGGCAGGACAATGTCTATGGAACGTTCATGTTCTATTAGGCTGTTAATGTCCAAGTGAAGACTGAGGGGAACAGGTCGGTGGAAGGATATCGACCTGTTCTTCGCTTGCGCCCGGCACTATGCGGCTGTCTCGCAACCCTCGGCCGCATCCGCGTGCGAGTGCACTTCGAGCGCACCGGGGAAGCCCTCGCGTTCCAGTCCGCCGGCGCCGAGCCAAAGGCGCGTCGAAGCTCGCGCAGCGTCGATCAATGCAGCGCCGTGCGAGTAGTCGTAGGCGGAATGGTCGAGGGGGCATAGCGGCGGCACCATCCGCAGCGTGACGTGCTCGGCATAGTGGTCGAAATCCTGCCGCAGCTGGCGCGCTCCCAGCAGCGAGATCGCATGCATCGCGCGTCCCAGGGCGTGGCGGGGCACGGCCGTTTCCACGCAGGTGAAGCCGCACGGCAACACGATCAGGCGTGTCGCGCCCAGGCGCACTGCGGTCGCGATTGGCGTGCCGGTTGCCACCACGCCGTCGACGAGCCTGCGTCCCGCGATGGTCACCGGCTCGAATACACCCGGGATCGCCGTGCTTGCGAGCACGGCCTCCAGCACGCTGCCCTTGTTCAACAGCACTTCGGCTCCGGTCGTTTCCTCGGCCGCGACGACATGAAACGGCACCCGCGTGGCGTCGAACGTCCGGTACGGCAGCTCGCGCTCCAGGATCGCGCGCACGCCGCGCGAATCGGCCACATGGCCGCGGATTCCCAGCAGTCCGAGCAGCGAGCGCCATGTCAGCCCCAGCGCCTCGCGGGTCGTCACCCGGCGCCACAGCTCGGCGATGCGCTCGGCCATCGCCACCGACGGATCGAAAGCGAGGAAGGCTCCGTTCAAGGCACCCGCCGAAACGCCGACGACCAGGTCCGGACGCTCTCCCGCGCCCATCAGCTCCAGCAGCATGCCGGCCTGGACGGCGCCGAGGCTTCCGCCTCCCGCCAGCACGAATGCGGTGGTTGCGTTCTGGCTTGCCATGGCGTCGCTATCGTAGCGCCGAGCTCGACGACCTGAGTACACTGGTTCGGATGCAGACCGCTGCGCTCGAACTGCAGGACCTCTGCCTGCGCGCGGGCGAGCGCACCCTCGTCGACGGCCTGTCGCTGCGGGTCGAACCCGGGCAGCGCTGGGTGGTGGTCGGTCCCAACGGCGCCGGCAAGTCGACGCTCCTGGCGGCGCTGGCCGGCGCGCGGCGGCCGCACGGCGGCGCGATCCGGATCGCCGATCGGCCGCTCGGCCGCTGCGGCGTGGAGGAGTTGGCCGAGCTGCGCGCGCTGGTGCACGATCGCTGGGTCGATCCGTTTTCGGCGTCCGTGCTCGATACGGTGTTGACCGCTCGCTACCGCTTCGGCGCCGAAAATGGCGCGCGCGGCGCAGCGCTCGCGGCGCTGGGCCAGATGGATTGCGCGCACCTGGCGCAGCGCGATGTGCGGGGCCTTTCGCGCGGCGAGCGCCAGCGTGTCGCAATCGCTACGGCGCTGGCGCAGGACACGTCCGTACTTCTGCTGGACGAGCCGACTTCGCACCAGGATCCCGGCCACCAGGCGCGCGTGCTGTCAAAGCTGGCCGCTCTCAATGGCACGAGCGAGGGCACGAGTGAGCGCCATACGGTGATCGCGGTGCTGCACGACATCAACGCTGCAGCGCGCTTTGCCACGCATGCGCTGCTGCTGTCCGGCCAGGGTTGGTGGCGCGCCGGCGCGCGCGCCGAAGTGCTGACCGCGTCGGAACTGTCCGCGCTGTTCGATACCCGAATCGAAGTCACCGCCGCCGGCGAAGGCGAAGTGTTCTGGGTCGGGCAAGGCAACTGAGAACACCAAAGGGGAGGCGATCCGGATGGGCGCAGAAGACCTGTTCAAGCTCGTGGACCACTACTCGAGCCCGGCGATGACGAAGGCCATTGGCCTGATCGTGATCCTGTACTTCGCCGCGCTGGGGCTGTTGCGCCTGGTCGATACCTGGCGCAGTTTCCGGACGCGACGCGCGATTCTCGAGGAAGAGAAGCTCTTCAACGAGATCCTGAAAATCCGATATGAAATCGAAGTGCTTCGCAAGCAGTACGCGCTGCCGCAATTCGCTTCCCAACTCGTGGCGCAGCCGCAGGGTGGAGTGCAAGCACAGATCGGGGTGCAGGCAACGGGTGCGGCGGCGGCACAGGGCGGGACACAGGTTCCGAGGCAAGTCCCAGCGCAGGGCGGAGCGCCAGCGCAGGCCGAAGCGCAGGCGCTGAGCAAGGCGCAGACACCGGTTGAGGTGCAGGCGGAGGAGGCTGCACCTGTGCCGCCGGTGGAATCTGCGCATCAGCGCTACAGCTTCGCGCTGCCGGCGGTCCCTACGTTTTCCCCGATCGCCGCGCTGTTCAGCCTCCCGTTCAATCGGCCGCCGAAGGGCTGGCAGCGGGCGCGCTGGGCGTTGAAGTGGATTCTGTATTTAATCCTGCTGTTCGTAGCGTTCGTCGCGGTCACCGTCAGCGTCGCCGCCGAATCGGATACCGGTGCGTTTCTGCTCGGCTTCGTCGCGCTCGGCGTCACAGCTCTTTGCGCGTATTTCGCGCTCACGGCGTCCTACAACGGCGTCCTCGCCGCTGTCGCGGCGCGAGACGCAGCGAGAGTGAAAAGAGCTGCCGCCGCGGCTTCGTGATGGCCCGTTTGGGCCGCGAACATCCCCTCTTTCCGATCTCTCGGACGAGTACGGCTGTCAGGCAGCGTTCGCAACTGCCTCGTCCGCGGTATGTGGAATATGGTTGATCCCACTTGCCAGGCGGCAACGCTTGGCGCCAAATGCGTCAATCTGGGGAGGGTGCCCTACAGAACAACAAGAGCGCCCGAAGGCTGAGCACGAGCGACGACCAGTTCGCGGGTTGGTCGTTAACGCCTTCTTCGACACGGTGCTTGCCCCTTCCCGTCGAGATGGGGACCGTCGTGGGGTTCGGTGCGCGAGGCGACTGAGAACGGGTTGAAGGTGCCGTGCTCCGATCCGATACATTGAGCTTCGTTGCTTCGATCAGCGCCGCTGCCGTCTGCGCGCTTCTCTCGTGTGCGGCTTCGGCTCAGGCCAGCTGTGACGATGTGCGGCGGCAAGTCCAAGCGATGAACGCCGCCGCTCAGGAACAACGAAGTGGTGCTGTGCAGATGCGCAAGGAAGGCTCATCGGCCCGCACAAATTCGGCTGACTACCGGCAGGCGGCCAAAGACTACGAGGAGGCGGCCAAACTCTACGAGAGCGCGGCTGGGCTGTATCAACGGCAATTGGAGGCGTGCGCCAGAGCTGCGACGCTGTCCAAGCCTCCCACCGAAAAGCCGGTTCGGGAGGCGAGCGCCAGCGCACCTTCGATCATCGAGGTGCGTTCGGGAGACACCTTTTCCGGCATTGCGGCTGCGATTACCGGGGACGTGCGCAGATGGCGCGAGCTGTACGACCCGCAACGCAGCCGCCTTGCGAACCCGGATCTGATCTTCGCCGGTTCGCACCTCGAATTGGTGCGGGAGGCCGGCGAGACGCAGTACTTGCGCGTCGTGGAAGCCGAGAACGCATCACCGGCGGTTGTTGCCAGGGCAGCGGCGAAGCCGGCACCGCCGGATCCGGCAGCGGCCAAAGACGAACCCGAGGCTTTGATCGTGGGAGTGTTGCCGAACATCAGCGCCGCGAAGCTGATGGGTCAGTACGAGCACATGAAGCACTACTTGGAGAGACACAACAAGCAGAAGATCACCATCAGCACGTCGCCGAATTTCAAGGCGTTCTTCGAAAGCACGATGAATGGCGAGTTCGACCTGGCGGTCAGCGCGCCACACTTCGCTCGGGTCGCTCAGCTCGATCGCGGGTTGATCCCGCTGGTCATGTACGAGCCGCGCATCAATGCGCTGTTGATCATGCCCGCAGACCAGTCGTTCGCGTCGGTGCTCGAATTGCGCGGCAAGGTCATCGCGTTCGCCAACCCGCAATCGCTGGTCGCCATGTACGGGATCCAGTGGCTGGGTCAGCAAGGACTGCAAGCCGGCAAGGACTTCGAGGTGAGGGGACCGCGTACAGACCTCGGGGTCGGGCGCATGTTGTTGTCCGGCGAGGCCACCGCAGCGATCATGAGCAATGGGGAATTCCGAAGCCTGCCGGCGGAAGAGAGCGCTCGCCTGAAAATCGCCGAAACGATCGCCCGCATGCCGAACTTCGTCGTCCTGGCGAACCCTCGCCTGAACCGTGGGCTGGTCGCCCGCGTCAAGACCCAGCTCACGAACTTCCTGGCCGACTCGGAGGATGGGGCGCCTTTCCAGCAAGAGACCGGCATTACCGGCATGAACGGCGTTGACGAAGCGCAATTGCGCGAGCTCGACAGCTATGTCGATCAAACGCGCCGGGTTATGGGCGCTGCCAAGTGAGCATGATGACGTCCACTCAGCGCCCAAGCGACCCGCCCGTCACGGTATGGGGACTGGCGGCAGGTGCTGACACGTCGCAGCCGCCGATCGAGGACTCCGCGGCTGCGGCCGGTCAGACTTGGCCGCTGGGTGGCGATTTCGAGAAGTTCTTCAATCCGTTCGAATCCAGGAGAATGCGCAGTGCCCTGATCGATCTGCAGTCGCTCGAGTGCAAGGCGAGCTGGTCGATCGCGAATTGCGTGGCCGTCGCGGAAGATCGGTTGGAGCGCGGATGGAACACGGCCAGCCCGAGTTTCGCCAAGGTCGTCGAGCACCTCTCGCAGGCTCCGCTCGGCGAGGTCGTCGTGAAGCAAGTGGGCTTGCAACGCTGCGTCTATTTCTGGCGCATCGAACCGCAGCTGGTCGTAGCCACGGAGCTGCGCAGCCTCGGACGACTGTCTGCATCCGATGTCGACCCGTCCCTTGTGAAAGAGATCTGCGGCGCGGCGATGAGATTGGATCGCACCGTCACAGCGTTCCGGCCACCCGACGCAGCCAGTGCCGACTCTTCCGGTACTGATGTTCGCCTTCGGAGCGCTCGCTCACCCTGGGTCAAGCTTGGGTGGGCATGCGTGGTCTCCTGTGCGCCGGTCAAACCGGCGAGGTGTTGTGAATGAAAGAGTCATACGGTGAAGGGCTAGCGACCCATGCCGGCCCCGAGTCATGCGGAGCTG
>Ga0187846_10000921_pt1 | contig 16854 bp, 12 predicted proteins | sample TC_taG_FD_161473 | JGI IMG/M metagenome (GOLD analysis project Ga0187846, IMG submission 161473) | Biofilm microbial communities from the roof of an iron ore cave, State of Minas Gerais, Brazil - TC_06 Biofilm (v2) | ecosystem: Environmental > Terrestrial > Deep subsurface > Cave > Wall biofilm...
TCCACCATTCTGAGAACCAGGGATATGGTGCAGCCCTGGTGAGCGGATTTGCAGCAATCACCAAAGACCTGGTTTTTTTCATGGATTCCGATGGGCAGTTTGCTATCCAGGAGCTGGAGGGCTTCTTCCCGTTGCTTGCAGACTACGACGCGGTGCTGGGCTATCGCGTGAAGCGGCAGGATACGTGGGTGCGCCAGGTCAATGCCTGGGGGTGGAAACTCGTGGTGGGCCTGGTCCTGGGCGTCTGGGTGCGTGATGTCGATTGTGCCTTTAAGCTCTATCCCGGGAGCTTTTTCCGCGAGCACACGCTGGAGACGCGCGGAGCCATGATTAATGCAGAGATCCTCTACAAGTTTACCCATGCAGGCTATACCTATACGCAAGTCGGCGTGCGCCACCTGCCACGGCGTGGAGGCAGAGCGACAGGCGCAAAACCCTCAGTCATCCTGCGAGCGTTCCGCGAGCTCTTCAAATATGGACTGCAGTGGCGTCGCGAAGAGAAGCTGCTGAAGAAAAAAGCAGGGCAAGAGGAATTGCCAGGCGTTCGAAAAGAACTCCCTCTCGAGCGTGAGCGCCTTGAGGCACGCACCTCAGGAGAAAAATCACCTGGGGTCAAGGGATGAGATAGCTTCCTGGAATTAATCTGGCATCAATAGCAGTGTGCCCTCAGCGTTCTCCTCAATCATACTGCGCTCGAAAAGCTGGGGATGATGCTCCACATTCAGCCAGGGTTTAATAAAATCTGCATAGTGCTTGCTGGCAGGGTGACCAGACTGCCCCGGGGCGTGTCCAGAAAGCGAGGCTTTCAGATCAGCCAGGTTTGCAATCTGGCGATATGAAGGCACAGTCACCACTGTATCCGGCTGGTTTGTTAGCGAAGCTGCCTGATTGATGGTATCAATATCACCACCCACAGGGAATGGACCGCGATTGAAAATTCTAGCGAGCGGCTTGACCATACCGAACGGGTGATTATAGGTCATCTTATGAATCGCGCCGTACTTCCAACGTGAAACATCGCTTCCCAGTTTCTCTTGCAGGTCCTCTATCGCGGCCTTAAATGCGTTGCTAATTGCCTCATTCCATGAATCTGGGCTATCAGGAATGACAGAATCGGCAAACCAGCTATCGTTGTGCTCGTTCAGCAAGCGAATCAGCAGGGGTGTGCTGCGACTGGCGTAGCCGTTCTGTAAAGCCAGGATGGTCGTACCCACTCCCAGGTAGTTTTGTATCAGCGTCTCTTCATCACCAAGCAAGGCGCTGAAGACGATGCGTTCTAGTTTATAGAGAAACATGCTATAAATTGCCGCACCAGCGCTGCCGGGCGCAAGTATGTAATTCCAGGTTCGTAGCGCGTCCAGTGCGTCCTTTTCCAGCCCAGAAAGAGGCTGGATTTTCAGAATATGCGGCACGATCTCAACTGCAGGAAGTGAGTACTGGTCTGCTTGAATATTTGCCATATCGGAAAGCGCCAGTTTCCCCTTGCTAGTCAGCAAATCGCGTATGCGTTGTGCGCGATAGCCATTCAGCCATTCATTTGTAATGTAGTAGGGGTAGCTATCGTCCACCACGCGGTTATTAGCGGTGACAATGAAATGTTGCCCGGGATTGAAAATCTGTGGTAGCTCCTCGAAAGGAATGTAGCCTGTCCACTCATATTCGCCGGTCCAGCCGGGAGAAGGAAGCAGCGCCTGCCCCTTAGCGCGAATGGGGATAGCTCCAGCCATTACATAGCCGATATTGCCCTGGGTATCGGCATAGACGACATTCTGTGGCGGCATGTCCCATCCACGCAACGCCTCGCGGAACTCTTCACAATTGGAAGCGCGGATCATCTTCTGCGCAGCTGATAGGATGTCATGCTTTTCCAGTCCCGTCCAACGAAGCGCAAGCAACAGTTCAACTGGCTCGCCATTTGTGCCTGGCTTTCCATTCTTGCCTGCCGCATCTCCATGCGATGGCTGTGATATGCTCGTCACGATTGGTCCGTGGCGAGTTATACGTACTTCCTCGATCACAGGAGCTTTGGCTCCCTTGACTTTGATCTCCTCGCGAACCACCTGTGCGTCTTCCCATTTGCCCATATACTCGTACTGGTAGGGGTTCTGCGGATTGAATTTTTCAATATACAGGTCTTCGATGTCTGAGATGGCATTGGTAAGCCCCCAGGCAATATGCTGGTTATGGCCAATTACAATGGTAGGCGTGCCGGGGAAACTGGCTCCAATCACATCGATATCGCCAGATACCAGGTGACATTCATACCAGATTGATGGAGCGGACTGCAACAGGTGGGGGTCATTACAAAGGATGGGCAAACCAGTGGTGGTCATAGACCCGTCAACCACCCAGTTATTACTTCCACCCAGTATGCCAAACCCGCTCAATTGCTTAAGCTGTTCGTACTGTTCCAGCATGCCAAGGTTGATGCCCTGGTATTCGACTCCAGGCGGAACAATCAGTGGGTGTGTGGGATCATATCCCGCTTCCAACTTTGCGGCACGCGCAGCTCCCAGTTTAGCAACAATGCGCGCGCGAATCACCTCAGTTTCCCAGTTGCCACCCAGGTTCCAGCCCATCATCTTAGACCATTGAATGCTGTCCGTGATTTGCCAGGGTTCCGGTTTGTAACGCATCAGCAAAAATTCAATGGGGAGTTTGTTCTTGTTATGTTCAATGAAAGCGTTAACGCCCTGCGCATAGACGTCGAAGATGCGTTTGCTGTGTTCAGGCAGTTGTTCCTCTGCCGCAGCGGAGGCGCGATGCATTCCCACGCGACGAGCGAAGCGATCAGTTTCAAGCGCTAACTCGCCGAAAATCTCGGAGAGCCGGCCGGACCCGATACGTCGATTGAATTCCATCTGCCACAAGCGCTCTTGTGCGTGAACATAGCCCTGGGCAAAAAACAGGTCATCTTCATTCTGCGCGTAGATATGCGGCACACCATAACGATCAGTGATCACTTCCACCGTCTCGTGCAGGCCTTTCAGATGCACCTCGCCTTTTTTCCTGGGAAGTGGCCGTCGCATTAACATATAATATGCTCCGCCAGCCAATGCAGCCAGGCTGGCTGCCGCCGCTACAGTTTTTTGCCGCCAGGACGCCATTGTTTGTTCTCCTTTTGTAACCTGGAGTACTAAGAGGAAGCACTTTAATCCGATAGGTCGATTCTTGCTCTATACATGCAGTAGTATAGCAAAATCGGGAAAGTATTGCCAACTGAGCGATGCCCGGTTGCTTGAGTGCATGAATGCCGATTAATAAATTATATGGGATATCGAAACATCCATCGAAGGCCGATAATGAATTTTAACGACCAAAGGCGGTAATTGAGCCGCATGGAGGACGAGGGCGGCGCAAGCGCCCCCGCTCCACTCCTCACCACTCCCGCCCCTACGATGGGGACGAATGACCGAACTTGATGGTTAACGTTCATGATAGGTTTGCTTGCGCCACCCGCTCACATTTGGCTGTAGGAAAATGAGCGGAGAAGTATCCTGATCTGAGCATTCTCAGCGTCGACAAGTTACTCTACGAGTGATACACTGTGAAGCGTGCTCTAACTCCTTGTGCACTGTGTTACCTGATACGAGGATTATCCTATGGCTGCAAAGTCTCCTTTCGCACACCCAGACGAAGTTGGACAAAGCAGAGCCGGAATGCGTGATCTGCCGGGTAGGAACGGTCACGTTGCTTTTCACCGATATCGAAGGGTCTACGCATCTGCTCCAGCGGCTTGGCGAAGGCTACGCCAGTACCCTGGAGGAGCACCACCAGTTGCTACGTAGGGTTTTTCACAGGCATCACGGGCGCGAGGTCGATACGCAGGGGGATAGCTTCTTCGTTGTTTTTAGTCGTGCGAGCGATGCCCTCGCAGCAGCAGTAGACGCCCAGCGTGCAATCGCCAGTCATCCCTGGCCTGAAGGCGTGGCACTGCGCGTGCGCATGGGCCTGCATACAGGCGAGCCTTCCCTCGTAAGCGAAAACTATGTGGGCCTGGACGTACACCACGCTGCACGGATCATGAGTGCCGCGCATGGTGGGCAGGTGCTGCTCTCGCAGACCACGCGTGACCTGGTGGAACGTGACCTGCCCGGCGGAGTGAGCCTGCGAGATCTCGGGGAGCATCGTCTCAAGGACTTGCAACGTCCAAGTCATCTTTACCAGCTGGTCATCGCAGACCTGCCTGGCGATTTCCCACCGCTCAAAACCCTCGATAGACTCCCCAACAACTTGCCAGTCCAATTTACCCAACTTATCGGACGAGAGCAAGAAGTCGAAGCTGTTCAGCACCTCCTGCAACGTGAGCATGTGCGCCTGGTGACCCTGACCGGACCAGGTGGCATTGGCAAAACCCGCCTGAGCTTACAGGTGGCGGCGGAACTCATCGATCTGTTCACCGATGGGGTCTATTTCGTGAACCTGGCTCCCATCAGCGATCCCGAGTTCGTTGTGTCCACGATTGCCCAGACGCTTGGCATACGCGAGGCGGCTGGTCAGACACTGCTGGAACGCTTGCAGGAGGAGCTGCACCAGAAGCAGTTACTGTTGGTGCTCGACAACTTCGAACAGGTGGTGAGCGCAGCCCCCCAGCTCGTAGACCTGCTAGCCGCCTGCCCCAGGCTTAAGCTGCTGGTGACGAGCCGGGAGGTGCTGAGGGTGCGAACAGAGCACGAATTTGCTGTTCCTCCTCTGACTCTGCCCGACCTTACCCACCTGCCAGAGCTTGCAGGACTCTCGCACTACGCGGCGGTGACGCTCTTCATCGAGCGAGCCCAGGCGGTGAAATCCGATTTCCAGGTGACTGCTGCCAACGCACGAGCCGTGGCAGAGATTTGTGCGAGTCTGGATGGGTTGCCGCTGGCGATCGAATTGGGGGCGGCCCGCATGAAACTGTTCTCACCCCAGGCACTGCTGACTCGCCTGGATCAGCCGATGCAGGTCTTGACGAGCGGGGCACGGGATGCGCCAGGACGGCAGCAGTCACTGCGCAACACGATTGCGTGGAGCTATGACTTGCTGCATGCCCAGGAGCAGCAACTCTTCAGGCGGCTTTCCGTCTTCGTTGGGGGTTGCACCTTACAGGCGATAGAGGCGCTTTGCGCGGCTCTTGACAAGAGCAATGGGGTGGGACGAGTGTTGGATGGCGTCGCCTCACTCATCGACAAGAGTTTGCTGCAACAGAGGGAGCAGGAGGGCGAGGAGCCACGCCTGGTGATGCTGGAGACGATCCGCGAGTATGGGTTGGAGGCGCTCGCCGCGAGCGGGGAACTGGAAGCCACCCGGCAGGCTCATGCTGCGTACTATCTGCAGCTTGCGGAGGAGGCCGAGCCGCATCTGCGAGGGAGCGAGTCGGACAGATGGTTCGCTCGACTGGAGCTGGAGCACGAAAACCAGCGGGCAGCGTTGACCTTTCTGCTGGAGCGAGCCGCAATGAGAGCAGGCAGTCAAGGGGATAAGGAGTGGGCCGAGCAGGCGATGCGTTTGTGCGGAGCGCTGTACTGGTTCTGGCTCAAATATGGATACTACCGGGAAGATCGGAGCTTCCTGGAGCAGGCAATGGCAGTGCGTGAGGGAGTCGCAACATCCGTGCAGCTCAAGCTGCTCTCTGCGGCTACCGATCTGGCTTTTACCATGGATGACTTTGATAGAGCAGAGGCGCTGTGTAGGGAGAGCCTGTCTCTCTCCCATGAACTGGGAGATACCGAGGGCAAAGCGACCGCCCTCTTTCAACTGGGGTTTGTCGCCTGGGTAAGATGCAAGTATGCGGAATCACTTGAGCAACTGGAGGCGGCAGCGGCACTCTTCCAGGAACTGGGTGACACCTGGAACAGAGCCCGCACCTTTGCGTATTTAGCCCAAACGTGCGCTGCACAAGGCGAATACGACCGGGCAGGAGCGCTAGCCGAGCAGAGCCTGGCGCTTTCCCGAGCGCTGGGGAACAAGGGACGTATCGCTATCGCGCTCTATCAACTGGCTCGTGTGTGCTTTCTGGCTCAAGATGACTTCAATCAAGCCCAGGCGCTAGCCGAGCAGAGCCTGGAGCTCTTCCGGGAACTGGGCGACACGCATTACATCACCGTCCTTCGCAGCCTCTTTGGAGAGATGCGACTGAGACAAGGCGAACAGGGTCAGGCCCACGAATTGTTGGAGGAGAGCGTGGTGACCTTTAAAGAACTGGGGGATCGCTGGCATACAGCCGAGGCGTTGCTCACCTTGGCACGCATCGCCACCTCTCAGGGTGAATTTGCGGCGGCCCGTGCCCGCTACCTGGAGAGCCTAGCGCTCGTGCGAGAGATCGATGCCAAGGGTCTCATCACCTCGGTTTTGGAGGGAGGAGCGGTGGTGGCAACGCATGGCGAGCCGGTATGGGCAGCAAGGCTGTGGGGGGCAGCGCAGGCGCTTCGTGCAGTTATTGGCGCGCCTCTGCCGCCAGCCTACCGTGCCGACTATGAGCGCGCAGTGGCTGCTGTCCGCTCCTCTCTCGGAGAGAAAGCCTTCGCCGCTGCGTGGGCCGAGGGACGCAGCATGACGCTGGAGCAAGCCCTGGCCGCACAGGCACCAGCATTGGGGCCAATTTCAGGAGAACCATCATCAGCGCCTCCTGCGAAGTCACCAACCACCCCTCCTGCTGGCTTGACGGCACGCGAGGTGGAGGTGCTGCGTTTGCTCGCCACGGGATTGACTGACGCGCAGATCGCCGAACAACTGGTGCTCAGTCTGCATACCGTGCACGCTCACCTGCGTACCATCTATGGCAAGCTAGGTGTCACCTCGCGTAGTGCTGCCACCCGCTATGCGATCGAGCACCAGCTTGTGTAAAGACAGCCTACTTACCAGGCTTCCAATTTTGCATACTGACATTCCACTATCAGTTTGTTTCGCTTCCATTCCGCAGCATAGCCTCTACAAACCGACTAGCTAATTTTAACTATTGACAACTAACCAGCCTCCACTCCTGCGGTTCGTAAATTAGCCTATTGTAACGATGTGTTTTCGCTGCTTCCCAGGTAGACTCTAAACAGTGGTCAAGTGTTTAGCTGAGCACCTCCAGGAGGTGTACTGGAAGGAGGACTATGAAGGTTCCTGATCCATATACTCAGGTAGAGATGGCGCTTGCACACCGGCAGCAGTTGCAGCGCGAGGCAGAAGACGAGCAGATGCCAGGAGAGTTGTCAGGGCACTCTTCTCATGCGATGCGACTATTGTGAGAGGAGAATCACTATGACATATGAACTGATGGATATGCACGGTACGGATGATGGAGAACCATCCAATGCTCAAGAGCGCATCCCAACTGAGCAGGCAGCTCCTGACTCCCTGCTGTCAAGCCCGATGTACAGCGAGATGAGTGTCCCAGTGCTCGCAGCACAGTGCCTGAGGGAAATCGAGAACTCTCGCCGGGGTGAGCCATGCACGGAGACGTATGCGGTGGAGCTGTTCCGCCGTGCGACTGTGCAAAGTAGCGAGGAGGCAAGGATATGGGTACAATTTTGCTTTGGTGATGTGGTACGCGGCTGGCTGCGTCGTCATCCCCGTGGACAGGAGGCGTGCCGGCTGGAGAGCGAAGAATACTACGTGGCGCAAGCGTTTGAGCGCTTCTGGCAGGCGACCGTCTCAACCCAGGGATTGGAATTCAGCGGGCTTGCTGCCGCTTTGCAGTACCTGTGTGCCTGTCTGAATGGGGCCATCCTGGATAGGCTGCGGGCTTCTGCGCGGGAGCAGCAGTTGGTCTACTTGCTCTTTCACTGCGGTTTGGTTCCCTGGGAGATTATCCATTTCTATCCACGGGAGTTTAGTGGCGTAAATGAAGTCTACCGGCTGAGGTGCACTATCATGGAGCGGGTGCTCCGCAGTACAGATCGACTGCGATGAGGGTAGGCTAGCAAGATTCAGGCAGGGCGAGCAAGCCGCTGACACGGGTAGGGTTTTTAAGAAAGGAGCCTCGATTGTGTAGGGACAAGGGGCGGTGGAGCGACGATGCGGCCAGGACAGGCACAAGGCCCCCGCCCTTCTCCGCTCCACTCCCTGTCCCTACAGAGCGGAAGTCGTTTTGAGTGATCGGTTCCCACAGATGAGTGTCCCATTCAGCTACACTAATTCCGTTCCTCCAGGCGTATCGCGAACCTCAAAGCCAAGCGCGATCAATTGCTCACGCAACTGGTCGGAGCGTTTCCAATCGCGCGCTGCGCGGGCTTTGTCACGCTCGAGCACCAGCGCGCGCACTTCATCGCTGATAACGCGCGGCTTTTTTGCCTCAACGGTCTCAAGACGCAAACCGAGCACTCGATCAAAGTCGAGGATCAGGCGACGCCTCTCCGCTGGTGCAATCTTGCTGTTGCGAGCCACCTCACGTGTAATACTCAGCGCAGTGGGCAAATCCAGGTCATCATTGATAGCCGTATGGAACGCGTCGCGTGCCCGCCCGGCTTCCTCCGACCATCCATGCTCTGAATCGACTGCGTCAACAGCAGGAAGCGCGGCAAGATCTGCATGCAGGTTGTTCAGGCCATGCTGGGCCGCCGTGATCGACTCATCGGTGAAGTTGAGCTTCGACCGGTAATGCGCTGTAAGCAGCAGGTAGCGATAGGCCATCGGGTCAATGCCACTCTCTTTGAGGGTACTGAGAAGAACAACGTTACCTTTTGAACGTGACATCTTGAGATTACCGAAAATCAGCATTTCGTTGTGCACCCAGACCTGTACAGGCTGTTTATCACTCACGCCCTGGCTCTGCGCGATCTCATCCTCGTGATGTGGAAAGACCAGGTCAATGCCGCCGGTGTGGATGTCGAATTGCTCGCCCAGGTATCTGGTCGACATGGCCGAGCATTCGATATGCCAGCCGGGGAAGCCTGTGCCCCAGGGACTTGACCAGTTCATCTGCCGGCTTGCATCTCCGTGCTTCCAGAGGGCGAAATCTTCTGGCGCGTCCTTATCTTCGGCTATCTCCATTTGCTGGCGGCCATGGCCACCTGCTCTCAGATTTTCGACGGTGTTGCCCGAAAGTTGCCCATAATCGGGGAAGCGACTAACATCGTAGTAGACATTGCCATCTACAGCGTATGCCAGGCCTTTCTCAATCAGCTTCCCGGTCATCACCTGCATCTCTGGAATGTGATCGGTTGCCCTGGGATTGACATGCGCAGGTAGAATGTTCAGTTCAGCCGCGTCTTTGAGGTATTGCTGCGTATAGTAAGCGGCTATCTCGTAGGCAGAACGACCGGTCGTGCGTGCCTCATACTCTACCCTGTCTTCACCACTTTCCTCGGTATCATTTTGGAGATGCCCAACGTCGGTGATATTGCGCACGAGATAGACATCATAACCATTGTATTCGAGCATGCGTCGTAACCAGTCTGTCGTCATAAAACCCCGGAAGTTGCCAATATGGATGTCTCTGTAAACGGTGGGGCCGCAGTTGTATATGCCCACCCTCGGCGGATGAAGCGGTCGAAACAGAACTTTGCTTCTGGTTAGTGTGTTATACAGGTAAATCGGCTTGTCCGAAATGCTTGTCATGAGCGTATATCTCCTCTTGTGCTAAGATGATTAAGGTCGTTATGAGGCAGTAGCTCAGACTGGGGAAAGAACGTGCAGGAAATCCGGTTTGCTAGTGTGGCAGTGAGGGCACGCCATCACGTTCGCAGAGGGCTGAGCTACCCACATTTCCTCTGCGAACGCCAGGACAGGTGCAAAAATTCATTTGATGGCTCAGATGATTCGGGTAATTCACAATCTTCTCCAATTTAGCTCAGGCTAGCTGTTCGTGCATCCAGTATACCATATCATGTCTATACTCACTCTTCGTTTTTCTGGTATTGTTCTTTTGCCTGCCTGGTCATCTCTTCCCGGTAGCGTCTCTTTAGCTCCTTCTCCTCTTGCGATTGTGGGGGCTGTGAGTTGGCTAGCGCTACAATGACAATGGCGAGACTGATCATGAGCATAACGAAGAAGCCGACCCCGATCCACCATGCCATATGCGACAGCGCTGCTATCATGGCTGTTAAGGTCAGTAAGAGGCTCAGCGCCAGAATCCCGAGGGCATAGCCAAGGAGGATACCTGTTCTTCTCTTGTGCCGTGACTCCAGAGCTGTGGGAGAAAGGATATGCTCTCCAAAGGTGAAGCCGACCTCATGGAATGCCTGTGTCAGTTCATCCTCGAATCCGACCTTCTTCAGATCCTGAAGCATCCTCAGCAATAAAAGCCCGGTCAGATTCAGAGGCAAAGCGAGAGCAAACGCGGCCGTAGCAACTATGATGGCGGGATCAACAGGCCCTATGGTAAAAAGGGAGGCTATGATAACCAGGGTGAAAGCAATCAAGCCCCCAAAGATCCAGGTTCCAAATTCCAATAACCAGGGAGTGATTCGTTCAAACAGCTTCCCAAAAGCTTTCCATACCTCGCCAGGAGTTGCTTGCCATATATGCGTACTGCTCTGTTTGTCCTGTTCTTTCGGGTCAGCACGCGAGATCTCCTGTTGGGGATCACCCGGTGCAGGATCGGTTTGCGACATCTTTCAGCTCCTTTTCCTATCGCCTCTGTATTCTACGATATTTTTCACCTCACCGGCTTTTTGCGTCAATATATAACAAGAAGATAAAAACCAGCTTTTTCTATTTTTCCGCTTTTTGAGTCGGGGATAATTTTGCCCTTAAATTCACTATATAATGCATAAATCATAAATTTATTTTGGATACTACCAATCTTTTTGAGCATAGGATGTAAGAGAAAGGAGATCACAAGATGTCACTATCCATGGTAGGTCCTGATGATGGAGACGAAGGAGACGAAAAGCGGGATACCGGTCCCGATGATGACGATGGGGATAACACAGAGGATGGCCCTGGCCCCGATGATCCAGATCCCCCTGACGAACTGGCATAGGTTCGGCCTTGCTTAAATCCGGCAACGCGTAGGGGCGCTTGCACCGCCCTGGTGAGCCCTTTGCTTCAGGACGTTTTCAGCGCCTCGGTCGCTTGTGTTCTCACGGCAAAGTAGACCGCCTGGGGATGATGTACCACAATCGCGGCAGTCGATTGTTCAGGAACTAACTGGTATGCCTCTGTCAGGGAAACGCCAATTGTACTGCTGGCTGGCAACAGCTGAAAGACCTTTTCATGGTCTTCCAGGTCAGGGATAGCAGGATAACCCCAGCTATAGCGGCGCCCGCGTTCGCCTTCCAGCCGGAGTTCCTGGCGCACCACTCGATTGGTGTACTCAGCCAGTCCCTCGGCCATTTGTACTGCCAGCCCATGCGTATAATAAGCTTCTGCGTAATTGCCCGCTTGCTGGAGACGTTGTACTGCATCAGTGGCGACCTGTCCCATTGTCACAACCTGAAATGCTACTATATCTACCCTGCCACTCTCTATCGAAGCAAAGTAGTCGGCGAGGCACAGGCGCTCGCGTTCCTGCTGCCTTGGGAAGCGGAAACGCACAATTTCGCGAAGCTTCCCACTTCCCGCTGCGTACTCCTGTGGATCATAAATAATCAGTTCATTGCCGCTGGATTGGCATGGGAAGTAACCATAGACCACTTTAGGCTGCAAGTAGCGTTGCTGGCGAGCCTCGCGCAGCATGCGTTCCAGGCGCGGGCGAAACTCTTTTTCTACCAGGTGCCTGAATTCCTCACCATGAGCCTTGCCGCCCCAATGCAGGCGGAAGAGCGTGTTCAGGTCCATGCATTCCGCTACATCTTCAATGCCAATACGATCAAGCACACGCGGCCCCCAAAATGGTGGCTTGGGAACAGGGATATCACGCTGTATGCCGGGCGAAGGCTTTTCGGCCGCTCTTTCAGACCCATTGAAGCTCTCGTCTGCACCTATCGAAAGTTTCTTGAATCGCTCCTTGAACGCCTCTTCTTTGATTTGTTCAACAAACCTCTCGCGCTCGACAGGTGTATTTGTGAGCTTATCGATAATCTCCAGTCCCTCGAAAGCATCACGGGCATAAAACACACCAGGCTTATATGGAATTGGTGTTGAATCAGCTGCCTGTTCATCGACGAAGAAGATACGACGCCCATAGGAGCGGTTGATCGCGGCTCCCCCGACAATTACCGGAAAATTTAGTCCTCGCTTATGCAATTCTTTCACACACAAGGGCATCTGCTTAGAGGTGCTGACCAGCAGCGCAGAGAGGCCAATGGCGTCAGCGTTGACCTCGATGGCCTTGTCCAGGATGGTATTGAGCGGCACCTGCTTCCCGAGATCGTAGACGGTATAGCCATTGTTGCTGAGGATCGTATTGACCAGGTTTTTGCCTATATCGTGTACATCACCAAATACGGTTGCCAGCACAATCCTCCCTTTCGTATAGCCTTCCTTTTTCTCCAGGAAGCGCTCCAGGCAGGCAACTGCACGTTTCATGACCTCGGCTGATTGCAGCACAAAGGGCAGGATCAGTTCGCCCGCACCAAAGCGATCTCCAACGTCTTTCATCGCTGGCAACAGGACAGTATTGAGAACGTTAACCGCTGCTTCGCCCGGTAGAATCCCCATCTCTGTGGCACGCTCTGCAATTGCAAGTTCGATCAGTGGCTCGATGCCTTCCTTACGCCGGTGCAGGATTTGCCAGTGAATGCGTTCCGCCGTGTTCATACCTTCCGTGGGATCAACCTTTGCATTGCTCTCATCCGCTCGTGGTTCGTGAGCCTCGAAGTAGGCGATGTAACGGGGTAGAGCATCGGGACGATTGTAAATGAGGTCTTCAGCGAGCTGGCGCTGCTCGGCATCTATTTCTGCGTACGGTGTAATATGCGTCGGATTGACGATGGCGGCGTCAAGCCCTGCTTTCACAGCATGGTACAGGAAGACGCTGTTGAGGACAGCACGCGCGTGCGGCTTCAGACCAAAGGAGATATTGCTGACGCCGAGAATAGTGAGTACGCCAGGCAGTTCTGCCTTGATGCTCTTGATAGCTTCCAGCGTTTCGATGCCTGCCGCCTGTAGCTCCTCCTGTCCGGTGGTGATTGGAAACGTCAGGGCGTCGAAGATTAGCGCATTGGGTGCCAGTCCGTATTCATGCACACAGATATCATAGATTTTATGGGCTATCTCTACTTTGCGCCCGGTGGTTTTGCCCATGCCGATCTCGTCGATTGTGAGAGCGACGACGGCTGCACCATGCTCAACCGCCAGCGGTACGACGCTCTCAATGCGCTGGCGGCCGTTCTCCATGTTAATGGAGTTGATGATAGCCCGCCCAGGGTAAACCTCCAATGCCGCCTTAATCACATCAGGCTCTGTTGAATCGATCACCAGCGGCGCCTCGACACCCATCGAAAGCTTCTTAAAGGTCTTTGCCATCTGTTCGGCTTCGTCTGTACGCTCGGTGAGTGCGACACATACATCGAGAACATGCGCGCCCCCCTCGACTTGTTCGCGTGCAATAGCGAGCAGAGTGTCATAGTCATCGTTGAGTAGCGCCTGCTTTGCCTTTCTGCTACCCTGGCTGTTAACGCGCTCACCGATCAGCAGCGGTGGAGGATCTTGCTGTAAAGCTGTTGCGCGGATACCGCTGGAGACGAACGGCAGGGAGATACTGCTATAATAGCCTGCTTCTTCAGATCCATTTTTCAGGTTTTGGTCTGCGATCGGGCGCGGGCGGCGTGGCACGTTGCGACAGGCTTTAACGATGGCTCGCAAATGTTCATGACTGCTGCCACAACAACCGCCAACAATGTTGACGCCAAATTCGCTAATGAAGTCGCGCAGTGCTGCGGCCATCGGCCCCGGCTCCATTGGATAGACTGCAAGACCATTAACGTTCAGCGGAATGCCCGCGTTGGGAATGGTTGAAATGGGCAGCGGACAATTCTCCCCCAGGAAGCGTACAGGCTCGCGCATATATTCTGGCCCGGTAGAGCAGTTCAGCCCGACGATATCCACTTGCAGCCCAACGAGTGTCGTCATCACCGCTGCAATGTCCGTGCCGAGCAGCATGCGCCCGCTGGTATCGAGCGACACCTGCGCTTGAATGGAGACAGTTCGTCCAATCTGCTGCATAGCGCGGCGCATACCGGTAATAGCCGCTCGCACCTCCAGCATATCCTGGCTAGTTTCGATCAGTAACACATCGACGCCGCCTTCAAGAAGAGCAGCGGCCTGTTCTGTGAAAATCTCGACCAGTTGCTGGTAGGTGATATTGCTCAGCAGCGGATCATCAGATGAGGGCAACATGCCTGTAGGGCCAATCGAGCCGGCGACAAAGCGCGGCTGTTCCGGGGTACTGTAACGATCGGCGAGCCGTCGTGCAAGTTGTGCGGCTGTTACATTTATTTCGTGAGTAAGATCACCCAGGCCGTATTCATTGAGCTTGAGTCGACTGGCCGTGAATGAGTCCGTCTCCAGTACATCGCATCCTGCTGCAAGAAACCCGGTGTGAATTTCTTCGATGACGGAGGGTTTTGCGAGCACAAGATATTCGTTGCAGCCTTCGGTAGCTTGCCCGCCATAGTCTTGCGCAGTTAGCTGATAGCGTTGTATATTCGTGCCCATGGCGCCGTCATAGATTAAGACGCGCTCTGCCAGGGCTTCAAGAAACTTGCTCATTGGCCCTCCAATCCTCCCAGGGATGTTCGATTCCTACTTACTCATTCAGCGAGTGCTGCAACCAGCTCTCTACAGAAATCTGGAATGTCCTCGACAACACGCCCCCACACCATATTCCCCTCGCGGAATGCCGCTTCATTGACCCAGATGCCGCCGGCATTGGTGATATCATCCTTGATGCCAGTCGAGCCAACGGCTTTACGCCCCTGCATAATGCCTGCCGAGATCGGAACCCAGCCGCCGTGGCAGATGGTAGCAATGATTTTGCCCTGTCTATCTATGTCACGCACTAGCTGGAGAACTTTCTGATTGCGCCGTAATTTGTCCGGTGCCCAACCGCCGGGGATGACAAGTCCATCCAGCTCGTCGGCCCCTGGCGCTTCATCTATACTAACATCCGGGGTCATTTCCAGTCCATGTTTGCCGCGTACAGTTTGTGTGTTGAGGCCAATGGAGATAACCCTGGCTCCCTCCTCGCGCAGTCGCATAAGGGGAACCCAATACTCCAGATCTTCTACTTCCTGGGCAACGAAGTACCCGATAGTTTTTCCTCTTAGACGCATGGTTAGTATGGCTCCTTCTAGCTACAGATCGTCTTTTGCTATTATACCATGCGCTATCCTGGAAAAATGAGGATACTACCCAACAACCAGTTACTCCTCTTCCTCTCCCATAAGCTGGCGTGTGCGCTCCTCGCGCATCTGACGGATCATCTCTGCGGAGTCTTCAAAAAGCTTACCCTGGCGTTCTTGCAAAATCTCTTCACGTACCCGGTGCAATCGCTCTATTGTCTCGCGAGTTACAGGACGTCGATGTAGTCCTTCCATGCTCGACTCACCGGGTTCAGGCTGATTGGTAATGTCAAAACGAGCCTTCAGCTCTTGTTTCATCCCTGTGTCATAGATGACCGCAATATTATCGACAGTAATCTCCCAATTAAAATCGCGGTTAGCAAGGAAAGGAATAATTTGGGACAGGTTGTCCTTGTTGATGTCACTGAAGCCTATGGTGATATGGGGCATCCACTGCTCGGGGTGGTAGTATTCCTGTACGCCAGAGCCTGCTGTAGCGATCTCCCGCCAGATTTCTTCATGGAGTTGCGTTAACTCCAGGCTGCGCACAACTGGAATGTACAGTACAGGTGAGGTTCCGGTAAAAATGCCCAGGCTGCTGGTTCTCACTTTGAATGTGGTGATATTTGAAGTGATGCGTTTTAGGACGGGTTCAACCAGGTCCAGATCATAATGCTGGGCGACCTGGTAAGAGAAATGAGGGTAGGGTGTGATGTAGACACCATGGACTGAGAACCTGCGCTCTAATTCAGCCCACAGGTCTTCGATCAATTGATAGTGCTCGTTATCGAGGAGTGTAACGATCCCATGCATGGTTTATATGTCCTCAGTTTAAGAAGCAGGATAATCGCCTAACCAATGCAGCCAGGCCAGCTTTCCTCTTGTACTCATCCACAAACGTGTATCAGCTGTCCAAAGTTCGCATTCTTTGCTTTCCGCCAGTGCCAGGAAGTGTGAATCATATGCTGCTGGCAACCCAAACTGCTGCCCTAGTTCCATTGCTCGTACGTTGAAATCTGAATTTTCTGGAAAATCGAATTCTACCAGATCGAAGATAATTTCGGTTAGAGCCCGGCGAGCGTCAGTTAAAGGGAGTTTACCTTTACGAACCTGCTGATAAAGAACATTAGTCGCTTCGTATGCAAGCAATGCTGGGGCAAGAATTACAATGCCTCTGTCGCGCCAACCATTGAGTAGTGCTAATGCAGGTTTAGAATCATCCTCTTTGATTGCCCATTTAATGGCGATACTTGTATCAACAACCACGCATTTCCTATTCATAACTGCTCCAGCTCTCGTGTTCGCTCGTCACGCATCTGGCGAACTATTTCAGTAGAATCCTCAAAGGTATAGCCACCAGTATGCTGTATAATTTCTTCACGTACTTGCATTACTCGTTCCAATGTCTCACGGGTTAGAGGTTTCCTTTGCCGTCTCCTTTTGCTTTCCTCAGCAGGAACAGCTTGTTCAAGGATATTCCCCAAGTACTCGCTGATCGACAGATCGTTTTGAGCTGCAGCCAGTTTGATGCGCTTGCGCAATTCGGGAGTAACGTCAATGGTGATGCGTGATCGTTTCATAGTCTGGGCTTCCTGGGAATCATCGTTGTCAATGTCTTGCTTCCGTAACGCCATGATTGTTTCTACCTCCCTTGCCATGAATTTCTCAGTTGCTAAGGATCATTACACCATAGAGAAGGCAACATGTCAATGGGGCAATTTGT
>Ga0187846_10000922_pt1 | contig 16845 bp, 10 predicted proteins | sample TC_taG_FD_161473 | JGI IMG/M metagenome (GOLD analysis project Ga0187846, IMG submission 161473) | Biofilm microbial communities from the roof of an iron ore cave, State of Minas Gerais, Brazil - TC_06 Biofilm (v2) | ecosystem: Environmental > Terrestrial > Deep subsurface > Cave > Wall biofilm...
TCCCGCGAACGGCGATGTGTTGACCGTGAACAGCATCGCGATCGTCGGTTCGTCGATCGCGATCGGCGGCAGCGGCGCCGGATTCTCCGCGTTCGTGATCGTCTCCCCGATCGTGATCCCCTCCACGCCTGCCACCGCAACGATGTCTCCCAGTTCCGTCTCCGTGATGTCGGTCCGCTTCAGCCCGGAGAAAGAGAACAGCTTCGTGATCTTCGTCTTGTGCAGGGAACCGTCCAGTTTGGCGATGCCCACTTCCTCGCCGGTCTGCATCTTTCCGTTGAACACGCGCGCAATGGCCAGCCGCCCCAGATAGTCGCTGTAGTCGAGATTGGCCACGAGAATCTGAAGCGGCCCCGCGTCGTCGCCCCGGGGTGGCGGAATTGTCTGCAGAATCGCATCGAACAGCGGCCGCAAGTCCTCGCCTCGGGCCTCGATGTCGGCAGCAGCCGTGCCCGTCTTCGCGTTGGTGTAGAGCACTGGAAAGTCAAGCTGCTCTTCCTTGGCGTCGAGGTCGATGAACAAATCGTAGATCTCGTTCAGCACTTCCTGCGGGCGCGCATCCGAGCGGTCGATCTTGTTGATCACGACAATCGGCGGCAACTTGGCTTCCAGCGCCTTGCCCAGCACGTAGCGCGTCTGCGGCAGCGGTCCCTCGCTGGCGTCCACCAGCAGCATCACTCCATCCACCATCTTCAGCGCGCGCTCCACCTCGCCGCCAAAATCGCTGTGGCCCGGCGTATCCACGATATTGATCTTTACCGCGTGATAGAAGATCGCCGTATTCTTCGCCAGAATCGTGATGCCGCGCTCCCGCTCCAGTTCGTTCGAATCCATCACCCGCTCAGCCACGGCCTCGTTGGCGCGGAACGTCCCGCTCTGCTTCAGCATGGCGTCGACCAGCGTGGTCTTGCCGTGATCGACGTGCGCGATGATGGCAATGTTGCGAATTCCAGAACTCAAGCGAATCCTTCCTGAGTGGTGCGTACTACCACTTTACTATGCGGAGGGAGAGTCGATGGGGAAGGTATCACGTTCCGGCACGCAGCCAACGATCGGATCGTCTTTTTGTACGCGCAGAGAGTTGAAGCCTGGTTGCCGATGAGCAGAAACTAGGCGGCCGGCGCACTGTCCGCCAGTTCGGTCGCAATCTCCGCGCTGCCCTCCGCCCGTGCCCGCAAGCGGTACCAGAACACGATTGTCACCAGCGAAAAACCAAAAATGATCGCGGACACCGCGTTGATCTCCGGCGTGATGCCGCGCCGCAAGCGTCCCCAGATCTCCAGCGGCAGGGTATTGTCGCGTCCTATCAGGAAAAAGCTGACCGCGATTTCGTCCATCGACAGCGTGAAAATCAGCAGCGCCGCTCCGATGATCGGCAGCTTCAGGTTCGGTACCGTCACCCGCCAGAACGTCTGCCAGTAGTTCGCTCCGAGGTCGAGCGACGCTTCTTCCTGCGCCCGATCCAGCTTCTGCAGGCCGGCAAATACTTCCGTCGTCGCCACCGAAATCAACGCCGTGCCATGGCCGAGCATAATCGTCAGCAGGCTCAGCCTTTCTCCCACCGCATTGAACAGCATCAGCAGTGACAGGCCCGTGATAATCCCCGGAAGAATCAGCGGCAGCAGAACAAGACGCCGGAACAACGCCTTGCCCGGAAACTGCGCCCGATCCAGCGCCAGCGCTGCCGGTACGCCGAACGCCAGCGAGATCGCCATCGCGGCGAGCGCTACTTGCAGGCTGTTAAGCACCGAATCCCAGATCGGCCCATCGCCCAACAGCGTGCGATACCAGTCGAGCGTCAGATGCCGCGGCGGAAAGCCTCCGACTCCTTCGCCATTGAACGAGTAAACGATCAAGACGGCGATCGGCAGATAAAGAAACGCGAATACAAGCACTGCGTGCAGCGACAGCCAGCTCGAGCGCGGAACCGTCCCCGCATCTCCGCTCATGAGAAGCTCCATTTCTTTTCCAGGCGTTCGGAAAAAAACAGCAGGCTCACCACCAGCAGCAGCATGCACAGCGAAATGGCCGCGCCCAGCGGCCAGTTGTAGGCGGCGCCGAACAGGCTTACCACGATATTCGAAATCATGATGCCGCTCGGCCCGCCCAGCAGCAGCGGAGCAAGAAAATCTCCCAGGCTCAGCACGAAGGCAAACGTCGCTCCCGCCAGCACGCCGGGAATCGACAGCGGAAAGATCACTTTCCAGAACGTCTGTGCCGGAGTCGCGCCCAGATCGTGCGACGCCTCCACCAGATTTCTCGGAATGTGCTCGAGCGCAGCATAGATCGGCAGAAATGTGAACGGCGTATAGATGTGCGTCAGCGTCAGCACCACGGCAAACGGACTGTAGAGCAAGAACTCCAGAGGATGTTTCGTGAGGTGCGCATACTGCAACAAGGTATTCAGCACGCCGTCGGAGCCGAGGATCGTCTTCCACGCATACGCCCGCACCAGATAACTCACCCACAGCGGAATGATCACCAGTTGATACAGAAGATCCTTCCGCCGTCCTGCATAAAACGAAAGGAAATACGCCAGCGGGTATCCCAGCAGCAGCGAGAACATCATCACCCGCGCCGCAATCCACATCGAGCGCAGCAGCGTCTGCCAGTAGACGCTGATGCGCAACAGGTCGCGGTAGTTATCCAGGTTCCAGGTGTGAACGATTGCTTGCGCCGGCGAAACCGACCAGAAGCTGTTGCAGAACATCAGCAGGTAGGGCGTCAGCAGGAACACCGCCACCCAAACCATCGGAGGCAGCGTGACCGTGGTTCTGTAGGCGCGCGAAAACATCAGATTCTCTCCGCGGATTCGCGAACCGGCACCGCATCGTCCGGCGAAAACTCCAGCTCCACTTCCGTTTGCACTACGCGTCCGCTGGGAGTTCGAGCGGTGAGCACCAGCCCGTCCGCGCATTCCACGCGAATCAGCTCGGTCGCGCCGTGAAAGGCCTGCTGCCGAACCGCGCCGCGGGCACGCACGCCAGAAACCGTCGCGTCACGCGTCACCACCCGCACGTTCTCAGGACGCACGGAAAACAACGCCGGGCCATCCGGCAGTTTCACCGGCCACGACAATGCGCCGCACCGCGCCACTCTTCCCTGCACTTCGCTCTTCAGCAAGTTCGTATGCCCGATGAACTGCGCCACATACGCCGTCGCCGGCCGGGCGTAGATTTCCCGCGGCGTGGCCACCTGCTCCAGCTCCCCGGACCGCAACAGCGCGATGCGATCCGACATCACCATCGCTTCTTCCTGATCGTGGGTCACAAAGATGAACGCAATGCCCACCTCCCGCTGCAGCGACTTCAACTCCACCTGCATCTGCCGGCGAAGATTCGCGTCCAGCGCAGAAAGCGGCTCATCCAGCAGCAGCAGCTTCGGCCGGTTCACCAGGGCCCGCGCCAGCGCCACGCGCTGTTGTTGGCCTCCGCTGATTTTCGACGGCTTCGACTTGGCGTGCGCCGTCATCTTCACCTTGGCCAGCGCCTCTTCCACCCGCGACGCGATCTCCGCCGCCGGCCGCTTGGCCACGCGCAGGCCGTAGCCCACGTTCTGTTCCACAGTGAGGTGAGGAAACAGCGCGTAATGCTGGAAAACCGTGTTCACGCGCCGGCGGTAGGGAGGTTGCCGGTCCAGCCGCTCCTCGCCCATCCAGACCTCGCCCGAACTCGCCCCCTCAAATCCCGCAATGATGCGCAGCAGCGTCGTTTTGCCCGACCCGCTCTCGCCGAGGATCGTGAGAAAATCCCCTTCCGCAACTTCGAGGGAGATATCGCGCAGCACAACGTTCTTGCCGAAATTCTTGGCCACGTTGCGGATGCTCAGCAGCACAGACCCGCGCGAGTTTGTTGGGAGTACTTCTGTTGCAACCTCCGAAGTGGAGATGGAAGCCATTTGTGTCTTTCAAATCTGCATTGATGTACGCACCGGCAAGCTGGATCACCCACCGCATACCGAACGCCCGCCCGATTCCTACTGCGCCGCTTTCACTTCATTCCAGATTTCGTTGTACTTCGCGCGCCGCGGCACATTCTGCCAAAAATACAGCCGCTTCTGGTAGTTATCGACGTCGTCGAGATGCAGGTTCTTGACCTCCTCCGGCGTCATAAGCCGCGCCGCCTGCGGATTCGCGGGAGTATATCCCGTCACATCCGTCACCTTCTTCTGCGTTTCCGCTTCGATCATGAACTCCAGAAACTCGTACGCCAGATCCTTGTTGTCGCTGCCCGCGGTAATCATCAAATGATCAATCCACCCCGTCGTGTTCTCCTTCGGGATCGTCTCGCCCACCGGGAAGTTGATTTTTCGCAGCTGATTCGTCATCAGCGGCCATCCCATCGCCGCGACCACTTCATGATTCTGAAACAGGTTCGTCAACTCCCCGCCCGTCGCCCACATCTTTCGAACATTCGGCTTCAATTCCAGCAGCTTCTTCTTCACCGCCGCAAGTTGCGCGTCGCTCATGTTGTAAAGCTGCGACGGATCAGGCTTGTCGTACCCCAGAACCTGCGCCGCCATGTACACCGTCGACAGATCGTCCCACACCGAAATCTTCCCGCGGTACTTTGGATCCCAGAAAACGTTCCAGCTGTCCGGAGTCTGCGGGAAGGCTGTCCTGTCATAGATCATCGGGTCCGGCCCCCACATGAACGGCACGCCGTAAACGTTGCCGCCAATGCGCACCAGGGGCAGGGTAGTCAGCTGCGGCGAGAGCTGGCGGTAACCGGGAATCTTCGCCAGATCGAGCGGCGCCGCCAATCCACCGGTCGCGATCGACGTTGCCACATCGCTCGACGGCGAAATCACGTCGTAGGTTCCGGCGCTTCCTCCGCGCAGCTTGGCGACCAGCTCGTCGCTCGATCCCATGTACGACGCGGAGACCTTGCAGTGATGCTGGTCCTCGAATGCCTTGACGTACACAGGATCGGCGTAGCCCTCCCACACCAGCAGATTCAGCGTCGGCGTCTTCTTTGCGCACGATCCCCCCAGCAACGTCGCGACCACCACAATCAGCGAACCCATCCCACGGCGCACGCTCATTTTGCCTCCGATACCGTTCTGCCGGACTTCCATTCCGCCGATTCGTACACCACTTTTCCGCCCACCATCGTCAGCAGCACTTCCGTCTTGCCAATCTCAGTGGGCTCGATTTTGAACAGATCCTGATTCACGATGATGAGGTCCGCCAGTTTTCCGCTCTCCACGGATCCAGCTTCTTTCTCCCGGCGCGCCGCGTACGCCGCGTTCAGGGTGTACGCTTTGATCGCGTCCTCAAGGCTGATGCGCTCGTTCGGCAGAAAGCCTCCGGGAGGGTCTCCCTCCGTCGTCTGCCGCGTCAATGCATTCTGCACGCCCGGCCAGGGATTGAGGGTCACGATCGGCCAATCGCTGCCGAAGGCGAGAATGCCGCCCGTCTTCTCCACGCTTCGAAACGCCCAGCCGCGCGAGGCGCGCTCCGGCCCGAGATGAGGAATCCACTGCTGCGTGACGTCGTCATCCGGATAAGCATGAAGCGGTTGAAAGCTCGCAATCACCCCCAGCCGCCCAAATCGCGGGATGTCCTGCGCTGAGATGCTCTCAATGTGCTCGATGCGCGGCCGCGCGTCGCGACTATGGTTTCGGCCCTGCGCTTCCTCGTACGCATCCAGCGCCAGCCGCACCGCTTTGTCGCCGATAGCGTGGGTATAAATCTGAATGCCCCGCCGGTCGAGCTCCTCCACAGCTCGTTTGTATTGATCAGGGTCCCACCAGAGTTTGCCATTCTGCGTCGGATCGTCGCTGTACGGTTCCAGCATGGCGGCGGTGTGCGATTCGATCACTCCGTCCAGAAAGAATTTCGCGGCGCCGGCGGCCAGCCATTCATCGTGGTAGTGTCGCCGCGCGTCTTCTATGCGGTCGATTTGCGCCGGGGAAGCCTCCGGAGGCTCCAGCCGCGACCCGATGTAGAAACGTACCGACAACTTTCCCTCTCGCCGCAATTCGTCGTACACATCGAGCGCCGTAAAATCGCCGCCCTGCACGCTCACGCCTCCCGGGCTGATTCCGCGCACCAGCCCGGCTCGATTGGCCTCCTGCATCCCGCGCAACAGCGCTTGCCTGATTTCTTCGCGGCTGGGACGCGGAATCGCACGCCGCATCACCGCGTCCGCAGCATCTTCTTTTACCGCCCCGGTCGGCTCGCCCGTCGCCGCATCGCGAACAAACTTGCCGCCGGCAGGGTCGGGAGTTTCGCGCGTAATTCCAGCCAGCTTCAACGCTTTGCTGTTCGCCCACCAGCTATGACCGTCAAAGCTCTCGAGATAAACGGGCCGCTCGGCCACAATCGCATCGAGATCCGCGCGATTCGGCATCCCCCCTGCGCCGAACACCGTGTATTGCCACCCACGCCCGAGAACCCAGGGCGCGTCCGGATGCTCCAGCGCATAGGTTTTCACCCGCTGTTGGATTTCCTCGATCGTCTTGGCGTCATCCAGCTTCACCTGCAGCAGGCTGAGCGAGCCGTCCAGAAAATGAATGTGACAGTCGGTGAAACCGGGAAGCACCAGATGTTGCTGCGCATTGATCACCCGAGTCTGGGGGCTTCGGTGTCGCTCCACTTCCTGTTGAGAACCGGCTGCCAGAATTCTCTCGCCGCGGATCGCCACGGCCTCCGCCCAGGGCCGCGCCGCATTCACGGTGTAGACCTTTGCGTTGATTACGATCACGTCCGCCGCTTCTTTTCCGTCCGACGCCGCGATCGCCGCCCGCGCACAACACAACCCGCCTGCCCCTACCAACAGGAGCAGAGTCAGCAGCGTCAGCGCCTGTATGCGTGAAATGCTCGGACTTGCCAAACCAGGATCTCTCTTTCTAGAACGTCGGTGGCGTGTTGACCCACAGCACCCAGGTTTCCGCCCGCCCGGGATTCTTCCAGTGATGCGGGGTCGCGCTGTCGAAATAAAAGCTGTCTCCGGGTTTCAGAAGAAACTGCTCGCGGTTCAGCGTGATCGCGAGTTCACCGCGCAGCACGTAAAGAAACTCCTCGCCCTCGTGCGTGTACGAGTCGCCGCTTCCCGACTCCGGCGCCACCCGAAATAGGTGCGGCTCCATCACGGTGTTGCCCCAGGCCAGCAGCTCCATGCGTACTCCGGGGCCGGCCTCCAGCACTTTTCGATTTTCCGGATGCACCTGCCGGCTGCGGGCTTCGCTGGCCTCAAAAAAATCCAGGATGTTGGTGCGATAAAAGCGTGCCAGCTTGCGCAGCGTTCCCACCGATCCGCTCATCTGCGAACGCTCCATGGCGCTCAGGAACCCCACCGAGATGCCCGCCTCTTTCGCTACTTGCGCCAGGGAAAGCCGGCGCTTGGTGCGCAGTTTGCGGAGGTGCGTTCCGATCGTGGCGGCATTTCCATTCGCCCCGGAAGGTACGCGCCCTTCGCGCCGCAACAGCTCCACGATCGCCGCCGCGTTCAAACCGCGTACCTTGCGCAGGAACCGCGCCCGCTTCAGCAGCCTCACATCATCGGCGGTGTAGAGACGGTACTTGCTCTGCGTGCGCCGCGGATGCGTCAGCCCCAGGCTCTCCCATGACCGGATCACCGACGGCGACACGCCCACCTTGCGTGCCACGTCGCCGATCTTCAGGTACACTTCGGGGCGGTTGGAAGGCATAGCTGCGGATCCGTCGATCAGCGTTTCTCGATGGGCGGACGCGCTTTTTTCTCCTTGACAGCGCGCGCCCGGCTTCTCTAACCTTGCGGGATTATAGCAAGGTTGTAGCCGGACGCAAGCTGTCGCTTTAGTGCAATCGACTCTCCCGAAAGCAACGCCTTGGAGGTTCCATGCCCTCACTGCGAGCCCGCTGGTCGAAGCTGTACCTGAGTGCGCTTTGCCTGGTCCTTCCTCTCTGTCTCACCCTTCCCGCGCCACTGTCCGCGCAAAGTACCGGCGGTCGCATTCTTGGCCGGGTTGCAGATCCCACCGGCGCCGTGCTGGCGGGGGTGAAGGTCAGCCTGGTCAATGAAGCCACCAACGTGAGCCGCGAGGCTGAGACCAACGGCAGCGGCGACTACGATTTCGTGGAAGTCCCCGTCGCCAACTATCGCCTGGAGTTCGACCTCACCGGCTTCAAGAAGAACGTCCGCCACGACGTCACCGTCGACTTGAACCAGGTGGTCACGCTGAACATGACGATGCAACTGGGCGAGAGCAAAGAGATCGTGGACGTCACCTCCGAGGCCCCGCTGGTCGACACCACCAGCACGCAATTGGGCGCCATCATGGACTCCCGGCAGGTCTCCCAGTTGCCGCTCAACGCGCGCGATACCTATCAGCTCCTGCAGTTGCAGCCGGGCGTGCAGGGCGTTGGCGGCTCGGACCTCTTCTACGGCAGCAACACCGCGGGCGCGGTCTCCGTGAATGGCGGCCGCGGACGTTCCAACAATTTCAGCGTGAACGGCGGCGACGGCAACGACCTGTTTGCCAATTCACCCGCAATCCAGCCCTCGCCTGACAGCATTTCCGAGTTCCGCGTGCTCTCCAACACGTTCGACGCGGAATATGGCCGCAATTCCGGTGCTGTCATTAATGTCGTGACCAAGTCTGGCAGCAATCAGTGGCACGGCAGCGTCTACGAATTCTTCCGCAACAAGGCGCTCGATGCCAGAGGGTTCCTGGATCCCGCCACACCCGATAACAAACAAAATCAATTCGGAGGAACCTTCGGCGGGCCCCTCAAGAAGGACCGCACATTCTTTTTTGCATCCTACGACGGCCGCCGTGTTGTGCAGGGGATTACCGGCGATCCCACCCCCGTGCCCACGGCTTCTGATCGGGCAGGGGTGGGCTTCGCCTCCAATCCCGGCTTCGGCATCAGCACCGACGCATTTGCTGCCATCCTGAACTCTCGCTGCAACGCAGGACTTCCTCTGCCTTCGACAGTGGGAGGATTCGTCCCGTATTCCACCGCATTTCCCAGTGGGAACATTCCAACCAATTGTTTTGATCCCGTTGCCGTCAGCCTGATGAATCAATTTGTGCCTTGCCCGAACGCGGACCCAACTTGCTCAAATCTCAACAATGGGAACAATGTTTTCCAATCGATCCCGCTCGATCGACAGCACGAGAATCAATTCACGGTTAAGCTCGACCATCGCCTCAATGACAAGCAGAACCTGAGCGTCTACTACTACTTCAACGATGCCTACGACGCACAGCCCTTTACAAAATTCCAGGCGGAGAATCCAAACCTGCTTCCTGGTTTTGGAGACACCAACAAGACCCGCTCCCAACAGGTGAACCTGAGTCACACCTGGACGATAAGCTCATCGCTGGTCAACGAAGCCCGCGTTACTTATTTTCGCGAGGGCCAGGGAACATTCCTGTCTCCCACCAACCACAACCTTGTCACCAGCACCTGCAATGGTGCTGCTGTGCCATTCTGCTTTACTGGCACTACCGATACGCCCACTGTCATCACTCCGAATCCCAGGTTCGGCATCACGCCGGGAGTCGGTTCCAACCCCGCACAGCATGAAGGCGTGCCTTTCGTAGCCCTTTCCGGCGGCTTCACCATCGGCAACGACTTTGAAGGCGAGTTGCCTCAGTTCGGCAACACCTACCAGTTGTCCGATAACTTAACCAAGGTCAAAGGCAATCACACCATGAAATTTGGCGTTGACTTCAGAGTTCAGCGCTTCTTTCAGACCTTGTTCTTTGCCCCCCAGGGCGACTACTCCTACTTCGGCGGTGGACCTAACGACACCGGCAGTATTTTTGCGAACTACCTCCTGGGATTGCCCGATTCCGATCTGATCGGCTCTACCAACTCCGAGGACGTCCGCGGCAACTCTCTCTACCTGTTTGCCCAGGATAGTTGGAAGGTTAAACCGAACATTACACTCAACTACGGCTTGCGCTGGGAGTACAACCAGCCGTTTTACGACGCCGGCCTTCGCTACCAGACCTTCCGGCCAGGTCAGCAAACAACCACCTATCCCTGCCAGTTGAGCGCCGCCAGCCAGGCCACACTCGGTTATCCGGACACCAACTGCAATCCCGGAGGTTCGGCGCAGGCCGTGTTTCCTCTCGGGTTGGTGGTCCCCGGCGATGCCGGCGTCCCAAAAGGCTTGACCAAACCCTACTACCATTCCTTCGCCCCGCGCATTGGCATTGCCTGGGACCCCTGGAAAAATGGAAAAACCACGGTTCGAGCGGGATTTGGAATGTTCTACAATCCAATCGAGCAACTGGTTCTCGAGCAGTTCCAGGCCGAGCCGCCATTCGGTGGCAGCACCACCATCTCCCAGGGATTCTTTGAGACCCCGTTTGTCCTGCAAAACTGTCCGTACTCCTCAGGAAATCCCTGTGGCGCACCGGGGAACATCGGCGGCATCATTCCCAATCCTTTCGGCACAATTCTTGATCCTCCTCACGGAACTTCTGTTGACTGGTCGGCGTTTCGCCCGATCGTGCTGTTTGGCGAACTCCAGCCACAGCTGCGATCGCAATATACGAATCAGTACAACTTCGGCATTGAGCGCGAGCTTTCCAGAGATACGGTTCTGTCCATCGGGTACGTCGGCTCCCAAGGCCATCGTCTGTTGGCAACTCACGACCTGAGCCCGGCGAATCCCCAGACTTGCCTCGACATGCAGAACCTGTTCAACACCGGAAATCCTGCCTACGCCAACATCTCCTGTGGTCCCACCTTTGGTGACTCCTCATTCGGTTTTGTTCTTCAACCGGGAGATCACGTTACGCTTCCCAACGGCCAGGTCGTAACCGGAGCAGGGCCTAACGGTACCCCGATCGGCCTTGTCGGGTTACGCCCTTATTCGTCTCCTTTGTGTAATCCCCTCAATGGCTGGGATCCGGTTGCGTCGGCGTTCATTAACGGGTGTCCTTCCGACGGAGTCCCGGTTTTCAGCAGCATTTTTGCGCAGGATACCATCGCCAATTCCGGTTACAACTCTTTGCAAGCCTCGTTGGAACGGCGCTTGTCCAAGGGATTGCAGTTCGAGATTGCCTACACCTTCAGCAAGTCGATCGATGACGCTTCCAGCTTCGAGAATGCTCTCAAACCGGTTTGCAACGGCGTGCTGAACAACTTCAGTTGCAATCGCTCCTTGTCGCTGTTCGATGCCCGCCAGCGCCTTGTCATCAGCTACCTGTGGGAGATCCCGGTGCCGAAGTTCGAGGGTGCGAAACGAATGTTGTTGGATGACTGGGCGGTTTCCGGGATTACCAGTTTCCAGTCAGGATTTCCTATCGTGATGCGCTCCGTCAACGACCTGGAGTTGGAGAACGACACCAGCGGCTTCGAGGCTCCCGGTCGCCCAATTCAAATTGCTCCCACCCAGTTCTCCAATCCGCGTACCGGCTACTATTTCTGTGGCCCGAATACCAGCACTTGTTTCCTCCAGAACGCTTCGTTGGGTTCCCTGGGTGGGCCCAGAACACTCTGTTGCGGACCGGGCATCAACAACTTCGATTTTTCAGTGCAGAAGATGATTAATGTGGGCGAAGGCAAGCATTTTGAGTTCCGGGCGGAGCTCTTCAACGTCTTCAACCACGCCCAGTTCCTCAATCCTGACGGCAACATTAGCGACGCGAACCTCAACACGGACGGTACCATAAGCACCAACCCTCCGGGAGATTTCGGGAAACTCAAGCACACCCGTGATCCCCGCGAGATTCAGTTTGCTTTGAAGTTCTCGTTCTAGAATAGAGACATAGCCCCGGGCAGCCCTGCCGCCCGGACATCCTGATGGCCGGCTGGGCATTCAAAGAAGCCGCCGGCCTGAGTCTTCCGGAGTCATCCGATGTACCCCGATCTGCAAAAAGAAATCTCAACCTTCGAGCGCCGCACGCCCAGGTCTGCTGAGGCGCACAAGAAAAATCTCAAGCGCATTCCTCTCGGCGTGGCCAGCAACTATCGCGCCTATGACCCCTGGCCGATCTTCGTGAAGGAAGCCAGCGGCAGCAAGTTCCGCGACCTCGACGGCAACGAATACATCGACCACAACCTCACCTTCGGCGCCCTCATGGCCGGGCACTGCCATCCCGCCGTCATGAAAGCCGTCGAACGCCGCCTTTCCACCGGCACCATGTTCGGCATGCCCCACGACATGGAGTGGGAACTTGCCGAAGAAATCTGCAACCGCTTCCCGGTCGAGATGTGCCGCTTCGGCAACTCGGGCACCGAGGCCACCATGCATGCCGTCCGTCTGGCCCGCGCCGCCACCGGACGTGACAAGATCGTGAAGTTCGAAGGCGCCTACCATGGGCTTCACGACTCTGCGCTTGTCAGCGTGAAGCCGCATGCTCCCGACTTTGGCGACATCCACGCGCCCGCCGCCGTTCCCGGTGGTCTCGGCGTTCCCAAGGCCGCGATCGACAACGTGAAAGTCGCAACCTTCAACGACCTCGACACCGTCGAGCGCCGCTTCAAGGAGAACCCCGGCGAGATCGCCGCCATCATTCTCGAGCCGATTCTGATGAACGTCGGCCTGTGCATGCCACAACCGGGTTTCCTCAAAGGCCTGCGCGAGATCGCCACGAAGAACGGTGCCCTGCTCATCTTCGACGAAGTCAAAACCGGCGCCAAGCTTTGCTGGGGCGGAGCCAGTGAATTCTTCGGCGTCACGCCCGACATGATCTGTCTGGCGAAGTCGATCGGCGGCGGCCTGCCGCTCGCCGCCTTCGGCGCGCACACCTCCGTCATGGACCTGATCTCTCAGCACAAGGTTTTTCACGGCGGCACCTACAACACGAACCCGGTTTCCATGGCCGCGGGCCTGGCAACGTTCCGCCACGTGCTCACGCGCGAGAACTACGCCCACGTCGACAAGCTGAGCAGGAAGCTCGCCGACGGCTATCGCAAGACCATCGCGAAAGTTGGCCTGCAGGCTTACATCGCGCAAGCCGGAGCCAACGGCGCGCTGATGCTGTACCCGAAAGAAATCGTCAACTACCGCGACTGGACGACGGTCGACATCGACCTCTGGCGCCACTACTGGTTCGGCATGGTCAACCGCGGCGTCATGGCGCAGCCGTACTGGTGGGACGAGCAGTGGACCATCTCCGTTCAGCACAGCGAGGTCGATATCGACAAGCACCTGGCCGCATTCGACGATATCGCCGCGTCTTTGGCGAAAGCGCAGCAGAAGCGCGCGGGCCAGCCGGTGCTGGCCGCGCATTAAGAAGCGAGAATCTTGGAGGGGTGGATGCCTTCGTCCGCCCTTGTAGTTTGAGAATTATTTTGGGTGGCGCCGCGCTTCAGCGCTGCGCTCAACCGTCTGGAACAGGAGCGGCTTGAGCCGCTGAGGTTAAGCCACTGTCTGCGACTCAACAACCCGCCCAGCCCCACCTGATCCGCGCCCTCGGACGCCGCGATCTCGTGCTGCTTTTCGTCGTTGCGGTCTTCAACCTGAACGGGGTCCCGTCTATTGCCGCGAACGGCGGCGTCACCGTCTGGCTCTGGATCATTTCTCTTCTTCTCTTCTTCTGGCCTCAGGGCATCGCCGTCATTGAGCTCGCGCACCGCTATCCCGGCGAAGGCGGCGTCTATCTCTGGGCCAAGGAAGTTTTTGGCGACTTCCACGGGTTCCTCTCCGGCTGGTGCTACTGGACCAACAATATGCTCTACGTGCCGACCGTCATGCTCTACTTCGTCGGCGTTTCGGTCTACGTTCTCGGCCCCGGACATCTGGGACTCGCCGAGAGCAGGATCTTTGCTTCGACCGCATCCATCGCTCTGCTCGTCTTCCTGACCGTCCTCAACATCATGGGCCTCGGCGTCGGCAAGTGGATCAACAACCTCGGCGCAATGGGAACTTTCTTCGCCGCTGCAGTCCTGATCACTCTGGGCGTGGTGATCTTTTCGCGTTTCGGAACCACCATCACGGCCGCCGACTTCCGCATTCCGGCAGATCCAAAGTTCGTTCTGAACTCGTTCGGAGTCATCTGCTTTGGCTTGGTGGGGCTGGAGTTGGCATCTGTTATGGGCGACGAGATTCAAGACCCGCAGCGGACTCTGCCAGGCGCGGTGGCTTTGGGGGGAGTGATCTCTGGCATCCTTTACGTAGGGGCTACGCTGACTCTGTTGGTCGCGATCGGCAAGAATGACATCAGCGTCCTCCAGGGCATCGTGCAGGGCGTCAGCCACATGGCGGGCAAAGTCAACATAGGATGGATAATCGCCCCCTTTGCCCTGATGCTCAGTCTCTCGATCGCGGGTATCGGTTCCGCCTGGATGGGCGGTTCCGCCCGCATTCCTTTCGTCGCCGGGCTGGACTCTTTCATGCCGTCTGCGATGGGGAAGGTTCACCCCAAATACGCGACTCCGCACGTGGCACTCATCGTGCAAGCAGTCGTTTCCTTGGTTCTGATCGTGCTCAACTTTACGCTGTCGGGTGGCGTGCAGGAAGCGTTTCAGAAAATGCTGAATGCTGCAGTGGTGTTGCAGCTCATACCATTTGTTTATGTTTTTGCAGCTCTGCTGAAGTTCGCCCGCACTCCTTCCACTCAGCCAGGACGATACAGTCGCGGCAGGTTGCTGTTTGCTGGCGCTGCCGGGCTCACTACAACCCTGCTGGCGATTGTTGTTGCGTTTTTTCCGCCCAAGCAGATCACCTCCCTGTGGAAATACGAGGTCACAATGTTCGGCATCACTCTGGGGTTTATCGCGCTCGCACTCTTTTTCTTTTTTGTATACGGGCGTTTGAAGGCGCCACAACAATTTCAAGGGGCGACGAGCGCCTCGCCCGTAGGGACGAGCGAAGCTCGCCACTGACCTAGATTTTGGGTGGCGCTGCGCTCGGCGCTGCGATGAAAGCACAATGAAATTTCTCGGGGCTTCAGCCCCTGGAGGCGACAATGCCCGGCGGAGTCCAGACCGAAGTGAAAACCTACCAGATGTTCATCAACGGAGAGTGGGTCGCGAGCCAATCCACCAGGACCTTCCCGGTCTACGATCCCTCCACCGAAGAAGTCATCGCGCAAGTCCCCGACGCCGCTGCCGATGACGTGAACCGCGCCGTCGCCGCTGCCAAAGCCGCCTTCGAAGATGGCCCGTGGTCCACCACCACCCCGCAGGAACGAGGCCGCGTGCTGTTCCGCCTCGCCGACAAGGTCCGCCAGAACCTGCCCGCGCTCGCCGAACTCGAATGCCGCAACACCGGCAAGCCCATCGTCGAAGCCGAATTCGACCTCAACGACGTCGCCACCTGCTTCGAATACTACGGCGGACTCGCCACCAAAGTCGTCGGCTACGTGAATCCTGTCCCCGACAACGCGATGTCGCTCTCCCTCAAAGAACCTGTCGGCGTTGCCGGACAGATTATTCCCTGGAACTATCCGCTGCTGATGGCCGCCTGGAAGCTCGCCCCGGCGATCGCTGCCGGATGCACTTGCGTCCTGAAGCCCGCTGAGCAGACTCCGCTCACCGCGCTCGAGCTCGCCAGACATTTCGCCGACTGCGGCCTTCCTCCCGGCGTCGTCAACGTCGTCACCGGATTCGGCGAAAGCTGCGGCGCTCCCATTGTTCGGCATCCCGACGTCAACAAAGTCGCTTTTACCGGCAGCGCGGCCGTCGGCAAGATCATCGTCAAGCAGGCCGCCGACACGGTGAAGCGCGTCACCCTCGAACTGGGCGGCAAGTCGCCCAACATTTTCTTTGCCGACGCCGATTTCGAAGCCGCCATCGATGGCGCGCTCTTCGGCGTCTTCATCAATCAGGGTGAAGTCTGCTCCGCAGGCAGTCGCATTCTCGTCCAGAAGACCATCTACAAAAACTTCGTCGAAGCGATGGCCGAGAAGGCGAAGAAAATCAAGCTCGGCCCGCCTCTCGAGCGCGAAACCAAGATGGGCCCGCTGGTCAGCAAAGAGCAATACGACCGCGTCAATTCTTATCTCGAGATCGGCAAGAAAGAAGCCAAGCTTGCCTCCGGCGGCGGACGGCCCGAGAAAATCGCGAAGGGCTACTACGTGCAGCCCACGATCTTCTATGACGTGACCAATTCCGCCCGCATCGCGCGCGAAGAAATCTTCGGCCCCGTCGCCGCCGTGATTCCCTTCGACGACGAAAAAGACGCGATGAGAATCGCCAACGATTCTCCCTACGGCCTGGCCGCCGCCGTCTGGACCCGCGACATCTTCAAAGCCATGCGCGCGGTGAAAGCTCTGCGCGCGGGCGTCGTCTGGGTCAACCACATGCAACCAACATACGTCGAAGCTCCCTGGGGCGGATACAAACAGTCTGGTTTCGGCCGCGAGCTCGGCCCCTGGGGCATCGAAGAGTATCTGGAAACGAAACAAGTGCACATCAACCTGAACGAAGCACCGATCGGCTGGTACTGAAACAGCCCTCAGTTGTGAGTACCGAGTCGCGAGCAGCATGTACCAATCAAAGTTGCTGGGTTGGTTTTGATGAAGAACACTCTCAATCGCGCCGACGCCTCCCTTGTCGTTGCAGGGAATTTTCACGAGAAACCACTATGGCTACGATCCAATTGAAAACTTCCGTTCCCGGACCCCGCTCGCGCGAACTGATGCGCCGTCGCGACGCGGCCGTGGTCCGCGCCGCCTACCACGCAACGCCCATTTTCGTGAACCAGGCCGAGGGCGCCGTCATTGAAGACGTCGACGGTAACCGCTTCATCGACTTCGCCGGCGGCATCGGCTGCCTCAACACCGGACACCGCGCCCCGCGCGTCGTCGAAGCGATTCGCGGCCAGCTCGACCGCTTTCTGCATACCAGCTTCAACGTGCTGCCCTACGAAAGCTACGTCGCGCTGGCCGAGCGGCTGAACGCCATCACGCCCGGCAAGTTCCCCAAGAAAACAGTCTTGGTGAACTCCGGCG
>Ga0187846_10000923_pt1 | contig 16816 bp, 19 predicted proteins | sample TC_taG_FD_161473 | JGI IMG/M metagenome (GOLD analysis project Ga0187846, IMG submission 161473) | Biofilm microbial communities from the roof of an iron ore cave, State of Minas Gerais, Brazil - TC_06 Biofilm (v2) | ecosystem: Environmental > Terrestrial > Deep subsurface > Cave > Wall biofilm...
TCCACAGATCCCCACGGTCGCCCCCACGGCCCAGATCGCAAGGCCCAGCGCCACTTTCCGGGTCCCTCGGCCTGCCCGGCGCGACGGGGTACCGGGGGGTTTCCCCCAGCCAGGGATATGGGACCCAGAGCTGCTAGCAGGTTCCTGGCGCGGAAAAAGCTCGGGCTTTGCAAGAGCATGCGGGAAAGTCGAGCGCGCTATTGTAATCGGCAGGCCCGGTGGGCGCAGGGCTTAGGACCCTGATGGCTTTATTTCAACGCGTTAGAGCCGCCCCCATGCGCGTTTTCTTCGGTTTGGGATCTCACTGGAAACCCCTTCGAAATGGGCGAGAAAGTCGTCGAAGTCTTGAACGCGGAGCCCAGAACCATTATCCTTACAGACTAGAGTTAACGGGGAGCTGGCATGGGGAGACATAGGCTGGGCGAGTTCGAAACCGCGGTCCTGCTCGCCATCGTCCACCTTCGCGGGCTGGGCTACGGCGTTAGCATCGCCGACGAGATTGAGCGGCGCGCGGGCAAACCGGTCAGTTTCGGCGCCGTGTATGCCACTCTCGATCGCCTGCAAAAGAAGGGGCTCATTTCTTCCAAACTCGGCGAACCGACGCCCGAGAGGGGTGGGAAGCCTAAAAGGTGCTATCGAATAGAAGCCCCCGGTGAGCAAGCCCTCGGTGAAGCGCAGGCCGTCGCCGAGCGGATGTGGGCGGGGGTGCCCCCGATGGGGGCGCCGGCATGAGATACCAGCGCGACGAGGGCGCTAAGCGGAAAGCCTATGTCTTTAAACAGTACCTTGATATTTATTGGGATCAACTCTCGCAGCGATCAGAGCGACCTGTAAGGTGGAAGGTCATTCGGTCGCTCACCGAGGCGGATGTCGCGGTTCTTTTCGAAGCCGATCAGTATAGGGTCCCCACTATTTGCGAGTGGCTCATGTGTCTGGCGGTCGATCCCGAGTTCCAAGAGGACCGGCTCGCCGATTACCAGGAGAGGTTCAACGGTCTCTGGGTCCCCAAATTCGGTCGACGTGCCGCTATTGTCGTGTATGTCTGGCACGTTCTGCGACAGTCGAGGCTTATCGACTGGTTTGTGCGGACTTTTGGCTAGGTCCGCTCCTTACGGCTCGTGCGCCGTTACCGGTTCCGTTATGACCATGCCAAAGAAGAGACGAGGTCGAGCCCAGGCATCCCCTGCGACTGACATCTTCTTGACGGGTGGGGCGTAGGATTAGAACCCGGCCTAGAGCAGTCGGCCAATCCCAGTAGCGAGCGGCGTCAGGATGCCCTCCCCCGGCGCCGCTCCTTCCCTCACAGGCCCCGCCCTTCTCCCCGCACTACGCCCTTAGCCACCAGCCGGATTGCTCAGAAGGCACAGCGGTCTAGGCCGGAGGCGCGATCGCGAGATCAGCGCACCCGAGTGACATATTGTTGACCCAAGTTGTGTATAGGATCGAACCGGGCTGGCGTGCCGGGCCGAGCCCGAATGGGGAGCGGCGTCGGAGATGTTCCCCCAGCGCGGCGCCGCTCGTTTCCGTAGCTGTGCTGTTGCGCTTTGCCGCTGCTGTGGCAGATCGAGTTGCGGGGCATTGGCCCGAACGCGCCTGGAAATCAACGCTGTTGCGGCGTCAGCAGCTCGACTGGTGATAGGTGGGCGCAATCGATCTTCACGAGATTGCCCCAACACACCTCGCTTGGCATCGCGGTAAAAATTGTAACGGATGTTGTCACCTCCGCGTGTTTATGTCAGTTGTCTGACAAACGCCCGCGACTTTATTGTGGATCAGGGAGGCATCGCCGCTATGACAGACATATGCCCGCATTTGATTTATTCGGGAATAGGGACAACCACAGCGAAAGCCATCCGCTGGAGCCTGCCGATAATACTGGTCTGGACACTAAGTCTAGCCACCGCTCAAGCGGATTTTATTACATACACAGAATCAGCTACAGCCACGGGCACGCTCGGTTCGTCTAGCTTCACAGACACACTCGTGACTCTTACAGTTGTGGGAAACCCGCTCAATCCAGGCTTGTGCACGGGAGTACCCCATTGTACTGTAAACCAGGGTGTAATATCGGTCGATGTTTCGAGTGTGGGGACGGCGACCTTCACCCCCGCATTCCTCGGGAGCCCCAATCCAGGTCAAGGGGTAGTTGACAATAACGGTGTATCTGAGGCTGGGATGTCGGTGTTTAGGCTGCCAAACGGCAACGTTGGGAGCATAGTCCTCTTTACTGGTTCCCCTGCCTTTGCGACGTACAATGTCACTGAATCGATCGGGCCGATCACGGGCACCGCGTTTATTAGTAAGGGTTTTGCGTTTCCGACTTCCGCAGGATCTTTTCTTCTCAGCTCGGTCTCGGCCAACTCAATATTCACAGCACTGAGCACTCTCACGCAGCAAGGCGGCACCCTTGCTAATCCCGTTACATTTACACAGCAGGGCGTAGGCCAAATAAGCGCAACTATCGGAGGGCTTGGTTCGGAAGCCTCCTACGAATTTGGCTGGCTAGGTGGGGCCTTCAGCGCTACTGCCTCCGTGTCGGGCGCTAACGCCACTGGCAGCTACCTATTTCAACTTTCTCAACCGGGAAACCCTGGAAGCGTAATTGCCCGTGAGACACTCGATAACGCGGACGATTTCACAGCGACGATCGATGATGCGTTCCTTGCTTCGGGTGATTATGTAATTGCGCTCCTCGCGAACAACCCAAGTGACGCGGTCGCTGCGCTCCTCGCGAATAGCTCAGACGACGTGATGTTCACAATAGATTTTGCCACGCCAGTAAATGGAACCGCCGGATCGACCGGGACGGTTCCAGAACCACCTCCGTTAACTCTTCTAGCGCCTGGGCTGATCTTGTTATTCTTTTACCGTCGTCATCGCCACAGATCGTCCATGAATCTGGTCGGCTGACATCGCCGGCAGTCAGGGAGCCGCTTCAGGCTTGGCTGCTGCGGTCCGGCGAGGTCCGATGGTCCAGCCCGCTACATCATAGCATTGCGCATGTCCGGCCCGTTGTCATGCGGATAGGACGGGGCTGGTGCTTGCTCTTGCTCGGTTGCCACCTGCGCACAACCGGCAACCGCCAATATGACGAAGAGCGCGGCCAGTCATCCATGCAAGCTCATCGCACTGATATCGGCTCGATTAGGCTGGGGTCATTGTTTTTGACGTTGCCCACCCGCGTGCTGACGGGCCAGCATGTCATCTCTTCCGACGGGTAGGGCGCGAGCATGGCCTTGAGCTGGGGCGCATCAGCACGTTCCTCCCCGAGCCATGCCGGCCATGTCTCAGGCCCAAGGACCACCGGCATCCGGTTGTGAAGCTCCGCGCACAACTCGTTCGGCGGGCATGTGACGATCACGAAGCTCCGAATCCATTCGCCGGCTGACGAGCGCCAATTCTCCCACAGCCCGGCGAGCGCCATTAGCCCCCGGTCGGCAAGCGCGATCGCATAGGGCGCCTTCCCCGTCGCGGTTCGGCCTTGGCGTTGATGTTCGCGAAACCGACCTTGATGTCTTTAGCCCAAAACGGCACGAGACCCCAGCGCAACACGTCGAGGCTGCGTTCTCGGGCCTTGGCATCGTACCGGACGACTGGCGGATCGGTTGGCGCCACGTTCCAACTCGGCGGGAAATTGGGGTGTCGGCCGGTGCGACGGAATCGCCGACTAATCTGTTATTATTGTTGGAGAATAAACGACTATTTCGAGGGCTGGGCTATAGGTCCCGATATCGGGCGAGCGCGCCGTATATTTACCCACCACGTCCAGGAACTGGAACTCGCCAGTAACGAGATTTTCTGGGACCTCAAGCACAACAAAGCCTTCGATATGGGGCCGCCCACCTGGAGGTGTTGGGAAAAGATGGTTGTAGATTATGGCACAATTTACGAATTCAGCCAGATCTGCACCGAGAGAGTCCGAAACTGTAACAGGAGCCCGTGGGGTCACGCCCTCTGCTTGGGCCAGCACGAATTTTTTCGTGAATTGGACCCGGGTATTTGGAGTTAGTTGCGGATTATGAATGTTGATCGAGGTCATGTACACCCCGACCACAGCGTCGACTTCCGGTGGTAAAAATGGTGCAGATGGAACTGGTTGGTCAACAGATATACTCTCGAATGGGACCGCTCCGCAGACGAACTTGGCAGAGTATACGAGAGTTGCGTTCGCTTGCGGGGCAATCATCGTTCCGAGCGCCAACGCGGAGAACAACGGCAACAACGTCTTTTGCATGGACATAGGTTCCTCCCGCATGATCTGTTAAGATCGATCTTTGTGCAGGGCCTTCGGATGCTACATGCTTTGAGGAGCAGAGACGCGCCCACCTGGCAACGCTCTTTCCGCAGAACCTTGCAGGCTATCTGGCCCGGTCTTTTTCGCTTTGTGAATGTCGGCCGCTAGCACACCGCGCCACCGGATGCAAGCAAAAAATGGTGACTCTTTGGAACGCCTCGCGGAAGGCCCCGGCTTGCCTTCGATCCACTTCTCGGAGCGGAAATCACTGCGGTTCTCCCCTGTCTGCCGCGGGGGGCGGGCCTCCTCAGTAGCAGCGAGCCGGGGCTGGGGGAAGGGAGGCTTCAATCCGCGCCGAGGAGGGCCAACTCGGCAGCTTCCGGCGGAGTTTCCGAATTCCCAATGCTCGCAACCGGGTCTCGACAGGCTCGTTGGAGCGCTTGAGCGGTGCTACGGGACAAGAAGCGGATGGGAGCTAAGTGACACTGTTGCCAGCGGCCGTTCGTCAGAAACGTTCTTGAAGGAGGATATGACATGCACAGCGACCAATTCACAGCGACAGGACCATCGAATACCGGAGCTGGCTTCCCCCGTGCAGCTTTTTCAACGACCGGGGGGCCCGACACCGGCGAATACGGTGTCAATGTCAAAGGCGGCAAGTGCGGGATTTTCGGTTGCTCGGACACGCTGCCGACACCGCTGCCGATCCAGAGAGATGCCACTCTCCGGTTGTAGCACAGCGACGTTCAGCCTTGGCTCGTTCCCTTCGCGGAGCCTGAGCTCGTCGCAGGTCTTGCGACGCGCAGCCTCGACCGTGGAGAATTCGTTTGCGGCGCCGACGCTATTTCGCCGGATGCCTCCATTGGGAAGGCGGATCGTAATCTGCGAAGTGTCAAGCACGGCTGCCCACCGCAGCGATATTACCAATCGCCTCCGAGCCGCTGCGGCCCGATAACACGGTGGTGCCGCCCTTTGTGAACGGCTCGTCCGGGGTAAAGCCGGACAGATTTTCGCACCTGTCAGCGGTGGGAAGCCGCAGAGCAACCTCAAGAGGCGTTGCAGCGCCAGATCATCGGGGAGTTCTCGGTTAGCGCGCCCGCATTCTCGACCCGGTAGGGCGCGCCCTTTAGTTGGTGTTCGCCGAGGGCGAGGTGGTCGCGAGCGCAGCAAGCTGCTGACATCATTCCTCTTTTGGTAGCAGAAGGCTCGACACCACGACAAAATGACCCCGAACACGGCCGACGAGCGTTTCGTCATCGACGATTTCCCAGCCAACCGGGTCCAGCCCCATTTCCGTCACCCAGCGCTCGACCTCGAGGCGCGCGTCGTCCTGCTTCCAGTGAAGACGCTTGCTGCGGCGCACAGCGCCAGCCACGTCGCAACTTTCCGCCACATAGATCATTGCGCACCAAACGCGCGGCTCAGCTGCATCGTTTTTCTCCTGCAAGTCGAAACCGGGGACCGTGGACTTGGGCAAGCTGAACGCGGCTAAGGCGACCCTGACCGCCGCGGCCTTCGGCGGCGCGCTGGGAGACATTACGATGATTGGACCGGCGCGCGGCACTAACCAAAACTACATAATTGCATATCAGACTTCGCAAAATTCGACGCGGTAGCTCCGCAGGAGACCGAGAGGAGGGTATGATGCCTGATTTTGCCGCTGATCTCAAAGATAAGGCCTCGCAGCAACGCGAACCGACGAAACTGGAATGCGGATTGTTCGGCGCACTGTCTGCGACGATCGTCCTAGGGATCTTGTTTTGGCTGGGTATTCAGTTCTCCTTCCTCAAGCTGATTGTTCAGATCTCCTGATCGACAAAGGGCCGCCGGAACCGCATTGCCGTCACCGAACGCCGCCGGATGACGGCGGGCGCCTCGCGGCCGGCGCTTTGATCGCAGCCCAGGGCCCACGTTCCTTTCCGTGGGCGCGGTAGCCCGGGTACTCCAACGCGTGTCGTGACGGCTGCCGGAAACGACGACACGTTCGAGGGACTGAGCAGCACGATGGTCACGCTGTTGCGGCCGCGCCAGCGTGACACGATCCGTGCACGCTAGTCTCGAGGACTCCTCGGAATTGCTTCCTTGCTTTGGCGTCCGTCCCCTTGCGGCGACCCCATCGCGAAAATCTATACCCGGGCCGGGATGTACTCGGCGAATAGTCGTCCAGCTAAAGGCGGTGATGGACAAAATTGATAGCGCGCGAGTTAACTTTGAATGTTGTCATATTAACGATCAAGTTTGTAGAGGATTTTTTATATTGATGGGATTCTTCGGAATCCTTGGGGGTAAACCCTGAGCTATTTCGTCGAGTGTAATGCGATCATGATTTTCGCTCGTGCTTGCCTGTTTCAGATGATCGCCACCGCTCTCCTCCTCTTGTTTCTTGGCGCATCGACGTCGAGGCAGGCTGAGGCGCGGGTCGACGCTCGGTTTGAGGTCTTCGGATTCGCCGGGTTCCATATATTGACAACCCGCACCACGATCCAGGAACGGCAGACCGGTACGCGATCGTAACTGATCTCGATGCCCGTGGCCTGGCAAGCCTATTCGTCGATATCGCCAGCCACTCGGAGGTTCATGGAGTCCTCACCGGAGATGTGCCTCATCCCGCTGACTATGGCGCCGATATGCTTCGAAACGGCACCGCTCGTCATTATGGCCTTGATTACCGCAGCGACGGCACCGTGATCAATGTCTCGGCGCCACCGTTGGCCGGGCAGGCTTCGTTCTTTTCGGAAAAGCAGATCCGCGGCACCGTAGACCAGCTCACCGCGTATTTCATTGTAGAGCGCCAGCTCACCCAGCGCGGCACCTGCTCTCTGACCGTTCCCGTCTTTGACGACAGCGCACTTTACAATCTCTGCTTCACCGATGTTCAGCGGGAGATGTTGTCCGCCGACGGGCATCAGAACTTTGCCGGTCCGTCACAAGTCTGTCAGATCGCGCGCGAGGATCTCGTGGCGAATTCGGACCGTAACGAGGATACCTACCGGCGCGGCAAGATCTGGTATGCCCAGTTGATCGCAGGCGAACGGATGATGCCAGTGCGGATGGAGTTTGAGACGGGGTCGGCCACGGTTAAGGGCTACCTTGCCGAATTTCGCGGTCGCGGTGTCGATCTCCACCTGGTGACGGAATAGGCACCCATCTTGTACCGAGGCTGGGGCGCTTTCGACGCAGTGGCCACCGCGATCGATAAAGATATTGAGGCGCTTTGCGCAGCCAGTAACTTACCCGAGGTTGCTGTCTGGCTACGAGAACCGCCCTCGAAGGCCCAATCCTCGGACCTCCAGGCCTGGTCAGAGCTGAGGCGGCCGACTAGAGTTGCTCCCGCTCCGGCGGCCGCACCGAATCCGGAATTCCGCCGATCGGTCCGGCAATAGCCCCCCGGATGCCAACTCCGCCAATCGGCCCGATGGCCCGGCTGATCTGCAAGGCGACGACAGAGGGGGTGCTCGCCGCATTGCGTGGTGTCGGCGGCACGGCGCTGCGTAGCTCGATCCACGAGGCCAAGCAGCAGGCCTTTTTGCTGGGTCGAGGGGCTATACTGCGGGTCTAATCGGTCGCAACGCCTGAGTTCGGTTCTTGCCGTCTGTAATTGGAGTTTTCCCGAGGCGCAGGTTGTGCGACTGTGGCGAATGCGCAAGGGAATAATCGTCGAAGTTACGCCGCCGGATCGAGCTCGCTTGCAGTCGATCATCCGGGTCGCGACTGCCGTGCTGCCGCACACCTTTCTGACCAATGTACAGAATTTTCAGGCCGAGGCCGCTCTGTGGGTCAGTCTGGTGCTTATGTCCGGCTTCTTCGACCGACATCCAAAGATCAACGCCGCGGTCTTCGGGGCGTCGTCGACCTGGCTCAGCTTTCTGCTCGACGAGTGCGACAAGGCCTACCGGCTTTATAAGAACGAGCGCCAATTGCCGCCATTGAAATGCCTGCCGAGCGAAACCTTCGCGCAGGATTGCATAACCGGTTTCGAAGGCGACGAGGCGCCACCGGCGCGCCTGCCGGAGTTCTACGGCGACATTCTGGCCTGGTCGTCCGACGTCGATCGCCACGACGGCGACGACGCCTGGCGGTCGATCGAAACGATGCGGAAATATAACCTGCCGGTCAAAGACCAGGCCAAGTTCTTGGGCGACAATGCGCGCCGCCTCTACAAGGTTCAGGCGCCGGCCAAGATCATCCGTGATCGCGTCACCGAGATCGAACGCCCTGGCTGGTGGCCGATCGAGGAGGAAATCCGCGCTTCACCGAGTCCGGAGGCGGCGGTAAGTCGAGGCTAGCAGAGAACGGGATATGGACGCGGAAATCGCGCTGAGCACCGAGGAGCGCATCCGGCAGCTTCTCCGCCACCTGGGCCTCGACCAAGCCCATTTTGCCTGCCGGTCGGCGCGCGATTGGAGCGGTTTGGCGACCGCGTACCCGGAGGTGGTCTCGTCGCTGACCCTGATCGGCGGGTTCGACCCGCGCGCAGTCGAGCACCTCAGCGGCAAGCTGCTGGCCGTTACCGGTGACCGCGGACAATCGCCGAGACAGTGCGCAATGCCATAAACCGTCTCCCGGGCGCCCAGCTCGTCGCGCTCCGCGATTACGACCTCCAGGGATGGTCGGACGCGGCCGCCGAGCGGACCGACGAGCTCGGGACTGCGATGCTGCAGTTTCTCGGGCGCATGGCGGCCCCGACGAGCATCGCACTGCGCGGGGGAGAGGGTGAGGTTGCGGGTATCACCTATCGTGTCCGCGGAACGGGGCCGCCCCTCGTGCTGTTGCCGATGTTTTTAGCACCGTCCCAATGGGAGCCGCTGGTGCCTCGGCTCAGCGAACAATATTGCACAATCACACTGGGGGGCGCGGCCCTCGGGGCGGTCGCGATTCTGGAATCGCGAGGTCATGCCGTCGGATATTTGCAAATGGTGCGGACCTTACTCGAGGAGACGCAGCTGCGCCGGGGAGAGGCGGTCCTGGAGGTCGGCTGCGGCACCGGGGTGCTCGACCGCTGGCTGGCCCGCCGCACCGGCGGGGCTCACCCCATCACCGGCGTCGATATCAATCCGTACCTGTTGCAAGAAGCCGGAGCACTGGCCCGGCGCGACGGCCTGGAGGGCGCGATCGAATTCCGTGAGGGCAATGCGGAACGCCTGCCGTTTGCCGACAGTAGCTTCGACGTCACGATGTCGGTGACGGTCATTGAAGAGGCCGATGCCGACCGCATGCTGGCGGAAATGGTTCGCGTGACCAAACCGGAAGGCCGTGTGGCGGTGGTCGCCAGGGCGATGGACATGCCTTTCCTGATGAACGCTCCGCTCCCGACGGCCCTGAAGACGAAGGTGGAAGCGCCCGGGGCGGTGGGTGGTGTCGCTGTGCAAGGGTGCGCCGACGCAAGTCTTTACCGACGTATGCGCCGTGCGGGACTCACTCGCGTGAAGATGCTGCCACAGGTGCCGGCCTTCGACCTCGACGACCTAACGATGCTCGAGTTCATGCAGGATCAGCCGCTCCCAAAGCTGAGCGAGGGAGAAGCCAACGAGTGGCACGCGGCGCGCGCACAGGCCGAGGCGGAGGGGACTTTCTTCATGACATTTCCACATCACTGCGCGGTGGGGACCAAGGCGCTCTGAGTGCTGCAGCTGGCGGATGTACGGTCAGCTTCGGCGGCACTGTTGCACGGGAGGAAACTGAGATGACCGAGAATTTGCAGACGCCTCGCAAGAGAACTGCGCATTGTAGCTGCGGTGCACTGCGGGCGGAGACGGTCGGCGAACCGCTGATCGTCGTGACGTGCTTTTGCGAGGAATGTCAGCGCCGGACAGGATCGGCATTTGGCATCAGCACGTATTGGATGCGGGATAGCGTCAGGCTCTCTGGTTTGGCCACGCGCTATGTGCGGGACGGTCAGGAGGGGCGCAAGGTGACTTACTATTTCTGCCCCACATGCGGGTCCAGTGTTTACTGGGAGCTTCCCGATCGACGGTCGGGGCAGCTCGGGATCTCCGGGGGTTCGTTTTTCGATCCGGATTTCCCGGCTCCGACGGGCTCGGTCAAAGCAAAGCTGGATCTCCATTCCATCATCGGCGCACTTTGCGCGGAATCCTCCACCACCCCCGCTGCCCGGCCGATCTCGGCAATAGCAGAGCGGATCCTGTTCCGCGCGGGGTATCGGCGGGTCGCGACCTGCCATAGGGGTTCGCTGAGAAAGGAGCAATGTCATGAAAATCGGTGCGGCAATCTTCTTCACCGAGTATTCGATGGCGCCGACCGATTTGGCGGTGGCGCTGGAGGAGCGCGGCTTCGACTCGCTGTGGGTGGCGGAGCACTCGCACATCCCGGTGACCCGCCGCTTCAGCCACCCTTTGGGCGATGCGGCGCTGACGAAAGAGTATTACGACGTGCTGGACCCGTTCGTGACCTTGAGTGCTGCCGCTGCCGCCACCAATAGGCTCAAGCTCGGCACCGCGATCTGCCTCGTCATACAGCGGGACACGATTCAGACGGCAAAAGCTGTTGCGTCTCTCGACCAGATATCGAAGGGCCGGGTCCTGTTCGGCATCGGCTGCGGCTGGAACGCCGAGGAGATGGAAGACCACGGTACCGTCTACGAGACGCGAACCTTGAAGATGCGCGAGCAGATCGAGGCGATGAAGGAGATCTGGACCAACGACAAGCCCGAATATCACGGGCAGATCGTCGATTTCCCGCCGATGATGACCTGGCCCAAACCGGTGCAGAAGCCGCATCCGCCGGTCATCGTCGGCGGCGCTTTCCGCCTCGCTGCACGCCGTGCCATCCGCTATGGCGACGGGATATTGCCAGCTGCCCCGAGCGCCGGCTCCGGCAGCCCCGAGGAATTTATGCCGGCTTGGCGCCGCATGGCCGAGGAAGCCGGCCGCGACCCGCATTCCTTGTCGGTGACTTTAGGTGGTGCCCCCGAGGATATGGCTGTGCTAAGGCGCAACCGCGATCTCGGCGTCACCCGTATGACCGTGCGCCTGCCGCCCGCGAAGGAGGACGTGATCCTGCCGATCCTCGACCGCTGGGCAAAGCTGATCCCACAGCTGCGCATCTAATCCGCACCTGCCGATCGAAGACCAAACCAAGTCTGTCGACTGGGACGGTGCCGCTTCCCAGCCGCAAGGACGCCCGGACCACCATAGAATGGTCCGGGCGCAGCACGTACGACTTGCGGTCGCGACGTCACGCAGCCTTGCCGCGTGCCAAAGCGTGAACGTCGGCGGTGGTCATCGCTTTGCCGCCGATCCCCCAATCGCCACTCTCCACCTCTTCGACCAGGCAAAGGGTGACCTGGCGCATGTTCTCGCCCTCGATCGAGACCAGCGCGTCAGTCAGCTTGCTGATGATCTGACGCTTCTGTTCCTGACTGAAAACGTCTTTGATGACTTGAACCTGAATGAGTGGCATCGGATTTCTCCTTTCCTGCGTTAGGGTTGCTCTCGCGTGTCACAACGAGATTGGCGATTTGCCAGCTCCTGCGCGACACACTTGATAAGTGGCGAGTTCGCGACCGAAAGACTTTGAGCGGCGCTTGATTTATCCGTGAGATGGACTTGATTATCCCTTGAGAGTGGCTTCGGAGCCCGCGTTCTGGGGGCCAACGTGCAACTTCTCTTTGCCGATCACCTGCTTGATACCGACCGGCGTGAGCTGCGCCGCGGTGCCGAGCCCATTGCCGTTGAGCCACAGGTTTTTGACCTGCTGATTTACCTGGTGCAAAACGCGACCGCGTCGTCAGCAAGGACGACCTCATCGCCTCGGTCTGGGACGGCCGGATCGTGTCGGATTCGACCTTGACCAGCCGCATCAAGGCCGCTCGAAAAGCAGTTGGTGACAGCGGTGAAGACCAAAAGCTGATCCGCACTATCGCGCGCCGAGGGTTTCGTTTCGTCGGCGAAGCGCGCACGCAGGCAAACAGTAATGAACCGGTGCCTGCCGCCGACCCGTCGCCGGACGAGCTTCATGAACAGTCACGTCCAGCCGTGCCGCCATCCGACCGGGCCGCCATCGCCGTGCTCCCCTTCATCAATATGAGCGGCGATCCGGAACAGGAGTATTTTTCCGACGGCATCACCGAGGACATCATCACCGCGCTGTCCAAGCTGCGCTGGTTCTTCGTAATCGCGCGCAACTCTTCGTTCATCTACAAGGACAAAGCGGTCCATCTGAGGCAGGTCGCCGGTGAACTCGGCGTCGGCTATGTGGTCGAGGGCAGCGTGCGCAAGAGCGGCGACCGGGTGCGCATCACGGCGCAGCTCAACGACGACGCCACCGGCAGCCACATCTGGGCGGAACACTACGACCGCCGCCTTGTCGACGTGTTCGCGGTGCAAGACGAGATCACCGAGGCCATCGTCGCCGCGATCGAGCCGCAGCTCTATGCCAGAGAAAGCTTTCGCGCCCAGCGCAAGCAGCCAGGCAATATGATGCCTGGGATCTGGTGATGCGTGGGCTGTCGCATTATTGGCGGGTGACCCGAGAGGACAATGTCATCGCGCAAGCATTGTTGGAGAAGGCGATCGCCATCGATCCCAATTATGGGCAGGCGCTCGGCGTCCTCGCCGCCAGCTATACGTTCAGCTTCCACATGGGTTGGGCCGGTCGGGCAACCGCAGTACCGATCGCCGAACGCGCTGCGCTGGCGGCGATCCGGGCCGACAGCGAAGACCCTTGGGCGCATCACGCGCTTGGCTGCGTCTATCTATTCACGCGGCGCTTCGATGATTCGCTGGCCGAGTTCGAGCTGGCGTTACGCCTGAACCCGAACTTCTCGCTGGCTCAGGGGTTTTATGGCCTCGCATTGTCCTATTGCGGCCGATGTGAAGAGGCCGGTCGGGCCGCCCACCGCGCAATTCGCTTGAGCGCGCGCGACCCGTTTTCGGCGATATATATGGGCATTGCAGCCTACGCCCAGTTTGTCGGATGCAATTATGATGAAGCGATGCGGTTGGCGCGCGAAGCCGTCCGTCAGCGAGGCGATTTTGTCGGCGCGCACCGGGTACTAACCGCTGCCGCCGGCATGGCCGAATATTCCAATGTCGCTGCGGCTGCGCTCCTGGAGTTGCGCCGCGTGCAGCCCAATATCTCGCTCGCTTGGATCGCAAACGAGATGCCGATCATGCAGAGCGGCGAACTCGAGCATTATCTGGAAGCCTTCCGCCGGGCGGGTTTGGACTAGAATTAGTCTCAAAGATTGATCGACCCTCCATGATGGCTCCATTTGCTCTGCTGCACCGTGTCATTGGCATCGCACTTCAGCGCTCTTGGAAATGCAGCATCTTGGTGGGGCGAGATGCGCTGTCCGCGCTGGCGCTCGTCTCCCTGGCCTATTCCGCATTGAGCAGCAGCGGCCGCGGCGAGCCACCCGCTCGCGAGGTCTCGGTCTATAGTGAGGAACAGGCTGTAAGGGGGCGCGATCTGTATGCTGAACACTGCGCTTCTTGCCATGGTGTCAAGCTCGAAGGGGGAAGCTCAATGCCTCTGTCAGGCGCCACCTTCGAGGAGCGGTGGGCCGACGAAAAACACTCGGTAGATGATCTGTTCTATATCGTGCGCACGCTTATGCCCTACGGAAAGCCGGCAACCCTGTCAAAGCAGGAGTACATTGACATCATCGCGTACCTATTGAAGATGAATGGGTACCCAGCGGGAGCCCACGCGTTGCCTTTGGATCCGAACGTGCTCGCTGGCATAACAATTAGGGCTCAGCAGCCTTAGTCCGTCGGCTCTGAGCATGGGGAGGTCGACATGCGGTTCTTCATCGGCTTGGTTGCGTTGTTCATTGCGCCGCTCTTGGCCCGCCACCCGGCTCACGCGGACAGCGGCCCCACTCAAATGGAACTGACTGCGGCCAGCGAGAGTGTCGAGTGGCTACTGCCCAATCACGACTACGCGGGGCAGCGGTTCGTCGACCTTAAACAAGTAAGCCGTGATAACGCCGCGCAGCTCAGACCTGTCTGCATTTATCAAGCGGGCGATGTGCGTAACTTTCAGCCGAACCCTATCGTCTACAAAGGGGTGATGTATATCACGACAGCGACGTCGACGATCGCGATCGACGCAGCCACCTGCGCGGTTCGTTGGCGTCATGATTGGCGGCCGAAGGCAAAAGAATCCGCGGTGGCAACCCGCACCGGCGGCGTGGCCAATCCCTTCAAAAGTAGAGGTGCTGCTCTGAAGGACGGCATGGTCATCCGTTCCACGTCGGACAGTCATTTGATCGCCTTGGATGCCAAGACCGGGAAAGAAATATGGGAGAGATTAGTAGCTAATGCCGAAAAAAACGAACTGATGAGCATGGCGCCGCTGATATACGATGACCTCGTCATAACCGGCATCGGCATCAGCGAGCTCGGTGTCAAAGGTTGGATCGGCGGGTTCCGTCTAACCAACGGTGAGCCAGTCTGGCGGTTCAACACCATCCCCGTGGAAGGAGAACCAGGCGCCGAAACCTGGGTTGGTACGGAAGACAAACCCCGCGGCGGTGGCGGCATTTGGGTAACCCCTTCGCTCGACACCGCAACGGGACTGCTCTACGTCGCCGTAGGAAATCCTGCCCCCGATTACTTCGGCAGCGTTCGGATGGGAAATAACCTATACACCGCGGCGATGATCGTGCTCGATGCCAGAACGGGCAAGCTGCAATGGTTCCGACAAGTCGTTCCACATGATCTGCACGACTGGGACTTGACCGTTACTAACCCGCTTTACTCAGTCGTGATCGACGGGACTAGCCGCTCGCTGGTGTCGGTCGCAGGCAAAGACGGAATCCTCCGTGCCGTGGACCGAGAAAGTCACGAACAGATCTATGCCGTTCCTCTCACTGCGGTGTCCAACGCCGACGCCGAACCAACAATTGAAGGCGTCCACACATGCCCCGGTCCTCTCGGCGGCTTCCAGTGGAGCTCTCCCTCCTACAACCCGGCGACGAACATGCTTGTCGCCCCGACGGTGGATTGGTGCGGCGTATTCAAGAAGGCGGACGAGCTGCGCTACATTCCGGGGCAGCTATATATGGGGGGATCGGTCACATTGGATCCTATCGAGGAGTCCCGCGGTTGGCTGACCGCAGTGAATGCGTCGACAGGTGCGGTCGTCTGGAAATATCAATCGAAGCGTCCCGTGCTCGCATCGGTGACGACGACCTCCGCCAACCTTATATTCACCGGAGAACTAACAGGAGACTTCGTGGTCTTGGACGCCGGCCAAGGCGACGTCCTGTACCGTTTCAACACTGGCGGTCCTGTTACGGCAGGGGTCCTCGCCTACGCGGTGAACGGCAAGCAATATGTCGCGGTTGCATCCGGTGCTGCGGCGGGGTTCTGGAGGACTCCTCCAGCGTCATCCACAGTGATTATTTTCGCCTTGCCGTAACGGGCCCGCGGCTGATCGTATCATATACGCTGACTTCATCAACAAGGTACCGGGGGAGCCATGAATATGGAACGAAAGAAAGCATCGGATTTCCCGCAGGAGCTTTTGAATCTGTTCGACGGATACGTGCACGGTGGGATCAGCCGCCGCCAATTTTTGGATCGTGCGCAGAAATTTGCCGTCGGCAGTGTGACCGCGGCAGCACTTTTCGAGATGCTCAAGCCGAACTATGCGTGGGCAGTACAAGTTCCGCCCGACGATAAGCGGATCAAGGCGGAATCCGACACCGTGCCGTCACCGCAGGGCAACGGTAGCATCAAGGGCTACCTCGTCCGGCCGGCCAATACGGTCAGGCTGCCCGCGGTCCTGGTCATCCACGAAAATCGCGGTCTCAACCCGTACATCGAAGATGTGGCGCGACGATTGGCGATCGCCGATTTCATCGCATTCGCGCCCGATGGGCTGACCTCGGTCGGCGGCTATCCCGGCGACGACGAGCAGGGTTTGGCGCTTTTCGCCAAGGTCGACCGCGGCAAGATGCTGGAAGACTTCCTCGCCGCCGCACAATGGCTGAAGTCACGCCCGGACTGCACCGGCAAGGTCGGCGCTGTCGGCTTTTGCTTCGGCGGCGGCATCGTCAATCAGCTGGCGGTGCGGATGGGCCCCGATCTTGCCGCCGCGGTCCCGTTCTATGGAACTCAGCCCAGCGCTGCCGATGCAGCCAAGATCAAGGCGCCGATAAATGCGCAATACGGCGAGCTCGACACGCGCATCAGTGACGGATGGCCGGCCTTCGATGCCGCCTTGACCGAGGCGCAAGTGACGCATGAGGGTCATATCTACAAAGGCGCCAATCACGGCTTCCACAACGACACGACCCCCCGCTATGACGAAGCCGCAGCCAAGGAGGCCTGGCAACGCACCTTGGACTGGTTCAACAAATACCTGAGGTCCTGAACCAAAAGGGGGGAGGGATGACGACAAAAAGCTTCGCGGTGTTCGACAGCGACAGCCACGTGGTCGAGCCGCCTGTGCTGTGGGAGAAACATCTCGAGCCGAAGTACCGAACGCTCGGCAAGCACGCGCTGTGGCGCCAGGAAGGTCGCATCGGCTCGTATCTGAAGGTCAACGGCGAGATCTTTCGCGACACCGGCAGCCCCAACCTTCCCCGCCACGCGCTGTGGCGGCCCGGCATGA
>Ga0187846_10000924_pt1 | contig 16813 bp, 15 predicted proteins | sample TC_taG_FD_161473 | JGI IMG/M metagenome (GOLD analysis project Ga0187846, IMG submission 161473) | Biofilm microbial communities from the roof of an iron ore cave, State of Minas Gerais, Brazil - TC_06 Biofilm (v2) | ecosystem: Environmental > Terrestrial > Deep subsurface > Cave > Wall biofilm...
ATCGGGGTTGGCGGAAGCGGGTCGTGTCCTTCGACCGGAGGGTCGCTTGCTCGTCGGCTTGCACGCCTGGGCGGCGCGCGGGGAGTCCCGCCGGGGACATGGTTCGCTGGGCGAGGTGTCCCGAGACCTCTCCTCCGCCCTCGTCGGCGCGGGGTTTGTCAACGTGCGCTTCGAGGTTGTCTCGGTCCCGATCGGTCACGCCCTCCTGCTTCTCGCATTCCGACCCGGTGTGTAGGAGTCGGGAGCGGCGCCGGCCGCGGTCGGGTCTCGATCAAATCGGGCCGGCGAGAACGAGCTCAGGTCGTAGCCGGGGTCCTCCCCCAGGACCGCGCGGGCGGCACAGAGGCCAAGTACGACAGAGAACTTGAACCCATGACCCGAGCACGCACTGAACAGAAGGACGTTGTTCTGCTTCGGGTGGAAACCCCAGACGAAGTGACGGTCCGGTGCGTTCGTGTAGATGCAGGTCACTGAGGAAGCCACGGGGCCCTGAGCCCCAGGAACCGAGTCGCGAACGAAACGCCGAATCGGCTCGAGGTCCGCCTCCGTGACCGCACGTGGCGTCTGCTCCGGCCGATCGACCCTCTGGCCGCCGTTCGCGGCGATCTTCGGCCCGTCCCCAAAGTCCGGGACCCCGTAGTACCCATCCGAATTCGATTTTTCCCAAAGGAACGCCGGCATCCGAGTCGGTTGGACGAGGTCCCGTACGGTGGGCCGGAACCACGCCACCACCTGGCGCTCCAACGTGAGCGGCAGCGAGAGCTCGGGAACCAAGTCGCGGAGCCAGGAGCCCGCGGCGAGGACGAGCCGTGGCGCGGAGTATCGGCCCCGGGCCGTCTCCACACGAACCTCGGGGCCATCCGAGGCCCACCGGAGCACGGGCTCCCCGAAGCGGAGGTCGGCTCCGCGTTCCGTTGCGGCCCGAGTAAACGCCTCGAGACAGCGCTCGGGAAACAGGGTGGCACCTCTCGGATCCCACAACCCGACGTCGCCCCGGGCCGGAGCGAAGACGGGAAAACGCCCGGCCACCTGCTTCGAATCCAAGAGCTCGTGAGGCAGGTCGAATTCTCTGGCGCTCGCGAGGGCCCCGTCAACCAGTCGACCCTCACGCGGTCCGATCATCAACGTCCCGGTTTCCCACAGGAGCGACAAACCGGTGTGCCGCTCGAGGGCTTTCCACAAGGCGAATGTGTCGGTTACCAGGGGGACGTACTGAAGCCCCTCGGAGTACGTGGTGCGGGTGATCCGGGTCTTTCCGTGCGAAGAACCGAACGGGTGATTGAGGTCGAACTGCTCGAGGCCGAGTACGCTGGCGCCCCGGCTCGCGAGGTGGTAGGCGGTCGAGGCTCCCGCCGCCCCGAGCCCGACAACGATGCAGTCGTACGATCCTCCGGGCGCAGCCACAACCCCGCCACGGCGCGCTTCGGTTATCTAGCTCGCGGGGCGGAGCCGCGCCCGCCCGGTGCACTCCCGACGGGGGTGGGGAACTCCCAGTGGAGCGCCTCAGAGATCCCGGAACATTCTTTCCAGGTCTTTCGCTGCGTCGTCGAGTTCCTTCGCGGCGCGCTTCAGGCCCTCCTTCGCCGAAGTCGACGGGTGGTCGGCCGCCGTTTCGAGCTTCTTTAGGATCCGGGACGACACCTTGGCGGCAGCCTCGGCGAACTCCTTCGCTGCGTTCTTGGCGTCGCCAATAAGGATTTGGAAGGAGTCTTCGGGCGGTGGCGAACGCGCAGGGAACAGGGTCGCTCCGCAGTTGGCGCAACTGACGGCTCCGGCGGGCACTTCCTTGCCGCACTTGGGACAGTTCATCTCTCCTCCTATCGGGTCGTCGCCGACGGGTCGGCGACGACTCGCACGAGTCACCCTACCGGCGGATTTTGCTCTTTCGGCGGCACCCGCGGGATTGCGTGTACGCGCCGCGAAGACCTACCGGTACCATCGGTAGTGCGTCGTGCGAAGAAAAGGTCGAAACCCCCCACTTTCGTAGAGCTGCTGGGCGGCGGTGTTCGTTTCAGCCGTCGCCGCGTACACGAGAGGGATCCCGCGTTCGCGAACTTCCTCGACGAATCGGTTGACGAGATGACGACTCACCCCCCAACCCTCGTACTCGGGAAGTACGCGGAGCTCGTGAAGCGCCGCGTAGCGGTCCGCCCCCCGATCGAACCACGGATGGCGGCCCTCGAACCAGTAGAGGAAGCCCGCATAGGCTCCGTCCTTCTCTGCGACTAGGAGTCCGTCCAACGGAATCCCCGCAAGGCGTTCCGGGTCCGTGAACGGGTCCCACGGGGTTACGCCCGTAGCGCCATACTGGGCCACGATCGGATCGAAGTCCGTTGGCTCCCCGGGGCGCACGCTGATCGGGTCGGTCATCGTCAACCGAACGCCGACCTGCTCCTTGCGGTTTTCTGCGTCGCGGAACCGGCGCGCGCCCGAATCCGTTGGGAACACGTTCGAGAACGAAGGTCCGCTTATCGGCGCTGGTCTCCATGGGAATCTGAGGCCAGACCGACACGCTGACTCCTCCGACGGGACCCTTTCCAAGGAGGAGCATCTGGGCCCGGGATTGGCCGATCCCCCCGCCGACGCCGACCGGGATCTCGTCGTTCACGACCGCCGGATGGCCGCGGAATCGGAGGAAAACCGGGTCCGGCCAAGTCTGCAACCCTGTCCTCATGAATCGACAGCGACCTCGAGCCCGGTGAGCCGGAGCGTATCCTTTAACGGGCTCGTCAATCGGGTTCAGCCTCCCGATGTCCCCGACCTTTCCCGGAGGTGGTGACGGGGGGAGTTTTGAACCGCGGCGGCATCGACCGTTCATGCGCACCGAACTCTCGGCGATCCAATCGCTCTACGAGTACAACTCCCAGAGGCGAGCTGACTATCTCGCCGCGATCTGGCGCCTTCCGCCGAAGGAGCGCTACCGAGACCGCGGGGCGTCGTTTCCTTCGCTGGTGGACATCTACATGCACGTGCTCGACGCATACAAGTGGTGGTTCGATTGCGTCTACTCGGACCTGGGAGAGATCGAGGAATACCCGTTGGGTCGGCGGTACACCAGGACCGAGGCCCTCCGGGAGTCGAGAGCCGTCAGCGGTCGCGTGCGGAACGTGGTGAAGACGCTCCGACCCGCCGACCTCGCCCGCCGGTACACGATTCCGGGCGGGCGGGGCCGGATTCAGCTTCGAACGTTGCTGCTCCACATGATCGAGGAGGAGCTGCAGCACCGGGGGGAAATGAACGCGCTCTTGTGGCAGGCGGGTCGCGATCCCCCAGTTCGAGGGTATGATGATCAGTAGGCTCGCGGCCAGCTCGAAGAACGGAAGGCCGCGGACCGCTTCCTACCGTCGACCGCGGTAGAGGGTCACCACATGGGCAGGGCGACCGGGCCTGCCCGACGGGGTCGCCGCCGGACCTCCCAGCGAGGTCGCGATACGCCTGTTAACGTCCGACCTGCGCGAGACTCCGACTGCTCCTCGATCGCGAGGATCTACAATGACGCCGTCCGCCACACCGTGGCCACGTTCGACGTGCGGCCCCGCACGCTGGTGGAGCAGCAAGCCTGGCTGGGGAGTCACGACGCCCGTCACCCCGTGGTCGTGGCCCAACAGGGAGCACGGATTCTCGGTTGGGCCTCGCTGAGTCCCTGGTCGGACCGCGATGCTTACCGGGACACGGCGGAGTTCTCGTTCTACGTGGACGCTCGGTATCGAGGCCGTGGCGTCGGGCGCCAGTTGATCTTCGACATCGTCCGCCGCAGTCGGAGAGCTCACCTGCACACGCTACTCGCTCGCATCGCCGGGGAAAACCGAGCCAGCGTCCACCTCCACCGATCCGCGGGCTTCCACCTCGTGGGCCGGATGCATGAGGTCGGTCGGAAGTTCGGCCGCCGTATCGACGTCCGACTGTTCGAGCTCGTGAATCCTGTCTAGGCGCTCCGACCGAGGTGCCGAGCCTCCGAGCGCGAGCGGCGGAGAGCCGGCGGCTTCCTCGAACGCGTGCGAGCCCCCGTCGGCCCTTCCTGCGACGACGCCTCGTAGGGGCTCGCCACCGCTATTAGTCCCGCAGCAGGTGCCGCGCCCCAATGCCAACCGAGGGGAGCCCCGCGGCCAGTTCGAATGGCTTCGACCCCGCGCGGGCTCGGGCCGCGCTGATCGTCCTGGCGGTCATCGCGGTCATGGTCACCTACGTCGAGACGATGATCATCCCCGGGTTCGAGACGTTCCGGAATTTCTTCAACTCCCCACCGATCTCTACCGTTACCTGGATCCTCACCGCGTACCTCGTGGTCGGCGTGGTGGCGACCCCGATCGTCGGGAAGCTCGGCGACATCTACGGAAAGAAGCGCGTGCTCACGGGCGTGCTGGTCATTTACGCGATCGCGGTGACGGTCGCCGGCTTCACGCCGAACATCGGAGACTTTTTTGGCGTCCCGCGGGAGAGCCAGATCTACCTTCTCATCGGTGTGCGCGCGGTCCAGGGGATCGGAGTCGGAATGTTCCCCCTCGCCTTCGCCATGATCGGAGAGGAGTTTCCGCGGAACGCGGTCGCCCAAGCTCAGGGAATCGTTTCGGCGATGTTCGCCGTCGGGGCGGCGGTGGGGCTGGCCGGCGGGGCGGCGATCACCCAGGCCCTCGGTTGGCAGGCGACGTACCACACGGTCATCCCGGTCGCCGTCGGAGCGCTCCTCGCCTCGATCTACGTGCTCCGGGAATCCCGAGTCCGCCTTCACGAGCCCCTCGACTACCCCGGGGCTGCCTTCCTCGGTGGAGCGCTCGCATTCTTTCTCATCGGGCTCACCCAGGCCCCTGACTGGGGTTGGGGAAACATCTACGGAGCTTCCGTCGACGGGTTTCCGCTCGGGGCTCCGATACTCTTCACCTTCGCGGGAGTGCTGGCGGTCGCCTTCATCGTCCGGGAACTTCGCACCTCGCGGCCGATCGTCGAGTTCTCGAAGATGCGGGAGCGCAACATCTGGGTGAGCAACGCCATCGCCCTCTTCGCCGGGACGGCGATGTTCATGTTCTTCGTCGGGCTCGTCATTCTCGCTGAGTTGCCGACCGCCCTCATCGGCCTCGGGTTGACGGCCGTGACCTTCGGCCTCCTCAGCCTGCCGGCGACCACAGGGAACATGGTGACGGCCCCGCTCGTCGGACGATGGATCGGTCGGAGCGGTCCCAAACCTGCGATGCTGCTCGGTCCGGTCCTGGTCATCGCGGGCGGTCTCGCGCTCACGTTCTTCAACCGGGAATGGTACGAGCTGACCCTCGCCGCGATCCCGCTGATGCTCGGGACGGTGATGATGTTCATCGGGATGACGAACACCGTGGTCACGTCCTCCCGACCGACGGAGGTCGGCGTCCAGACGGGGATGAATCAGACGTTCCGGAATCTGGGCACGGCGATCGGGCCCGCGCTCGCCACGACGATCCTCGCGAGCTTCACCACCTACTACACCATCATGACCCCGGGAGGACCGGTACTCGCCGGCCCCTCTCCGACCCTGGCGGCGTTCCAGTATGTGTTCATCGGCATCGCGGCCGCTGGGATGGTCATGTTCGCTCTGGCCACGCTGATCCGGAACTACCGATTCGACGCGGCCGGGAACCGGATCTCCCTCGCGCGGGGGGAACGGACTCCCGCAGCCCCCTCGCTCCCCGCGGCGGACCCCCAGTAACCTTGGGGTCGCCCCGAGGCCGATATAGGCCAGAGACACTTGGCGGAAGCGCCCTCGCGGGCAGCCGGCTTGAGGTGGGTACAGGATGGTCTTTCGCTACGTGCGAACGCCCGTACCGGAAGAAACGAAAGAGGAACGCCGGGAGGGGTTCGGAGAGATCCTCCATGCCTACTCACGGGAGGAGGCGATTCTCGAGGCGCAGCGTTGCCTTCAGTGCGCGATGCCGTTCTGCGTGCAAGCCTGCCCGATCACTCAGGACTGTCGGGGGTACATCTCGCTCATCGCCCAGGACCGTTTTGACGACGCCGCGAAGCTAACGCTCCGCGAAAACCCGCTAGCGACCGTCCTGTGCAAGACCTGCTACCACTACTGCGAGGAAGATTGCGTGATGGGCGGCAAAGGAACGCCGATCGCCATCCGCCACCTGAAGCGCGCCGCGCTCGAGTACGGAAACACGAACCTCCTGTACGTGCCGAGCGCACCGCGAGACCAGCGCGTGGCGATCGTGGGGGGTGGACCTGCGGGTCTGATGGCGGCGTGGGAGCTGTGCTTGCGCGGCTATCCGGTCACGCTCTTCGAGGCCGAGAAGTTCCTGGGAGGCCAGATCGAGACGATCCCCAAATACCATCTGGAGGGGGAGGAGCTCGACCTCGACCTCTCGAGGTTCGCCAGGTTCGATTTCACGGTTGTGACCGGGAAGCGAGCGGGTGGCGAATTCACCCCCGAGAGCCTTCTCCAGGACGGCTACGCGGCGGTCTACGTCGCGATCGGAGCGTCCGACCCTCGCGCCCTAGGCATTCCGGGCGAACACCTTCCCGGGGTATTCTATGCCCTACCCTTCCTGCTCGCGGTCAACAAAGGACCGGAGGGGCTCTTCGGCCGCAAGGGGCGCAAGGTCGTAGTGATTGGGGGCGGCGACGTCGCGATGGATGCGGCGCGTTCGAGCCTCCGGCTGGCCGAGCAGGGAGACGTGACCATCGTCTATCGCCGGACGAAAGACGAGATGCCGTCCGGCCTCGAGGAGGTCGAAGGTGGTGAAATCGAGGGGATCCACTTTCTCTTTCAGCGAGCACCGGTCCGCATCGAGGGGGCGGGGCACGTGGAGCGCGCGATCTTCCAAGCCACGGAGCTCGGCCCGCCTGACCTAGCGGGACGCCGCTCGCTAGTACTCGTCCCGGGGACCGAGGAGGTGATCAGCTGCGATACGGTGATCATCGCAGCCGGCGAGAAGGCCGACTTGACCGGGTTTCCATCGGAGCTCGACTTCCGGCTCTCGGCACAGGGATGGCCCGAAGGGCGGCGCGAGGTGTGGATGACCGACGTGGAGGGTGTTTTTGCCTCGGGTGGAAAGTCGGTCGTGTTCGCTATGGCCGCGGGCACTCAGGCGGCCGAGGCGATCGCCGCGTACCTCGCCCGAAAGAAGGGCGTGGCGTTATCCGGTCGACCCGACCCCTTCGGAGGACCGAGGCCGGCGCCTCTCCCCGACGGATACGGAGGGCCCACCTGGCACTGGTAGGGGCCGGGTTCACGAATCCCGACAGCGGGGATGGGAATCGCCGGATGCCCAGCGTTCAACGAGGCGGGAGGTATGGTCGCGAGGGGCGCGGTACGTTCTCCATCGTCGCCGGAGATCCGACCCTCGGGGTTTGGGGGGTCGCGGTAGCGACGAAACCGATCTGCGTCGGATCTGTCGTCCCATGGGCCGAGTGGCGGGTAGGCGCGTTGGCGACCCAGGCGTTGTCGAACTACTTCTACGGTCCTCAAGGCCTCGAGCTCCTCCGCCGCGGGGCTACCGCGGAGGAGACGGTCCGTCGCCTCACGCGAGCGGACCGTAAGCGCGAGCATCGTCAGCTAGCGGTGGTGGACCGTCGAGGTCGTGTGGTGGCATGGACCGGGAAGAAGTGCATCGACTGGGCGGGGCACGTCCCCGGCGAAGGGTTCAGCTGTCAGGGGAACATGCTCGCCAACGACCGCGTCGTTCCGGCGATGGTGCGAGCGTTCGAACAACGCCGCGGACGGCTCGCGGGCCGGCTCCTCGCCGCCCTTCAGGCGGGGCAACGCGCGGGTGGCGACCGGCGAGGGCTAGAATCGGCCGCTTTGCTGGTTGTGCATCGCGAGCCTTGGTACGACAAGGCTTGGCCCGACCGGGTCGTCGACCTTCGCGTCGACCAGCACGCACGGCCCCTAGCGGAACTCGCACGACTTCTCGCGATCGACGAGCGCGTGACCCGAAGTTTCCGCGCCGCACGACGGCGGCGGCTCTCTCGGCGATGACGTCGATCCGGACGCTCGCCGCGCACGAGGTAGTTCGCCGGGCACATCCTCGCCCGGTGACGGAATCGGACGAGGTCGGGATGGCAGCCGGCAAAGCCATCGACACCGCCCTATCGCGGTTCAGCCACGAGTTCCGAGGCGGCCTCCGGCCGACGGCGGCGTCCATGCACCGGTTGGGGACGGAAGTCCTCGACGAAGAGCTCGCAGACGCCGACCTCCAGCTCGGCGCGCAGCCGCGCGAGAGGATACTAGCCCAGATCGCGGGCGTGCTCCAAGCGTTTCGCCGGAGCGAAATCTTTGGGTTGGCCCGCCCGAGGAGCCGGATGATTCTCATCAACGAAACCGCGGGAATCTACGCCCAGCCGGACTTCTGGAACGGACGGGACCGTTTCTACGAGATGAAGAGCTATCGGGCCTCGCTGGAGGCCCCCGAGATCCACCTCCAGCTGAGCCTCTTCTCGCTCGCGTTCCCGGGCGTGGAGGGTCGGCTGATCTGCTTCAACCGCCACTCCGTACCGGTCGAGACCCTCGTCCAAACCGTCCCTCCGGTCGGCGACCCGGAGAAGCGCTCGGTGCTCGGCCTCGCCCTCGGGTACGCCCTCGAGGACGGGGTTCCCAAGGTCCTCGAATACATCGATAGCCCCCTCGTGCGCTACTCAATTCCGGCGCCCTCCTCCCCGAGCTAGGCGACCTCGGGGCTAGGTGGGGAATCTCCGCGAAATCGAGAGCGTTCCGAAACGATTATTGAACCCCTCTTGGCATGTAATTCCCAGGGGAGGCGCTGCCTCTCACGCCCATGGGGGAAGATTCCGACCTTCCACATCTCGAGCGCGAGCGGGAAGGCACGGATCCGGATACCCCGGACCCCTCCCCCCGCACCGGAGACGCCGACATCCTACTCCCCGCGGAGGCGATCGATTCGCCGCCGTTCCTCGCCGAGGAACCCCCGCAGTCGACCGTCGAACCCGCGCCGAGACCCAAGGCCCGGACGGGTCGCGCGGCCGAGGCGAGGGAGCGTGAGATCGGGGCTCCCGTTCACGACGAGCTCACCCGCCGATTCCTGCAGATCGACCCCACCGAGGGGTTCGACATCCAAGCCCTGAACGAGCTACGCTTGGAGGGCGTCGCCCCTTCGGGGGCCTACGACCCCAAGCTCCTTCAGGAGGTCGCCGTGCGCGCGGAAGAGCTCATGGTCCGCGTGAAGGCGGAGGTCGACGACCCGCTGAGCGCCGCCCCGTTCCTTACCGAGCAGGTCCTTGCCTGGTTCCGCCAGAGCGCCACGGACGCCGAGTGGGCCGCCCGGATGCCGCGCCGTTGGGCGGGGCTCTTCGCCCAGTCGCGCATCAGTGGAGGCAAGCTGCAGACCTGGCTCAACTTCCGCCTGGATCGAGTCCGCGTCGAGGCGATCCGACTCGCCGGCCTCGGTAGCCGGATCCGCGCCAGCTTCTCCGGGGGGAAGCGTATCGAAGACGTCCTCGTCCGCGGACCGATGCAACAAATCCAAGGCGAGGTGGCCCAGGCGATCCTCGACGATCTCGCGGTCCACCCGTGGTCGAATGACCGAGCACTTCCGCTCGTCAGGTTGAGTGAGCTCGCGGTACGCCGCCAGGTCCAGACGATCAACGAGGCCCTCGCAGTGCTCTTCACATCCCCCGACGGGGGACCTTTCGTGCTGCTGCACCCGAACCGTTACCCGGATTGCCCCGAGCTCGTCGTACGCCCGCCGGTCTGGGGGGCGTCGGGAGCGTCGCTGGCCTACCATGTCGTCGCGGTGCGGAGGGAGGAACGCACGGAACGGCGTTCCCGCCGCCCACGGGGCCGCTCGCGGGGCGAAGGAAGCGACGCGGGCGACGAGATGGGCGAGGGGGGTGAGTACGGCTCCTCGCAACCGGGAGCGATCTGGGAACGGACCGACCTCGACGCCGACTTCTGGCGAGAGGCGATCGAGGAGGCGCGCCGGACGCGACGTCGTCTGGACCCCCCGCCGAAGGACTTCCGGGTCCGGGAGGCGTACGCCGCCCTACGGTGCGTCCTCCTCGAGAGCGCCGAGTTGAGGCCGCTGTTCTTGGCGGTCCGGTGGCGCGGCCGGCCCTCGGGCCTCGCGCTGGTCGTATCGCTGATCTCCAAAGGGTCGCTCTCGCCGGAGGTGCTGACGGATCACGAATACCTAGACGCCGAGCTCAGCGACCTCGCCAAGAGCGATCCCGACTGGAAACCCGAAAACGGCGAGTGGGAGTTCTCGGGATGGAAGGTCCAGCGCGAAGGAGACCATCGCGACGGATTCCGCTATCGCGCCGAACCGAGCCGGTCGCCGGCTCACTAGCGCGTCACACGGCGAACGCCGGATGGGGCAACTGGTGGGCCAGGTCCCCTAGTCGCGTCAACAGGGCACGGTATTCCGTGTACGGGTAGACGGGCTCCCAGCCCCCCTCCGGAATGCGCAGGTGCCGCGCGATGCGCGGTTCTCCTCCCGGGTCGGTCGTGGTCCCCACGTAGCTGAAGTACCACGAGACCGGGGCGATGACCGAATGGTGGGCCTTCATGTCCTGGAGAAACGAGGAGGTCTTTGGCAGGTACTGCCCGAGAAGATGCTGACCAAACACGGCGCGATCTCCCGGACTCCACTGCTCGGGGGTCGTCGAGGGTCCCCCGAGTTCCTGCAGGGTCTCTCGGGGCATCCGGTCGAGCTTGGTCGCGACGAACAGCGGGAACATCCGCCGGGCCCTCCGCTGACGTTCGGTTCCGATCGCCCGGTCGATCAGCCCGAGCGTTGCGCTCAGCGTGACGTCGAACCGGGTGACCCGATCGGGAACGGGCGCTCCCTTGGGCGTTAACCGGGAGGCGTCGATCAGCGGGATCACGACCGGGCTGGAGAGCAGCTCCCGGGGGGGTTGCGTGAGCACGGCGTCGTGATGGTAGATGGCCACCACATCCTCCGCGAGCATCCCTCCGACTCTCAGGTTGACCACGTCGAACGCGGGGTCCGTGGCGGGACCCTGGCGCGAGCCCCAGGGCAACCGACCCCGCCGAAACCCGAGGGAGAACTCGAGTGGGCGCTCGTCAAACTCCGCCTCGGCAACTGGGAAGTGGCCGTCCCCGATCGCACCGTAAATCTGGCCGAGGGCATTGATCGACTCGCGGTCCGCATGGAACCGGAATTCGTCCTCAGTCTCGATCCCGTAGCGCACCTGGGCCGTGTAGAGCAACCCGACGAAGGTCGTGAGCCCCGAGCCGTTGTCTCCCAGGACCAACGCGAGGGCCATCCGATCCACCCTTTCCAGAGCTCACGAGGCGCCGCGAGCGATCTCCTCCACCGTCCGAGGTCGTCCGGCTACTGAGCGAACGCCTCAGCGACTCGGTTGTAGACGGGGACCTTCCCCCGAACGGGCGCGAGCGAGGGGCGGTCGATGCTCGCGTCCAGGAGCGTCCACGTTCCGTCCGCCCGCACCCCACGCGAGGAGATCGCGAGGCGGAAGTGGTTCATGGCGCTCAGGGTCGGCGCGTCGCTGATCGCCTTGAACAGGGGCATCTCGGTGCCGGAGAGGAAGAACTCGACCAGGCGGTAGAGCAACTCGTTGCGGTGCTGGTGCGAGCTCCCCCGGCAGAGGATCAGCGTGCGGGCCTGGGGGTCGGCGAGCAGGCGGGTGACCAGCGTGTCGACCGCCGGCTTGGTGATCAGCCGTTTCAGTCCCAGCGCCGAAAGCGTCCCGCCCTCGGGAGTCTCGCGAAGCGGGACCTGCACCGGGTCGACGTGGCCGGCCGCCTTGGGGTTGTGCCGGTCGTATTCGACCGTCGCCATCTCGGCCATCTGGAGGGTCAGCCGACCCGACTTGAGAAGCTTCGACGGAATGACCACGGTGTGGTTGGCGATGGTCGGACGGTTGTACTCGTCGGCGACCCCTCGGCCGAGGATGGAGAGCAGGACCTCGTCGTTGACCGCGGCCGGGTGGATCATCCGCGCGTCGATGACCGTGGAGCCGCTCGCCGTCTTCTCGACCCGGACGGGCGTGAAGTGCCCGTCCAGGTAGCGCATGTAGAGCGGTCCGTTCAGGTTATGCGATTCCGCCTTCGTCCCGTATCCTTTCTCGGGGCTGGCTCCGTAGATCCAGTGCTCCAGGGCGATGGTGTTCTCGTCCATGAGTGTCCTCCCGCGCTGCGAACGGTGCGGTGTCCCCCGCACCCTACGCGGTCGCCGCCGCGGGCGGAGCCGTGGCGAGCGCGCTCTGCTCGACGATCTCGTCCGGTACCTTGTTCGCTACATACCGGAAATGCTCGATGAACGCGACGTAGTCGTCGTAGGAGAAGTCCGGCTCGGCGCCGCCGTCGGCCGAGAACCCCTTGCGGACGATCCGAGGCGCCCCGACCGGCTGCATGCCGGCCTCGGCGGTCTCGGTGCGCACCCAGCTGAAGAAGTACGCCGCGCGGTCGAAGTTGACGCCCGCGACTTTCCCTCCGCGGATCTGGGAGAGCGTCTGCGGCATGAACACTCGGAGCAGCGCTTCTGCGTAATCCTTGCGCTTGCGCCGCTGGTCGCCCGCGGGGACGCCGCGGTGGAGACCGAGCTTGACCAGCACCTCGTCGCGCACGCTGTCGAACTTCGACAGCACGATCGCCGGGTAGATCACGGGGGCACCGACGTTGACGCCCTGGGACTTCATCCGCTGGAACTCCTGGCGCTTGTAGGTCTGCAGCGAGACGAGCAGCGAGGCGACCTCGCTATCGTACTTGAGCATCTGGCGGAAGGTCGGGGAGTCGATCTCGGTCGTCATCTTGCTGCAGTCGACCAGGATCACAACGACGTGGCTCTTCAGCAACTGCTGGATGATCGGGCTCGCCGCGACGCCGGTCTCGATGAACTCCTGGACATCTTCTCCCGAAACATCGTAGGCGCCGAACTGGAGCTTCGCGAACGGATTGACCCAGTTTCGCTCCTTAAGGGCGGTCGGGAGCCGGCCCGAGAGCGCCTTCCGATAGCCGAAGACGAAGTTGATCTCCGTCATCTCGTCCTTGAGGGTGGCGCCCGGGAAACGGGCGTCCTTCATGCCCTCGTAGACCTGGCTCATCAGGCGCAGCGACTGTAGCGGCGCGTGGAAACGGAACGAATCCACCACCCGCGTACCGTACTTGACCTGCGCTGCGTAGAGCAGTCCCAGGAACGTCGTCTTTCCGCATGCTCGATCTCCCAATATTGCCGCTGGACACATTGTTCTCACCCTACCAAGATTCCGTGTGCTTGAGACGCGCCTCCACTGGACGGGGCACAGCGGCGCCCGTGGTCGGGTCGCCGTGCGTCGCCCTGCGGTAGACAGGTCTCAAGAGTCGTGAGGGGACGCCCGCCCCCGACGGAGCGACCGTCGCGGGCCGGGGAACGAGGAGGAAAGAATCGGCGGACGGTTCGACACGAAGGGGGGGCGGAGCTCGAGGGGGAAAAGGGTCTACGAGCGCGGCCATGACCCCTCATGTCGGCACCCGGGAGGACCCCCGCGATCGGGAACGGCGGGGCGGTCCTGTCGCCAGCCTACCCGGGAATGGCCAGCATGCGGAGCGCGGAGCAGGTCGCACCAATCTCGCGCGAACGCTCCTTCGTTTTCCATTGTCTCACGGGCGCTCCCCCGAAGAGAGCGTCCAGTTTTTGAATACGCATCTCAACGTATATGAACCTCATCTGTCCGGCTCACGGTCGGACGACGCAAACGGCGCTCTCGCCGGAATTCTACGAACGAGACGAGGGCGACCTTGGCCGTCAGCCCAGCGGTCAGCCCGACCCAGGTCGATGGAAACGGTGCACTCAAGCAGCCCGTCTCGGGACCGCCGCCCCCGAGAGCCGCGGTCACCGTGACCGCGACCGAGCTGCTCGTCACGGTCGTCGGGGCGGCCCCGGACGTACGCCACAGAGTGTTTTAATCGCCTTCGCGCTGAGCTCGGGACAAGCGGGAAGAGGCCCGTGCGATGGTCTCCATCACTCCCCAGGGATTCTTCGCGGTCCTCGCGATCATCGTCGCGATCGGATTCGGTCTCGACTATTTCTTCCACCGCACCCGGATCACGAGCATCCTTCCGTTGATGCTCCTCGGGTTAGTTTTCGTGCAAACCGGCGTTTTTTCTCCCACCGTCACTGCCGAACTGACCGCGATCAGCGGGTTCGTCTCCGCGATCGCGGTCGCCATGGTGTTGTTCCTCGTAGGGCTCCAGATCGACCTGGTACGGCTCTACAAGGTGCTCGGACGCGCCTCGGCGTGGACATTGGTATGCCAGACGTTGACTGGGGTCGCCCTCTCCCTCCTCACCCTCTACACGTTCCAATGGCCCGTCCTGTGGTGTTTCGTCTTCGGGTTTGCGGTTTCGGGGCCGAGCAGTATCGTCGTGCAGGCCCTCGTGACTCGGTTGGTGATGAAGGAGGAGCTGAAGACCACCGTGTTGTTCGAATCGGTCATCACCGACGTGCTCCAACTGGTCATCCCGACCTTGTTGATCACGGTCTACCTGCAAGGGAGTGTCAGCGGAGCCCAGGTCGCCGGGCTGGTTTCGGCCGCGGTGTTCGGCTCGATCGGTCTCGGGGTGGCTGTCGGGCTCGTTTGGGTCTGGGCGCTGGACAAAGGACGGTCGGTCGCCTCAGGGTACACCTGGGCGCTCTCGATCGTGGTCGCCTTGGGTCTCTACTCCGTGACGGTCTACGCGAGTCTGTCGGGTGCGCTGACGATCTTTCTCTTCGGACTCATCGTCGGGAATGCCGCGATACTGGACGCGCGCCGTGGCACCAACCCGGCCGATGCGACGAGCGGCGTCGGGCGGCTCCTCGCCCGTTTGCGCCGCTTCATGCGTTTATCGAGCGAGACGGTGGACATCGAGCACATCCGCCGGATCCAACAAGAGGTGACCTACATCGTCGGTACGTTCTTCTTCTTCTACCTCGGTGTGCTGTTCGTGGCGCCGGCCCCTGAATTCGCCTACATCATCCCGGTCGTGGCGATGGGGGTCATCCTCGGTATCCGATTCGGCCTGGTCCCCATCTTGTCTCCGCTGTTGGACCCGGAGCCGTCGCTACGCCGGAACCAGCGCGCCTTGATCGTCATGAACATACCAAGGGGGCTGTCCGCGGCCGTCGTCGCAGGACTGGTCGTTTCCCTTCCCGGCGTGCTCCCGACCGTACCGGGATTCGTCGACGCGATGTTCATGGTCATCCTCCTGTCGAACGTCGTCGCAACGATTGGCATATTCCTCTTCTATCGTCCCGCCCCCCAAAGCCCGAAGGCCGCCCTTCCCGAGCCAATGAGACCTGCGCTGAGCGCCATCCCAAGCGGGGCGCGGGACGGAGCGACGCCGTCGGACGCCTAACGGAGGGTGGACTGCGGCACGGCGGTGCCGCGGGGCGCTCCCGGAGCTAGCGGATCGTAGACGCTCCTAGGTTGCGTCGACCCTCCCCTCCGCGCGAGGGGGGCGCCGAGGTCAAGCCTCGGCGGCAAACTTCCGCTTGACGTACCATTCGGAAGTCAGGTTGTTCACGACGATCGAGATCAGGGCAACTCCGAGCACCACCGAGACCACGGTCGTGACCTCCGCCGAGGGCGGTGTCGAGCTGGCCAGCAGCGACAACGCGAGAACCATCGGGATCGCTCCGCGAACCCCGGCGAGGGCGATCGTGTTGTACCAGGGGCCGGGGAGCACGGCGCTACGACGCCGGAGCAGTATCGAGAGTGGCTCGTGACCGTAGACGAACAGGGTTCGCCCGAGGAACAGCAGCGCGAAGACGAGCAGGATCAGGGGGATGAACGGGAGCAGCCCCGAGAGCGGGATCAGAAGGCCCATCGAGATGAACACGATCGACGTGACGGCGTAGACGACGATGTTCCAGAACGTGTTGACCGACTGCTGAGTGGCGGGGTCCATCGCTCGCGGCATGATGTACGTCCCCACCGCGATCCCCGCGGTGGCGGTCGCGACGATTCCCGACGCGCCCACGCCATCGACGATGAGGTTGTTCGCAAGTAGGGACGTCCCGAAGGCCAGGACGACCGTGAGCGCGGTCTCGACCGCGGGGTCGTTGAGCCGTCGGTGGAGAAGGTAGACCCCGCCCGCCGCGAGCAGGCCGATCATCAAGCCCCCGCCGATCTGCCAGAGGAACTGAAGCACCCCCTGGGTCACGGCGAGGTTGCCGCTCTGGATGAACGTCAGGAACACGATGAAGAGCGACACTCCGACGGCATCGTTGAACAGGGATTCGCTCTCGACGATCGTCGAGAGCAGCTTCGGTATCCGCAAGCGGCGGAACAGCCCGATCACGACGACCGGGTCGGTCGGGGCCAGGATGGCGGCGAGAACGAGCGCCACCGCGATCGGGACCGCGGCGACGTAGCTGACGAGAGCCCCCGTGAAGACGGTGATGAACACGACGCCGATGAGCGCGAGGTAGAGCACCATCGGCAGACGCGAACGAAGCCGCCGGAAGTCGATGTGAAGCGCGGCCTCGAAGACGATCGGAGGGAGGAGCACGTCGAAGAAGAGCGTCGGAGTGAGGAACGCCGACGCCGCGCCGCTGAGTCCCAGGTTCGGGGTGTAGGTGGCGATCAGGCCGAGACCTACCCCGAACGCCACGAGGACGATCGGGTACGGAAACCGGATCCGTTGCGAGACGATAACCAGCCCCACCGCGGCGAGGAGCAGGAGCAGTATCGGAACGAGCGGGCTCATTCGATGGGGTCACGAGAAGCCGCATCCCAATAGTATCTGTCGCTCCCGCGAGGTGCGGACTCATCGCGAGCGAATCGTGGACCCGCGGGGACGTGAAAGAAGGGCGACCCCTACCGTTACGCCTTCGTTTTCGCAAGGAAGCGCTCGAGGAGGCCTACGACCTTCCCGTCGATGTCG
>Ga0187846_10000925_pt1 | contig 16804 bp, 20 predicted proteins | sample TC_taG_FD_161473 | JGI IMG/M metagenome (GOLD analysis project Ga0187846, IMG submission 161473) | Biofilm microbial communities from the roof of an iron ore cave, State of Minas Gerais, Brazil - TC_06 Biofilm (v2) | ecosystem: Environmental > Terrestrial > Deep subsurface > Cave > Wall biofilm...
TACGGTCGCTTCACTTCGTTCAGGGCGGCCGCAGCGGCCGTCCCGAGTTCTTTTCCTTCTGCGTACGAAAATCGACAGTCTGTGAAGGGTAGAAGAGCGAGAAGCTGGCGGCGAGGATTTCCCCCATCCTTTAGCGGATACTCATTTGTGAGCGAACTTGTTCTCGCAGTTGTTGCCGAACGTGAAAGAAAATAGCGATACGCCTGGCGCCGAAGTGGACAGGGCCAGCGTATGCTCACCGAAATTTGGATTGTTGACCACGTAGTACATGCGCTTGCCGGCCAGCATGATGTAAGAACCTCCGTTGGCGCCAGCGTGAACATCAACCCCCATACTGTTGGGCTGCAACGGTCTACCGTCCTGCGTTACGTACAGTGGTTTGGGCGAGCCGTCGTCGGAGCCCGCGACCAGATATACGGCTTGCGCCTGGTAATGGAGTTCAACGGCGTCCTTCGGCAGCACTGACGAGGGCACGTGGCGGACGAACTCGTCGCCAGCTTTCCAATCTCCCGCCAGCGCAAAACTGTCGATGGGCAGGAGTGGCGGGGCGACGTAATGGACTTCCTGGGTTTGGTCCTCGCCGCCTGGATTAGAGATATTCTCCGCGCGAGCGAAGCCCAGATAGATTTCGGGCGTGGCGCGGCGGCATACAGAGGCGTCCATGTCGGCGTTCGCATCCGCTGGAATCGCGTAGCGCGGGTTAGAGAAATCCAGACCTGGTCTGGCCTCTTTCAACAGCCTGCGGATCGCCAGTTCAGTATCACCGTAATCACCCTCGCCGATATGCATATAAGCGATGCGGCCGTCCTTATCGATCAAAAAATCTGCCGGCCATGCGGCGTTGTGAAAAGCGTTCCAGATGGTTTCATCGTTATCGAGCACCACTGGAAAAGAGAAGCCGAAACGCCTGACCGCATTCGCGACGTTAGCCGGATTTTTAGCAAAACCGAACTCGGGCGTGTGGACTCCGATAATTGTCAAGCCGGCGGGGGCGTAAAGCTCATTCCATCGCCGCAAATAAGGGAACGTTCGGATGCAATTGATACAGGTGTATTCCCAAAAATCGACAAGGACGACCTTTCCCCGCAACCGTGCCAAGCTTAGTGGCGGCGAATTAAACCATACCTTAGCCTCGAACTCCGGAGCCGGAGCCCGCGACGCCAACTCAGCGGCATAGCTGCTTCCTGACAGTGCGAGCATGACGAATGCGCCGAACAGCGGCATTACAAGCCTCACCAGGATGGGTTGCAATAGAACTTGCCTGTGCATGGCAACATTGAATTTCAGTAGCTGCGTAGCTGTCAATTAGAGAGAACTTGACTGTGTCGGTTGGCGTACTTATCTTGGCCTTACAACCAATCAACGAGGCGAACAGCTCAGATGGCAAGTGATAAGGTAGCTCACGTCACCGACTCCAACTTCGAACTTGAAGTGATGAAATCTCCGACTCCGGTCCTGGTGGATTTCTGGGCGCCATGGTGTGGTCCCTGCCGGGCGATTGCGCCAATCGTAGAGCAACTGGCCGACGACTACGCCGGACGGCTCAAAGTTGTGAAAGTCAACGTCGATGACAATCCGATGACGCCGGCGCGCTTCGGTGTTCGCGGAATACCTAACCTGATAATTGTTAAAAACGGTCAAGTCGCAGATCAGATCGTCGGCGCCGTGCCGAAACAGCACCTGGTGCGCGCCGTCGATACTGCGATCGCGTAATGCCGGATTCTTACAACTATGCGTAGCGGATTCCGATGAGCACGATGGGCCGAGAGGTATACGACGCTTTTCGGGTTCCGGATGAAAAAGCTGCGGCCGCGGCTGAAGCAATCGAAGCGTCGCGCGGCGAAGGATGGCGTCGCCACGTAGAACAAGAGCTGCTCCGCCTGGACGGCCGTGTAATGCTGCTCACTTGGATGGTAGGGTTTAACCTGGCGCTTACCGCCGGGGTGCTGGCGCGACTACTCTACATTCACTGAATTAATCTCGAAAGAAGACGTGTTCCAACCCCGTTAGTGCGCCGTCTGAGGCGTGGTAGCGGGGTTGGCATTTTTGGCATTCCAATAACGCGTGAGCTGGTCGCGCTTGTCCTGGTAGACCTGTTTGACCTGCGACGGGACATACCCCACCAACTTCTGGTCGTAAGCAAGGATTTTCGGCGCGAGTTCGGAGTTTTGCAGCAGCGGATAGTTCGGCGGCAGCAGCGCAGTAAGCAGGACGATGTTCAAGCCGGCGAAGATCGCGCCGAGCACCATGCCAAGAGCAGCACCAGCCAGCCGATCGAGCAGGTTCAGATGGACGAGTTCTGCCAAAGCGATAATGCGCTGGCCTAGTAATTCGACTGCTACAAACACCAGCACAAAAATCGCGGCATACCCGATGATATCGCTGGTGACTGGTGATGTCCCCAGGTGGGACTGTGCTATTGCTCCTGCGTAGCGATGCCACATCAAGGCGCCATAGATTCCCAGTACAAAGGAGAGGATCGAGGTCAGCATCCGAAGTGCACCGAGAGACAGCCCGCGCACTACGGTTAAGCCGATAATGATCAAAATCGCGAAATCCAGCCAGTTCATTCCGGCCGCCATAATCGTGGATTTTAGCGCGCCGCCGCCATCGCCGCACCGCATCACGCCGCGATGGTTTCCAAGGTGAACCCGGTCGTTAAGCAATAGTGCACTTTCGGCATTCAGAGCGATGCCATAAAATCTGTGCGCGGAGGGACATGTGCGAACCTTGGTGACCGGTGGTGCCGGCTTTCTAGGCTCCCATTTATGTGAACGGCTGTTGCGCGAGGGACACGAGGTTATCTGCCTCGATAATTTCTTCAGCGGTAACCGCGCCAACGTCGCGCACCTGATTGGCGACCCCCGTTTTGAATTGATCCGGCACGATATTGTCGAACCGATTCTGCTCGAAGTAGATCGGATCTATCATCTGGCCTGCCCGGCTTCCCCCGTCCACTACCAGTACAATGCGGTCAAGACCATCAAGACCAGCGTGATGGGTACGATCAATATGCTCGGACTGGCCAAGCGTGTTCGCGCACGTATCCTGCTCGCCTCGACCAGCGAAGTCTATGGCGACCCACAGCAGCACCCGCAAACCGAATGTTACTGGGGAAATGTGAATCCGATTGGTGTGCGCTCTTGCTATGACGAGGGCAAACGCGTGGCCGAATGCCTGATGATGGACTACCATCGGCAAAACAATGTCGATATCCGTATCGTCCGTATCTTCAACACCTACGGTCCCCGGATGGCGGCGAATGATGGCCGGGTGGTGTCGAACTTTTGCGTCGCCGCGTTGACCGGCGCTGAGATACCGATTTACGGTGACGGCAGACAGACGCGGTCGTTCGCCTATGTGGATGATCTGATCGAAGGCATTGTCCGAATGATGAACGTTGAGGATTTCATCGGCCCGGTCAACCTCGGCAATCCTGACGAATTCACCATTCTGGAACTCGCCGCCCTCACACTCGAACTTTCGCACAGCACCTCCAGGCTCAGCTTTCGCCCCGCGCCGTCAGACGATCCCGTACGCCGTCAACCAGATATAACTCTCGCCCGAACGCGGCTGGGATGGGAACCGAAGATTAGGTTGCGTCAGGGGCTTTCGATGACGCTCGGTCATTTCCGTAAGGAACTTGGCCTGATTCGCACCTGAAATGAGCACCGCACTTATCACGGGAGCCTCGAGCGGCATTGGCGAGAGCTTCGCCTTTGAGTTGGCGCGCCAGCACTACGACCTGGTGCTGATCGCGCGGCGCCGGGATCGCCTCGATGCCGTCGCGGCCAAGGCTAAGGAGATCGGCGCCGGCCGGACGGAAATTGTTGCTGCTGATCTTGCCCGCCCCGGCGCGCCGCTCGAACTTCAGGCGCGGCTGGCGGCAGCATCGATCTACGTGGACTATCTGATAAACAATGCCGGCTTCGGCACCACCGGCCGTTTTGACCGGCTGCCTCTTGAGCGTGAGATCGAAGAGATCGAATTGAATGTGAGCGCTCTGGTTGCGCTAACGCGATTATTCCTGCCGTCGATGATTGAGCGCAGGCGCGGGACTATCATTAATGTCGCCTCGACTGCCGCCTTCCAGCCGATTCCGTACATGGCGACTTACGGCGCGACCAAGGCGTTCGTCCTGAGCTTTACCGAGGCTATTGGCGCGGAAGCCGCTGGCACTGGTGTTCGCATCCTGGCGCTTTGCCCCGGGCCGGTCCGCACCGAGTTCCAAGCGGTGGCCAAGAATGAAAATGCGCTGATGCCGTCATTTGTGTATATGGACCCCGATACAGTAGTGAAGCAGGCGCTCAGTGCCGTCGAGCGCGGGCGCCGGGTCCGCATCAACGGCATCATGAATGCGGCGGGCGCGGTTGCCGCGCGCCTTTTCCCGCGCGCATTAGTGACGGCGATTGCAGGCCGAATATACCGCGATGCTGGTTCCACCGGCTGAAGTGGATCCAGCAACCAAAACAGGCTGCAGACAAAGTCTTCGCAGCCTGCTTCCCCCCTCCGTAATCTCTCCCACAAGGGGCTGTCGATTTTCTTCAGCCGAGGTGCTTTCACTCTGTCTTTCCGAGCGCGCCGAGGAATCTACGCGGAGCGGGGCGATGATAACGCGCAAAGCGAAAGCCTGTTTGAACTGCGAGGATGCCAGAAAATCGCGTCGCGGCGATCCCGAGCTTTCGCTACGGCTTGCGCCTCGCGCACTTGGGTTGGGATGACAAAAGGAGGCGTACGCGAGAAAATCGACAGTCTCCAAGCCGAGAAAACTAACGGAGAGGCCAACTTTATCGCAGCGTGCGGAAAGACTGTCGATAGGAAAGTGGTTTTTGCGCGCCCCGCAAGAGGAGCTAGCTCAATGAAGCGAAGCACTGAACGCATTTTGACGACGCACACCGGTAGTTTGCCCCGTCCGGACGATTTGCTGGCGGCGATGGAGGCACGCGCGGCGGGCGCCGCGAGTGCCTCCATCGGCGCGACGCTGGCGCGCGCCGTCGCCGACATTGTCCGCAGTCAAGTCGAAGTAGGGGTGGATATCGTCAACGACGGAGAAATGAGCAAGCCTTCATACGCGACTTACGTGAAGGACCGTCTGTCTGGTTTTGAGGGCGAAGCAGCGCCGCTCGCGATCGCCGATTTGGGCGATTACCCCGAGTATGGCGAACGCTTCATGAGCCAGAGTGCGGTGCGAAACCTGGCGCGTCCCGCCTGCACGGGACCGGTGAAGTGCAAAGACGCGAGCGCCGTGCAGACTGACATCGCCAACCTCAAAGCGGCGGTCACGAAGACCCCTGTGGCCGAGGCGTTCATGAGCGCGGCTTCACCCGGCGTGATCTCAATTTTTTTGGCTAATCACTATTACAAGAAGCAGGATGATTACCTGGCGGCATTAGCAGAGGCAATGAGGCCTGAGTACCAGGCAATCACTGATGCCGGCCTTATCTTGCAAATCGACTGCCCCGATCTCGCAATGGGCCGCCACATCCAATTCCCCGATGCGAGCCTGGCCGAATTCCGCAAGAACATCACGGCGCATGTCGAAGCCCTCAATCATGCTCTTGAGGGGATTTCTGCCGAACGCACGCGCATCCATCTGTGCTGGGGCAATTACGAGGGTCCCCACCACAGGGACGTTCCGCTTCGCGATATTATCGACATCGTCTTCAAGGCCAATGTGGGCGGTATTTCTTACGAAGCGTCAAACCCGCGCCATGAACATGAATGGGCGGTGTTCGAAGAGGTGAAACTGCCTGCCGGCAAGGTTCTGATTCCGGGCGTCATTGACTCAGTCAACAACTTCATCGAACATCCCGAGTTGGTCGCACAGCGGATCAGCAACATCGCCAGGCTGGTGGGACGCGAGAACGTGATGGCCGGGACGGATTGCGGCTTCGCCACCGTAGCCGGCTACTCCGTCGTCGACCCGAAAATCGCATGGGCGAAGTTTCAATCTCTGGCGGAAGGCGCGCGCATCGCCTCACGGAAATTGTTTCAGTGATTGGGCGACCACATCGGATTGGCCAAGGCTTTACCCCTGCATGTAAACCAACAACAAGTTAGTGTCTGTAGGATATAAAAGGGCGGGCTGAATTTTCTAGCTTTAATCAGCCTTGGGCGCCCACAACATGTGCCCGTGGAGCACGCGCAGAATGACGACGCTCTGATCGCTCTCAACCTCATAGACAATCACGTAGGGAAACCGGGTCACGATGAGTTCGCGGGTATCGGGCACGCGGCCCGGTTTGCCGAGATAGGGATGGGCAATCAGGTCTTCCGCCGCATCGAGAATGCGGCGTCCGACACGGAGGGCGGCTTGAGGGTTTCGGCCTTTAATCCACTCAACGATACCGAGCAGGTCGTCATTGGCTGGCTCAGTCCACCGCAGCCGCTTCATGCGCGCGGAGCGGTAAGCCGGTTAAAGGCAGCGACTACTGTCCTGTTGTCGATGACGCGGCCTTCCTTCAAAGCCTTCTTGCCCTCTTTAACAGCGGCAATGAATTGCCGTTCCGTCGCTACGTAGGAATGCAGGGCCTCGTTGATGAGCCATGACTTGGTGCGTCCTTTTGCCTCCGCCAGCCGGGTGAGTTCGGCGTCAAGCTCGGCGTCTACGCGCGCGGCAAGGGTGGTGGATTTGGCCATGTTCTTAAGCTCCGTGTTTGACACTGTAAGCATTGTAAAACAAAAAGAGCTTATCCAGCAAGCGTTAAGATGGGTTGCCTTGTTAATCACGCACTGCCGCACCTTCGTCGGCAGAAACTCGGCGTCAACGCTGTCACGGGAACTCCGAGCAGTTCTTGGGCTTCCTGCTCTAGTCCGGCGGGTGTGAATAAACTGGCGGTTTCGGTTTCTTCAACCGACAAATCGAGGCCGCTCTCTTTAGTGTCGGTGCTGGTGAGGACAGAAACGACGATGCACGGCGCGATTACGAAATTCTTCTAATCGCGGGACCCTGCGAGTCCGTCTGAACGATGACCCTCTCCCTTCATCCCTCCCCCCTGACAGGGGGAGGGGCTTCGATGCGCCAATGCTGTGCTAAATTCTCCGAAACCGCTATTGTTAATTGCTGGTTGAGCGATTCCGTCATCCTCGCAGCCACGGCAGCCAATCGCCTCTGGCTCGCCCTGTAAACATGTTGCTGCGGCTCCCCAATCCTGCACGTATGAGCGAATCGAAGGCTGCCATCAATTCCGGACTAGGCGCAGGGTCGAAGGCCAGGCGATTAGAACTACTGGCGAGTTCCAGGAAGTGCTCTCTCAGACAGATTCGGTGCGATCGTTTCAACGGAGGTTGGCCAGTTGTAGCTGGATACCCCGATGCGGGAGCGCGGAAGTTTCATCTGGTTGCCGGGCGTCCTCGCGCTCGTCGTGGGAAGGAAAGCCGTACTTCATTTTCAAGCGGTCAAAGATTGGCCGCAGGCTGTCGTCGTAGCTTCGTGGAGGGTATGCCGACCGAGCATACCACTCCGCGAAACGTTTCTGCTCTGCTGGAAAATTTGCGTTGATGAACGGCAGGAATCGGCGCGCAGCCGCAGGCTTTAGGAAGAGCGAACGCCACCACACCGCCGATGCGCCAGCACGTTTCACCGCACGAATCACACTTTCAATCGCAGCCGGAGCATCTGTGATTCCCGGGATCATCGGCATCATCAGGACATTGCAATGGATTCCCGCGCCGGTCAGCTTTTGCATGGCGTCCAGCCTAAGGGCTGGACGCGGCGCTCGAGGTTCGAGGATTCGTTGGAGACGGCGGTTCAATGTGATGAGCGAGAAATTAACACTCAGCCGCGAGCGCCGATTGATTTCTTGCAGCAAATCGAGATCGCGCGCTATCAAAGCCGACTTAGTGGTAATCGACAGATTGAGGCCGCCCAGTTGGGCGAAAACTTCAAGCATTGAGCGGGTTAACTCGAATTTGCGCTCGGCGGGTTGATAGGGATCGGTCGCGGTGCCAAGGGCTATCTGGTCGGCGCCGATAGGAGTGCGCGAGAGCGTTCGCTGCAGCACATCGGCCGCCATCCGCTTGACGAAAATGCGCCGTTCGAAATCCATCGGATCGCGAAGCTCGAGGAACTCGTGCGTGTAACGAGCGTAGCAATACACGCAACCGAACTCGCATCCGCGGTAAGGATTGATCGTCCATCGAAAGGGCATGCTCGGGCTGTTGCAGCGGTTGAGGATTTGCTTGACCGGCATGTCTAGGAACTCGACATCGCGCAGATGTGCCGCAGGGCGCGCATGTTGAGTCAGAGGCAGCGAGGGCGCGACGTTCATGGGCGAGCATTATTTCGCCCTATGTTCGCCTTGTCAAGATAACCACCACGCCACGCCAATCACAGAACTTCGGCAATCAAAAGGAGCGCAGGCCGGAAGACTGTGCCACCAGAACCAGGGATACTGAGTGAGAGGAAACTCACGAAGCGAAAAGAAGGGCACCGTCCAAATCATCGGTGCTTCTCTTTGGAATTAACAGTAGTAGGTCCACGGCTCTTGGCCGCCGCCAAGAGCCGTGAGCAATTGGAAAAAGACTTCTGAACTTTTAGGCGTGCCCGTTGCGCAAGAGCTTACCTGGTGTAGCGCCGGTGCATTGCCCGTCGTGGAACGTCTCGACACCGTTAACGATAATCGAGTGGTAACCCTTAGCGCGCTGCACGCGACGCCACTCGCCGCCCGGAAAATCGTGCGCGATCTCTCCGGTCCAGTCAGGCTCGATATCGAGCCCCTTCAGATCGTACACGACGACATCAGCCGCATAACCCTCGCGCAGCATTCCGCGATCGCGGAAACCGGCGGCGTGTGCCGGCAACGCCGACATGCGGTAGTGTGCTTCTTCGAGCGTGAGTTTCTGCTCGTCGCGCACCAGCCATCGGAGGAAGTCAGTGGTGAAAGCGCCGCCGGTGAAGAACTTGGTATGCGCACCGCCGTCTGACACGCCCGGGAAGGTGTAAGGCGAAGCCGTGAAGATCTCGCCCATAAAGTCGGGATTGAAGCCGCGGTTGGGGCCCAGGAACTCGGCTTTGAGATTGGTCGCGATCGAAAGGTCAAGCATCACTTCCACCGGGTGCTTGCTTTCCTCCATGCCAATCTGCGCAAGCGATTTGCCGACGTATTTCTCGAGGTCCTGACGATTGTCGACCCATTGCACGATCAAGTGTTTGGGATGACCACCGACACCGGCCAGAGTCGCCTTGAAGTTGCGATCGGCTTCATCGATTGCCCGCACAGCGGCGGCGCGCAGCTCCGGCCGCTTCATTTTCGCCATTCGCTCTTCCACGGTACCGGTCGTGATCTCGCGCCATTCGGGGCTGTAATCGTACAGGTTCCAGTTATCGAGCGAGAAGGCGAAGCCCGAACGTACGGTAGCTGCCTGTCCAAAGATCGGCAGACCTTTTTCCCGATTTCGCGCAATCCACCTGAGGCTGCGGCGATGAATTTCGGGATTGTTGCGGGTAGGCACCACCGCTTGCCACAAAATCGGCCGCCGTGCCTCAGCCGCGAGCCGCTCAACGAAATTCAGGTCGTCGCGTGCATGACCGGTGGCCTGTGTAATTTCCATGAAGCCGTCGTCGCGCTTGCGCAGCACCCGGGCCAGGTTGAGGATATCCTCGTCGCACATGGTATCGGTCACCATCGGCGAGCCGTCGAAGTCGGCTTGCGTCGAATTCGGACCGAGCCGTTGAATCGAAAATCCACACAGACCCGCGTCCATTCCCTCGTCGAGTAGACGGGCCATTTCCTCCCGTTCCTTGTCGGTGGCAGGACGCGTCTTGGCTGCATCAAGTCCCATGACATAGGTCATTAGCGAGGCGGTCGGCATGTATTGGATGACGTTGACGCCTTTGGGAGAACGATCGAGCGAATCCATGTATTGCGGAATCGTTTCCCAATCCCAATTGAGGCCGACCTTCATCGATTCATACGGAATCGCTTCGGTGCGGGTCATCGTCAGCATTGAACGTTCACGGAATTCCGGTTTGCATGGGGCGAAACCGAAGCCGCAATTGCCCAGTACCAGGGAGGTCACACCGTGCCATCCCGAGATCGTGCAGTAGGGGTCCCAGCGGATTTGGGCATCATAATGGGTGTGTAGGTCGACGAACCCAGGCGCGACGACGAGCCCGTCGGCGAAGATTACCTTTTTGGCGAAGCCCGGCGCGCGACCACCGATCTGTGCGATTTTGCCGTCTTTGATCCAAATGTCGGCTAGATAGCGTGGGACGCGCGTCCCATCAACAACGGTTCCTCCGGTTATTTGCAGATCGAATTCTGCCATGCGCTGTAGCCTCCTTTGCGTAGTAATGACCGAGTCTAGTCACGGTTCATTCATGCGATGCTCGTTTGTCTATATCACCTCCTTGAGCGATCGCCAAGCAAACCGAAGGCCTGTTGTCATACGCTTTGTCGAAGTCGAGCGCACAAATATTGAGAGATAGAGGTTGCGCCCCCCATTGCGGGCATAAATCGGCAATTGCCATCATAATCAAAGTCTCCGAAAGGGCGGTCTTATGGCATTTCTCGAAACTTCCCCAGTCGCGGCGGGCGGGCCGGGGATATCCCCTCGCTGGACCCATAGCGCCAAGGATGTAATCGGCACTGCCTATAACACCGCAAGTCGAGTGTGGTTCACGATTTCCGACGGCGTAATCAGCGAAGTCTATTATTCCACACTTGATCGGCCACAAATTCGTGACTTGCAGTTCCTCGTCACTGACGGCGAGACCTTCTTCCACGACACCCATCGCAATCTAAAAACCCGTGTTGAATATCTCGGCGAGCATGGGCTGGGCGTGCGCATCATCAATGCCGATCCCGACGGACGATACCGGCTGGTGATGGAGGTGATTACTGATCCGCACCAGGCATGCCTGCTGGTTGACACGCGTCTAGAGGGCGAACCTACGTGGCTGCGAAAGCTGCACGTCTATGCTCTGCTCGCACCTCACCTCGAAGTTGGGGGTTGGGGAAACAACGGTAACGTCGGGCGGATTGCCGGGCGCGAATTCCTGACTGCCCATAAGGATGGGACCTGGCTGGCGATGGCCGCGACCGCTCCTTTCGTCCACAGCTCTTGCGGTTACGTTGGCACTACTGACGGATGGCAGGATCTCGCCTCCCATTTTCGGCTGACCAACGAGTTTGCGGCCGTGCTCGACGGTAATATCGCGCTGATCGGTGAGTTAGATTTGACTGCTGGCTACGAATTCACCCTCGCGTTGGGCTTCGGCCATACGCTCCACCGCGCGGTCACTACGGTGTTTCAATCGCTTGGCACCCCGTTCCCTGAGAGCCGCGCCCGGTTTCTCGAACAATGGGAACGGGTATGTGCACGGCTTCAGCCGCTAGAGAAGTTCAGCGGCGACAAGGGCCAACTCTATCGGCGCAGCCGCGAACTCATCCTTGCGCATGAAGACAAAAACTACCCCGGTGCAATGATCGCGTCCTTGAGTATTCCGTGGGGTGAGGCGCACGGTGATGAGGACCTGGGCGGCTATCATTTAGTCTGGACCCGCGACTTGGTTAATAGTGCGATCGGGCTACTGGCCGCCGGCGATGTGGTCACGCCCTTGCGCGCTCTGATCTATCTGGCATGCACGCAGCAGAAGGATGGCGGCTTCGTGCAGAATTTCTGGGTCGACGGCCAGCCATACTGGACCGGCATTCAGCTTGATGAAGTCGCCTTTCCGATCATGCTCGCCTGGCGGCTGCACAAGGCGGGCGCGCTGGCACAGTTTGATCCATACGCGATGGTCCTGGCGGCAGCCGGCTACCTGGTTCGCCATGGGTGCGTCACGGAGCAAGAGCGCTGGGAGGAAAATTGCGGCCTTTCCCCTTCTACCCTGGCCAGCAACATCGCTGCCCTTGTATGTGCGGCGGGTTTCGCTGCGGAGCGCGGTGACGAGGCGACTGCACGCTATTTTGCCGAATACGCCGATTTCATCGAATCGCACATCGAAGCGTGGACCGTGACTGAACAAGGGTTTTTGGTTCCTGAGATCAAGCGCCACTACATAAGAATCAATCCGCAGGATCCCACGTCAGACATGCCGGACGAGGATCCGGACCACGGCCAGGTGCCAATCCGCAATCGGCCGCCGGGCGGGCCGTCCGAATTCCCTGCGGCGGAGATAGTGGACGCGGGCTTTCTCGAACTAGTGCGCTACGGTATTCGCCGGCCCGGCGATCCCCTGATCGAGGACTCACTGGCGGTGGTTGATGCGGTGCTAAAGCACGATTTCCCCGGTGGTCCGTGCTGGCGGCGTTACAATCACGACGGTTACGGGCAGTGTGATGATGGGGGCCCGTTTCTAACCCATGGCCGCGGACGTCCGTGGCCGCTGCTGACCGGTGAGCGGGGTCATTACGAACTCGCCGCCGGCCGCGCCGCCGGACCATATCTGCGGGCGATGGAAAATTTTGCGACCCCAACCCGGCTATTGGCTGAACAGGTATGGGACCTGCCGGATCTTCCTCGCGCTCTGCTCTTCTACGGCAAACCTACCGGCGCGGCGATGCCGCTTATGTGGGCCCATGCGGAGTACATTAAACTGCTTCGTTCCGCTGCCGATGGGCGTGTGTTTGATCTGATTCCCGAAGTAGGCGATCGCTATCTCCGCCCTCGCGGGCGACAAACGCTGGAGGTGTGGAAACCAAACCGGCAGCTGCGTTCGGTCCCGGCTGGTATGACTCTGCGGATTCAAGGAACCGCCAGCTTTATGCTTCATTGGAGCCGCGATCAGTGGCTTAGTACCACCGATACACGCTCGGAAGCGACGTCGCTCGGTATCAATTTTGTCGACATTAAGATACCGGTCGGCGAGCGTGCACCGGTCACGTTCACCTTCAAATGGCTCGACGAAGATCGCTGGGAAGGCAAGGACTACACTATCGAGATTAGAGAATGACCTGTTCCCCGGTCGGTGATGTGAGAAAAGCTATGAAATTAACGGCCGTGTTCCGCAAAGTACCTGAGGGTTACATCGCGTTTGTCGAAGAGTTGCCCGGGGCCAATACGCAGGGCGCGACGCTCAGCGAAGCACGACGGAACCTCAAAGAAGCGGTTGCGTTGGTACTCGAAGCCAACCGTTGCCTCGTTGAGGAATCCCTCAAGGGCGAAACGGTTATAAAGGAGCCTCTTCTCATCAAGTAGTAATGAAACGCCGCGATCTGCTCCGCTACTTGGAGGGTCACGGCTGCGCTCTCTTACGTGAAGGAGCCAATCACACGGTCTATGTGAATCGCGCCAACAGCAAAACCTCCAGTATCCCACGTCATCGCGAAATCAACGATTTTCTAGTGCGCAAGATCTGCCGCGATCTTCAAATCCCAGAACCGTAACATCATTACAGGTGCGGGAGTACAGCTTCGAGGGCCGACGCCAGCGAACGGGTTGCCAGGCGTAGATTTCTCACCAGGTGTGCCACGCCAAAAATCACCTTGGGAGTCGTTACCAGGGCTTTGGCGGCTGCGAGGGGGCGCACTCGACCATCTTGATCCATGAGGCGCGCGCCGACAACATCCTCGCGGGCGGTGTCCAGAATTGTGCGCATACAGGCGAACGGCAGGCCGCGCCGCTGAGCCTCGAGTGCAATAACCGCGCTTTCCATATCGACGCTGATAGCGCCGCCGCTCAGCATAAACGCGCGCTGCTTGTCGGCTCCCGTTATAAGCGGACGCCGCGACGTCATCATCGGACCCATCGCATAAGACGTTCGCGAGGCGTCTAGCGCGGTAACAAACCTGTTTAGCCACTCAGTTGGAGGATCGATAACATGTTCCGGCTGAAAGTCATCCTCTCGGCAGGTCAACAGGCGGTCACTCAAAACCACCTGCCCGACTGTTAGGTCGTTCCGCAGACCCCCTGCGACGCCACATGTGAGCACCAAATCGATTCCGGGCAGTGAATCCATTGCTCGCCCGGATGAGACTCGCGCCCTCCGCATCCCCATACCGGTGGTAACCAAAGCGACCGGCACCCCCGTGATTCGCCCCTGATAACCGTTCAGATTTAAATCAAGGAGGGCTCTACTAACAGAGAAGCGAGCGCTGATCGGATGGGACTCCGCTCTAAGGGCAACGAAGATGAGGATCACCGGGGACGACCTGACTATCGCTGCCGCCTTCCAGCGGACAGTCGCTGATGGATGCGGTCAACGAGACTCGCGGAAAGATAAAAGTTCCTCTGACGGGGGCGCGCAAGTGCCGTGTCAAAATCAAGCAGATCTTGCGCGTGAGCCACTGCAAGCACCCCAAGTACCAGTGATGGTCAAACCTCGGCGTTCTGCCTCAGCGCGCCCCGCGCGCTCATCGATTAGGAGACGATCCGCGTTGAGAGAGACCGCGAGATAAATCGCAGCGCGTTCTCCCGGATCGAGATGGTTCAGAGTCGCATCGGATGCTGGGTCAGGCCGAATCTCACACCATTCCGGAGGCTTCGCGATCCAGGTTTGAACCAGGGGCGGCGCGCCCGGGTCTCCAAGCTCCGCCGCCGCAGCACTTGGCACAACCACCCGTTCGTACAGAGGCTCAAGCACGTTCGCCGCGCCGCTCAACAACAGGTAGTTAAGCGGGCCGGCATCGGCGACCACAATCATGCCGAACGGTCGCGCTTATTCGCTTCGTCCAGCTTCGCTAGAGTGGCAAGGTCGTGCTCGAAATCCTCAGCGTTGTACTTTTCCACTTCATGCGCCTTAAGAAACGCGTCGAATTCGTAGCGGGATCTGATGCCGAGCAGCGTTCGGAGTTGATACTCGCTCAAACGCCGCTGCCGATAGGCCTCGATTGCGAGAGCCTCAAGTGCCGTTCGGGGCGGGTGAGAGCCCGGCGGTACCAGAGCCGAGGCAACTTCGTCAGGTATTTCGAGCTTGATTTGCATGTCTCATTTCTCGAAGCGAATCGGTTTATCATACCCGAAGTCCTTTGTCGCTTCCATTATGCTATGAGACCGGCAGTAGACGCTATTTTGATGAGCACCACTGATAGAAGCGTTGCCGATAGTCGTCGGCGGGCGGTGATTATTACTGCCGACGATTTCGGCTTTTCTCGCGAGGTCAATGCTGCAGTCATTAATACGTTTCAGCACGGCGTACTTACCGCGGCCAGCCTGATGGTTGCCGGCGCGGCGCGGGACGAGGCCGCGTCGCTCGCTCGCGAGCATCCGGACCTGGACGTCGGCTTGCACTTAGTTGTGTGTCGTGGACTCAGCGTGCTTGCCCCGGAAAGACTCGCTGGCATCGTCGACGCGCTCGGGCGTTTCGGACAACAGCCGATACTCGCCGGACTGAAGTATTTTTTCGATCCGCGCGTTCGCGGTTGCCTGCGCGATGAGTTACGCGCCCAAATCGATACTCATTACGAGCTGGTTGGCTATCTCAATCATCTGGATGGCCACTTGAATTTCCATGTTCACCCGGTGATTGCTGCTATCCTGATCGAACTAGCTACCGAGTACCGGATTCCATATATCCGGCTGCCGCGTGAGCCCCTGCTGACAAACCTGCGGCTTGCCCAGGATCACTTTGCAAGAAAAATAATCGAATCCATAATTTTCAAGACACTCTCTCGGCGGATGTTCAAAACCATGCGAGCGCGCGGGATACGCACGACGGATCGGGTTTTCGGACTCTATCAGACAGGCCTTGTGACCGAAGCTTATATCATCGAGCTGATTGCGCGGCTCCCCATCGGTACAAGTGAGATCTACTTTCATCCGGCGGAGGACGTGGGCCTCTCTTTGCCGCCATCAGCGACGCGAACAGAAGCGCAAATCCTCAAAAGCTCTCGAGTTCGCCAGGCTCTTACGGACGCAGGCGCGCGCTTGACCAGCTTCGCCGAAGTCGCCCACGCTCAAACCTAAAATCGGCGAGTGTTAATTCCTTCTTTAGGAAACTCGGCAATGGCGCACACAACAATAAGGCCGGCAGCGACCACCGACTTGGTGAGACTCACCGCAATCTATAACCATTATGTGGTCAGCTCTCCGGTCACCTTCGATCTGGCGCCGCTGACCGTCGAGCAACGCTCGGCCTGGTTCTTCGAGCATGCGGATAGCGGCCGGCATCGGTTGTTGGTCGCTGATGAGGAGGGACTAGTCGTCGGCTACGCCAGCACGAGCCGGTTTCGCGACAGGGCCGCGTACGATACGACTGTGGAGGCATCCATTTACTGCGCGCCTGAGGCGGTGGGGCGCGGAATCGGCAGGGCGCTCTATCGCGCGTTGTTTGCCGCGATCGCAGGTGAAGACATCAATCGCATTGTCGCAGGAATAACCTTGCCCAACCCCGCCTCGGTTGCCTTACATCGATCATTCGGCTTCCTGCAGGTGGGAGTGTTCAGCCAGACCGGGCGTAAATTTGATCGCTACTGGGATGTCGCGTGGTTCGAGCGGCCGTTAGCCCTGTAAAATCGAAGTTCGGGAGGTTGACGAGCAAAGGAAACGCAACGACGACCACATCGTAAGGCTTACAGCTCACGATAAGTGCGGTCATCATTATCCGAATTCCACTCTAACAAAGTGGTCTCTAGTGAGGAGAGAAACTCGATGTCGAGCGGTTCCGCCTTCCGAATGCAAACAGTCCCGGCTTGATATTCCTCGAATATCACCGTGTCGCCCGGCTTCAGATTGAGCATTTTGCGCACGCCGGCCGGCACGGTAGTTTGGCTCTTACTGGTCAGCCGGCTCATTGCAATCCCGCGAATCTTGCGACGTTTAGTAGCAGCCATACACCTTGCCCGCCTTGCATCAAGGCATCATTACTGCATTACGAAAACTGTCGCCTTCCAGCAAGCTACAACCTAACGATCGACAGAAC
>Ga0187846_10000926_pt1 | contig 16801 bp, 13 predicted proteins | sample TC_taG_FD_161473 | JGI IMG/M metagenome (GOLD analysis project Ga0187846, IMG submission 161473) | Biofilm microbial communities from the roof of an iron ore cave, State of Minas Gerais, Brazil - TC_06 Biofilm (v2) | ecosystem: Environmental > Terrestrial > Deep subsurface > Cave > Wall biofilm...
TGGAACCGGTTCGCCACCAACCACCACCTGATCCGCTCGCTCTGCGCGGTCGCCTGGGCTCCAGCTTCGCCCGCTCTATAGGTGACACCTGTTATCCTGCTTTATCGCGTGTGATCAAACGCACACCCGTGTCCAGAAATTTCTGGAGTTCCGTATTATTCGGGATCCCTCGGCTTGGGCCTGCTTTGAGGACACTTTGAGCGGTTATCATCGTCGCCGAGCCCAGCTCCGCTTGAGAGGAGCAACGGCCAGGCCTCACCGCCGCAGCCGGTGGCGCGCTCCTATTTGGCAAGCCTGCCGGGGGGTTAAATCACTGCTCAGCCACGGCGACGGTATTGGCGAGATCGACGAGGTGTTCGCCGGCGGCAAGTTAGTGGCCGTTCACCAAGCCAAGCATGCCGCCAACAGTGCCGTTGAAAGGGCTGCCAAGCTGCGTAACTACTTACCCAGCAATGCGGGCGTACCTCAACATAGCGCGGGACATCCCCCAGACCGCGGCGCGCGTTGCCATTGAACCCGATGCTCCAGCACGAGTTCCAAACACCGAAGCAGCCAGCATAACCAAGCCGACACCCAGCAGCAGCGCCGAGGGGGGCTCCGGAATCGGCGTCAGCGAGTACCGCACATTGGCGATGGCAAAATCCTTGAAGTCCTCATCGACCAACTGAACGCTAACGATGGGTGTTTGCGAAGAGACCGCAAACAACAGAGCCCCGGCATTCCCGCTCACATCAAGGCTTATGCCACCTAAATCGTTGCCTTTCGAATCGAAGACGACCTCCGTAATCTGCTCGACGTCGGAGAGGTCAGGCTGAACTTCGAATCCAAACACGAATGCGGCCGGCCTCAAGGCCATGATCAGCGAGCTGTCGAGATCGCTTCCAAGCACTGGCAAACCCTTCGGCGCCGCGGGTTTCGTGCAGCTTGCCTCGGTTGCGGGTGGACAGTTCCACGTCGCAAAAGTATCCGGCACCGTGAGCCTTTTCATGGAAATGTCGAAATCGACCGTCAGCGCGCGATCGGAAATGGAGGTGTAGCTACTTCCGTCCGTGAGCCCACTGATATCAATGAGAGTGGTCGATGAGATGTACCCGGGCGTCGGTTGAGCAAAACATTGGATATCCCCCTCGCAAGGAACGATGGCCGCCCACACAGTAACTGTGGATGCCAACGATAACGTCGCGCAAATCACTGCCACAGTAGAGAATTGTCTCAGCATGGCTTTTCCCGCGTGATAAAGGACTAATACACGATCAAGCTGATTTGAGTGAAGCGCGCCTGCGCGTCCGCGGGCGCAGCTGGGGGGTCCGCACAGTCGTCGGCTGCGGCCGCGGCGTTCGCGAATGTTACGGAAACTTGATCTCCCTGCCAGTCGCCGTTCTCGACCAATTGGAGAACCGTGTCGGTAATGTCGTACATGACCGGTTCGGCAACGACTTGACTTTTCGTCTCCCCGGCATGATGGGCGAGGCTGGTTCCCGTGTCCCCCACGTCGCCTGCGCCCGCGGTATCGGATCCGTGGTGTCCGATTCCAAAAAAAGACAGGTTGTCTACGTAGTGTCCGCTTTGATAGTGCACTCCCCAGTCAGGAAGATTCAGATATATCTGGTAGGCAGCGCCTACAGGTTTGTCCACCGCCAGCCCGCCGATTTCGAGAACGATGGATCCCGGTCGTGCCCCCTCCCGGAGCAGAGTTCTGATGCGCTGCTGGACGGCGGGCGGGAGGTGGATTGGGACCGTGATGGGTTCGCTGGTGAGTGTACCGTGGAACTCGGCCGTTGCAATCAGAGGATCACTCAGGCTCGCGGCGCCTAATTCTTCGGGCGCTGCGAGCGACTCGACGCCCTCGGCCATTGCGGGCAACTGGAATCCGGCGCAAGGATCGTCATATTCATACCCCAATTGCTTTGCCGTATTGATGACTTCCCCGCCCGTCATCAGCACAGCTTTATACCCCGGAGCCGCATCTTGCACATCGAAAAACCTGAATTTCACGTTTTTCAGCCATACAGCGGATTGCGGTTCACTCCCCGGATGTTTTTGTTGCCAACAGGCCCATGCGCGATCGATGTTTGCGTGAATTGGCCAGAAAATGGGATCGAGCCCCGACCCATCGGGATCCGACATGGATTTTTTGGTGTCGTCTCCCACCGCGCCGTGGATCCGGTTGTGCGGCGTGTCTTCGATTTGACCGCTCCCAGGCCCTCCAGGGAGATGAAGTTTGCTTGTGATGGCGCCGCCACCGAAGCTCATTCCCCCGTTTGACACAATGTTTGTGAAGAACGCGGTCTGACTGAACGCCTTATCTGTCGCGACGACGTTCGGACATAGCGGCTTGTCGTCGGTGTTCAGCTTCGAGTTGCGAAACTTCCACCAAAGCGCGTTCGGCTTACCGTCGATCATCTTCATCCGAAAATCGGGCAGCAGTTTCGGTTGAACACCGAAGTTCCAATAAGGCAAGGTGAGCGTGTTATTTCCGGAGCTCTTCCTGAGTATCCTTTCGAAAAAGTAGAGCTCCATCCGGTGCCAGGGAAGGAAGAACCAACTGGAATGCTGGCACGTATTCCACCCATTCTGTTTTACAGCTCCAGGCAGCGAGCCGTGTATGGACGCTTGATATTTCCATCCCAGGGGACTGAGGTCCGCGTCAGCTTTCGTGCCGTCATCGGCCTGTTCGCAGGCGGGCGCTTCTTGACCCGCCTTGCAATCTTTTTTCATCATCTCCAAAATAGCGTTTCGGACCGCAGCGACTTCGGCCGCGTTCAGCGTGCTCCAATCCTTCCTCTTGAGAGGAGGGTCGGCCCCCAAGGCGCAAGGGCTCGCCAGAAAGAGCACCAACAGCGTCATTCGCAAATAGAGAGAGGAGCTAACGCGCGCCATAGGTCCTCCTTTCCGAGCCAAACCGGCCACCGCTGTTGAGACCGATTTGCGTCTTCCCATAGTTCTCCTCCCGTTTCGAGTGTTATTACTTTAAAGTCGCCTCTCAAGGACTATATCGAAAGGCGTCGCTGGGGTATGTCTGACACTGCAGAGCGCGCCCGCGCTCTGCTCCGAGCGCCGCGCCGGTTTCCTGCGACAGCGAGGTCGATGTGCACCCCAGCGTAGAGCCGGAGTAATAACGGACTTCATGAAGCGCTCCCGTTCATTGGCTCATCGGTGGTTCGAATGCTGCTGTCGTCCCTGTTCATTTCGCCAAAGCTGCTTCCTCGCTTCCCGCGCGCGAGCAATAGCTGCCAGTCGAACTGCCTTTGCTCCTCTCACCACTGCCGCGTGGTTCGACGAATATTCATCGCCCAGTCCGAGATATCCGGAGTATCGCGCCGCCCGTGACGATGCGCCATAGACCAAATAGGCTAAGCGATGGCCTAGGCCACTGACGCTGGCGAATAGATCAAATGGGCCAGGCGATGGCCTAGGCCATTGGCACTGGCGAGTAGATCTTATGGTCTAGACCATAAGATCTATGCAGGTTCGATCGGACCCGGCCAGAGCTCGCGGCTGCACTCTTAACGGCGCCGACGGGGTGCGCGAGGGACGGCCGTTCAGCACCTGCGCGCTGGCGTTCTCGGAAAGCTGGACCGAACCCCGCTAGGCCCAGACCGCTTCAAATATCGGCGTACGCCCGGATCTCGGCGCCGGCGCCGGGGTGGGTTACGGCACCCTTCTCGGCGTCGCCGACGGTCTGCGAATAGCGCCACAGGCAGCCCGATTGGTGATCGTTGCGGCGCGACTGCCACGCCCGGCGCCGCTCGGCGAGCTCGGCGTCGCTCAACGCCACGTCGATCGTCCCCTTCTGCGCGTCGATCGTGATCATGTCGCCATTGCGGATCAGGCCGATCGGCCCGCCGACCGCCGCCTCCGGTCCGAGATGGCCGATGCAGAAGCCGTGCGTTGCCCCGGAGAACCGGCCATCGGTCAATAGCGCCACCTTGTCGCCCACCCCTTGGCCGTAGAGCGCCGCCGTCGTCGACAACATCTCGCGCATCCCCGGCCCGCCGCGCGGACCCTCGTAGCGGATGACGATGACGTCGCCCTCCTTGTAGCGGCGCTTGTCGACCGCCTCGAAGGCGTCCTCCTCACGGTCGAAGCACAGTGCCGGCCCGCTGAAGCGTAGATTGGCCATCCCCGCGACCTTGACGATCGCCCCCTGCGGCGCGAGGTTGCCCTTGAGCACCACCAGCCCGCCGGTCGGCGACAACGGCGCCGAGGTCGGCCGCACCACGTCCTGCCCCGGCCGGACGACCACGTTGCGCAGATTTTCGGCGATGGTCTTGCCGGTGACGGTCATGCAGTCGCCGTGCAGATAGCCGCCATCGAGCAGCGCCTTCATCAGCACCGGCACGCCGCCGACGTCGTGCAGGTCCTTCATCACATAGCGGCCGCCGGGCTTCATATCGCCGATATAGGGGGTGCGCTTGGCGATCTCGCCGAAATCGTGCAGGTCGAAATCGATGCCGGCCTCGTTGGCGATCGCCGGGATGTGCAACCCGCCGTTGGTCGAGCCGCCGGCCGCCGCGACGACGGTCGCGGCGTTCTCGATGGCCTCGCGGGTGACGATGTCGCGCGGGCGGATGTTCTGGCGCAGCAGTTCCATGACCGCATGGCCCGAGGCCTCGGCATAGGCGTCGCGGGAATCATAGGGCGCCGGGGCACCGGCCGAGCCGGGCAGCGCCAGGCCGATCGCCTCCGACACGCAGGCCATCGTGTTGGCTGTGAAGAGACCGCCGCACGAGCCGGCCGATGGGCAGGCGACACACTCGAGCTCGTGCAATTCCTCGTCGGAGAGCTTGCCGACGCTGTGCGCGCCCACTCCTTCGAAGACGTCGCCAATCGTCACGTCGCGGCCCTGAAAGCGGCCGGGCAGGATCGAGCCCCCGTACATAAAGACCGACGGGACATTGAGCCGCACCATCGCCATCATCAGCCCGGGCAGCGATTTGTCGCAGCCGGCCAGCCCGACGAGCGCGTCGTAGCAATGGCCGCGCATCGACAATTCGACCGAGTCGGCGATGACCTCGCGGCTGACCAGCGACGACTTCATGCCGTCATGCCCCATCGCGATGCCGTCGGTGACGGTGATCGTCGTGAATTCGCGCGGGGTGCCGCCGCCCGCCGCCACCCCCTTCTTCGCCACCTGTGCCTGGCGCGCGAGCGAGATGTTGCATGGCGCCGACTCGTTCCAGGTGGTCGCCACACCGACCAGCGGCTGGGCGATCTGCTCGTCTGTCAGCCCCATCGAATAGAGAAAGGCGCGGTGCGGCGCCCGCTCCGGTCCGACCGTCACATGCCGGCTCGGCAGACGCGACTTGTCGAAGGCGGGGCGGCGAACGTCGTCAGGCATCTGGAACCTCCCGTCGGCGGTGGAAACCGAGACGGTAGCGAGCCAAGGGAAGCCGATCAATCCCGCCCTGTCGGTTTTCTCCGTTCCCGAAACCGGCAGCGGCGAGTTCCCGGCGACCGGAAATACAGCGAATTCGGCAAACCGCCGTGCCGGAGCGCTCGATCGCTTGAAGAGGATTGAGCCGAATCAGAGACTTGCGACCGGAATTCCCTAGTTTAGCGAACAGAGAAATTTTTCGGTCGAGCAGGGAACCTCTTTGGGCCGAACAGGGGACGAGACCCGGCTTTTCGCACCTATCAGGGAACCACCAGGGAACCGGGCGAGGCAGTGAGCGGTTTGGCCTCTCCCCGCGCCATCCGATAACCGCGCGGGGAGAGGGGGAACAAGCCGTCAGGACGCGGGCTTGGCCGGTTTGACGATGATCTTGCCGACCATGTAAGGATGGATCGTGCAGATATACGGGTATTCGCCCGGCCCCGCGAAGGTGTGGGAGAAGGTGTCGTCGGTGTCGAGCGCCGCCGATTTAAACGTTCCGTTCTTGTCGCCTATCCGGTGGGGGCTGTCGTCCTCGTTCTTCCAGGTTACGGTCGTTCCGGCAGTGACGGTCAGGGTTGCCGGCGCGAAAGTGAAGTTGTCGATCTTGACGCTGGCCGGGGTTGCCGCGGCAGCAACCACCGCCTCGCCCGCAGCGGTCAGCTCGGGCAAAGCGGCAACCAGCAGCGCGGTCAGCCCGACGGCGCCGAACACCATGCCGATACGTCGCCGGTGCGGCGCCGAAGAAATTGTCGTCAACATGGCTCAACCTCTCAAGCCACGAGCGTGCTGTCGATCAGGGCGGGGGCGCCCTTGCCGCGGACGTAGTTGACCGTTCTGATGCCGAGGTATTTGTGCAGCTCCCCGGCCGGCACCTCCTTCATCGGGCCCGGAGCGGGGGCGGTGCCCGGCGCCGGCTGCGGAAACGCCGTCGACGCAGCGGTATGAAAAGTGACGTTGCCTTCGACCTTCTGGATGACCTGATGGATGTGCCCGTTGAGCACTGTCACCGAGCCGAAGCGCTTCAAATAGCCGAGCGCGCGGCCGGCGTCCGCGGTGCCCCAGCCCCACTGCTCGTAGATCGTCCACAGCGGCAGGTGGGCCATTAGCACGATCGGTGCGCTCGCCGAGCGGCCGGCAACATCTTTCTCGAGCCATTCGAGCTGCTCGTCGCCGATCTTGGCGAGGCCGGCAGATTTGAAGCCGGGTTGAAATTCGAATACGTTGATCAGGCCGATAAAGTGCACACCGGCCATGTCGAAGCTGTACCAGCCCTTGCCATTGGTGTTTTTGCCGTAGCGCGCGAGATAAGCCTTGCCGTTTTCGGCGTCGGCGACGTCGTGCTCGCCCGGTATGTAGAACACCTGCTTGTTGGCCGACTTGATGACCTGATCGGCGACGTCCCATTCCTCTTCCTTGGAGAGGTGGCTGATGTCGCCGGTATGGATCAGGAAGGCCGGCTGCGTCGGCATCCCTTTGATCTTGTCGATCGCCTCGGTCAGCGTGGCGCGCGGGTCGGGGTTGGGCGGCAGGTGGAAGCCGATGTGGCTGTCGCTGATCTGCACAAACGTGAGCTCGCCCTGCGGCGCCTCGGCGGCAGCGGCCCCGCCGATCAGGCCGAGCGTGCGCGGCACGCCGCCGCTCAGCGTCCAGACGACCCCGGTGCCCGCCCAGGTCATGCACTTCAAGAGACCGCGGCGGTTAATGTTCGCCGCGCCCGACAATTCCTTTTCATCACGATCAGCCATCTCGCTCTCCTGATTGCGTGGAGTGACGCCAATCCAGACCAAGTTCCCTCCAGGTTTATTCCCGACCCCTGACCAACCCAGAATAACGCGTCTGGATTGGAAGTCTGCTCACGAGAGGCCCGCAGGAGGGCGGCGCTACTCGAAGTGAACGAATATGCAAAGGTGGTGGCCTGTCCTGCCGGTGACGGCAGAGATCAGCGCACTATTAACGATCGCGGTCTATGGCGCGTCGCTCGAAGATGGCGATTACCCGAACCATAGCGGGCCGAGCCAGGTCATCAATTCCGGCGGTGCTTATCGGTTCACCGCTACCCAGCAAATCGATTTTCACGCGGGGTTCGGGCCGACGAATAGAGCGCCAAACTATTTCTTTGGTTTGGGCTATTCGGTTCGATTCGACCGCCTGTTTTAAGACGCAGGCCGGCTACTCTTCGGATCGCCGTCTGATCGTGGCGGCAGTTCGCCGACCGATCGGGTTCGCCCACATGATTTCGGAACAGCACTTCGCCCGAAGGTGAGGGCGGGTTCTGTCAACACCTGCCGAGAATAAGGCCTCAGCCAAGGTCACCTCGATCCGACGCAGGCGAGCGAGTTCCAGAGACCAACTTTTTGCGCGCCGGCTTCCCGTTCCAGATTTCCGTCAGAGCAGCAACGAGCCGCTCGATTTGCTCATCGGAATGTAGCGGGGTGGGGTGAGGCGCAGGCGCTCGGTGCCGCGCGGCACTGTTGGGTAGTTGATCGGCTGGACATAGATGCCAAACCGCAGAAGCAGCTCGTCGCATATAGCCTTGCAGCGCTTCGGATCGCCGATTAGGAGCGGCACGATGTGGCTTTCCGACGGCATGACCGGCAATCCCACATCGAGCAAGCGCTGTCGCACTGTGGCGGCGCGCTCTTGATGGCGGTAACGTTCGATCCTGCTGGACCTGAGATGACGTACGCTGGCCAGCGCGCCCGCGGCGAGAGCCGGCGGCCGCGACGTCGTGTAGATGAATCCGGGCGCGCAGCACCTGAGGAAGTCGATCAGCGCTGCCGATCCGGCGATATAGCCGCCCATCACGCCGAAGGCCTTGCCCAGGGTCCCTTGGATCACGGTTAGCCGATGCATCGCGCCGTCGCGCTGGGCGATCCCACCGCCTGTCGGGCCGTACATGCCAACCGCATGGACCTCGTCGAGGTAGGTCATCGCGCCATGCCGCTCGGCGACATCGCAAATCTCTGCGATCGGCGCGATTTCGCCATCCATCGAATAGACCGACTCGAAACAGACGAGCTTCGGCCGCCACGGATCGGCGCCCACCAAGCGGTTCTCGAGGTCGACGGGGTCGTTATGGCGGAAAATTTGGTACTGGGCGCTGCTGTGCCGGATGCCCTGGATCATCGAGGCGTGGTTTGTCGCATCGGAGAACACGATACAGTCGGAAATCTGTCCGGCCAACGTGGAAATAGCCGCCTCATTGGCGACATATCCCGAAGTGAAGAGCAACGCCTTCTCCTTGCCGTGGAGATCGGCAAGCTCTTTTTCCAGGAGCACATGATAATGGCTGGTTCCGGAAATGTTGCGTGTGCCGCCTGCTCCGGCTCCGACCCGATCGAGTGCCTCGTGCATAGCTTCGAGCACTGCTGGATGCTGGCCCATGCCGAGGTAATCGTTGGAACACCACACGGTCACCTGGTCTTGTAAGCGGTGATCAAAGGCCTGAGGAAAGCGGCCGGCGCACCGCTCGAGATCGGCAAAGACCCGATATCGATTTTCGCTTCGTATGAGCTTGAGACGCGGCTCAAAGAGTTGATCGAACCTCATCGCTTCCCCCGTCGCTCAGCATTACCGTGAAATCGAGCGGGCGAACAGAGGTCGTTGCCGTTCACCGTCGATCGACGGAGTGCCGCTGTTGCCCGGACAAGACCGACACTCGTGATTTATTCCGCTCCGGTGTTAATCGAGTTTGCGAGGCAGCCGTTCGACCATCCCTCAGAGAGAATTGAGAAACGTGATGCGCTGCTGCTGCTGCTTCTCGATCAGATCGAAAAAGCGGTCGGCGACGTCCGCGGCCTCGCCCTTGTGGCGCTCAATCGCGTTCTCAAGGGTCAAACGACTGATGGTCATGCATAAAACGCGGCCGCATGCGCAGTCCCCAAAGGGGCGCCGTGCGCAGTTTGTTAGCGGTATCTTGCGGCCCGGCTTGGACGATGCCGTCGCCGGTCTTGATGTCATGCAGCAGAAAGTCGCTAAAGGGATGGATGATCTTGTTGCCGAGCGCCACTGGTATCGCGAAAGTGCCGCCATTGATCAGCGTGCCCGGCGGTGCGGTGGTGATGGTTTGAACATGACAGACATTGCAGCCAATGCGCTGGAACAATGCTTGACCGGCCTGGGCATCGGCGGTGGCCGCCAATTCGGCATCGCGCGGCGGCGCCTTCGTGCCGCGGACGAACTGAGCAAAGTGGTCGATATCGGCCAGACCTAATTTGTCCGGTACATCCTCAGGGTCCGCCGTCACTTTGTGATCCATTTCCTTGTCAGCCTCTATGGTGGGCATGACCGCCAATCCGACCCGCAACCGAGCTGCAGCGCGAGCAGCAGCAAATGTTTCGATGGCTAACCAAGCGCTGCCCGCCATCGGCGCCCCATAGGAGAGCGCAACCGCGCACTTCGGCACGGGGGACCGAGACGCCTCTCCGTGGCTATGCGACGGCCCGAGGAGCCTGTGCCTCGGCACTAGGACCGTCTCGCCACATGCCGAGGTGGATCCACCTCCCGGGGCGACACTGCCCCCTGGATCACTCACCTGTTGATATGCCGGCAGGCTATTTTGATAAGGTGGACCAGCTGGTCCTCAGTGACGTTGTCACGCCTCATTATCAGACGGAGCGCAGGCTCGCGTAATATTTTGTCGAGCGTCGGTTCGGCGCCGCTTTGTCGGTAACGGTCTACATCTGCTCTGCCGTGTTCGAGGCGTGAGCGGGACGTGGACGCGGATCGTTTTGGTCCAGGTCGGCGAAGATCTGCGAGTAAGCGCGGTGTGCCGTCACTCACGTCGTAGAAGTCCTGATCGTCGCGGCGAGCCATTTCCATTTCCATCTCCTCCCATGGCCGGGGCACGCTTGCTCCTCAACTCGGGGGAACCGCAGGGGGCTCTCGGGGGTCTTGCGGTCGGAACGGGCCGCGCAATAGGCCCAGTGGGCGGCGCGGCCGCGCTGGTAGGCTCCTCTGGGCGAGGGGTGGGCTTAAGGATGGTAACAAGCTCCCCGAAGCCTTGCTCCTCATTGGTCACGGCAAAGATCTTACAAGCTGCACGAAACACATAAACGCGCAGTCCGTAGCGATTAGCCACTTTCTGCCAGCCGGCGAGCATCGGAGCGAGGAGATCCTCATCAAAGGCGACGGTCATTTCTTCAGCCTCCAGCTAGGACGCTCCCGACGCCATTTTGGTGATCAGGGCGCGGAACTCCTCGTCTGTGGCCTCGGGGGCGCGCAGCATGAGTTCGTCGCAGGTCGGGTCACGGGCGGGCTTCGTCGAGCAAGGCCATGACTTCGTTGGGTTGATGCTCATCATGCTGACCCGGATCGGTGTCCAGTCACGTTTATTCCCGAGCAACTGCGCCCGGACCAGATACTAGAACGCGCAGCCATGCCGGCGAGCAAGACGGCGTTGATCGTGAATAGCCGACCACCGTATTGCCCCACGCAGAGATGTTCCCAACTGCCGACAGCAGCCGGACTAAAGCCAAACGTTGAGGATTCACGTCGCTTGCCACGGAATCCTGCTGCAGTCTTTGCCCGCTGTAAGGCCCGAGCCGCCCGCACAGCGCCGGCGCTCGCCGACAATGCCCCAGAGGCGACGCCGGGCGAACCGGCGTCGTCCTCGCGTGTTGGGATAAGGCGCTCCTGATCTTCCGAGTTATTACCGCGAGACCTGAGACGGCTCAACCCCAGGCGGCACCGGCGCCGCCGGCTCTTGAACCGTCCATGAGGGGGCCGCACCGGGCAGACCAGTAGACCCCTCGTTCAGATTGTAGAGCGGAGAAGAGGGACCAAATCCCCCTGGAGGAAGAACACCCGGCCCGGTGCCGGTGTTCGCAGTCGGGCCCGGACCCGTACGCTGTGCCGAAGCAGGCACGGCAGACGCGAGCGCAGCAATAATCGCTGCGGTGCTGAGAAGCTTCTTCATATCTTCGGTCCTCTGTTGCAGTTGTCGGATGGTGCGGGGGCAGCTGAGACGGCAGAGCGCATTCAACCTCATTTCGATTTCTCGTGCTGCGTTTTGCGATCCACTCCCCGATCCGTCCGCAGTGGGTGCGCGGAGTGTCGCCCTGCTCCGAACAAGACCAGTGAGCTCGTGGTTTATTCCGCTTCGGCGCTGGCAAGCCATCGCTCGGCATCAGGTGTCCAGGCAAGACCAGGCTGCGCCGTTTCAGGGCGCAAGCTGTAGGCGATCAGTAACAGTAGTAGCAGTACGGGAAATAGCCATAGCGGTAATAGCCCGGATAGAAAACACCGACTCCGCCGTAAAAGCCGCGCCCGAATCCACCGTGAAAGCCGCGTCCGAATCCGCCATAAAAGCCGCGTCCGAATCCGCCGCCGGAAAAACCGTGGGCCTGGGCAGTCCCAGTGCCGATCGAGGGGGCGAGCGCGAGAGCAACGATCGTAGCCGTCAGCAACAACTTGCGAGTCATGAGACCCTCCTTTTGACATTTCTCATCCGATTTCATCATCGGGTCGCTGGGATGTATGCCGTCACTCGACCGATGTGCCTGCGCAAAACAGATGGGTGGCCCGATGGAATAGAGTGCTGCTTCTGGCGGTTTGGAATTAAACGGCTTGGATCGTACTTCGCTGTTCACGATGTACTCCTATTGACTGGCAAACTGACACTGCAGGCTAGCGACTGGAAATTATCGAACGGCCTCGAATAAAGCGCGTAGCCGAGTGGTCTCTATCGGCATGGCGGGGGCGCTGCGTGCCGACTGACCCCGTGCCGAGCTTACCGCTCGCGCCTATGCATCAACTTAAGTGAGGTCCGAAATGAAAACGCTATTGCTCACGGCCACTGCTGTTGCTGTGCTGGCCGCTGCAAACGTCGCCCCGGTAATCGCTCAGGTGGCGCAACCGGTGAGCCAGGTGGTGCAATGGAACCGAACACTTCTCGTGATCGTCCGTACTCCTGGCGCACAACCGGCGACTATCCACCCCACCCGCAGCTTCGCTATTATGCACGCCGCAATATATGATGCGGTGAATGCCATCGACGGGACCCACAAATCCTACCTGGTTCGCCTCAGCGCATCCCCCATCGCTTCGCAAGAGGCGGCCGCGGCATCGGCAGCACACGAGGTGCTGGTCAAACTGTATCCCAATTTCCAGGCAACACTCGACGCACAACTTCAGCAGGCGTTGGCGCAACTGCCCACCCGGGGAAGGGCTGAGGGCATCCGTATCGGGAATGCCATCGCTGATCGGATCTTGGCCATCCGGGCGAACGACGGTTCGAATAACCTGCCCGCCCCTTATGTTTTCGGGAATGCGCCGGGAGATTACCAGTCGACGCCGCCGAATTTCCCTCCCCAACCGCAGTTCACGAGCTGGTCTCGCGTGACTCCGTTTGCCCTGGAGACCGCGAGCCAGTTTCGTCCCGGCGGTCCGCCAAAATTGACAAGCGACAGGTACGCGGATGCCTTCGACCTGGTCAAATCATTCGGGATCGCCGGCAGCACGGCCGCTAGCGCAGACGAGGCCTTGACCGGCCATTTTTGGAACGGCGCCATCCAGAACTACTGGAACGAGATCGCTCAGACTGCATCGTTGGCTCATGAGCTGACCACAGCGGAAAACGCCCGCCTGTTTGCACTGCTCAATCTTAGTTTCGCCGATGGGGTCATCGCCTTCTACGATGCCAAATACACTTACAATTTCTGGCGACCGGTGACCGCAATTCGCGCAGCCGCTACGGACGGAAACCCAGATACCGACGCTGATCCCAACTGGCTTCCCGAGGTCGGCAATACCACCCCGGACCCCTCCTATCCCGGCGCTCACGCGGTCATCAGCGCGGCCGGGGCGGAAGTGTTGACCTCCTTTTTCCGCGAGCACAATTTCCAGTTCAGCGTGACTTCCGAGGTTATGGCCGGAGTGGAGCGCTCGTTCACCAGCTTTGAGGCGGCCGCGGAGGAAGCAACGCAGAGCCGCATCTTCGCCGGGGTGCACTTTTCCTTTGACCTTACAACTGGTCGGCGGCTCGGTGATGACGTGGCTGATTTTGTCGTTGATAATTTCCTGACGTCCCGCGATCGGAACGACTGAATTCTTTGACATGGGTCAGCAACAGAGACGGCGGGGCGGAAATTCTTCCGCCGCCGCCGACGCGCCACGGCACTTCACGCGGAGCCTGCCTAAAGGCCCGTCCTTTCACCAACGTCCGCCGTATCCCGCGCGCGGAGCAACAGGGAGCGCGCGCGATGAAGACGGGACATGATGGTCCCGATCGGTACACCTGTTACCGCGGCGATTTCGCGGTAGCCGAGCTCGTGCAGCTCGCGCAGCACGATCGTCTCGCGTAGCGGCGCCGGGAGCGCCTCGATCAGCTGGTCGAGACGCCGCAAATCGGACCGGCTTTCCAGCAACGCCTCGGCATCGTCCGTAACCGTCGCGACCGTGTCGCCGAATTCCGCCTCGGCTTCGAGCGAGATGAGATCCGCCGGCCGGTTGCGCTCGAGCCAGCTATAGCAGGTGCGCCGCACGATCTGGAGCAGCCAGCTCTTCGCATCGCCGTCGCGATAGCTGTCGAAATAGCGAAACGCCCGCAGGCAAGCCTCCTGCACGACATCGGCGGCATCGGCATCGTTGCGCGTCATCCATCGCGCGAGCGCGTAGGCTGCATCGAGATGGGGCAGCGCTACCGCCTCAAACCGGTGGCGATGATGGCGATCCGGGCTCCACGGCTTGTTCCCTTGCGCAACCTCGACCGGTTCCGTGACGGGGTCGACCGCGGGCGCGGTTCGGTGGAGACGAAGGGCACCCCGAAAGCCACCGAACCCTCGTTTCGAGCCGGTCTTTCCGTCGGCCGCGATATCGTCCGTCAATCCGAGATTCTTTCAATTGTGTTTCTAACGTATGACCGTGAACCGGAATAAAGTCCTTGTCGGCTCGGGCGATTCCTCCTGAAATTATGTTAAAACCGCACCTCGCGACGTGATGTTCAATGGACCCGATCCGGTCGCAGCGAGCGACGAGCTCGTGCAGCGCTGCACGTGCAACGGGGCGCCGAGTCGGGTTCGCGAAACGTTGCGCGACCGAGGCTTGATCCCGTTAATCGAATATGAAATTTTATGAAAAGATCTAAAGAGGCCAGCTATGAGGCTGACCGACGAAGCCCAGGAGGCCGTCGAGTTCGGCCGGTTTCGACTGCTGCCGCACCGCCGGGAGCTCCGCGCCGATGGGATCGCGGTCGAGCTCGGCAGCCGCGCTTTCGACGTTCTCACGGTGCTGACCGAGGCGCGTGGCGCGCTCGTCACCAAGGACGAGATCATGGCCCGCGTTTGGCCCGACACGGTGGTCGAGGAGAACAACCTGGTGGTCCAGATCTCGGCGCTCCGCAAAGCGCTCGGAGAGGATCGCGACTTCATCCGGACGGTGTCCGGCCGGGGCTATCGGTTCATCGCCGAGATCCGCAGTTCGGTCGCCGACCCCAGCGGCGAAACGGGACTCGAGCCTGGCCTCGTCCTGGACACATCGGCGTCGAGCAACCTGCCGACGCCCGTTCCTGGTGTGATCGGCCGCGAGACCGAGCTGGAGGAGGTATCGGACGCCAGAGCCGGTATAGTCGTACTCGCCGACGCTCGCACGTCACCGGAGGGATCGCTCCGTCCTCTCGCCTGGAGGCTTTTCGGCTTCGCTTTAGCCCTGATGGTGGTGGCCGCGTTGTCCTGGATTCTCTACTCCCGGAACCAGGCCCCCTCTAAGATTCGCTCCCTGGCAGTACTGCCTTTAGAAAGCCTCTCCGGCGATGCTTCGCAAGATTACTTCGCCGATGGCATGACTGACGAGTTGATCACCGATCTCGGGCAGATCAGCGCGTTACGCGTGATCTCCCGTACCTCGATAATGACCTATAAACACGCTCACAAGCTTTTGCCCGAGATTGCTCGCGAGCTGAACGTAGAAGCCGTGGTGGAAGGAACCGTATTGCGTTCTGGCGAACGAGTTCGGGTTACCGCCCAGCTGATCCGCGTGCCTGTTGAACGGCACATATGGGCCCAGAGTTTTGAGGGAGATCTGCGGGACACGCTGGTGCTGCAAAAAAACGTAGCTCGCTCGATCGCAGAGCAGATCCGGGCCACTTTGAATCAAAAGGAAGAGGCTGCGCTGGCGCACTCAAAGATTGTGAACGCGGAAGCTTATGAGGCCTACCTTAAAGGACGGTACTTCTGGAATAAGCGGACGGGAGAAGGTTTGAGGAAAGCGATCGAATATTTCAACTACGCAATCGAGAAGAATCCAAAATACGCAGAGGCATACACCGGTTTAGGAGACGCCTACGCGCTGTCGGGGGATTGGGAGTATGGGATTCTCTCTCCCGAAGATGCTTTCCCTAAAGCCAAGGCCGCGGTGACCAAGGCGCTGGCATTGGACGATAACCTTTCCGAAGCCCATACATCTCTTGCATTTATCTTAGATCTTTATGATTTGGGACTGGGAGTCCGCCGAGAAGGAGTACAAGCGCGCAATCGCGCTAAATCCCGGCTATGCGACCGCTCACCACTGGTATGCCTGGCATTTGATCGTTATGGGACGGAATAGCGAGGGCATCGCAGAATTAAGAAAAGCGGAGAGCCTGGATCCTCTCTCCCTCATCATCAGTGCGGACTTGGCGGATGCATTGTGCATCGCGCACCTCTACGACGAGTCAGTGCAGCAAAGTCGGAAGACGCTGGAAATGGACCCAAACTTTGCCGTCGCACATTATGAGCTAGGTCAGGCTTTCGAACAAAAACTCATGCATAGCGAAGCGATTAGGGAATTTCAGAGGGCAATCGAGCTTGCCGGAGGCAGTGAGGTATTTGAGGCAAATCTCGCTTATGCTTATGCTACTTCAGGACGTAAGGAAGAGGCAATGACAATAGTTAAAGACCTGGAGGATCGGCAGAGCCCACACTCTTCAATCGACGCCAGTATTGCCTTGATCTATGCAGGGCTCGGCGATAAGGACCGGGCGATGATCTGGCTGAACAAAGCCTATCAAGCGCGATTCAACCCTTCCATCCTCATGCGGCCGGTCTTCGATCCGCTCCGGTCCGACGATCGATTTCAGGATCTCCGGCGCCGTATCGGCCTCCCTTAGATCGCCGCTCGCGACCGACTCCGCTGACAGGCGCCGTCGCCCGGTTCGGTCGATCCCCTCCGGCCCCGGCGTTGAGCCTATATACGATCGGCTCAACGAGAGTTTGGGAACCCTTCAGCGGTGGCGGGGCTCTTTCGCCCCCCGCCGCTGCTGTCGACACGCATCGCGGAGTTCAGTCGTCCCGTTCGCACGTTCGCGCGACGTCAGCAAGTTATCTAAGTGTCTGACCGAAAAAGAGTTGAGTGATTTCGGTAAGTTGTGGTTCGATGGTTGTGTCGAGTAATCAGCGAGGCACAACATGTGGACCGAAATCACTCGTCCGAAGTATGAGCGCAAGTGTT
>Ga0187846_10000927_pt1 | contig 16795 bp, 12 predicted proteins | sample TC_taG_FD_161473 | JGI IMG/M metagenome (GOLD analysis project Ga0187846, IMG submission 161473) | Biofilm microbial communities from the roof of an iron ore cave, State of Minas Gerais, Brazil - TC_06 Biofilm (v2) | ecosystem: Environmental > Terrestrial > Deep subsurface > Cave > Wall biofilm...
GGTCAGCAAATTGTTTTCTATTGCCCGGTTAAGGTATAATACTTTTTGTCTTCTGTAAGACTTGATACTGTAGGGGACAGCTCACTTTGGCTTCGAAATAACCTTCTCCGGGGAGTGGGAAGACACTTATGAGCAGTAGAGTCACCTATCGACAACAGTTCACCCGCTGTGGGAAACAACGTTGTCGTAAATGTAAAGAGGGAGCAGGCCACGGGCCATACTGGTATGCATACTGGAGTGTCAATGGTCGAACTGTCAGCAAATATATAGGGTTGCACCTTCCTGAAGCTGTTGAGATCGAAGCCAACAAGGGCAATCCTCTCCAACTGCACCCACTACTAAAAGAAGAGGCGGGTCCTTTGGATAATGGTTCTGCTCAGAACCAGGTTCGAAAGAACTCGCTTGTTGAAACTCCTCATACTGCTGGAGACTGGCGTACCTCAAGTTTTAGAGATACGCCAGACAAGCAGCCTGCATTACGTATTTACATGCTTGGACAATTTCGGATTGAACGCAGCATTGGCAATGAGTGGCAAACTTTTGCCAGTCGCACATGGCAGCGTCATCGTGCCCGCGCTTTGCTTGGTTGCCTTCTCAGCAGTACAGGGCGCAGGTTAGGGAGAGAACAGGCAATAGAAGCGCTCTGGCCCGAACTTGACCTGGAGACCGCTGCGAACCGCTTAAATGGTGCCGTACATGAAGTGCGCCAGATTCTTGAGCCGGAACTTGCGCGGCCAGCATCATCGCAGTTGTTACGCCTGGAACGCGATGTATTGCTTCTTGCCGATGCCAGCAAGATTTGGGTTGACGCAGATATATTCGAAGGTTTACTTAATGAAGCAAATGCAAACCCCGATCCTGTACACTCAGAAAAGATACTCGAGGAAGCTGCCCGGCTTTACGAAGGCGACTACCTGCTTGAAGAGCTCTACTCTGAATGGGCTGCTGCTCGTCGCGAGTCACTTCGACGAGGCTGGATGGACTTACTGCTTCGAATGGCGGATCTGAGATCATCGCGAGGCGAACTCGTCAGTGCCATTGAACCGCTTGATCGCCTTCTCGCCTCCGACCCCGCTCACGAAACTGCAGTGCGTCGCCTGATGGTGCTGCTGACACAGCTCGATCGCCGGGGAGAGGCCTTACGGGTCTATCAGCGTCTAGCAACCACACTACAACGTGATTATGAAAGTGACCCCTTACCTGAAACATACGAACTTTACGAAGCATTGCGACAGGGGCATATGCAAGGTTCACGTACTGAGCCGCCCCAGGCTGCTAAAGGCCTCGTTACTTCTTCACTAGAAGTTCAGGTTACACAACCCTCGCCGCACAAACTTGAAATAACTCAACATATCATCCAGGCATCGCCTCGTCCAGCTTTACAGTTTCGACGTCAAAACCGCAGTACACTGGTTGGACGTGATCGAGAACTCACGACCATGCGAGAGGTTTTGCTTGCCAATGAAGATACCTCTAGGAAGTCAAAAACTCCGCACTTCTTGCTGCTAATGGGTGAATCGGGTATAGGCAGGACTCGCCTAGCCGAGGAATTGAGCCAGGAGGCCAACGCGCGAGGCTGGTCAGTCGCATGGACATATGCATACGAACAAGAGGGGGCCATACCTTTTCGGCCCTGGACCGGGATACTGCGCACGCTCCTTCAAGGCGCGCCGCCGGAACTCCTGGTGTCGACGGCAGAAGAAGCGTTTATTATCCCTACCGATGGAACTCCTGGCACAATACAAGATAATATCTCTACACAAGACTCTAAACTCGCTAGGCTCTGTGAGTCGCTGCCAGAACTGGCTACCTACGTTACGCCGACTTTATCACAAAACACATCCTCTTCTCCATTACCACTAGAACAAGAAAGATTGCACCTCTGGGAGGCCACACTCGTGCTCCTAAGCACGCTGAGCAGGATAACACCGCTACTCCTGGTGCTGGACGATCTGCAATGGACAGATGACAGCAGCCTGGGATTGCTTGCCTACCTGGTTCGTCACTTGCAGGACGAACGTCTGTTGCTGGTAGGAACCTGCCGGGATGTAGAGCTGGAAGCCAATTCCAACTTGCGTACCCTAATCAACAACCTGCGACGAGAAAAGAGAATCATCCCACTTTCAATACAACCATTGGCGCAAGCTGAGATTGGCTCAATGGTTGCACATCTTCCCGGGGACATTGTGCGGGGCATCCAGGCTCATGCGGGTGGCAATCCCTTTTTTGCGGAGGAACTGGCACGAGTAAGTGAAACTTCGCTCCACGCATCCACAGGATCTGATAGTGAAAGTGCGCTTTCAAAAAAGCTCATTGCACCCAGCGAGGAAGATCCTGGGGATATCAATCGCTTCATTCCATTACCAGATACGATTGCAGCTGTTCTTGAACGTCGTCTAAGCAAGCTCAGCGGCGATTGCCAGGCACTCCTGGAAAAGGCTGCCATGCTAGAAGAATCGTTTGAGTTCAGCCAACTACTCTGTATGGCAGGCGATCAAGGAACGAATGAAGATGCTATTCTCGAGCTGCTCGAAGAGGCATTAGATGCTGGATTACTTCTCGAAGAGGCAACTAGTGTACACGTCAGCTATCACTTCTGGCATCCCCTGCTCGTCTCCCATCTCTATGGGCGTCCATCTGCCGCGAGGCGTGCACAAATGCATCGAAACGCTGCCAATGCGCTGTTACAGTTAAACCAGGGACACGAGTCAGAGGTGGCTGGCGCAATTGCTTACCACCTGAGTAAGGGCGGCAGTGATCCTCCATACCCTTTCTAATCACTTCCAAACGCCGAGCGCAGGCCGGCAGCGACGTCTTCGATGGCCTGTTTGCCCTAGCCCATCACAGCCCCCATACTGAAGAAGCCGTGTATCATTCCATTGTAGCGCATAACGGTTGCTTGATTGCCAGCTTCTTGCAGGCGTCCGGCGTACTGCTCGCCCTCGTCCCGCAAGGGGTCATATTCGGCAGTTACTACCAGAGCGGGTGGTAAGTTGCTCAGGTCTTGCGCTTGCAAGGGTGAGGCGTAGGGGTGCTTCCCGTCGTCCTCACTGGACAGATAGTGATCCCAGAACCAGACCATATCATCTCTGGTGAGGGAATACCCCCTGGCATTTTCCTGGTAGGAGGGTGTATCGAAGGAATGATTAGTGATCGGGTAGATCATCAACTGGTATGCCAGTCTGGGTCCACCCCGGTCGCGCGCCATCAACGTGACAACTGCCGCCAGGTTGCCACCTGCGCTATCGCCGCCAACTGCGATGCGCGTGGGGTCGCCGTTGAAACTGCCGGCGTTCTCCGCTACCCAGCGAGTAGCCGCGTAACAATCCTCCGGGGCTGCCGGATACTTGTGCTCCGGGGCCAGGCGATAGTCCACAGACACTGTAATACAGCCAGCAGCGTTGGTAAGCGCGCAACACACGGCGTCGTGTACATCAAGATTGCCAAGGATCCATCCTCCGCCGTGGAAGTAGACGAGCAGCGGGAAGGGCCCTTCTCCTTCAGGTGTGTAAATACGCAGCGGAATCTGGCTCTCCGGCCCGGCTATCTCGCGGTTTTCAACGCTGCCAACGACTGGTGGTTCGCCAGCCAGTGCAGCCAGGCCAAGAAATCCCGCGCGAGCTTCTTCGACGGACATGGCATGCTGAGGTGGCTCCCCGGCAGAGTCCAACGTGTCCAGATATGCCTGGGCTTGCGGATCAAGCTGCATTGGTTCTCTCCTCTTTGACAGGTTTGGGAGCGTCTCCCAGCTTAAGAGCGACTTGATTCTCTCACGATCAGTTCAGGCTGGTACACAATGTGTTTGTGCTGGTGAGAGGTGGGATTATGTGCCTCGTCGAGCAGAAGCTCAGCGGCTGCGCGTCCAAGTTCGTATTTGGGTTGCCGGATTGAGGTTAGGGGCGTCGAGAGGACACTCGCGAATTCGACATCGTCGTAACCTACCAGGGCCATATCACCAGGGATGGAGATCTCCTGCTTGATCAACCCGCGTATCAGCCCAAGTGCCAGGAGATCATTCGCACAAAAAACAGCGGTCGGCCTTGTCCTGGCGCTTAGTAGTTTCTCCACGCTCTCCTCACCTGCTCTGGCACTTTGAGCAGTGGTGGTGATATCAACAATAGCGCGATCAGGATCATGGCCAGCCGTTTTCACCGCCCTTATCACTCCGCGTCGCCGGTCCGCGACCTGACGGATACTGAGTGGGCCATGCACAAACCCAATGCGCTCGTGTCCCTCTGCCAGAAGATGAGCAGCAGCAAGTTCGCCCCCTCGCACATCATCTACCGCGACCGAGCAAAGGTCTTTGATCCGGCTCGGACGATCCAGTAAAACGACAGCAATACCACGCTGTCGAAACCGCTGCAGGTAGCTGGCATCGTTCTGCACCGGAGTAATCAGCACCCCCTGAGTGCGCTGCTCCTCGAGGACGTGCAGGTAGTGGTTTTCCTTTTCTACAGAGTCGTCGGAGTTACACAGGATGACGATATAGCCGGCCTGGTTAGCCAGGTCCTCAACACCACGAGCAACCTCGGTGAAAAAAGGATTGGCTACATCGAGCACGACCAGACCAATGTGCTGGCTGGTGCCGACGCGTAACTGGCGTGCCGACCCGTTGCGCACGAAGCCGATTTCGTCAATGACTTGCTGCACCCTTTGCCGCGTCTCCAGCGCAACGATTCCAGGTCGGTTGAGCACGTTCGACACGGTTCCAAGAGAAACGCCCGCACGCTTCGCCACTTCTCGGATACCTGACTTTGAACTCATCCGCGCAATCTTCCTCATCTCCTCAATTCATGTGAGGCCAACTTTTTTAGTGATGAATTTCTAAGTTCTTCCTCACTGAACCAACTGAGCAGTGCATACGAACTGAACTTCATGTATATAGTTTGTCACAAATAATCCAGCCTGCGGAGCAGACGTAAATCTCTTGACAATGTGAAAATTTGCATTTATACTTGCTCTTATTGAAACGTTTCAACTAGCAATTATCTTTGCGTATGTCAGAGGAAGCCGGATATACTGCTCCAATGCATTAGCCTATTTTTGATCGTTCCCTCCTGACAACGCGGCATGCCTTTCTCTGCATTTAATTGAAACGATTCAATTCACCAATAATTGTACTGTACAGGATCTAGCGCGTCAAGTTTGCCGGTGAGGAGGGGAAAGAAAGTGACGAATCCTCCTGAACCCATCGTTGAACTCAGTGGAATTGCCAAACATTTTGGTGGTGTGCAGGCCCTGCGGGGGGTGGACTTTAGTCTGCTCCCCGGCGAAGTGCATGCATTGGTAGGCGAGAATGGCGCAGGCAAAAGCACGCTGGTGAAAATCCTGGCAGGTATTCACAGGCCCGACGCGGGTGTGGTGAAGGTTGGTGGTGAGGTGGTAGAACTGCGCTCGCCTGCACAGGCCCAGGCCCTTGGCATCGCTGTTGTGTACCAGGAACCGATGCTTTTCCCCGACCTGGATGTTGCCGAGAATGTCTTCATGGGCCGTCACCCTCGTGATCGCTTCGGGCGCGTTGATTGGAAGCGCATGTATCGCGAGGTCGATCAACTGCTCGCATCCCTGGATGTTTCGCTCAGTTCCCATAGGCCAGTACAAGGACTCTCCGTTGCAGAACAACAGCTGGTAGAAATCTCCAAGGCGCTCTCTCTGCAAGCGCGGGTTCTGGTGCTGGATGAACCGACTGCCGCCCTCTCGTCGCACGAGGTTGAAGAATTATTTGCTATTGTGAAGCAACTGCGCGAGCGCAGCGTAGCTATACTCTTCGTCAGCCACCGCCTGGAAGAAGTTTTCAAGATCGCCGACCGCCTGACTGTCTTCCGTGATGGCAAACATATTATTACTGCCCCGGTCAGCGAGATGAATACCGAACAGATCGTAAAGCACATGGTGGGGCGTGAACTCTCAAACCTTTTCCCCAAGGGTGAGGCTGAGATCGGGGAAGTCGTACTGGAGGTACGCCATCTCAACCGGCCTGGAGTATTTGCCGATGTGAGCTTCAACCTTCACCGGGGAGAGATCCTTGGTTTCGCGGGCCTGGTCGGGGCCGGACGCACAGAGGTGGCGCGGGTGCTCTTTGGCATTGACCGGGCGGAGAGCGGAGAGATCTGGCTCAAAGGCAAAAAGGTGCATATCCGCTCGCCACAACAGGCGATGGATAACGGCATTGCCTATGTGCCTGAAGATCGTCACCAGTATGGGCTGGTCATGAATTTCAGCATCGCCGCCAACGTCACCCTGGCTATCCTGCAACAGGTTTCGCGCCTGGGACTGCTTGATCCGCGCCGCGAAAAGAAGATCGCTACTGAGTATTCCAGCCAGTTGCACATCCGTTCCGAGGGCGTGGAGCAGTTAGTCAATGCCCTTTCTGGCGGGAATCAGCAGAAAGTGGTTCTGAGCAAATGGCTGGGGACCAACCCGTCGGTGCTGATCCTGGATGAGCCAACGCGCGGTATCGATGTTGGGGCCAAGGCCGAAGTTCACCGCATTATTTCAGATCTGGCCTCCAGGGGCCTGGCGATTATTTTGATCTCCAGCGAGCTTCCAGAGGTGCTCGCTATGGCCGACCAGGTTATTGTTTTAAACGAGGGACGTATTACCGGCACATTCGCGCGTTCGGAAGCGACTCAGGAGCGAGTAATGTTCGCCGCCACAGGACAGGATAGGTGATGGTATGACCGCCACGAGTCAAGAAGTGGAGCGCAAGAAGAAGCGCAACCAGGTGAGCCAGGCGCGTCTGCCTGGCCTGGTCAGCCGGGTGCGTGAACTGGGCCTTCTGATTGTATTGCTTCTCATTATTCTCATCGTCGGCGTTCAGGCGCCGCGCTTTCTGACCATCGACAATTTCGAGCAGATATTGCTCTCGGTCGCCATTCTTGTGATCGTCGCCGTGGGCGAGACGCTGGTAATACTGACACGCAACGTGGATCTGTCAGTGGGGTCAATGGTAGGCATCACAGCCTTTGTCACTGCCTATTTCTTTAAGCAGCTTCCAGGTATCAATCTGCTATTGGGCATTCTACTGGGTTGTGCCCTGGGGCTGGTGCTTGGAATTGTCAATGGACTGATCGTCTCGTTCGGGCGTGTCCCGGCGATTGTGGCTACTCTGGGTACCCTTTACGTCTACCGGGCCCTGGTTTTTATTATCGCGGCCAATACTACCACTCAGGTCAATGCCTACGATGTGCCGGCCAGCTACCTGGCTCTGGCAACGACCCAGATATTTGGTATTCCGGCCCTGATTCTCATTGCTGCGGTCATTGCAATCATCGTCGGTTATTTTCTGCATACTTCACAGAGCGGACGCCAGCTTTACGCGGTAGGCAGCAATCCCGAGGCGGCGAACATGATTGGTATTCGCCGGGATTGGCTTGTTTTCGCGGCTTTCTCCGCATCGGGACTGCTCTGTGGGCTAGCAGGAGTCCTCTGGGGCGCGCGCTTTGCTACCGTAGACGCGACCGATGCCACGGGTCTGGAATTGCAGGTCATTGCAGCAGTCGTTGTAGGCGGAGTTAATATCTTTGGTGGCTCGGGCACCATCCTGGGTGTAGTACTGGGTGCAATTGTACTGGGCACGCTGCAAAATGCGTTGAACATCCTGAATATTTCTCAGTTCTGGTTGCAGGCAATATATGGCGCCGCTATTATCCTTGCCGTGGTACTTGATGCCTTTATCACCCGCTGGTTGCGACGAACCACCCTCTCAAGGAGGAAGAAAGCATGAAAAGACTTAAGTCGCTCCTGATTTCCTGGGAGGCCTTGCTTGCGCTTCTGCTCCTGATCAGTATTGTGATCGGCAGTGTTGTCTCACCCTATTTCCTGAGCGGCTTTAACTTCAATGCGCTCACAAGTAACATTATGGAAATAGCCATCATGGCTCTGCCGATGACACTGATCATCATCGCTGGCGAGATTGACCTGTCGGTCGCTTCGATGCTGGGTCTGGCCAGTGTCGTTCTGGGCTTTCTCTGGGAGAGCGGACATCCTATGTGGCTTGCGATAGGAATCGTACTGCTGGTTGGCCTTGTGGCTGGCTCTCTCAACGGCTTACTCGTCACAAAGCTCGCCTTGCCATCCCTGGTCGTAACGATTGGCACTCTAGCCCTCTATCGCGGACTGGCCTATGTTATCCTGGGTGATCAGGCGGTCAGCGACTTTCCCACCTCTTTTACCAATCTGGGATTTGGCTCTATCCCAGGCACAGAGATTCCCTGGTCGGGTCTGATCTTTGCCATCCTGGTGGTGATTTTTGGTGTGGTGTTACATTTTAGCCCGCTGGGCAGGCAGCTCTACGCAATGGGCAATAACAAAGAGGCGACACGGTTTTCCGGGATCAATGTGAGCCGGGTGAAACTCATGTTGTTCATTCTCTCCGGGGTGATCGCGGCGCTAGCCGGAGTGATTTTTACCGCGCGCTTTTCCAGCGCTCGACCAGACAATGCGCTGGGGTTTGAACTGGCTGTCGTGACGGTTGTCTTGCTGGGGGGCGTCAACATCTTTGGGGGGCGTGGCTCGTTGTTGGGCGTGGTGCTGGCCATTTTCATTGTCGCAATTTTACAAAACGTGTTAAGCCTGCTGAATATCAGTGGGGATATCCAGAGTCTCGCACTTGGCTTGTTGTTGATCCTCTCTGTGCTGGGACCTAACATCGCCAGGCGCATTCAGGTCGTTCTAGCCCGCAGACATCTTGCCTCGGGAAGTTCAATGCAAGTGTAAAGGAGAAAGCAGTGAAGAAGCTGTTCCAAACACTCGGACTCGGTTCTCTGGTTTTTGTACTGTTGCTGCTGGCAGCCTGTGGAGGCACCACCAGCAGCACTGGAGGAAGTACTCCTACTGCTAGTACTGGGGGTAACCTCAACATCGTATTCCTGCCCAAGCAGATCAACAACCCGTATTTCGACACTGCGGCCTCGGGGGGCAAAGAGGCTGCTACCGCCCTGGGTCGACAATTCAAGCAGGTTGGGCCGTCCTCGGCCAACGCCGCTGCACAGGTGCCGTTCATTACGACCCTCACCGAGCAGCATGTCGGCGCCATCGTCATCTCAGGCGATGATCCCAATGCCGTCGCACCGTCCCTGAAACAGGCAATGGCGCAGGGGGTCAAGGTCGTGAGTTATGACGCTGATGTGGCGCTCGATGCACGCAACGTGTTTGTCAACCAGGCCAATAGTGAGCAGATTGGCCGCAGCGAGGTTGATTTGCTGGCCCAGCAAATCAATAGCACCGGCCAGATTGCCATTCTCTCGGCAGCCAGCACGGCCGCGAACCAGAACACCTGGATAGGCTACATGAAAGATGAGCTGGCAAAGAAGTACCCAAATATGCAGTTGGTTAAGATCGCTTATGGCAACGACGATGACACGACTAGCTTTAACCTGACTCTAGCCCTGCTGCAGCAGTACCCAAACCTCAAAGGGATAATTTCTCCCACCACGGTAGGTATCTCTGCCGGGGCTCGCGCGCTCGAGTCAGTGCATAAAGGCGGTCAGGTGGCTCTGACAGGTCTTGGTACTCCGAATCAGCTGCGCCAGTACGTGAAAGATGGCACGATCAAGGCCTTTGAGCTATGGAACCCCGCCAACCTGGGCTACCTGGCCTATTATGTCGCGGCACTGCTGGTTCAAGGCAAGATCCAGGGAAATATAGGTGACACGTTCGCGGCTGGCAAGCTGGGTAGCTATACAATTGCCACCAACCACGAGGTCCTGCTTGGCCCGCCAACTGTTTTCAACAGTGCAAACATCGACCAGTTTAACTTCTAGGCAGGTTGGCTCGCCATTTTTCTGGGGGGCATGCAGAGAAGACTGTTTTTCGCATGTCCTCCCGCGAGTGGCTCACAAAAGCAGAGCAATTCTATGCAGCGCGTCGCTTTTATGATGAGGATCAAGCCCGGTACCGAGGAAGAGTATCGCCGGCGTCACCGGCAGGTCTGGCCAGAACTCCTGGCGGACCTCAAACGCGCGGGGTGCAAGAACTACTCCATCTATCTGCGCGGCAGGGAGCTGTTCGCGTATATGGAGGTCGATGATTTTCAGCGCTACCTGGAGATCATGGCCGCCAGCCGGGCCAGCGAACGCTGGGAAGCCCAGATGCGTGATATTTTAGTCCGCGAAACCGAGGCGACTACAGGTTTTCCGCCTGTTCTTGAGGAAGTTTTTCATCTCGATTAATATTGAGGTGCGCGAGACGCGTGGCCCGTAGGGACCGTTTAAAGAGCTTACCACTCTTGTGCCCTGGGGGAGTAGTGGAGCTTGCATCCGTTTGTGGAAAGTTCATCGAGGTTATAAACCTATCCCGGCACAAGAACCAGCAATAGTCAGACAAAGGTGAGTACGTGAGTTCAGAAATCGAAAATCGCTTGCAAGAGCGAAATGTCACTATCGACGGCTTCATCGCGGCCATTCAACAATTCAAAGTCGAGACTCCCTCGTGGGGTTATGGAGATTCAGGGACGCGCTTCAAGGTGTTTCACTGGCCAGGGGCTGCCAGTAATCTGCGTGAGAAGCTGGCGGACGCGGCCCAGGTTCAGCGGGTCACTGGTATCTGTCCAGGTGTCGCCATTCACATTCCCTGGGACAGAGAAGAAGACTGGCATGCAGTGAAGGAGTATGCCAGGCAGCTCGGCCTGCGCATTGGTGCCGTGAATCCGAACCTCTTTCAGGATGACGCCTATCGTTTCGGCAGTCTGTGCCATATCGACAAGGGGGTGCGGCAGAGAGCAGTTGAGCATGTAATAGAATGCATCCATATCGCTCAAAAGGTCGGCTCAAATGTTATCAGCCTATGGCTTGCCGACGGCACCAACTATCCTGGACAGGATGATCTGCGCCGCCGTCGCCATCGCCTGCTGGATTCACTTCAGACCATCTACGAGTCATTACCCCGAGACATGCGCCTGTTGATCGAGTATAAGTTCTTCGAACCGTCGTTTTATTCAACTGACCTCCCAGACTGGGGAACGTCGCTGCTCATAGCCCAAAAACTTGGTCCACAGGCGGAGGTGCTGGTGGATACCGGCCACCATCCACAAGGGACCAATATTGCGCAGATTGTCGCGCAGTTGCTCGATGAAGGACGGCTTGGCGGCTTCCATTTCAACGACCGCCGGTATGCTGACGATGACTTGATCGTCGGTTCACAGAATCCCTTTGAGCTCTTCTGCATCTTCAATGAGATCATTGGAGCGGAAGCCGAGGGCAACGCCAATGCCGCCCGCATCGCCTACATGATAGACCAGTCACACAACATCGAACCGAAGATCGAGGCGATGATCCAAAGCGTTATCAACGTCCAGACCGCTTACGCTAAAGCGCTGCTGGTAGATCGAACCGCGCTGGGCGAAGCCCAAGAAAATGGCGATGTACTGGGAGCGTATCGCGTGCTCCAGGCGGCCTTTGAGACGGATGTGCGCCCGCTCCTCTCCGAATTCCGGGTGCGCCAGGGGTGCCATCCCGACCCGATCGCGGCTTTCCGCGCCAGTGGGTACGCCGAGCGCGTGGCGGCCGAGCGGGCTGCCGGCGCCATGAGCAGCGGATATCCCGGAGCATAAAATAAGAATTCCCATGCTGTTTCGGCGGAGATGATCCATTTTGATTACGAAGGATTACATGCCATGACAAGTATCTCTATGCCTACGACGCTAGGGCAGTTGGTCGCGCGCTCGCGCAAGCTGGGAGCAGACCGCTCGGTCTGCAACTGGGGAGGCGGCAATACGTCTGCCAAGTCTGAGGAAATCGATTTTCGCGGTCGCCCGGCACGCATTCTGTGGGTCAAAGGCTCCGGTTCGGACCTGGCGACCGTCACAGAAACCTCGTTCACCGGGCTGTTTCTGGAGGACGTGATTCCCCTATTAGAGCGCGAGCGCATGAGCGATACCGAGATGGTCGACTACCTCGCGCACTGCTTCTTCGAGCCGGGCCGCCCGCGCCCCTCCATAGAGACCCTTTTGCACGGTTTCCTGCCGTTCGCGCATGTCGACCACACCCACGCCGATGCGACAAACTACTTCGCCTGCGCTCTCGATGGTGGGCAGTTGGCGCGAGACTGCTTCGGCGACGATCTGATCTGGATTCCGTACCGCCGTCCTGGCTTTGGGCTCGCGCACGAGGTGGCACTTGCGGTGCGCGCCAGGCCGGACGCGAAGCTCGTAATCCTGGCTAAGCATGGTTTAATCACCTGGGGGGAGACCGGCGAGTCCTGCTATGCCTCGACCATGGCGACCATTGCCAGGGCGCGCAACTTCGTGGAGGAACATATCGCGCATACTGGCAGGACGATCTTTGGAGGCATCCGAGTCACTCCACTCTCAGCCGAAGCGCGACGCGACGTCGCGGCACAGGCTGCGCCCGTCTTGCGCGGACTCATCTCTGCAGAGAAACGCCAGGTGCTGCGGTTCGAAGACGGTGATGATATACTGACCTTTGCTGGTAGCCAGGATGCGCCACGTTTGACGAGGATCGGAGCAGCCTGCCCAGATCATTTGGTCCACACAAAACCCTGGCCGCTGCTGGTGGGCTGGGAGCCAGGCCAGGACGTCGTAAAGCTCACGGAGGCCATGCATGCAAGTGTCGTCACCTATGTGGAAAAATATCGTCACTACCTGGAAGAAAATGCACAACAGAATCTTGATCCCGACGCCGCCAGGCCAGTCTATCGAGCAACCGATGCTGCGAGCGATCCTCACCCCCGCGTGATCCTGGTTCCCGGTATTGGGATGTTTACCGCCGGTAAAGACGCCGCGATGGCTGATGTCTCTGCACAACTTTATCACCGGGCGATTGCTGTGATGCGCGGCGCAGAGGCTTGTGGCGGCTTTATCTCGCTCAGCGATGCCGAAAGCTATGCAGTCGAATACTGGCCGCTGGAGCAGTACAAGCTCAAACTGGCCCCGCCAGAACGCGAGTTCGCACGGCACGTGGTGCTGGTGACAGGTGCTGCGGGCGGCATCGGCTCCGCCATATGCAGGCGCGTGGCTCAGGACGGTGCACATATCGTGGCCACCGACATCGACCTCGCTGGTGCCGAACAACTGGCGGCATATCTTAACCAGCGCTTCGGAGCTGGGCGCGCGATCGCCGTCAAGATGGATGTTACCAGCGAGACCAGTGTGCGCGCAGCCTTCGTGCTAAGCACGCTGGCTTTTGGCGGCATCGATGTGATTGTTAACAACGCCGGGCTGGCGTCCAGCGCGCCAATCACCGAGACGAGCCTGGCTGAATGGAACAAGAATTGGAATGTACTTGCAACCGGTTATTTCCTTGTGGCACGCGAAGGCTTCAGGCTTTTACAGGCTCAAGGGCGTGGGGGAAATCTGGTTTTTGTCGCCAGCAAGAACGCACTGGTGGCGGGCAAGAACGCTGCCGCGTATTCGACGGCTAAGGCTGCCGAAGCACACCTGGCTCGCTGCCTGGCAGAGGAGGGCGGCCAGTTCGGCATACGCGTGAACACCGTGAATCCGGACGCCGTGCTGGCCGGGTCTCGTATTTGGGACAGCACCTGGCGAGAGGCTCGCGCGGCGACGTATGGCGTGGCACCCGATCAACTTGAGGAAGTGTACCGCAAGCGCACGACGCTGGGGGTCAATATCCTACCGGAGGACATCGCTGAAGCCGTTGCGTTCTTCGCCTCGCCAACACGCTCTGTCAAAAGCACTGGCAACATCCTCAATGTCGATGGCGGCGTCGCGGCGGCATATCCGCGCTGAAAAAGGAGGGAGAGACCCATGGCGACGCGTAATGTGGCGGCGGTCGATCTGGGCGCCGAGAGCGGGCGCATCATCCTGGCACGCTTCGATGGCCGGCACGTGGGCCTGGAAGAGGTACATCGATTTCCCAACCGGCCGGTGATGCTGCACGGGCATCGCTTTTGGAATGTGCTGGGCCTATGGGACGAGATACTCGCCGGGCTTCGTAAGGCGCGGAAGCTTGCGGGAACCCTCGACGGCATCGGCGTCGATGCGTGGGGGGTCGATTACGGCCTGGTGGATAGCCACGGCTTCCTGCTCGGTCAACCTTTCCAGTATCGCGACCACCGTACGAACGGTATAATGGAGCAGGTCTTCGAAAGCGTTCCCCGAGAGGTTCTGTACAGGCGCACGGGCATCCAATTCCTGCCGTTCAACACGCTCTTCCAGCTTTACGCACACGAACATATGCAGCCAGGTGAATTAGCTCATGCCTACCAACTTCTGATGATTCCTGATCTGCTGCACAATTGGCTCTGCGGGTCGCTCGTGACAGAGCGCACCAACGCGACCACGACGCAGTGCTGGGACCCCATTGCTGGAGCGTGGGTGACGGACCTACTTGATCAGCTCGCGATTCCTACCTCCATGCTTGCGCCAGTGGTCGATGCTGGTATGTCGTTAGGCGAGGTCTTACCGGAATTACGGAGCGATGTAGGTGCGGCGCGTGTAGTTGCGCCGGCAACACATGATACTGGCTCGGCGATTGTGGCCATCCCGGCTCAGGGTGCACATGGTTGGGGCTATATCAGCTCCGGCACCTGGTCGCTAGTTGGCGTCGAACTTCCCCGGCCTATCATAACCCAGGAGTCTCTTGCTGCCAACTTCACCAATGAGGGTGGCGTCTTTGGCAGCACACGCTTCTTGAAGAACGTGATGGGGCTCTGGCTGCTGCAGGAATGCCAGCACCGCTGGAACCGCGACGGTCGTTCCATCGATTATGACACCCTTTTAGCGGACGTGGATTCTGTTCCGGCCTTCGTCGCCTTGATCGATCCAGATGACCCGCGCTTCCTGGCACCGCAAGACATGCCGGATGCCATCGATGCATATCTTCTGGAACACGGGCAAGCACCGCTAGTTGCTCCGGCGGCGTTCGCGCGGTGCATTATGGAAAGCCTCGTGCTACGCTATCGCGAAGTGTTCCGGCAGGTTAGACAGCTGACAGGCACTATAATCAATCAGGTACATGTTGTAGGAGGCGGCGGGCGCAACACGCGGGTGAACCAGTGGCTGGCTGACGCCCTCGGGGTACCAGTGATCACCGGGCCTTACGAGGCTACAGCACAAGGAAATGCGCTGATGCAACTGGTAGGCCTGGGCGAACTGCACAATCTAGGGGAGGTACGCGCCATCGCGCGGAACACTCCCACGCAGATCTACTCCCCGCGCAGCGCTGAGCGTGCAGCCTGGGACGAAGCAGAGCAGCTTTTCAGCGCACTTGCCTCTTCGCGGGTTCGTTGAGCGGGATAAACAGGACCGTGCCTCCATCCTGAAGAACTTTATCGACCCGCCGGTCTCGCGCAGGATGTGCTGAGGGTATGCGCACGCTTGATACAACTTCTTCAAGCATCCATACTGCAAACAGGAGTCCGCCTGCCGGTCACAGTTGAAGTGCTCCAGTTCGTGATTGCATCTCGCTGCTTGTGTAAGAATGGCTCTTCCACCTGGCCGGCATAGCTCGCTTATCCACCCCAACGTTCCCAGAAAACCACCTCATCGAACGGCTTGCGCCCATTTGGTTTTGGAGCGGAATGCTGCTCGCGGCTGAGAAGAGGATAGCCAAAGGAGATCGCGACGTCAAAGTGAAGTTCCTGGGGGACGCCCAGGACCGCCTTAGCCTTCTCCGGCTCCCACATTGAGGCGATGCATGAGCCGATGCCCAGTTCCCAGGCAGCCAGTTGCATATAGGCTGCGGACTGTCCCAGATCGAAGCTGTCGGCAGTGGAAGCAATGAGGGCGATAGCGAAAGGCGCTCCGGCCAGGTGCCCGGCGTACGCGCCGCACTTCGAAAGCTGCCGCAGGGTTGCCCGGTCACGAATAGCGATGAAGTGCCACGGTTGCGTATTCTTCGAGCTTTGCGCCCGCCTGCCAGCATTTAGGATTGAGCGGATCGCTTCTCCGGTCAGGGGTTCATCAGTGAATTGGCGAACAGCACGTTTCGTACGGATCACTTCGGTGACCGTCATGCTCATGTACCTCCTTCTCCTTACATCCCTGCTGAGCGCACGGCACTAGCCACGCAGTGGCATTGCAGGAATGGATAGCTGCCAAGTTGATCGCAGATATTGATCAAAGTGAAAGTCTGCTCCGCCATAAGCAATAGACCTTCTCATTGTATCACGCGGCTACACGTTATCCCTGCCTCAGCCTCCTGTGAGCTGAACAACATAGTCAGAGAGCCAGTGGGCTCGGGCAGGTGCTAGTCGCCAGGCATGGTATACAATAGAGGTATATGTGCCGCTTTTACGTAGAAAGCAGGTGCCCTTTAATGACGGCAGACCAGATTATCGAGGACTTGAAACAGCATGCAAACGCCCAGGGCGTCGAAGGCATGGCCAGGTTTGGCATCAGGCCTGCCCAGGCTTTGGGCATCTCGATTCCCACCCTGCGGAAGATAGCGAAAGAAATAGGGAAGAACCAGGCGCTTGCAGTAGCCCTCTGGGATTCAGGGATCCACGAGGCAAGAATCCTCGCATCGATGATCGCTGAGCCTCAACTCATTTCTGTCGAACTCATGGAAGAGTGGGTCAACGATTTTGATTCGTGGGATGTATGCGACCAGGTATGCGGGAACCTGTTTGATAAAACGCCCTATGCATATCAAAAGGCCAAAGAGTGGTGTCAGCAGGAGAAAGAGTTTATACGGCGGGCAGGTTTTGTGCTGATGGCCGAATTGGCGGTACATGACAAACAGGCGCAGGACGAGGCATTCGTGCAGTTTTTCCCGCTGATTAAACGCTATGCAGGTGATGAAAGGAATTTTGTGAAAAAAGCTGTCAACTGGGCATTGCGGCAGATCGGCAAACGGAATAGCCACCTTCGTACCTT
>Ga0187846_10000928_pt1 | contig 16783 bp, 18 predicted proteins | sample TC_taG_FD_161473 | JGI IMG/M metagenome (GOLD analysis project Ga0187846, IMG submission 161473) | Biofilm microbial communities from the roof of an iron ore cave, State of Minas Gerais, Brazil - TC_06 Biofilm (v2) | ecosystem: Environmental > Terrestrial > Deep subsurface > Cave > Wall biofilm...
GCGCCTTTGACCTCAAGTTCCTCCCCGTTCACTGACTGCCAGCTTCGCGACGACGGCTACGTTGGCCGATCCTTCTGAAAACGCATTGGAATGACGACTTCGAAGTCTCAAGGGAGGTGAGTCCGGCGAGCCCTTGCGCTAGAGTCGATCGTCACCGCCGACGATCGACCCAGCGCGCTCGGAGCTGGTTGACAACTATTGTTACCGCGCGCATCATGAACCACCTATGAGCAAACACACCCTTAGCCTGGCCATCCCGGAGACCCTGACCGAGTACATCGACGAGCGTGTCGCTGCGGGCGGCTATGGAAACCGCTCCGAATACATACGCGAGCTGGTGCGCCAAGATCGGCGTGAGCAGGCCAGGACCCGGCTGCGCGCGCTCATCGAAGAGGGTCTTGCGTCGGGCCCATCGGCTCCCATGACCAAGGCGGACTGGACCGAACTGCGAGCGATCACATCGGGCAAGATTAAGTGAAGCCGGCGGTCCTGAGGCCGCAGGCAAAGCGAGATCTACGCAGCGAAGTCCGCTACTACCGCAAGAAAGCCGGCGCCAGGGTCGCCAGGCAGTTGGTCGATGCGATTGAGTCGAACCTACAGACGCTTCAACGGCAGCCGGCAATCGGAGCGCCGACGCTCGGCCAGGAGCTTGGCATCAGTCGCCTGCGCACGTGGGAGGTGTCTGGATTTCCGCTGGTGTTGATTTACATCGAGCATCCGCGCCACGTGGACGTCGTGCGAATCCTGGGCGAGCGTCAAGATATTGCGGCCATCATCGGCAAACCATCATCAGGCAGTGGCAAGTAGGTAATTAGGTAATTTCTCGGTCAGGCTGGCAACAACCGATGCTCGGCCCTTAGGGCGTTCCACAGATTTTTCGATCCGGAATTACCGCCCAGTAGCCGCAGGCGGCGGATTTTCCTCGGCACACAGGGTAGTGCGCGCAAGTGCAACAGTGGTCACGCAGTCGATGTCGGTTCCTTGCCGCCGCCCCTTGAGATTCCGGTTACCGCCGACCTAGCCAATACCCAGGGCGTCGGCGATGAGCCGACACCGCGATGACGCGCACGATCTCGCCGGCGACGCGATAGACGAGCGAATGAGGAAAGGTCTGCAAGCGCAGCGAACGCGTGCCGGCGACGCCAGGCGTCCCGATGCGCGGGTGGCGCAGCAGCAACCGGATGGATCGCTCGATGTCGTCGAAGAAAACATCCGCGGCGGCGGATGCACCTTGGTCGATGTACCAGTCGGCTGCTGCCCGGGCGTCGTCGATTGCCTCGTCGCTGAGGCTGACCTTCATCGTGATCGGCGCTGTGTCGCGTGAGCGCGCAATGCGCGCAGCGCCTCTGCGGCGTCAACGAACTGGGTGCGGCCAGCTTCCATCTCGCCAATGCGGCGTTCAATTTCAGCATCCCACGCGGCGGCAATCTCCTCGGCGCTGCCGTGCGTCTCCCCTTCCAGACTGGCGATCAGCGCCCCAATCAGGTCGCCGCGTTCACTTGCGGTAAGTTGGAGCGCCTTTTCTTCCACTTCCTTCAGCCTTGCGTTCATCGTCGTGCTCCGCCGGCAGCTTCCGCATGCTTCATCGTACCAGTCTCCGAACTCCCTCGGCCTACTCTCGGCGAAGGGCCGAAAGTCGCGATTCTTTGCAACATCGCGATCTGACCAGCCGCGAGTACGCGCTGCTCGAGATATTCATGCAGAACCCCGGGCGCATACTGACGCGCACGCTGATCTCCGAGAAGATCTGGGCCTCGAACTACGACGTCGACACCAATCTGCTGGACGTCTACATGAGCCGCCTGCGGGCGAAGCTGGAGACCTCGGCTGCGAAGCCGCTCTTCAAGACGATTCGCGGGGTCGGCTATCAGCTGCTATGAAATCGATCGGCTCGCGCATCATGTTGTGGTACGCGGTGACCGTGACCACGACCCTCGCATGCCTGTTCGGCGCCGGATATTATCTTCTCGCGCAGCAGCTGGTTCATCAACTGGACAAGCTTGACGAGGCCCAATTCAAGCAACTCAAGTTCACGATGGGCCCGGGCTACAAGACCCTGACGGCAGGGGCCATCGATGAACGGATCCGTCAGGTGACGGAGTCGGCATCGGCGCTTTTTTACATCGATCTGCACGGGCCGATGACCAACCGATTTTTCAAATCCAACAATCTGCATGGACAGACGATTCCCGATATCCCGGGGCAGCGCGTCTACACAGTGGATGTGAACGGGATCGGCGAGCTTCGTGTCGGCGAATTCCTGCTGCCACCCTTCGAGGTGACGGTCGGGACTCCGATGGCACCGGTGCGGGACGCGATGACCGAATACCGCAAGGTGTTCGTCGGGCTGTTGATCGTGGCGCTGATCTTGAGCGCCATCATCGGTTATTTGTTGAGCGAGTTCATCCTGCGGCCGGTGCGGCTGATCCAGACCACCGCAAACCGCATTCGCTCCGACAACCTGACGGAGAGAATTCCGGTCGGCGAGGTGAAGGACGAGATCTCGCAGCTGGCCCGGTTCCTGAATCAGATGTTCGACCGTCTGGAGGCGGCGTTTGCCGAGATCCGCCGTTTCACGGCCGATGCTTCGCACGAGCTCAAGACCCCGCTGTCGCTGATGCGGCTGCACGCGGAGCGCCTGCTGGTCAATGGCGACCTTGCCGCGGCGCAGAAAGAGTCGGTGCATGTGCAGCTCGAAGAGCTGGCGCGCGTCAATCGGATCATCGACGAGCTGCTCTTCCTGTCGCGCGCCGACGCGCGAGCGGTGACGGTCGAAATGAAGGAGCAGGAGCCGGCCGCATTCCTGCAGAGCTTTGCACAGGATGCGAATGCCCCGGCCGAGCACCACGGACGCCATTTCTGCTACACGCACGAAGGCGGAGGTACGGTCCCGTTCGGGGAGCAGCGGATCCGTCAGGTGCTGCTCAACCTGCTGGCGAACGCGCTGAATGTCTCACCGCCGGGAGGGCGGATCACACTGATTTCGAAGCGGTCCGAGGCCATCTGGCGCATCACGGTCAACGATGAGGGTCCCGGACTTGATGCGGAGCAGCGCACCCGCATCTTCGAGCGTTTCGTGCGCTTCAACCACCCCGGCTCGGACGAGCGCGGCAGCGGCCTCGGACTGGCGATCTGCCGCAGTATCGTGCAGCTGCATCGCGGCCGGATCTTCGCTGCCCCCGGTGAGAACGGTCGCGGGCTTCAGATAGTGATCGAAATTCCAACGGGGACGGGCCCCGCCAACGTGCGGACAACGTGGTCCGACCCCGAGGCAGCGAATCACACGGCGCAGTCAGCGGCCTGAAGCCGACCGCGCCCGGATTTCGGGATCGATCGATCAGAATCGCTGGGATAGACGTTTACCGACTCGACCAGCAGCAACGTTCTTTACTTCGCACTGGTGGCCGGGACGACCGTCGCCAATGGAACGATGGCGGCCGTGGCGGCCAACGTCACGAGTCCCAAGGGCGGGCTGGCGAGCGTGACCGCGCAGTGAGCGCGGTGCCTACAGCAGCGTCCAGGTAACCCCGACCGACAGCAGTGACGGGTTGCCGCCGGCCGCGTCGAAGCGCTCATACTCGGCCCGAATGCCCAATGAGCCGAGCCGGTATTGAAGTCCGGCTCCGGCGGCGAAGCGGGTATTGGTGCGATCCAGCCGGAACGCTTGCACCGCTCCGGACAGCACCCGCTGGGAGTTGACCGTGCTTTCCAGCCGCCCGAAGCCCAGCTTGCCGTACACGTCGATCACCGGTATTGGCAGGAACAGCGTCGCGAACGCCGCCTCACCTGTCATCTTCACGTTAGCGGGCTGACTGCCCAGGCTGCCGTTGGGGTGCCCCATGTCGATGTACTCCAACTCGCCGCCGACCGGGGCGATCGGATGCAGGCCGGCGATCACCTTGAACGCCGAGTGATTCTTTTCGAAATCGCTGGCGGAGTACCCTGCTCCATCGGCTTCCACGCGCGACTGACCGACCGCCGCCCCCACGTACAGGCCCAGCAGGTCGTCGGCCCAGGCGCGTTGCAGCGGCGCCGCCGCCAACAGCAGGGCCATACCGGCGGCGACCGGTGCACAAACCAGCGCCCGCCGGTCAGGGTTTCGACGCATCTACGGCTCCTTTGGCGTTTGCTTCCGACCGTGCCCGGATCGCGTTGCCGGCGCGGGTGGCCGCTTTCCGACCCAGCACGGCGCTGATCCACTGCCCGGCCTGGACCAGACGATCCAGGTCGACGCCGGTTTCAATCTGCAGCCCGTTCATCAGGTACAGCACATCTTCGGTAGCGACGTTGCCGGTGGCTCCACGCGCGAACGGGCAGCCGCCCAGACCGGCCACGCTGGCATCGAACGTCGACACGCCCATTTCCAGGCACGCGTATACATTGGCGAGCGCCTGTCCATAGGTGTCGTGAAAATGGCCGCTGAGGTCCTGCAGCGGATACACGGCGAGGACGGCCTCGAACACCTGCTGGGTCGCTCGCGGCGTGCCCACGCCAATGGTGTCGGCCACGCCCACGTGCTGGACGCCGATGTCCTTCATCATCCGGGCCACGCGTGCCACTGCGTCCGGGCGCACCGTTCCCTCGTACGGGCAACCGAGCGAGCAGGAAATCGACCCGCGCACGGCGATCGCGGCCCGCCGGGCCGCCTCGCACACCGGCGCGAAACGCTCAATCGACTCGGCGATCGAGCAGTTGATATTCTTGTGGCAGAAGGTCTCACTGGCCGCGGAGAACACGACGACCTCGTCGGCTCGCGCCGCCGCTGCCGCTTCGAACCCCTTCAGGTTGGGAACCAGCGCCGCGTAGACAATGTCGGAGCGGCGCGGCACGCGACTCAGTACTTCGGCGCCGTCGGCCATCTGTGGCACCCAACGCGGCGAAACGAAGGCGGCCGCTTCGATCTTGCGCAGCCCCGCCTGCACCAGGCGCTCGATCAGCTCGACCTTCACTTGCGTGGCCAGCGGCTGTGACTCGTTCTGCAGCCCGTCGCGCGGCCCCACCTCGACCAGCGTGACCCGTGCCGGGAATGCGGAATCGGTGACACGCATCGTCAGGCGTCCGCTTCGCTCAGCGAGACCAACGTTGCTCCTTCGTCGACCTGGTCACCGACACGGTAGCGCACCTCCTCGACGGTGCCGTCGTGCGGGGCAACGATCGAGTGCTCCATTTTCATCGCCTCCATCACCACCAGCAACTGACCGCGCCGCACCGGGTCTCCGGCGGCCGCGTGGATCGCGATGATTCTGCCCGGCATAGGGGCGACCAGGCGGTCCTCATCCTCGTCGGAGTCGGCGGCGCTGCCGACCGGGTCGACCAGCGTGAAGCGGCGATGGCCGCCACCGGCAAACACGTGCAGCGCGGCCCCGTCGCGAACGACATCGGCTGCGAACGACTCCTCGCCGAGGCGAAAGCGCAGCTTGGTCGCCTCCAACGCATCGATCGCCAGCGGCGCCTGCCAGCCGTCGAAAGCCAGATGCGGCCCCGCCGCGCGGTACTCGACAACGACCTCGCGCTGCTCGTGACCACACCGCAGCGTGAGACGCCGAGCCGCAATGCCGTTCAACCGCCAGCCCTGGCGGCTCGACCAGGGGTCCGCAGTCTGCGCGCGCGTCTCTTCGACCAGCAACTGAGCCACCGCAGCTGCCACCGGCATCGGCTCGAATGGATTACCCGGATCGGTCAAGCTCGTCATTTCGCGCCCGATCAGCCCGGTGTCGACCTGGCCGGACCGGAAGGCGGCGCTGCCGGCCAGCCGGAACAGAAACTCGACGTTGCTGGCCAGCCCGACGACGATCGTGTGCTGCAACGCCTCGCCCAGGCGCGCCAAGGCGGTATCGCGATCGGCGCCCCAGGTAATCAGCTTGGCGATCATCGCGTCATAGTGCGTTGTGACCACGTCGCCCGCGCGCACCGCGGCATCGATTCGCACCGGGGCCGGCTCGCCGCGATGGTCACGCTGATCGCGCACCATGAAGGCGACGTGAGGTGGCAGCTCCAGGTGACGGATCCGCCCGCTGGCCGGCCTGAAATCGTGTTCCGGATCCTCCGCGTAGATGCGCGCCTCGATCGAGTGACCGTGCACGCGAACCTGGCCTTGCTGCAGCGGCAGCGGCTCTCCGGCAGCCACCCTGAGTTGCCATTCCACCAGGTCCAGGTCGGTCACCATTTCGGTGACTGGATGCTCGACCTGCAGGCGCGTGTTCATCTCCATGAAGAAGAACTCGCCACCGGGGGTTGCCAGAAACTCGACCGTGCCGGCGCCGACGTAATCGACCGCGCGCGCCGCCGTGACGGCCGCCTCGCCCATCTGGCGCCGCAACGGGGGCGCAAGCCCCGGCGCCGGTGACTCTTCGATCACCTTCTGATGGCGCCGCTGGGCGGAACAGTCGCGTTCACCCAGCCAGATGCAGCCGCCATGCTGATCCGCGAAAACCTGAACCTCGATGTGGCGCGGATCGGGCAGATGCCGCTCCAGCAGCACGCGGCCGTCGCCGAATGCCGCCAGCGCCTCGCGGCGGCACGACTCCAGCGCTGATTCCAACTCACCCGCTGCGGCGACAACGCGGATCCCGCGTCCGCCACCGCCCATGGCCGCCTTGATCATCAGCGGAAAGCCGATCCGCGCGGCCTCCACTTGCAGCGTTTCCAGCCCGTCGTCATCGCCGTCGTATCCCGGGATCAGAGGAACCGAGGCGGCCCGCATCAACTGCTTGGCCTGGCGTTTGTCGCCCATCGCCTCGATCGCCCGCGGCGGTGGACCCACGAAGATCAGGCCCGCGCCCGCGCACGCGGTCGCGAACTGCGCGTTCTCGGACAGAAAACCGTAACCGGGGTGGATCGCATCGGCCCCGCTGGCGCGCGCCGCGGCGATGATCCGATCGCTGCGCAGGTAGCTGTCCGCCGCGAGCGGCCCTCCGATCCTGATCGCCTGATCGCAGGCGAAGACGTGAGCAGCACCCGCGTCGGCGTCGGAATAAACCGCCACCGTCCGGATCCCCAGGCGGTGCGCGGTGGCCGCCACCCGGCAGGCGATCTCTCCGCGGTTGGCGATCAGCAGCGTCCGGAACATCGGCGCGATTCACATCTCTTCATCGTCATCCTTGGGGGGCGGCGTGGTCGGGCGGTGGATCTGCCAGCGCGGCTTGCGCTTCTGCAGGAATGCCCGCACGCCCTCGCGGCCGTCTTCCGAGCCCCGCACGGCCGCAATGCGCTGCGCCGTTTCGGCCAGCAGCGCATCGTTCAGTGGCTGGCCGGCGACGTCGTGCACCAGTCGCTTGGCCTCGCGCGTCGCCTGCAGGCTGGTCTGCGACAGCGCCTCCAGCACTTCGGCGATGCCGGCGTCCAGCTGCTCGGCCGCGAATACCTTGTGCACCAATCCAATCCGAAGCGCCTCGGCACTGTCGAACCGCTCGGCCGTCTGGAAGTAGCGCAGCGCATGGCGCGGGCCGATCGCCCGCACCACGTACGGGCCGATCGTGGCCGGAATCAACCCGAGCCGTGTCTCGCTCAAGCAGAACGTCGCGCCGGCCGCGGCGAACGCGATGTCACACGCCGCCACCAGGCCAAGACCGCCGCCATAGGCGTCGCCGTGGACGCGAGCGATCGTCGGCTTGGGGCACTCGCCGATCGCCCGCAGCATGTGCGCCAGTTGCAGCGCGTCGCGCCGATTCTCCTCCGGCGTGAAATCGGCCATCCGCGCCATCCATTCGAGGTCGGCTCCGGCGCAGAACACGGGTCCGCGCGCGGCCAGCACGATCGTACGCACCCGCTCGTCTGCTCCCAGTTGGCGGAAGGCACCATCGAGCTCCTCGATCATCGACTCGTTGAAAGCGTTGCGCACGCGCTCGCGCGCCAGCGTGACGGCTGCCACGCCGTCACGCACTTCGATCTGAAGGTTCTCGAATTTCCGGGTCATCGGTCGCTCCGCCCGCCTGGCGGACGGCACGATGCTACCGAAATGCGCGGCACTGCACTATTTCGTCGGTCGCAGCGGCCGGCCCGACGGGATTGCACCGGGGCCGGCGCGAACTTATCGTGTCCGGAGTCCGGTAGTGGTCCCAAGATGACACGATCGATGCATGCCGTTAACGCGACCCTCGTGCGCGCATTCGCCGCCGTCGCGGCGGTTGCCGTGGCGGGGTGTTCGATGGGGGACGAAGCGGACCTCGCGGCGCAAGCGGTCTCGACGTTCCACCAGATGCTCGACGCCGGCCAGTTCGACGCGATTTACGCAGCCTCGGCTGATGAGTTGAAGAAGGCGGCATCGCAGAAAGACTTCGTTGCGCTGCTGGAGGCGGTTCATCGCAAGCTGGGCAACACGAAGAGCTCGTCCGAGAAGACCTGGAACGTCAACTACCAGACATCCGGCAGATTCGCGGCCGCGCGGCGCTTCCGGCATCAAATCCGTAGTACCGGAAAGCGGGTCGGCTCCATCGGCGCGTTCAGCGACGCCGCCAGGCCGAGCGCCAAGCACATCCGCGTATCGAGCGGATCGATCACCCCGTCGTCCCACAGCCGCGCCGACGCGTAGTAGGGATGACCCTCCCGTTCATACTGCGCCAGTATCGGGGCGCGGAAGGCCTCCTCGTCTTCGCTGGACCAGGAACCGCCGCGTGCTTCGATGCTGTCGCGCCGCACCGTGGCCAGCACGGTGGCCGCCTGCTCGCCACCCATAACCGAAATGCGGGCGTTCGGCCACATCCACAGCAGTCGCGGCGAATAACCGCGTCCGCACATTCCGTAGTTTCCGGCGCCGAACGAGCCGCCCACGATCACCGTGAACTTGGGGACCTGGGCGCACGCCACCGCGGCGACCAGCTTGGCGCCATGGCGCGCGATGCCTTCGTGCTCATACTTGCGTCCCACCATGAAACCCGTGATGTTCTGCAGGAACACCAGCGGTATCTCGCGCTGGCAGGCGAGCTCGATGAAATGGGTGCCTTTTTGTGCGCTGTCCGAAAATAGGATCCCATTGTTGGCCAGTATGCCGACCGGAATGCCGTGGATCCAGGCGAAGCCGGTGATCAGAGTGGTTCCGAAGCGCGCCTTGAATTCGTCGAATTCGCTGCGGTCGACGATGCGCGCGATCAGCTCGCGAGCGTCGTAAGGCTGGCGCACATCGGTCGGCACGATCCCGTACAGATCCTGCGGATCGTGCAGCGGGGCGGCCGGCTCGCGCAAGTTCACGGCGGCCTTGCGCGGCGCCCCAAGACGCGCCACCACGCCGCGCGCCAGCGCCAGCGCATGGCGGTCGTCATGGGCCAGATGGTCGGCCACGCCTGAGAGGCGCGTATGCACGTCGCCACCGCCGAGCTCCTCGGCGCTGACGACCTCGCCGGTCGCGGCCTTCACCAGCGGCGGGCCGCCCAGGAAGATCGTTCCCTGGTTGCGCACGATGATCGCCTCGTCGCTCATGGCCGGAACGTAGGCGCCGCCCGCAGTGCAGGACCCCATTACCACCGCGATCTGGGCGATGCCTTGCGCCGACATCGTGGCCTGGTTGTAGAAGATGCGGCCGAAGTGATCGCGGTCCGGAAACACTTCATCCTGGTTGGGTAGATTGGCGCCGCCCGAGTCGACCAGGTAGATGCAGGGCAGGCGGTTTTCGCGCGCGATCTCCTGCGCGCGCAAATGCTTCTTGACCGTGACCGGGTAGTACGTGCCGCCCTTGACGGTGGCGTCGTTGCACACGACGACGCACTCGCGCCCGCTGATGCGCCCGATGCCGGTGATCAGCCCCGCGCCCGGTGCCTCGTTGTCGTACATGTCGAACGCCGCCAGTTGCGACAACTCCAGGAACGGCGTGTCGGGGTCCAGCAGCAGCTGCACCCGCTCGCGCGGCAGCAGTTTGCCGCGCCCGGTATGGCGGGCGCGCGAGGCGTCGTCGCCGCCCAGCGCGATGCGGCCGACCTTGGCGCGCAGATCTTCGACCAGGGCGAGCATCGCCTGTTGCGCTCGAGCGAACGAGTCGCTCGAGCGGTCGATCCGGGTTTCCAGTGTGCTCATGTGCCCGGTTGTCCCATCGAAGCGGCCGTGTTTGCGCCCGCGCGGTGCGCAGCAAAGTGGCGCCAGGCGATCAGCAGCGCCAGCGCCTGCAGCACGGAGGCTGTGAAGAACGGAGCGCCAACCCGCCAGTCCGCCGCTGGCAGACCCGAGACCTGGGCCAGAACCACATTGCCGATCGCCGGGGCGAACACCACCGTCAGGCTGGCGAGCGAGGACAGCGAGCCCATCGCCCGGCCCTGCTCGTCGGCGGGTGCGGCCTTCGACACGATCCCCTGGATCGTGACGATCGTGCACTGGGCCAGGAAATTGCCCGCGATGATGGCGTACATCATCCAGCCTTGGGAGGCCAGCCCGTAGCAGGCGAAGGCAATCGTGGCCGACAGCATCCCTGCCAGGATCAGGCGCCGTTCGCCGAACGCGTGCATCAGACGGCCCAGCAGCGCACCCTGGACAATCAGTGCAACCAGGCCGGCGACAAACAACGAGGCCCCGCTTCCGAACGGGCCCCAGCCGAATTTGAACTTCAGGTACAGCACCCACGTCATCTGGAGCACCCACTGTGCCAGCGCCGTGACCGCGAAAGCCACCACCAGCGCGCCGACGCCATGCAGCCGAGCGACCCCGGCCAGCGCGCTCAGCGGATTGGCGCGCGCCCAGGACAGCGGCCGGCGCGCCTGTGCGGTCAGCGACTCGGGCAGGATCAGCAGGCCGTACAGCCAGTTCACGGCGCACAGGCCAGCTGCCACATACAACGGCAGCCGCAAGTCGCCGGCTCCGAGGACGCCACCTCCGAGCACGCCGGCCAGCATCGGCCCCAGCACAAAGCCGATCCCGAACATCGCGCCCAGTTTGCCCAGCGCTTGCGTGCGCTGCTCCACCGGTGTGATGTCGGCCACATACGCCTGGGCCACCGCGAAGTTGGCCGACAAACCTCCGCCGAGCACGCGTGCCGCGACGATGACCCACAACGAAGGCGCCACTGCGGTCAGAAGGAACGTGGCGCCGAGCCCGGCGATGCCCAACAGCAGCAGCGGACGGCGGCCGAACCGGTCCGACAGCGCGCCCAGCAGCGGCGCGCACAGGAACTGGAAGGCTCCATAGGTGGCGCCGGTGGCGGCGTACCAGTAGGCCTGGCTGTCGCGGCTGTTGGTGAACTCGCCAATCAGGGCCGGCATGATCGGGATGATCAGACCGATGCCGATCACGTCGAGCAGCGACGTGACCATGATGAACCCGATGGCCGGGTGGCGGGCGTTCATGGGACGGAGCTGAGAGGTTCTCAGAAAGGCGCTTGGAGCCACCGTTCGATCTGCGGCAGCCGGTCATTGCCCCAGAACGGCTCGCCATCGACGACGATGAAAGGAGCGCCGAACACGCCACGCGCCAGTGCCGCGTCGACCACCGATTTCAGGCGATCCTTGATGTGCTGCTGCTGAATGGCCGTGAGCGCCTGCGCCGGATCGGATCCGACCTGGCGCAGCACCTCGCCCAGCACCGTCGTATCGGCAATGTTGCGTCCCTGGGCAAAGTAGGCTCGAAAGGCGGCGTGCACGAATGCGCCGGCGCGTTCGGGCTCGGTGTCGGCCAGCCACACGTAGGCGCGCGCGGCCCCGACCGTGGCAATTGGAAACGGTTCGGGGAACACGAACGGAATGCCGGCGAAGCGGGCGCTGCGCTCGAAGTCACGCACGCTGTATTCACCCTTCAGCGGTATTTCCGGCAGCGGTTTCATGCCGGAAATCTTGAACGCCGCCCCGAGCAGGATCGGCTTGTAGTCGATGCCGCGGCCGAAACGCGCCGCCAGCGCCTCGATTTGCTCGGAGGCGAGGTACGAATACGGCGAGGAAAAATCGAAGTAGAACTCGATCGGGGCGGGCATCGCTCAGTCCGTCCGGGAAGTCCCAATCAGGCCGAAGTAGACGCGCGCATCGTACGGCATCACGACCCGGCCGTCGCGCTGGTTGCCGTCGAACAGGCGCTGCAATGCCTGCATCATCGGTGCATAGGCGTCATCGCGCGGCGCCGGCAGGTACGAAGTGGACGTCACCAGGGCCGCGAGCGATTCGAAATCCAGCAGCGTCGCATGCTCGAACACGCTGCGGCGCCAGTGCGTGCCGTTGAAGAAGGCTTGAATCGAGGCTTCGTCCCCATGGCGTTCGCGGATCTGGGGCTCCCGGCTGAACTCGAGCACGAGACGCTCGTAATCGCGCGCGAAATCGCTGGCTTCCGTGCGGCGCACGTTCCAGATCAACGCGGCCCGCGGGGGACCGCGCAGAATGCGCAGCGCCTCCGCACGGGCGGCATCCACATCGAACCAGTGAAACGCCTGCGCCGCGATGACGCAATCGGCACAGCCGTCTTCCAGCGCCGTCGCCTGCGCGGTCCCGGCGACACTCGCGAAGCCGGGCACGTCCGCCAGAGCCTGCTCGGCCTGCTCCCGCATCCGGGCGTTGGGCTCGACGCCGATCACCCGGAATCCGGCTTGCAGGAAGATCCCGGACGAAAGTCCCGTGCCGCTGCCCAGATCGACGATGACGGCGCCAGGGGCTAGATCCAGCTCGCGCGCCAGGAACGGCGCAATGGCCGGCGGATAGCCAGGCCGGCCGCTGGCGTAGGCCACGGCCCGCTCGGAAAAGCGCACCGTCGAATCGGTCGCCGAAGTTGCAGGAGGGCCGTCCATCCGGAGCGGGCCGCTCATTCGACGATGCGCGGCCTGGGCCGCCGGATGATCAGCACCCCGGTCAGGACGCCAGCGCCGATCGCGACCAGCAACATCGGCCCGCCGCCGATCAGCCCGACCACCAGCATCGTCTTGCTCAGGCATCCGAAGAAGTCCTTCGGCTGGCACCAGGTCCAGCTGGTCAGCGCGGCGAACGATATCCAGTTGAACAGCATCACCAGAATCCCACGCGACACCGCTTCGCCCAGCCGCTTGATCTTGCGGTCACCGCCCTGGAACACGAACAGCGCATACAGCATCGACAGCAGCGCCGGCACCATCGCGAACACCCACCGGTTCACGCCGGCCTCCTCGGCGAAGGCATGCATCAGGAATTCGACCGCAGCCGCGGCGATCAGCGAAAAGACGAAGAAGACGAGTGAGGCGATGGTGGCAGCAGACATCGTCTGGAGAGCCGGGGTTCGGACCGAAGTTTACCGCGCCAAGCACCTCTCACCACTCGAGCTGTTCGCCCGTGTAACGCAGGAATCGACCGTTATGAGAGTGGTTGGCCGCGGCGATTACGCGCCGCAGCGCCGCCACGCTGTCGCCGACGTCGAGCCTGGCTCGCGGGCCGCCCATGTCGGTGCGAACCCAGCCCGGGCTGAGCGCCATGCACACCACCCCTCGGGGGCCGAGCTGGACGCTGGCGGTCTTGACGACGCTGTTCAGCGCGGCCTTGCTGGCGCGATACAGCCAGTTGGTGGTATCGGTGGCCAGCCCGATCGATCCGAGGTTGCTCGATATCGCCGCCAGCTTGCCGCGCGCCGCCTCCAGGTTCTGGCCCAGCATCCCGATCAGCTGCATCGGCGCGAGCACATTGGTGTGCATCACCAGGTCGAACTGCTCGCGCGACGGCGGGCTCAGATCGTTGACATCCGGGCCATACACACCGGCCACCAGCAGGCCGATGTCGATCGGCTGTCCGTCCAACTGCTGGCCCAGGGCCGCGATCGAATCGGGATCCAGGGCATCCAGTGCCAGCGCGCGAGCCCCCAGCGCTCGCAACGATTCCACGTCCTTCGGGTGGCGGTAGGTCCCGATCACGCGCGCGCCGTCGGCGGCATACTGGCGCACGAATTCGCGCCCGATTCCGCGTGAAGCGCCGATCACCAGGACAGTCGGCATCGATCCTCATCCCTGGTTCAAAAGGCTAGGGGATCTGGGGCTTTCGGACAAGTGGCACGCTTGGGCGGCCAGGTAACGGACCGCGAAGCGCCGCTCGGTCGGGTATGGAAAGATATCCTCCAGCACGCCCTTGCGGTTCTGCTCCTTGCGGTGCTGCCAGAACGCGGGCGTCAGCAGATCCGCGTGGTACTTGATGAAGGCGGCGCGGATCCTCGGATCGCCGAGCAGGAATGGCCCGAACTGCTCCGGAAACACATCGCGCGGGCCGACCGGATACCACGGATCGGCCGACAGCTCGGACTCCTCGTTCGGCGCGCTCGGAATATGCCGAAAGTTACAGTCGACCATGTACTCGATCTCGTCGTAGTCGTAGAACACGACCCGGTTCAGTCGGGTGACGCCGAAGTTCTTGAACAGCATGTCGCCGGGGAAGATGTTCGCAGCCGCCAGGTCCTTGATCGCCTGGCCGTACTCGCGGATGGCCCGATCGACCTCGGCGTCGGTCGCGTGCAGCAGGTAGATGTTCAGCGGAATCATCCGCCGCTCGATGTACACATGCTTGATCAACACCGTCTGTTCGTCGATTTCAACGACGCTCGGGCAGTACGTCAGCAGCTCCCGGATCAACTCGGCCGAGAAGCGCTTGCGCGGCAAGGCCACCAGCGAGTATTCCCAGGTATCGGACATGCGCCCGACCCGGTCATGGATCTTTACCAGGCGGTACTTGGACATCACCTGCTGGCGGTCGGTCTCCTTCGGCTGCGCGATCAGATCCCGGATCACTTTGAACACATACGGGTACGAAGGCAGCGTAAAGACGGTCATCACCAGCCCGCGGATGCCGGGCGCGATCTGGAACGAATCGCTCGAATGCCGCAGATGGTGCAGGAAATCCCGGTAGAACAGCGTCTTGCCCTGCTTCTGCAGTCCCACCATCGTGTACAGCTCGCACTCCGGCTTGTGCGGAAGGATCGAGCGTAGGAATTCGATGTAGGCCGATGGCGCTTCCATGTCGACCAGGAAGTAAGCGCGCGTGAACGAGAACAGCGTCGCGATCGTATCGGCGGTCAGCAAGAGCGTGTCGACATAGATTTCGCCGCGCGCGTTGCGCAGGAACGGCACCGCGATCGGCATGATCCGGGTGCCGTTCAGGAAGCGGCCGATCAGGTACGCGCCCTTGTTGCGATAGAACAGATTCGAAAGGATCTGGATCTGGCAGTCCTGCTCCACGTGGAACGGCTGCCCCAGAGCCGCCGGGGCGCCCGGGATTGCCGAGCGGTGGGCTTCGCAGATCGACCGGATCACCAGGCGGATATCGCGTTCGATGTCCACGAACGGGGAGGCCAGCCCGACATCGATCACGATCTGCCGCAGCGTATTGCGCAGCCCGTTGGACGCCGGGTAGTAGGTGCGGTACGAGGGTGGATCCGAATCCATGTAGTCGGTGGCCACTCCCGGGCGCACGAAAATGAACGCGTTGTTGAAATACAGGCGATTCAACAGCTTGGTACAGACGGAGTTGAAAAACGTCTCGGCGCATTCGGGCTGGCGGTGCCGGGCGAGCAACGTCACATACTGCTGCCGGACCGCCTGCCACAGCGCGTCGCGCTCCTGGTCCGACAGCGATGCCAGGTCGAAGTCGCGCTGGATTCGGGCCACCGCGTCCAGCACTCTGCGGTCGTAGAAATCGATCCGCTCGCGCGCGGACGCCCGCATTCCGTGCCAGTCGCCCCGTTCGAAGCGGGCCTTGGCCTGCTGCGCCACATAGCGGAAGCGCCGATAGTGCAGGTCGAAGCCTTCCAGGATCGCCTGGGCGATCGCGACCGGCTGCGGCATCGACCGGTCGAAGAGCGCCGGCTCGACCGGAACCTGATTTACCGCCTCGGCGAGCGGATCGCCTCCCGGTGGACCGTCGCGCAGCATCAGTCGGACGTCTCCCCGAAGTATTCGCGCCCGATCAGCATCCGTCGGATCTCCGAGGTGCCGGCGCCGATCTCATACAGCTTCGCATCGCGCCACAGGCGTCCGGCCGGATACTCGTTGATGTAGCCGTTGCCGCCGAGAATCTGAATCGCTTCGCCCGCCATCCAGGTGGCCCGCTCGGCCACGAACAGGATCGCGCCGGCGCAGTCCTTGCGGACGCTGCGGACGTGCTCGCTGCCCAGCCGGTCCAGGTTGCGTCCGACGGCGTAGACATACGCGCGAGACGCCGACAGCGTCGTCAGCATGTCGGCGATCTTGCCCTGGATCAGCTGAAATTCGCCGATGGCCCGGCCGAATTGGCGCCGTTCGTGGATATACGGCGTTACCACGTCCAGGCAGGCCTGCATGATGCCGAGTGGCCCTGCCGCCAGCACCGCGCGCTCGTAGTCCAGACCGCTCATCAGCACGCGCACGCCGCCGTTGACCTCGCCCAGCACGTTTTCAGCGGCAATCTCGCAGTCGCGGAACACCAGTTCGCCGGTATGCGAACCGCGCATGCCCAGCTTGTCCAGCTTGCGCCCGACCGAGAATCCGCGCTGGCCTTTCTCGACCAGGAACGCCGTGATGCCCTCGGCACCCCGCTCGGGCTCGGTTTTCGCGTAGACCACCAGCGTGTCGGCGTCCGGCCCGTTGGTGATCCACATCTTGGATCCGTTCAGGACATAGCGGTCGCCCCGCTTGTCCGCCCGCAGGCGCATCGATACAACATCCGAACCGGATTCCGACTCGCTCATCGCAAGCGCTCCGACGTGCTCGCCGCGCACGAGCTTGGGCAGGTAGCGGCGCTTCTGGGCGTCGTTGCCATTGCGCCGGATCTGATTGACGCACAGATTCGAATGAGCACCGTAGGACAGGCCGATCGAGGCCGAGGCCCGGCTGATCTCCTCCATGGCGACCATGTGGGCGAGATAGCCCATGCCGGTGCCGCCGAATTCTTCCTCGACCGTG
>Ga0187846_10000929_pt1 | contig 16779 bp, 16 predicted proteins | sample TC_taG_FD_161473 | JGI IMG/M metagenome (GOLD analysis project Ga0187846, IMG submission 161473) | Biofilm microbial communities from the roof of an iron ore cave, State of Minas Gerais, Brazil - TC_06 Biofilm (v2) | ecosystem: Environmental > Terrestrial > Deep subsurface > Cave > Wall biofilm...
CACAGAACCCGTTGCGCGCCGGCTGGCGCGTGCACTCTTGCAGGTGACTCGCGCAAGCCGATCTGGCACATCGACGCTCGTGTCGATACTGCAGCAGGATCTCGCTGCACTCCTCGGAACCACGCCACCGACCATGAGTCGCATCCTCGGAAAGTGGGAAGCACAGGGCCTCGTAGCCGCCGGCCGTGAACGCATCGTCATCCTGCACCCCGAAGAACTCGTTCAACTCGCCGGGTGGGACGACATGAGCGGACCACGGGGAAAAGGGCTGTCGTAACGCGCGAACGGACTTGTCGTCGGACAAGGAGGACAGCACCCCACCCGCACTCTATGGTAGAGACCGAGGGCGGGGACGCACTGAAGTGCACAGGGGTTGAGGAGGAGGGATCGGCGATGATGCGCACCGTGTGGATCCTAACCTCATTGATGGTATGCAGCGGGCTGGCGCTCGCCGGGATGATCGGAGGATCGCCCTCCCCGGTTCTTGGAGCGCCCCCGATGATCACGACGAATCTGTCCAGTCAACAACTGTTTACGCTGGCGTGCGCGTCGTGCCATGGCCTGACGGGTGCCGGACACGTGTTCAGGCAAGAAGGCCAGACGATCAAGGTGCCTCCGATCACGTATTCAGAATTGTCGAAGACGTTTACGAAGAATTTCGATGAGCAGCTGCGCACTGCCATCGTCAAGGGGCTTGACGAAGAGGGCAAACCACTTCAGCCGATGATGCCCCGCTGGACGATGCTTTCCCAGCAAGACGTTGACAAGCTCATCGCCTATATCAAGACGTTGAAGTAGAAGATGAAGAGGCTCTCGGACATCCACCCGGGGCTGGGGACTGTGATGATGGAGTACAGCGCCCGGTTCATAAACGCCGCCTACGCGGCCAAGGGCGGCAACTTCGACCTCGCGCAGTACATGATCAAAGAGATGAGGGAAATCCAAGAGGTGGGGATACCACCAGACCTGCGCAGGCGCCCCTCCTCAAGGAGTCCGAAACGAACTACCTCGACAAGCTCGACGCCGCCGCTAAGGCGAAGAACTGGTCGCAGTATTCGGCGCTGGTGCCCCAGGCGATCAACGCCTGGAACCAGAGCCATGCGAAGATCGAGATGGCCTATATCGTCTACCAGCTGCCCTCTGCTCCGCCGGCGCCCCTGAAGATGAACCCGTAGTCCACCCGCGGTCCATGTCGGGCGAGAGGATGGCCGGGCCGGCTCCCGGCGAAAGCCGCCGCGCGTTTTTCACGCGTCTCTTCTGGGGATTAGCCGGGTTGCTCACGGCCCTCGTTGGCGTCCCTGTTCTCGGAGCGTTCCTCTCGCCGGGCTTCCGCAAGCAGGAAAAGGCCGACTGGGTGGCTGTCGGCCCCGCCAGCTCATTTGTGACGACGCCCACTCTTGCCCACCATCTGCACCCGTCGCACGAAGGATGGGTGAACGTCACCGGCGAGATGCAGGTCTGGGTCGTGCAACTCCCTCAGGGCGGGTACCGGATCTACGATAACCACTGTACCCATCTCGGCTGCCCGTACCACTGGGATACTGGGTTACAGCGTTTCGCCTGCCCGTGCCACAACGGCGTGTTCGACATCAACGGGAACGTGGTGAGCGGCCCCCCGCCACGACCACTCGACTACTACGACGCCAAAGTCGAGGGAGGTGTCCTCTACATGGGCGCCTTCCACCGGGGAGGCGCGTAATCCCCCCCCGCACCGGGATGGCTGCCTGGCTCCGCGAGCGCCTGAGCGGGTCTTTGTTTGGCGGGTTCCTCGGCCGAAACGTCCCCGATGAAACGGGGCTCCCCCACACCCTCGGCAGCGCGACGCTGTTCCTGCTGGTCGTTCAGGTGGTGACCGGGATCGTCCTGGCGATGAACTACGCGCCGACCCCCGAGCACGCCTACGACAGCATCACGTTCATCATGAACCAGGTCCTGCTCGGTGCCGTCGTTCGGGGCCTCCATCATTGGGGCTCGAGCGCCCTCGTCATCGTAGTGGGACTCCACATTCTCCGCGTCGTCGTCTGGGGATCGTACAAGGTCCCGCGGGAAGTCACCTGGATGGTCGGGGTCGTGCTCCTGTTATTGATCATGGCCTTCGCGTTCACCGGCTACCTGTTGCCCTGGACGCAGCGATCGTACTGGGCGACCGTCGTGGGCACCAAGATGGTCGGCACGGTACCGGCGATCGGCGACTGGCTCCTGCAGGTCGTGCGAGGCCAGGTGGACGTGGGCGCCGTCACGCTGGTCCGGTTCTACGCCATTCACGTCCTCCTGCTCCCGGCGGTCCTCGTGCCGCTCGTGATCCTGCACGTGTATCTGGTCTACCGCCACGGGATCGCTCCGGCGCCCGGGAACGAGGCGACGGCACGGAAGACCAAGCGCTTCTACCCCGATCAGCTGGCCGAGGACCTGGGCGTGTCGCTGGTCGTCCTCTTGACGCTGTTCGCGCTGACGGCGATCTGGGGGATTCCCACCGAGGTGCGGGCCGACCCCGCGTCCACGACATACGTGCCTCGGCCGGAGTGGTACTTCCTTTTCTTCTTTCAGTTGCTCAAGTATTTCAAGGGACCGATCTGGGAGCCGGTCGGCGTCGTCGCTCTCCCCCTGGCTGTGATCGTCTTCCTCTTCTTCCTGCCCCTCCTGGACCGCCGGCCGGAACGGCGTCCCCGCTTCCGTCCGTATGCGATGGCCTTAGCGGCATTCGCGGTCGTCGTCGTCGCCAGCCTCACCTATCTCGGCGCGGTCCAGCAGCCCCCGGGGACACGAGCGGCGCCCCCCGGCTCGCCTCAGGCGCTCGTCGACCGCGGCCACGAGGTGTTTGTGGCCAGCAAATGCCAGGGCTGCCACCTGGTCAAAGGCGAAGGAACAGATTTCGGGCCGGATCTGACGCACGTCGGGAGCCGGTACACGGGCGACAAACTCATGAAGCTGATCCGCAATCCCCTATCGGTGAACCCACAGGCGAGCATGCCCGCGTTCGACAAGCTCTCCGACGAGGACTTGAAAGCGCTGGTCGCCTACCTGCTGACCCTCAAGTAGACCTCAGATACCGCCGAGCGCTTCCACCCCATCCTGGACAGTGACCTTTCGGACGGCCGCCTTTGCGGTCTTCGGCAGTACGATCTCCAGCACGCCATTCCGCAGGGTAGCCGTCACTTGCTCCACGTCGACATCTTTGGGGAGGTCGATCCTCCGAGCGAACCGTCCAACGGGCCGCTCACAAGACACGCACCCGGCTTCCTCAGGGCCGGCGGGATCCCGGTGTCCGCTGATGGTGAGCGCTCCATCCTCGGTTGAAATATCCAGATTCTCCCGGGGAACTCCAGGCAGATCGACCTTGATGACGACGCTCGAGCCGGTGTCGTAGAGATCGACTTCCGGAATGAATGCCACCACGGCCGCCGTGGGCTCCGTCGACCGTGCGAACCGGTTGCTCGCCTGCTCCATAGCCCGCCACAGTCCCTCGAGTTCCTGCCACGGATGCCACCGAAGCGGAGACCGCATCCGGCTTCCGGACACCATGGGCCCACCTCCCCTCTACTATCCCGCCGGCGTGGCCGCTGGAAATCCCCGCCTATGTCATTCATAGCCCACGGTGCGCGCCAGGGCTATCCGACCGGCGCCCGATTTGTGGGCTCCGGCGAGGGTCGGACCCAAGCAGGGATCTAATACGCCCGCGGCACAGGCCAGGCGGCGGCGCCTGCACGGGTGCTAAAATAATGAGCGACGTCTGTGTAGAGGTGAGGGGTGTGCCACGGAATTCGGTGGCAAAAATCCGGGTGCTCCTCGCGGACGATCACGCGATCGTCCGTGAAGGGATCAAGAGGATCCTCGCCGAGGAGCCGGATATCGAAGTGGTCGGCGAGGCCGGGGATGGTCTTCAGGCCGTCGAGATGGCGAAAAAGCTCAAACCCGACGTGGCCATCCTGGACATCACCATGCCGGCCCTCAACGGGATCGAGGCGACGCGGCAGATCCGGAGCAGCCTCCCCAACACCCACACGCTCACGCTCACCATGCACGAAGACGACACGTACGTGTTCCAGCTCCTCAAGGCCGGAGCAGCGGGCTACGTGCTGAAGCGGGCGGCCGCAACGGATCTGGTCCAGGCCGTCCGGGCCGCGCAGCGGGGGGAAGCATTCCTCTACCCGTCTGTGGCGAAGGCCGTCGTCGCGGACTACCTGAAGCGCCTGGAGGAAGGCGAAGGCCGGGAGCAGTACGATGGCCTCACTGAGCGGGAGAAAGAGATTCTGACGCTGGTCGCCGACGGCGCAACGAATCAGGAGATCGCCCGCAAGCTCTTCATCAGCATTAAGACCGTGCAGACCCACCGGGCCCACATCATGGAGAAGCTGGACCTGCACGACCGCACCAAGCTCGTCAGGTACGCGATCCGGAAGGGCCTGATCGAGCCTTAACGCTCCCTGCGACTCGACGTCTGCCGCGAGCTCACATCTCAGCCTGAGAGTCTGGTAAGCGCGCGCGAGCGAAATCCGTCGCGGGCCTGATGCCGCGGCCTCTCCCGATTGACTATCCTGGAAGGGGTGTTCCATTTCGGTGTGAAGCGGCACCGAAAAATCGCGCTCTGACGCACCGGGAGTAGGTGTTCGGGTGGCCTCGCAAGTCACATCCGGGGACAGGCCTCTCGCCTTGCTGCTACCGGGGGCGCAACCGCTGCTGTGTGCGCTCTTCCTTGCCACGGGTAAAGCGCTTGAAGGCAGCGCGCCCGCCGCGGCAAGCGTCCTCTACGTGTCGGCGTACCTGGCGGGCGGGACCGGCAGCGCAGCGGTGGCCTGGGGCGCCCTGCGCCAGCGGCGGATCGACATCAACTTCTTGATGCTGCTCGCCGCCGTCGGCGCGGCGTACCTGAGAGAGTGGCCGGAGGGAGGTGTTCTCCTGTTCCTCTTCTCCCTCAGCAACGCCCTTGAATACTACGTAATGAGGCGCACGCGCCGGGCGATCCGGGGGCTCATGTCCCTGCGCCCCACGGAAGCGCTCGTCCGGCGCGACGACGTCGAGATCGTCGTCCCCGCGGAATCCCTGCGGATCGGGGACATCATCGTTGTCCGCCCCGGGGAGCGCCTCCCGGCAGACGGAGTCGTGGTCGGGGGCAGCTCCAGCGTCGACCAGGCGACCATTACGGGTGAATCCGTCCCCGTGGACGCGATGCCGGGGTCGCCGGTCTTTGCCGGAACGATCAATCAGCGGGGCAGTCTGGACGTCGAGGTTCGCCGGAACCCCCAGGAGACGGTGCTCGCCCGTATCATCGCGCTCGTGGAGAAGGCCCAGACCGCTCAAATCCCGGCGCAGCGCCTCATCGACCGCTTCGGCCAGGGGTACGCGCTGCTGGTCATCCTCGCTTCCGCGGGTGCGTACGCACTAATCGTCGCCCTCGGCGCTCCCCCCGAGGTATCTCTCTACCGAGCCATCACGCTGCTGGTCGTGGCCTCGCCGTGCGCTGTCGTCATCTCGACTCCCGCCACGATCCTCTCCGCGATCGCGAACGCGGCCCGCCGGGGGGTGCTCTTCAAGGGCGGGGCCTACCTGGAGGTGCTCGCGCGCGCCGACACGGTGGTCTTCGACAAGACGGGCACGCTGACCGTGGGGAAGCCCTCCGTCACTAACGTGGTCCCGCTGGTAGGGAGCGAGGCGGCCCTCCTGACGCTGGCCGCCGCCCTGGAGCAACGTTCGGAGCATGCGCTCGCCGACGCCATCGTCGAGGCCGCCCGCGCCCGCGGGATCGACCCGCCGCGGCCGGACAGTTTCGAGGCCGTAGCCGGCCGAGGCGTGCGCGGCGTCGTGGCCGGAACACCGGTGCGAGTCGGCAACGAGGCGTTCCTGCGCGATGAGGGGGTCCCGGTCGCGGAGGAGACCCGCCACCGGCTCGCCGCGTTCCGCCGCCAGGGAAAGACCCCGGTTCTTGTCGCGGCAGACAACCACGTCGGTGGAATCATCGCCATGGCCGACAGGCTGCGCCCGCAGACCATCGACACCGTCCAGGCCCTCCGGGCCCTACGGATCAGGCGCCTCGTGATGCTCACCGGCGACCACCGCCAAGCGGCAGGAGCGATTGGCCACGAACTCGGCCTCGACGACATCCGCGCCGAGTTGCTGCCCCACGAAAAGGCTGAGGTCGTGCGGGATCTCACGGCCACTGGGGGCGTCGCGATGGTCGGGGACGGAATCAACGACGCTCCCGCGCTGGCGGCCGCCTCGGCCGGCATTGCCATGGGCATGGCCGGCACCGATGTGGCCATGGAGACTGCGGACATCGTGCTGATGGGCGACGACCTGAGCCGCCTTCCGTTTGCCATCGCCCTCAGCCGGTACGCGCATCGCGTCATCGTTCAGAACTTCACGTTCGCCGGTTTCGTCATCGCAGGACTGGTTGCCGCCACCTTCGCGGTGGGCCTGCCGCTCGCATTCGGCGTCGTCGGCCACGAAGGGAGCACGGTCGTCGTGATTCTGAACGGACTGCGACTGTTCGGGTATCGCTATCGCTTCCTGCAAGGCAGGAGTGTTCGGACCGTAGGGTGGCGCGTCGGATCCGGCGCGGCACACGCGCGATGAGCGACATGCACACGTCCGCAGGCGTCCCCCGCGCGCAGCCGCGGGCGGCGATTGAGATTATCTGTTCATGCGGGCATTGCAGTGTGGCGGGGACGGTAGAGAGTGTATGTCGCGCCCATGTGTGTCACGCCTACTCGGTTCACGGACGCACGGTCTCCCTCACCGAAGCGCGGGCGCTGGCACGATCGTCCGGTCCTTCCGAGGGATCGCGTGAGGGCGACCGGGGAGGCGCGACCGGACGAAAAGCGACCATGTGACAAATCCTTCTGTCCCGACAGGCCGAGGTCGTCTCCACCTCCTCATAATGGGCAACGTCGAGGCCCTCGAATGCGGCCGCCAACTCACCCCGCCGGGGCCGATGTGTGGCCTTCTCAGGACGGTCGTGCTGAGGATCATAGAATCGTGTCTCGACCAATAGAGCGCCCCCAGGGACAAGCGCTCGAATCAACTGGGGGTGGAGCGCTCGATTGAGGTACAATGCGTCGACGATCAAGTCGTACGCCGACGAGGGAAGGACGATATCGTCAAGGTCCACCACCGCCGGCCTGACCCGCAGGCCATACCTGCGGGCGCGCGTCATCAGCCGGGTGAGCGCGACGAGGGAAATGTCGAATGCATCAACACGGTAGCCGTGCTGTGCCAGGTAGATCGAGTGCCGCCCACATCCCGCCGCAAGATCGAGGGCACGACCCCGCGGGAGAAATGGCAGCCACTCGATTAGGTAGGGCGCCGGAGACCCTTCGAGCCCGGGAATGCCTTCCGTGTACCGGCGATCCCAGATCAACCGATCTTCCCGCATGCGCCGAACTCCTCGCGCGCTCGGCTTCGGCCGAGCTTTTCCATGACTCGGTTGAGGCGCGACCGTGCCTCGCAGGCCAGTGGGATCTTGCGCCTGAGACGGTCGAATTCCTCGACGGTTATGTCGCCTTCTTCATGCCGGCGCCAGAGTTGGTCAAAGGGAGTGGCTGCCTCCGGGCGCGGCTTCCGCACAACGAGGGCCACGAACCCCCATAACCCGATCAACAGGCAGCCGAGCGACAGGGCAACCAGGACACCCCACTGCCATCCAGGTCCAAACATCGACGGCCACATCTTACGGCCTCTGAAGTTGAAGTCCCCGAGATCGGAGCCGCGACGGCCTAGACGCCCTTTCGCTTCGCCGTGGGGGCCTCGCCGACGAGTTCCTCCGAACCGGGGGACTCCTTCTCCTCAACCAAACCCCAGTAGCAGTCGTCGCAGAAGTTCACGACAATCCCATGCCGCCTGAGTTCATGCCGCACCGGCTTCAGGCGGCAGTGCTCACAGACCGGCAGCCCTTCCATCGGAACTTTCATAATCCCATCCTCTGGGCCCGGACCGAGATCCTTCCCGAGCCTGCGGCCAGTGTAGCACCTCCGCCCCCGCTGGCGGCATCGGACCGGCGCCTGATTACACCCCAGTGGAGACCTGATGTCACTCTCCCTGACGGGGACGCGAATCCGGCCGCGGCCCGATGGGCGTATGGGAACGAGGCAGATACGATGGGCGTGAGCGGAGGCTTTACGTAAACGGCGCCAAAGGAGGGGTATCCGGCGCGCCCGCGCACACGCCGGGAAGGGAGACGGCGACATGGTCTCGATCGAGTTGACCCGCGACGGAGTCGCCGGGACGTATGAGACGATGGAGCGGCGTCTCGAGGTCGTCCGTCGCCGCCTGGGCCGGCCGTTGACCCTGGCGGACAAGGTCCTGCTCGGGCACCTCGACGATCCGGAGCATCAGGAGCTCCTGGCGGGCAAGAGCTATCTCCTGCTGCGGCCCGACCGGGTCGTGCTGCAGGACGTGCTCGGCCAGACCGCGATGCTCCAGTTCATGCAGACCCGGCGGCGCAGCATCGCCGTTTCCACGACCATTCACTGCGATCACCTCATCCAGGCGAGGGTCGAAGGAGACGCGGACCTGCGCGAGGCGATCGAGGAAAACAAAGAGGTGTATGATTTTCTCCGGTCCGCCGCGGCGAAGTACGGGGTGGGCTTCTGGAAGCCCGGCGCCGGCATCATTCACCAGGTGGTGCTGGAGCACTACGCCTTCCCGGGCGCCCTCCTCATCGGGACCGATTCGCACACGCCGAACGCCGGGGGCCTCGCGGCGTGCGCGGTCGGCGTCGGCGGGGCCGATGCGGTGGAGGTCATGGCCGGGCTGCCGTGGGAAGTGCTGTACCCGCGGCACATCGCGGTGTTCCTGACCGGCGAGTTGAGCGGCTGGACGGCCCCGAAAGACGTCATCCTCTATGTGGCGGCGCAGCTGACCGTGGCCGGCGGCACGAACGCGATCGTGGAATACATCGGCCCCGGCGCCCGCTCCATCAACGCCACCGGGAAGGCCACGATCACGAACATGGGAGCCGAACTGGGCGCCACCACCTCCATGTTCCCCTATGATGAGCGGATGGCCCGGTATCTGCGGGCCACGGGCCGGGGGGACCTGGTCCCGGTGGCCGAGCAGTACAGGTACCTGCTGGCTCCGGATGAGGCCGTGGAGGCCGATCCAGGACGGTATTACGACCGCGTCGTGGAACTCGACCTGTCGGCGCTCCCGCCGTACGTGGTCGGCCCGCATTCGCCCGATCGGGCCCGGCCGATCTCCCGGCTGGCCGGGGAGGTCGCGGATCGGGCCAACGCCTTCCCCGACGCCATCTCGGCGGCCCTGATCGGCAGCTGCACCAATTCCTCGTACGACGACATGAGCCGCGCCGCGGACGTCGCCGAGCAGGCGAAGGCGCACGGCCTCAAAGCCGCCGTGCCGTTCCTGGTCACGCCGGGGTCGGAGCAGGTGCGGGCCACCACCGAGCGCGACGGCCAGATGCAATCCCTCACGGACATCAACGCGGTCGTGCTGGCGAACGCCTGCGGCCCCTGCATCGGCCAGTGGCGCCGCGCCAGTGAGACGGCCGGGGTGGCCAACACCATCGCGACCTCGTATAACCGCAACTTCCCACGGCGCAACGACGGCCAGCCGACCACGATGAACTTCATCGCCAGTCCGGAGATCGTGACCGCTCTGGCCCTGGCCGGCAGGTTGTCGTTCAACCCGCTGACCGATACGCTCACCGGCGCCGACGGGAAGCCGTTCACGCTGCGGCCACCCAGGCCGGCTCCGGACGTGCCGCACCAGCCCTTCGCCAGCGGCCGGGCCGGCATCGGCTATGTAGCGCCGCCCGAGGACGGCAGCGTCATCACGCTCAGGGTGGACCCCCGAAGCGAGCGGCTCCAGCTGATGGAGCCGTGGCCCGCTTGGGACGGGAAGGACTTTCTCGATATGCCGGTGCTGATCAAGACCAAAGGCAAGACCACGACCGACCACATCTCGCCTGCCGGTCCCTGGCTGACCTACCGGGGGCACCTCGACAAGTTCAGCGACAACATGTTCATGGGGGCGACGAACGCGTTCACCGGCACGGCCGGCACCGGCAGGAATGTCCTGACGGGGAAGGCGGGGCAGCCCTTCTCACGCATCGCCCGCGACTACAAGGCGCACGGGATCCGGTGGGTCGTCGTCAGCGACCACAACTACGGCGAGGGCAGCAGCCGCGAGCACGCCGCGCTCTCACCTCGCCTGCTGGGCGGGGCGGCGGTCATCGCCCGGAGCTTCGCGCGGATCCATGAGTCCAATCTGAAGAAGCAGGGGTTGCTGGCGCTCGCCTTCCAGGACCCCGCCGACTACGACCGCATCCGTGAAGACGACCGCGTGAGCCTCCTCGGGCTGAAGGACATGGCGCCGGGCAAGCCCGTGGAGTGCCGGATCCGACGCGCCGACGGGACATCCGAGACGCTGTGGCTCGCGCACTCCTTCAGCGCCTCGCAGCTGGCGTGGTTCCGCGCGGGATCGGCCCTGAACCTGCTCCACGAACACTGAGACGGGGCGCCTCAACTCGGTCGCGGCTCTGAAACTGCGCGGCGCCCATCCTCGGCGGGCCCCAAGAGGCGGTGGCAGCCGTGCGTGCGCTGCTCCCGATGCTCTTCGATCACGCGTTATCGGCACAGTGCCGCTCCCTGGCTACGCGGGGGCTCGCCCGGACACTCTGAACTTCTCCGCGCCTCGGTGGAGGATGGACCTGGGGAGCGCAGAACCGTATCTCGATGAAAGGTTCTGCAGATCGCGCGCGCTCTGCGGGCGGGACCCAGGCTCGGACTGGGAGACTCACCAGAACGCTTGCAACCGGCGCCTTCGTGATTGTCTCCATGTTGGCTCTCCGGGGTCCCGCGTATTCCCAAGCGGCGGAGCCGAAAGATGCGCTGACCCTGGTGCGCCAGGCTCTGGCCGCCCTGGAGGTCACTCCGCCGGCGGTGTCGGTGGCGCTGCGAAAAATCCTCTACGCCCTGCTCTCGCGCGACACGCGCGGGGTGGACATGGCGCGGGTGCAGGAGGCCGTCCAGGCCCTCGGGACGCTCGATACCGCCGGGGCGGCGGCCAAACTCATCGACGCGCTGCGTCCCGGCGGCAAGGTACCTGCCGGAGTCGATCTGGCGCTCCTCACGCCCGTCCAACCGCGCTTCACCGGCACGCCCACCGCCTTCGGTCTGCTGATCGGAGCCGCCGCGCTCGTGGCAGCCGGCGTGCTCGTCAGCCGGCGATGACGCGCGCATCCCGCTGGGCGCGGGTGTTGGCCGCCGTGGATGCGAGGCTGGTCCTCCATAACTTTCTCTACGAGGTGCCGGCGTACGCGAATACACTCCCGTATCTCCTGGGCGCGATCACCCTCGCCGGGCTGGTGATCCTTGTCGCCACAGGCGTCCTCCTGGGCCAGTTCTATGCGCCGGATCCCGGGGCCGCGAACCCAAGCATCCGCATCATCATAACCCAGGTGAGCGGCGGAGAGGTGATCCGCGGAATCCACGTCTGGGCCGCGCATCTGACCATGATCACTCTCCTGCTTCATCTGACACGGGTCTTTGTGACGGGCGCCTACAGGTTTCCACGCGAGGCCAACTGGATCGTGGGCGTCGCGTTGCTGGCCACGCTGCTCGCGTTCTTCTTCACCGGGACCGTGCTGCGCTGGGACCAGGAGGCCATCGAAGCCCTCGAGCATAACGTGGCCTTCGCTCAGCTGCTGGGGGTGTTCGGGGGGTGGTTTTCCCCGGCATTTTCGAGGCACGTGCCCCTCCTGACGCGGTTGTACATGGCGCACGTCAGCCTGCTCCCGCTTTTCTTGTTCATCCTGCTCTCGGGTCACCTCTATCTGATCCGGCAGCACGGGTTCTCTCCGTACCTCGACCGTCCCAACGCGACCCAGCTCCGGTATACGTTCGCCCACCATCTCAAGCAGGCCGCCGCGTATGGATGTATCATGCTCGGCCTCGCGCTCGCGCTTGCGGTCATCCTGCCGCCGGGGGAAGGGCCCGCGCCGGTCCCCGGGATCGAGGTGACAAAGCCTCCGTGGCCGTTCCTGGCCGCGTATAGCCTGGAGACCTGGTTTGGTCTGGCGGGGCTGTGGGGAGTCGCGGCGGGGTTCCTCTGGCTGCTCGCCATTCCGCTCATAGACCGCAGCGGACACGTCGGGTGGAGAGGCAGGCGGCGGGCCATCGCGGTGGGGACGGTGGCGGCGGGAACCGTGATCGGCCTCAGCGTCTATGCCTGGCTGTCTCAACCGGTCGCCCATCTCCACTGATGGCCACGCCTCACGTGCGCGCCATGCACGTCTGCCGCGCAGGAGGGCGACGACCGCTCCGCGAAGGCGATGCGTCGGCTTACAGGCCAGGCGCGCCCATCAACGGGAGGAGATCGGCAGGCAATAGGGGAGGCGACGTCGATGCGGCATAAGCACCTGAGGCTGTTCGCAGTTGCAGCGGTGGGAGTGGCCGCCTTGGCGGGAAGTCTCTGGCTCCCCCGCACTTCCGTCCAGGCCTCCGGGGTGACGGTGGTGATCCCCGGCGACTCCTATGATCCGCCGGTCGTCACAATCGAGGCGGGACAGACCGTGACCTGGGTCAACAAGGACACCGACCCGCACGTCACCGTCAGCGGGCCAGGCGTTCCGGAAGCCTTTACGCTCCCCAACTTCGCGGGGAAATCGGTGTCGTTCAAGTTTACCAAACCGGGGGTGTACCCTTACTACTGCGTGGACCACGCGACGTACAACGTGAGACTTCACCGGGTCTCGGCCCGCAAGGAAGCGGACCTCTATCCGATCGCTATGGAAGGGCTGATCGTGGTCAAGGGACCCGGATTTGCCGGGACGCCGACGGCGCCCGTCGAGATCTCCGGAGGGGCGTACACTCCGGATATCGCGGTGGTGCAGGTTGGGGGTAAGGTAACCTGGACCAACGGCACCAAGGAAGCACACGCGGTCGTGGTGGTCGGAGCCGGCGTGCCGAAGCTCGAGATCCCGGCGGGAGGAAGCCAGACGGCCACCTTTTCCAAGCCGGGAGTCTACCTCTTCTACTGCCCGCTTCATGCGACCTACGACTCGAAAGCGGGGCTCGCCGCCGCCAACAAAGGGACGCCGACCTTCCCGGTCGCGGAACAAGGATACGTGATCGTACTGTAGAGACGCTGGGACTCCGCCTCCTGCCGGACGACTCTCCCGGCGTCTCCCGCTCTCTAGAGCGTATTGCGCCTGAATGGACGTCCGCGGGCCGCGGTGAGGCGCTGGGTGGAGGCAGGGGCTCTGCTGAGGCAGAACTCTCCTTCGTGACCTCGGCAGCAGCGTCTCCGGGTATTCTCCTCACGGCCGGCATCGGAATCCATGTTGCGGTGGTGTTCCTGCTCGTCGCCACGTACGTCGAGACGCGGTTCGGATACGTGGGCTGGTGGACGGCCGGAGCCGCGGCGCTGGCCACCTCCTCGGCCGCCGAGATCTGGATCGTTGCGGGAGTGAGCCCGCTCGCACTCCTGGCCCTCCGGAGCGCGCTCCTCCTGGCGGGCGCCGGCTTCTTCATCACCGGGTCGGTCGCACGCGACCCGCGCGCGCGGGGGATCGTCCTGGCCGGCTTCCTGGGGTTCGGAGCCCTCATCATGGCCGCGGTCATCCTGCTCCTCTTCGGCCGACGGGACACCGAGGGCGCGCGCCTCGTCACCGGGCTTGCCGCCGGGGCGGCATTCCTCCTGGCTGCGGAAGGATACCGGCGGGGGGAACAGGTCCTCGACGACCCGGCGACCCGAGCGATCTTCGCGGGGCTGATCGCAGTCGGCCTCAACCTCATCGGCTGGGCGTGGCTACCCCGTACCTCTGAGGTGATCGCCCGGTCCGAGTTTCTGGGAGGGCTCTGCGTGCTGTTCTTCGGTGCCGGGATCGAGCTGCGCTCCCTCCAGCGCGCCCGGGGACTCCTCACGCTCAACCGGATCAACGCCGCTCTGCAGCGCGCCCGGAAAGTGGACGAACTGCTCCGCGACATGCTCCACCTGACCGGCGAGCTGTTACAGATCCACACCGGCTGGATCTTCCTACGCGATCCGCGGACCGGCGCCTTCGATCTTGCCGCCACGTATAACCTCCCCGGCGCGCTGGCCCGCGATGATCAGGCGGCCATGCGCGGCTCGTGCCGGTGTCTGGATCTCCTGCAGGCGAACAGGCTCACCGGCCCGGTGGAGATCGTGGAGTGCCTGCGGCTGGAGCAGGCCGGAATCGCCGCCCGGCATGCGAGCGTGCCCCTCCGAAGCTCTGTCGGGACCGTCGGCCTGATGAACCTCGTCCTGCCCGGCGGCCACCAGTTCAGCCAGCGGGATATGGCCCTGCTGTCTACGGTCGGCGGGGAAGTCGGCCTGGCCATCGAGAAGATTCACCTGCTGGACGAACTCCGCGAGAAAGAGCGGGTCCGGGGTCTTCTGATCAAGAAGCTCATCACCGCGCAGGAAGATGAGCAGAAGCGGATCGCGCGCGAGCTGCACGATGAGACCGGCCAATCCTTGACCGCGCTGATCTTGAACCTGCAGAGAGCTCGCATGTTCGCCGAGCAGGGGCAGCCTGTTCCGGAGGCGGATTTCGAACGGCTCCAGCAACTTGCAGAATCGACGCTCGAGGAAGTCCGAAAACTGATCTACGCCCTTCGCCCCACCGTGCTCGACGACCTGGGGCTCGCCGCTGCCCTGCGCTGGTACATTCACAACCAGGTCGAGCCCCGGGGAGTGACGCCGTCCATCACCATCCACCTCGGAGAAGAGCGCCTGGACCCCGTGCTGGAAACCACCCTGTTCCGGATTGCCCAGGAGGCGCTCTGGAACGTCGTGAAGCATGCGGAGGCCACGCGCGCCGATGTGGAGCTGGTGCGCGACGGCACCGGGGTCCGCTTAAGCGTTCGCGATAACGGGCGGGGGTTTCGCCGCGAGGACGCTCGGCCGACCGATACGCTTCACGGAGGAATGGGACTCGGCGGGATGCAGGAACGGGCGGCCCTCCTCGGCGGTACCGTCCGCATCAGTTCCGAGCCCCAGAATGGGACCGAGGTCGTCGCAGAGTTTCCTCTCCCCGTTGCGTCCCCGGCGTAGTCCTACGCCACATCTCGCTTCATCTGCTCGAATTGCTCCTTCGTCAGTTCTCCAGCGGCATACCGCCGGCGCAGGATTTCAAGAGGCGTTCCCGCGCCCGCCGAGCCAGCAGGAACGTTTCCGCTCCCCAGGTATCTCACCAGGGCCACGATGCCGAAGATCACCAGTCCCCAGAACACCACCATCATGACCCACCCTCCGATCATCCACCCCCAGCCCCACCCGCCACCGTACGGCCACCACATCATCTGTCATCACCCCCCTTTACCCGCGCCTTGTCCCGACGGAGCACCGCGCCCGAACAGACATATGCAAAAGACGCCGCGCACCGCTTATGTCACGCGATGCCGTCCCCACGTCATCATACACGCGAGACCTGCGCAGCGGGGACCGGGCGGGTGCCGTATTCGGAAATCATGGCCGCGCCCGACGATCCAACCCGGACGTGCCCTCGCCATGAGGTCCACGACTCTCGAAGTCGGACCGACCGTGCATGAGGCTGCCTAAGATTAGAGAGACAGTGAGCGCCGCCGCCTGCGCAGGCGTTGTCGTGACAGCCAGGCAGAGCGCTTGCGTCCGCTCGAGGCCGGTCCGCGGCACTCATGGCGCCGGGGAAACGACCTGGAAAGGAACGCAAGGGAGCCGCCGGACTGCGAACCGTTGGCCATGGAGCCGGTGAAGGTCCGGCAACGATCCGCTCAATGGACAGGGCACGACAGCAGTCACTGAGCTCGGGCCTTGCACCAATCCCCCGATCAGCCCTGGTGGTGCAGCGCCCCACACAGGCTCACCGAAATCCAGCCGTTGGAACCGGCGCGGACGACATCCGGCTACGGGATAAGATCCGGGTCGTGCTGACAGTTATCAAGGTGCACACCCTGGGACGACACAGGACATGATAGCGGGTCCCGATTGTCCGAGAAGGGCAACCTGAAAGCGATTGCAGAAGATCCACACCTTAACAGCCACCCATGACCTCTCCAATATCCTCACCCTCCTCCGGCGCCGCAGGCGCCGCCCGAAACAAGCATCCGACGACTGGTGGCCTACCACATGCCGGGCATCCCCGTAGCTCGATGCTCTGGTCCGATGTAGACCGCTGACCGATGTAGACCGCTGCAGAAAATACACTGTCAGTAGAGCCACGGTCTACATGCGAAAAGCCTTGCGGCCCTTGCGTTTCCGCCGTTTGACCCCCATAAATCGCCCTGTAGACCGTTTATGGGGGTGTAGACCGCGGTCTACACGGTCTACCAATCCGCCCCGCCCGGTCCATCAATCCGCCCCGCGCCTGGGAATCGGAAAGCGATACGATAACGGATCGGTGATCTCGGCGAGGACAATGACAAGGTCATTCCGGACATGGTGCAACTTGCCCCTTGGCACAAGGTACAGGTTGCAGGGGGGAGGGTCATGAGGTTGACATCTGGACAAACCCGGCCGATGGCAGTCCACTGCTTTGAGGCGAGTCTGTGCAAACCGGAGGGTACGAGAAGGGGGGGGTGCGGGTAGTACACACTCCGCACCCAGTAGGATCGATGTTTGGCGGACGACATGGGGTGATGACTTCGCACAGGACCCGCTTGAGAAAAAGCGAACGGCTGAAGAAAGTCTTCTCACAGTGAAAGACATCGCCCGTCTGCTCAAGATGTCAGAACGCTGGGTGCACGAACGGACGCGCCGCCGGGAGATCCCGTGCTACCGATTCGGGACCGCGCTCCGGTTCAGCCGTTCAGAAATCCTCAACAG
>Ga0187846_10000930_pt1 | contig 16766 bp, 18 predicted proteins | sample TC_taG_FD_161473 | JGI IMG/M metagenome (GOLD analysis project Ga0187846, IMG submission 161473) | Biofilm microbial communities from the roof of an iron ore cave, State of Minas Gerais, Brazil - TC_06 Biofilm (v2) | ecosystem: Environmental > Terrestrial > Deep subsurface > Cave > Wall biofilm...
GATCACCGGGATCTCCGAGGTCGCCGTGGTGGCGTTTGTTCGCAAGAAGATTCCTGAGATCCAATATCTCAAGACCACAATCAGCGAGGAACAACGGCAGGAGTTCGGCTCACTGGTTGACTCCACCGTCAGTCAGATCGAAGCCGGGCAGTTCCTCTCGCACAGTGGAATCCGGTTTCCTCAAAACGGCTGCGTGAGCTGCGCGCATCTGGGGCTGTGCCTCGGGAACACCTCACTAGTCGAGAGCAAACTGATTCGTCAACCGGGAGCGAGCGACCTTGATTGGCTTGACGTGGTTGACGACTAACGGGAGACCGCTGGTGGCACCGAAGCTCAATCGCCGGCGGGCCGTGTTTGTACTGTCGAAGATCGACGAGATCCTGGCGTGGGAGAGGGCCACGGATCGGGTACGGGATTCGCGGTTTGTGGAACTGGGGCGCTACTTATGCGAGGTGCGGGCCGGGCAGTACTGGCGGGTGGACAACGTGCGGACGTTCGACGAGTTTTTGGAGCGGAAGTTTCCGGAGTCGAGGCGCAAGGCGTACTACCTGATGGCGATTCACGAACAACTCCCGCGGATCCACAAGGTAGACCTGCAGCAGGTGGGCTGGGCCAAGGCGACGGAGTTGGCGAAAGTGGCCAGGCGGGACGGTCAGAGGTTCGATTGTGCAACCTGGTTGCACAGGGCCCGGGAGCTGCCCAAGGAAGAGTTCAAACGGGAAGTCTCGAAGCATCTTACGGGGAAGGACGAGGAACCCTGGGAGATTCTTTATTTCAAGGCTTACAAGAGCCAGCTCCCGGTGATTGAGCAGGCGCTTGAAGCCGCAGCCCTGATGCTCGGAAGCGACAGGTCCAGGGGATATTGCTTAGAGATGATCTGCGCAGATTTCCTGGCGGGGGTGAGTTTAGAGACCGACAACCGCGAGACTCTCGTGGCTTCGCTAACTCGGCTGGCGCTCGGTCTTCCGGCCCCGCAAAGGAGGCAGCTGATTGAGCAGGTCCGAGTGGCGCCATGACTCGAATGCGCGCGAAGCGGCCAAGGGTGAGGCTGGAGCCGGAAGCTTATCGCCGACTTTGCCATGAAGTTCTAGAGCGCGACGGATGGCGCTGCCAAGAGTGTGGGCGGATGGACAATCTCCAAGTTCACCACATTCAGAGGCGGAGCCAGCTTGGAAACGACAGCGCCGAAAATCTAGTCGCCCTTTGTGTCGACTGCCACCAAGAGGCCCATCGACAAACGCGTATAACTTCTGTGAAAGGCACTGCAGGAGTCCGATCACTGCACCAACAGCAGGTACACCCCAAATGGGGATGCCGTTGAATCCCCTTCAGCTTTATTCAAATCTCTTCAGACCGAGTAACTCGAGAGAGACGTTCCAGGCGAACACGGAGCCGTAAATCAGGTAGCGACGCCAAAGCCTGCGCGGTTCCTGTGCCAGTCGGAACAACCATTCGAGCCCGTTCTCCTGCATCCAGCCCGGAGCACGCTTCACCCTGGCCGTGACAAAGTCGAAGGCCGCGCCGACACCCACCATGACCGGAACGCTGAGCTTGTCTTGGTGGTCATACATCCAGCGTTCTTGCTTCGGCGTGCCGAGGCCTACCCACAGGACATCCGGAGCGGCCTCCTCGATCTGCGCCAGCAGGTCTTTGTCTTCCTGTTCCGTCAGGGTTCGGAAGGGCGGCGAGCAAGTGCCGACGACTCGCAATCCATGTCGCTGGGATAGGATTCGCGCCAAATCGGCGGCCAACCCGGCTGCGCCACCGTAGAAGATGTGGCGGTATCTTGAACCCGTAGTCTGGCAAAACGCTGCCATCAGTTCCGGTCCGGTGACGCGGTGCTTCAGTGAGTGTCCCTGCCGGCGGCCGAGCCACACCAGCGGCATGCCGTCGGGGACCACGAGGTCGGCCGAGTTCAGGATCTGCTTGAACGAACTGTCGCGCTGCGATTCCACGACGCCATGCATGCCGGTGACGGCGATGAAGTGGCATCCCGCGCGCTCGGCGATCCAGCCTTCCATGCGCGCAACGGCGTCGCGCGTTTGGACAGCGGCCACATGCACGCCCAGCACACTGAAGCGGGGCAGCGCCGCTTGGGGTTGCCTCACAGCAGCGCTCCGGGAAACCTGACCGAACTCGCGAGGGGAAATGTCCATCGGGGCGCAATCAGCGAAGCAATTGCTTGGGAACCGCGAGCGCGGCGGCTCGCAGTTGTCTCCACAGGTAAAAGCCAAGATCGCCCTGGATGATCCGCCGGAAGTCGCGCAGGGAAAAATGCCGGCGGATGTTTACGCGGTTGACTTGCCCAGGCAGGCTCATCGCTCGCCGCAAGTTCATCCATTCGTTGCACGTTCCCGTCAGCACATATCCGCGTTCCCGCGCCAACTGCAGCACGCGCGGATTGATGTACCCGCCGGGGGCAGCCATATAACGGACCGTCTCGCCGAGCACGTCCTCGAGCCAATGCTTGCTCTCCCCCAGCTCGGCGGCGCAGCACTCCTGGGGCAGAAAGGTCAGTTTGCGGTGAGTCGTTCCATGGGTGCCCAGCGAGAAACCCGCTTCCCGCAGTCTCCGAATTTCTTGCGCGCGGATATAGCCGGGCCTTCCCAAGCAGCGGTCGCGTGTGAGAAAGAAAGTGGCCCGGCAATCGTGCTCCTCGAGCAACTCCGCGGCACGCATCGAACTCGTGCGTCCGTCGTCCATCGTGAGAATTACGTAGCGATCAGGCAGGTCCTCGTTGGACCGCAGCCGCCCCTCAAGTTCTTGGAAGCCTTCAACGACATATCCCTCAGCCGTCATCATTGCCAATTGTGCTCGGAACCTCTCTTCCGCAACGGCATATTGGTTCCCGTTCTCGCCCAGCGCGTGGTACGTGAGGCAAGCGAACGAGTGTTCCTTGTGCACCGTCGAATCCGAACGCGAGCTAATTTTCGTGGTTGCCATGGCTATTGCGAGCGAGCGCTTGCTCGTAAATCCCCAACAGCATCGCGTAGTTCGCTTTAGCGGTGTACTTGGCCTCGTATTCCCGGCGAGCCGCCTGGCCCATTTCAGCCATTTCCGTCGGATGGGTCCAAGCCCGGCCCACCTTTTCCGCCAAGTCTTCTGCGTCACCGGAGGTGAAGTGCAGCCCGGTGCGACTATCCTCGACGATTTCCTCCAGCGCCCCGAGCCGAGAACAGATAACAGGAACGCCGCACGCGAAGGCCTCCACAGCAACCAGGCCAAAGGTCTCGTAATGGCCTTCTGAGGGCAGCACTAGGAAGCGCGCTCCTTTTACAAGCCCTATCAGCTCATCGCTACTGAGGCGTGGCAGCACCTCGACCCGTGCAATGGCCTTACTGGCGAACTGCTCTACCTCGGGCAGAAGCGGTCCTTCACCTCGGATTCTGAGGGGTACATCCTTGCATTGCCTCCACGCTGCCAGGAGGGTACGCACACCTTTCTCGGGAGCAAGGCGCCCGACGTAAACGGCGTACTGGCCTGATTCAACCCTCCGGCCGGGATCTGGAGCAACGAAGTGGGGTTTCACGACGACTTTTTCGGCAGGCAGTCCTCCTGCGACGAACTTGCGCCGATAGAACTCCGTAAAAGCGATGTAGCGGTCCACCCGTTTTCCCCAAGTGTCCAGCGAGCGGTGCACCGCAAGCATTGTGGCCACGACGCCAGACTGGATCCTGGACCCGCGGTAACAACCGTGCAGGACTCCGGGCCATGGCACGGACCGGCCCAGGCAATCTTCGCAGGCGCGCCCTTCGCGACAAGAAGTTGCCGCTGGGCACAGAAGCCGCGGATTATGGAGCGATTGAACGACCGGGATCCCCGCATCGTGGCAAACGTAGTAGGCCGCAGGAGAGACCAATGGAAATGTATTATGAAAGTGGACAATGTCCGGCCGGTTGCGCTGCAAAAGGACGCGCAACTCCCTGCAACTATCCCAGGCCCAAAGCGTGCGGAGACCCAGCGTCGTCTTTGTCCACAAATTGTATTCCGCGATTTCCGAGTTATCCCGTACGTATTCATCCACGTGATGTCCCGCAGCCAATAGCAAGTTCCTTTCGGCCTCGAACACCGAGTCCTCGCCACCCGAGATCTGGTAACGGTTGTGGACCAGCAGAAGTTTCATCTGGGGACCTTGCAATCTCGTGTCTCACACGAGGGTGAGCCTCCGCCGAAGAAATTCGGCATAACCAAGAACCACCAGGAACACCAGGGCGGGATGCCACATCAATTGAACCGTGGCAAAGGACCGAACCGTCACGATGGAGAGCACCCCCAGACCTTCGGTGGCCAATTGGTGATAGAGGGGCTTGCTAGACAGACGGCTGGAGGCGCGAATCAAGATCCACCAGGTGCCCAACAACGCCACCAACAGTGGTGCTAACCCGAGTATTCCTGTTCCCACCGCGACTTCGACGTATGTGTTTAGAACGCTTGACCACTCGGATTCTTCAGGACTCGTGAGCACTCCAAACCTTCCCGCAGCGTAAGCACCATACCCGAGAAAGGGCCGCTCTTTAATCAACTTCCATGCTGCTTCCCAAACTGGGAGCCGCCCAGTAACAGATTGGATATATTCCGGTCGCTCGTTGCGCTGCCAAAATGTACCTGCCGTCTCGCTCGCCGTCGTAAAGGAAAAAAGCAGCGCGGCGCCAACAACGAAAGCAGTGAGCATTCCGCGGCGCTTAGCAGAGAAAAAGACAAGACCTGTTCCCAGGAGAAAGCCAATGATCGCCGACCGAGTCTGGGCGAAGACAAGCGTAACCAGCGCGTAAGCCAGCAGCACGATGTAAAAAGTGCCTCCGCGCTTCTGGCGAGCCGGGGCGAGAAGGCGCGCCAGAGCGATGATCCCAAGAACTGCGGCATCTTCTCCTACGGTATTCGGGTCCATGGCCGGGAAAACACCTGCAAGTCGCCCGGGCAATAAGTCACTTCCTTCAACAAATGCCTGAGTGGGCCAAATGGCTACGCCGATCCACACCGTGAGGGAAATACAGCCAACTAAGACCCACGTCCAATCGCAAAGGGTCTTCCACTCGTCCGGGGAGCGTACCGAGACAAGAATCCCAGCCAAGAGAGCAACCTCAATCGAGTATTCGATGGCCTTATAGAACGTCCACGCCGGATACAGTGACCACAATGTCGAAACCCCGCAGACCAAGGCGTAGATGGCCAACGCGCCGGCCAGCCCATGGAAGAGAGAAAGAAGCCAATCGGTCTTCCTCAATACAAGTCGAGCAATCAAGACAAGGGCCGTGGCAAACACGAGCACGATTCGGAACGCCGCCCAGGGATCCACCGGAGTTTTCCGGATGTCTTCAAGTCCGCGCGCCCGGAATACCAAGCCGCTTACGAACAGGAGCAACCAAAGTCCATGCCACCAGCACAGCCTCATGGCCAAGTGGCGAAGCCTCTTGGCACCCTGGCCGAACGCAAGGATACAAGCCACGATGCCTACGGGTATGACCAGCTGGAACACGCCTGCGAAGGGTGACGGAAGGCTTCCCGCCAGGTACGCGGCGCCGAAGCCTAGGAGCAACAACATTAGAAACGTCGGAATCCACCATGGGGTAAGTCCATTATCAATCTGATTATTTGTGGTGGCCATCGTATCGGGAAAGGTTGAGATTCGGAATGTTCTTGTCCGAGAAGGGAAAAGAAGCGTGGCTTGGCAACGATCGCTCGAGCACAGCGGATTCTGTTTTCACAGACTCGTTAGTCACTTCCTAGGAAGGCTTGGATTATTTCAGCTGGGTTATGCTTGCTTGGGCTCAGGAGAATTTCAATAGACCGTAAAATTGTTGGCCACGAACCTGAACTCAGCCGTTCGTGCAAGATTCTCCCGTTGGTCGATCACATCGCTGTATCTTGGCTGATGACAAATGATCCAGATTCTTCTGGGCTGTCTCTCAAGCGATTCCGCGATTTTGCAAGGAGCTTTGTTGAAGATCATCTCATCAACCGAATTATAAAAATAGAAAATTTTTTCTTCATTGTGGATGGTTTCCCCCTGCCACAGTCTTAAACCTCCACGCAAGGTATTGCGCTCTACGGACGGCCTTTGGCGCCGACGCCCGCAAAAATGAGATTAAGCGATATTTCGATTGCCGTATCGCAGGGACGGCAGTTTGCCGGCCGCCGAACTGCCGTTTGAACTCCTTAATTCCAACCATGTTGTAAATGCCAATTCCCCTTTTCTTCCAATATCTCATGGCGTACCACTGGAGCGCGTGGTTGGGATGAAACTTTTGGTATTGTCGCCAACTCGTTCCCCCCCAAAAAAACATCGCTTCATTCGTCGCCACGAAGACACCGGTGGCAATGCACCGGCCCGCCGGGTCTCGCGCCCGGAGCAAGAGCAGCCTGCCGGTAGGAAGCAGATGTTTGATTAACGCCCGCACCCGGCTCGCGCCGAACATGGGAACCATGCGTTGCTTTGCTAATACATCTTTGAATTGGTTGCTAAAATCCTGAGGAAAGTCTTCGTCCGTGGCTTCTTCGATGCTCACTCCGTATCGCTCCGCTTGACGAATTTCATTGCGGCAAGAGCTGCTCATGCGGTGGAACAGGGCGTCCTCACTTTGTGTCAAGTCAATTTCATAGGTGGAACTCATCTCATGCGTGCCCCCGAGACCCTCGATGTCGTTCAGGGTCATGTGGGAGTCTACTACCTCAAAGTGGATGCACCCGAGCTCCCCGAATGCAAAATCAGACATTGCCTCTACGGCGATGCGGCGCGGTGTGGACGGCAGCAAATTAAATCCCATGTAAGGTGTTGACCAGCCGCGAAGGGGGCTGCCCAAAAATCGGAGGCCGAGCCGCTTTACAATCAGCCCGGTAAAATATCCTAAAATTTGTCTCCCTTCCTTCAAGACCGCGAGGACTGGTTCGGCCTTCTGAGTCTCAGCTACGAATGATAACCACGCGGGGGTCTGGAACACCACTCGATCAGGAAAAGCGCTCAATGTCCTTTCCCAACCGATAGAATCCAGGTTGGTACGGTCAAATCTCGCCACGGAGCGCCCCCTTCCTTTTTGCCGCCGAACCGCCGGGGAGGACGGACAGGGCTTTCTGCACCGCTGCTTTCACGACCCCGTGGTACAGCCTTAGCAGGGCGGACCCCTTCGCGGTCCGCCCACGGCTGACTCGCGCGAATTCGAATAGTGAATGGCCTGCTGGATTTTCTCCGGCCAGTGTGTTAACCCTCCGCGCCAGGCGTTGCGCTCTGCGGACAAATTGTGGCGCGGAAGATCGCAGAAATGAGACTAGGTGATATTTCGATTTTCGTATCATCGCGACAGTGGTCGTCCGGCCACCAAACCTTCTTTTGAATTCCTTGTTCCCGACCATGTTGTAGTTGCCTATGCCCCTTTTCTTCCAATACCTGATCGCGTACCATTGCAGCAACTCGTTGGGATATAGCTTTTGGTATTGACGCCAACTAGTCCCTCCCCAATAGAAGGCGGTTTGATTCATTGCCGGGAACACACCAGTAGCAATACACCTCCCCTCTGGGTCTCGCGCCCTGAGGAGGAGAAGCATGCCGGTAGGATGAACATGTTTGATCAAAACACGCACCCGATCAGCGCCAAAATGGGGAATCAGGCCTTGCTTAGCGAAGACATCTTTGAACTGGGCACTGAAATCCTCCGCGAATTGTTCGTCGCTGGCTTCCTCGATGATGACTCCATGCTTTTCTGCGTGGCGAATGTTACGGCGGCAAGAGCTGCTCATGTTACCGAACAAGGTCTCTTCACTCTGGCTTAGGTCAATCTCCATCGTGGGGTAAATCTCATGGGTGAGACCGAGACCTTCGATTTCGTTCAAGGTCATGTGCGAGTCCACCACCTCGAAATGGATGCAACCTAGATCCTTGAACGCAAAGTCTGATAATGCCTGAGCCGCGATACGCCGCGGCGTGGTTGGAAACAAATTAAACCCCATGTAAGGCGAAGACCAGCCCCGAAAGGGGCTGCCCAAAATTCGGAGACCGCATCGCTGCATGATCAACGCGCTAAAATATCCTAAAATGTTGCCTTCTTCCTTCAAGGCGGCAAAAACCGGCTCGGCTTTCTGCGTCTCAGCCAGAAATGAAAGCCACGCAGGGCTTTGAAAGACGACTCGATCAGGGAAGGCGCTCAAAACTTTTTCCCAGCCGATTGGATCCAGGCTGATACGCTCAAATCTTGCCATATACAAGAAGCTCCACTATTTTCAATGGGAGATCAGGAATATTGAATAGCATTGTGATTACTGGGAATTTGCCGGGATCGCAATTAGCTTCAACGGTGCCCATCCCAGAAATACGTCCGAGATCGGCCAAGGCTAGGTCCATGTTCAGCTAACAAAGATGAGATAACGCCGCCTTAGTCTCCGAAGAGTCGCCTCTCATTTCGCCTGGAACCAACCGAGCCGTCGGACCTGGCTCACCTAATTCAGCAGGAACCTGCGTATGAACCTCGCACGTGGCCTGTGCCCTTGCTTTCCAATGGTGTTCCTGTCCTATCATTATTCGCGCAATGTCACCAATGTGTTGCCGGGGTGCGGAATTCCAGGCGAGCAACTGCATCGTACCAGCCAAATCATTCACGACCTGCAGCTGAGACCCCGGATGCCCCTGATGCCGTGCATCTCGTTGACCTGAACAGAAGCCCCGCCAAACTCGAGGGTGACTACGAGGAGGCTCTCCACCATCGCTTCCAGACAAGCCATCGAGTTCGCGCCACGAAGGCAGAGTCCACGCTTTTCGATCAAACTCCTGGATGCCCAGCAGTTTCGAGCACTCTTTTGTAGATTCCCATCATGAGTTCACATTTCTTGTCCCAGTTGAAGTGTTCTACCACGCGCTGTCGCGCTGCTTGCCCTAACTGCAGCCGGAGTTCTGGGTCGGATGCAAGTTGGCTCAGAGCAGCTGCTAGGTCGTGAACCACCTGCGCGGGCGAAATCGCGGGCACTTTGATCCCGGTATTCTTAGTCACTTGGAGGCCCGGTCCGCCCAGGTCCAAGCAAACTACTGGGCGACCGGCAGCCATCGCCTCTAAGCAGGTCCAGCCGGCGGAATCGTGCAAGCTTGGGTGCAGCAATACATCGCATTCGGCCAACTGCTCAAGAACCTGAGTTCGAGATAGAGCGCCGTAAAAGCGCACCTTATTACGTACGCCAAGCTGAGTTGCCAGCAGATCCAAGCGTTTTCGTTCGGGTCCGTCGCCTATGAGCCAGTACTCGCTGGCAGGAAATTGGCGCTGAAGTTCAGCAAACGCTCCTAGGCCAAGCTCAAAACCTTTTAAGTGCAGAAGGTTTCCGATACTGAAAATGCGAAAAGGACTGCCCTCGCGGGGACAAATGGCACTCAGGCGGTGAATATCATCACTTGGGAGACCTAGTACAAAGACGGAAATATTCTTGCACCCTAAGGTTCGGAGTCGGTCTTGAGTGGCATCGGTAGTAGCCAGTGCTTGCGTCGCTTTTCGTGCCGTGAATCGAACAAAGGGGTCAAATCGGGCCCAACCGCGCCCTAGAGTGCGTGCAGCTTCGTAAACCCTTCCGCGGATACTGAACGAGCGCCAGAACTCGTGCGGTGCTGACTCCCCTCCGCCAACAGGCCCCCACAGGAAGGGCGTCGCCAAGAATGCCAACATACTTGGGCTCCAGTAGCTCTTGAAAGTCAAATGATGCACCAAGTCGAACCGGATCCGGCGATGCAATTTTCTCGCCAACAGATACGCCCCAACCTGCCACAGGTAATAGTAAAGGCGCATTCCTCGTTGCTTTTTCTTCCAGAACCGCATCCAAGCTGGGAGGTCGAAGTAAACCCAATGAATATTGGCGAGCCTCTCATCGCACAGTTCCTTTTCAATGGGTCCTCGATTGTTCGCTCGCGTAAGTGCCCACACTTGGTGGGGGCCTGAGATCTGAGTCACCCAGTTCCAACCCTCTCCGGCCTCGGAGCCCTTCCCAGGTTCGCAGGCATAAGCCGAAACAAGAACTTTCATGGTTTATTTCGTGGCTTCGACGAACAACGATTCGTCCGGTCTGTTGTCCAAGAACTCCAAATCAGGACAAGCTCCTTCCGGGTATGCGCACTGATGTGTCTCGCGGAAATTCTTGGATTTCAGCAGGCGCCGCGAACTAGCGAAATTGTAATGCCAGTGATGAGAGTTTTTCGATCTGCCATCAGACTGAAACACCCGCTTGAGAAACGGCTGCGTATCGTTAGGATCGTAGCCTGCCACGAGCTTGTCGAGGTCCGGTATCACTAGGCGGCAGGTACCGCCGGGCTTCAAGGCTCTGTGGATCTCCTCTACAAATACCTCCGATTCACGGGGATAGAGGTGTTCCAAGAGATGGGATGAAAATACCGCGTCGAAGGTGTCGTGTTTATATGGGAATGGTTTCCTCACATCGAGATATGACACATTTCTGAATAGGCCCTTCTTGTGCTGTTCAAATCTCTGTTGCGTTATCTTCCCCAGGCGAAATAAGAGGGCCGCAAGGTCCGGTACCCGCGCCACCCATATGTGAGGGGTGATATCAGTATTCACCCACCCCCTGATGGGTTGATCGAAGCACCCAAGGTGAAGTTTTGAAGCTTCCACAAGATTCTGGTCAACGCCGGACATCATCGTGCTTCAATGCGAGGAGATTTACATGTATATCAGCCCTTCGAGGAAACTGGAACGGTGTGAGGACCAATCCATCAGCTTTGGTTCTAGGAAGAAAAAGGCGATAACCCATTGCATTGAGAAACGAGAGCACGGCTGTTGGGTGAAAACCATAAGTCGCCAAAAGCCGCGGGTCGAATTCGAAGATGAGTGCGGCGCCAAATGCTGACAAGATTCTGGTGGATCCCCAAAACACTTTCAGCTCGGCTCCTTCAACGTTAAGCTTCATCAGGTCAATGTCCCGAGGTTGCCTCTTCGAGCGTATTCATCGAGACTCATCGTGTTTACGGATTGAATGGATACAACGGGATTGACTTTATCAATCTCGTGATTTGCGGTCACCCTCGCCAACGCTGACCCGGTGGCATACCGCCGACATTCGTACAACGCTTCTTGACACAGGTCACTCAGGGCAACACTTTCACAGATTACGTTGCGCAGACGGTTTGAACGAATATTCTGCGTCAGCACTTGGAAGGTGTCAGGGATTGGTTCGAAAGCGTAAACGCGCCCACTATTTCCTATGATCCGCGATGCCCTTACAGAGTGTTCGCCAACATAGGGTCCAACATCTATGAATGTCATACCAGATTTTAGATACGTGATAATGAACTTGGATACCTCGCGTTCTGAACATCCCGTTGCATAAAGGCTAAAGCATCCAGTTTCTGGCAGGAGCCGTAGGAGAGTGCCCTCACCGAGCATGCGAGAAGGTAGGCTTGAACATCTTTTGTCGCACCTCCCACCACAAACGAAGCAAGACTACTCGGAGGCGTTTGTCCCGAAACTCTGGACGGGTGAGGAACCACTTGAGTCGGCAGCAGAGCTCTTCAAGTTCAGAGCGCGCTAAGGCAACTCGAATCGTGTTCACTAGCGTGGCTCGACTTTGCGGTCTGGAGTTAGCATCTCGGGTTTCGTGTCTGCGGGTATCCCTACCTCGGAGTAGGGTCGGCGCGCTGTGGTTTTTCGAATCGAGTGACTCGCACCGACTGAGGCGAGGACACTCGCGGACTGGCGCGGCGTATAAGGAGTGATGATCTGCTTCGATCTTGCGCCTAAGCTATCGGCCAAGCCTGGATCGCTGACGAATCTAGCCATCAATTCTGCTAATTCGCGGGGTTGACGGGCGTCGAAGACGTATCCATTCTCTCCATGAACGATCAGCTCTTTGGAACCGGCGTACTTTGAACACAAGATCGGCTTTCCAAATGCCATAGCTTCTGGCACCACGAGCCCCCACGTGTCTTCCAGAGTCGGGAAGACGAATATGTCACACGCCCGGTAAAACGAACCCAGTTTCTCGTACGCCACTCTGCCCGCCCAGTGCACCTGGTCTCCAAGCCCGAGCGTGTTCGCAAGTTCGCGGAGCTCTTGACCCTGCGACCCCTCGCCAACAATTACAATTGAGTAGTGAGTTTTGCCTTGTTCTTTTAAATGGCTACACGCATATAAAAAGTTACGCAGGCCTTTCCGCCCAATTAGTTGTCCCACATACAAGAACACTGGGCGGGTGACGAAGTCGTGTTTGGTTTGGGCGTCTTGAATGGATTCGACTACCTTGATGTCGGAAACTTCGTATGGGTAGCAAATAAGCTTGCGCTCGGGGACACCCAACGTGCGACGCAAATAGTCGAGACCTTCTTGTGTATTCGAGATGCAGGCATCAAAGCAGTGAGCCATAAGGCGCCGTATGCTTAACCGAAGTGGGGAATTGAGAAACGCGATACTCGGGGCGATCCCCTCCCACAGTAGGACAATCCGACAATGCAAGAAGAACTTGAGCAGAAGGGCATAGAGAGTAAAAAGACTGAACCCCGTTGTGAAAATGATTCGGGGTTTAAACTTGGCTAATTCGCAGAGAGCCGATAGGGGTACCCACGTGAAACTTAGGCCGCGAGATATCTGCGGGTATGCCAATGTCACAAATCTTATGACGCGGAAGTGTCTGACCGAGAAGCTTCCCTCGTACCCCGCTAGGGCTGCGGGCCAAAAACCGGCAAAAATTCTGGTCTCGGGAAAAAGCTCAGTGAATTCCCGGAAGATCGGTTGCCAATAAAAACCGCGGGCAACGGAGGGCATAAGCCATGCGACGCGAATGCCTTTCCCATTTGGGCCGAGGCCGGTGCGGAAGTCCCAATCGTGGTAGACGTTCATTGTCTGCTTGAGGACAGTCCTAATTTGCCCATCACACTGGCGATTTTTTCCTTGCGGAGGCCGAGTGAACGGCGGAGGGGCCCTGTAATCATCAGGAGTTGAGACCACCAGGTACGGACGGCTTGTCTCTTCAACGTGAAATAAGGGCAAGATTCGATCCCATTCAACGTTAATTTGTGCGTGGCGTTGCCAATGGTGCAAAACCCTCTCCCGGCCATTCTTCGGTTTTCCTTGGCCTCCTCGTCGTAGGAAACGCCGTGACGGCCTCGAGGATGGTGGGAATAATCGTGGTTCTGGTGAACAGCCAGTACCACTTCCGAGGCGTCCACGAGGGCCATCTTCGAGTTGCGGGCTTTCCAGAGGAACCAATTGTCCCAGACTGGCCGGCCTATCGCGAACGGGGGGAACATGGGGAAAAGTCCCCGGGGAAACACGAAATAATCTATTGCAGAGGGACCAACCAATTGCCCTCGCTGCGAGACCAGATCGCGAAGCCGAGCTTCCCGTTCCGAGGAATCATAGATGGCCGGCTCGTCTAGCTCGACATTGGTTCTTCGCCCCACCATTAAGAAGCGATCGCGCCAGGCGGCCACGCGCTGTACGGCCCCCATGAAGTCTCCCAGCAGCATCATGTCCGCGTTGGCGTAACAAAGGATGTCGTAGGAGGCGAGGGCGTGGGCTTGGGCGAACAGATCGCTTAGTAATGGGGTGCCATATTCGTTGCGCTTCACTTCCGAGACCTGGCGCAGACTGAGTTCTTGAGCGATCTCGAGTGTGCCTTCCTCGTTGCCAAACAATATGATCTCGGGCGTGGGGCGTAGCCGAACCCACTGAGAAATGGCGTTTCGCTGGATCACACCGAAGTGTCCCTTGAACACCTTGGGATGCGCGAATAAGGTCAGCATATGAAATTACTGAGGTTGTGCTCCCCGTCTGTGCTATGAAGCCGGGCCGTGCAGAACAAAGCAGCCCAAGGCATACGCGTTCGATCGTGGGGCACCACCAAACGAGTGAGGTTCGAAGCTCAGTGCGGCCTCCCGGTCACACTGACACCAACGATTGTCGTCAGACTTCATCCAGAATTCTTCTTGCTCTACTCTGAATCCTTCGAGAAGTAGAGGCAATCGCTTTGTTCCGTAGACTCTGTGAACGGGATGAAAGACGGCATCTCTTCCGACTGGTGTGGTCAGAAGCATGAGCGCACCCGGCCTCATGGCTTCTCGCATCTTAGCCATTGCGACCAAGTCACCGTCTGGACATGCATCAATGGTGCGGTATCGCCCGGCCAGCCCGACATGCTCGATCGAGGAACAATTAATGACGAGCGAGAAATAGGCGGACGGCAGTTTGATCTTCAGAATGTCACACTGCACGCATCGAACTGCCTTGTGGTGCCAGTAGAAATAACCAGGCTGTAGGTCGAGTGCTGTGACCCGGAATCCACGTCGAGCTGCAATCAAGCTCAGGTAGGCTCCCTGCGCGCCGAAATCCAATGCTTCGCCAGGCCCAAATGGCAGATGAGCACACACAAATGACCACTCGATGGCACGGTCCCCAAGTAGGTTCGGGAATCGCTCAAACGGCCGACAGCGCTTGGCGATCGCACTTTTCATGCGCCTCGCCGGGCGATATGCCCATCCCGGCACCTGGATGGTGACGGCCACCCAATCTTGGCTCATGCATTGACCCCCTTCTCCGGCGCAAATTGTCCCGGATCACTCTCTCGCCGTTTCCGCGCTACTTTCCCTTGTCCCGAGCAAAGATTCTTAGCACTTGGCCGCGAAGCGGACTGCACTGTTTGACGGCACTGCTGTGGGTCGTGCCTAAGTGTCCCTTGAGAGCCCTCGTGGTAGTGAAAATCGTAAGCAATTTGATTCCCCTCTAATCTGCGTGAGCCGCTGTGCCTCTTTCCAAGTTGCCCGCACAAATACGGGCGAGCAGTTTCCGCACTGCTTGCTGGACAGTCGCAACCTCGATTCCAAGAATGCAGTGAGGCACGCAGAACGTACATGAACCGCTGCAAGAGGGAGCTGCCGGCTCGGGCTGAAGGACGTCGCGGGGAACTCCCCAGGGATGAAAATGCACCGGAGAGTTCGCGTGGTCAGGGTCTCCGCCGCGCGGGTGGCACGAAATCTCGACTACACCGCTCCCCGCAGCCGCGGCGAGGTGCATCGGGCCAGAGTCATTGCTGACTGTGAGCGAGCAATTCTCGAGAATGGCGCCCGTCTGGCGCAGGGTCAGTTGCCCCATGAGATTAATTGCGATTCCGCTCAACTCTCTTTCTATACGCGCTCCGAAATCACCTTCCGCCTTGCCGCCGAGGAGGACAATCCGCGGCCCAAATTCACAATGCAATCGCCGGCCCAGCTCGATCCAACGTTCGACTGGCCAGCAACGCTTTTTCGCCCCGGCGCCTGGCGCAAATGCAATCAGCACTTCGCCCTCCCGAACTGCACGCGCTGCCAGGGCTTGCCGGGCGAAGCAGCGATCATCTTCAGTGAGCCAGAGTTCGAGTCGCTTATCGACTATGTTTCCGCCCAAAGACAACAAGAAATCCAAGTTCCATTCCACCTGGTGTTTGGGCCCCGCGCCCTCTAGGGGTCGTGTAAGTAGTCGATCGTAACCTCGATTCAACCGAGCCTTGGGTTCATTTGAAAATTCGGAGTAAGCCACACGGCAGGGCGCGCCACTGAAGTATGCGAGGAAAGTCTCCTGATAGAAGTCGGCACCCCAACGTGGGAGAACTGCAAGGTCGAAACGCACCCGTAAATGCTTTCTAGCGAACACTGCAGTTCCGGCGAGCCGCCAGAGTTCACTCAGCGGCCCAAAGTCGCGCCAGTCGAATACCAGAACTTCATTGACATAGGGGCAGAATTCAACCAGATTCCGCGTCTCGGGCTTGACGATGAGGGTGATCAAGGCCCCGGGCGCGTTGCGACGCAACTCGCGCAGGAAGGGCGAGGTTAGAACCATATCGCCTATTCCGTCGAGTCGAACAATCAGAATTGACTTCACGAGGGCAAGAGTGATGTCGGTCAGTGCGCGGCGCCTCGTGCCCGGCGCTAATAAGGGAATAACGAGCGTTGATACTGCACGGGCTGTCAGACTCATCGGAGGTCTGTGAGCGGGGGTTGCATTCATGAATCTCATAAATGCTGTCCTACAGGGAGTGACACGGCGGCTGCTGACTTTTGCGCGCAAACAAAGAAACTGAACATGGCATCGGGCCCATCGTCCGCGCATACAACCGCACAGCCGAGGGCAGCGAGCTGCTGTCGGACAACACTCGGAGTTGGAATCCACTTGTGGCCGTCACCCACGAAAGGGGAGCCTCTTTGCCAAATGGCACAATCCGGATGCGGGAGATACAGGAAGACAATCCCGGCAGGCTTGAGCTTTGAGGTCCAAAGGTGGAGCGCTTCTCTCCAATCCTCGATGTGCTCTAGGCAATGGGAGCTGAAGACATAGTCCAACGTGCCGTTTGCGAGATCACTGATCGACTGGCCTAGGCCCGGACCCCGATACAGGTCAACAGCCCTCGCGCCAGGGAGCGGCCAGAGGCCTGCCCCTATGTCCACCCCTTCACCAATACAAAATTTGAGCGCCTTACTAAAAATCGCATGGCTGGCCCCGCCTACCGTCAGGTAATCAGGGTAGAACTTTCCTTCGTACACCCAACCCCCCGGTCTGCGCTCGACCCCAGGGGCCTGTAAGAGATTTCGGTAAACCGAAAAGAGGTCAGGTGCATCCGGCAGGAACTCCAAGGGCTTCATCCGCACTCGACACGCAAATTCCCGTAGCAACCGCAGGATGCGAGCCGCTTTCCTCCTAGGAGCCCGTCCGAGATTTTGCATTTAAGGACCTCATGACGGGTCTTTTTTCATCAACCCGGCTACCGGGAGGACTGATTTGGAGTTGAGGCCGCTTCCGTGAGGTGCCTGGCGCTTAAAAAGC
>Ga0187846_10000931_pt1 | contig 16760 bp, 20 predicted proteins | sample TC_taG_FD_161473 | JGI IMG/M metagenome (GOLD analysis project Ga0187846, IMG submission 161473) | Biofilm microbial communities from the roof of an iron ore cave, State of Minas Gerais, Brazil - TC_06 Biofilm (v2) | ecosystem: Environmental > Terrestrial > Deep subsurface > Cave > Wall biofilm...
AGGGGAGCGGCAAACGGGCGATTAACGCCTCCAGCGTCTCATACCAGCGACGGTACGGGGATGCGAGCAAGACGACAGGCCAGTCACTTCCGAACAGGACGCGCTCTTCCCCAAAGGCCTCTAATACGACATTGATGAATGGTTCCAGGCCGGCAGGATGCCAGCGTTCATGATCGGCCTCGGTCACCATGCCACTGATTTTACAGGCGACGTTCGAAAGCTCAGCGAGTTTGCGCAGGTCTGCCTGCCAGGAGTTGAGTTGCTGCCGTTTGATGTCTGGCTTTCCCAGGTGATCCAGGATAAAGCCCGTATGCGGGCAACAGCGTACCAGTTCAATGACGCTGGGCAATTGCCAGTGCTTGATACAGAGATCGAACGAAAGATGATACTCCGCCAGCAGGCGCACTCCGGCGATAAAATCGGGTCGCAGGCAGAAGTCAGGCTCCGTTTCGTCCTGGAGGTTGCGCCGGACTCCTTTGATGAGAGGCGAGATGGCTCCCAGGGATTCCAGGTGCTCGCGGACAGCGGCACCACGCTCGACCGGCGCCGCAGCGACGATCGCTCGCAATCGCGGTTCCTCCCGGGCAAGATTCGCGACATGGCGCGCCTCACTTAGTGCCTCCTGGGGCGCAACCCCTACCTCGATATAGATCATCGCCATGATGGGGAGATCCCGAGTCTGCTCATGGTAGTCTTGCAAGCCATAGGGCCGATTCAAGCGCGGGATGTCCGCCAGCCAGGGCATACTGAACAGCTCGGGATTCCATAGATGCACGTGCGCGTCAACAATGGGAAGCAGTTCAGTCATAGGAATCCTTTCTGAGTACCATCATGCCTTTTTGGTTCGATGGACTCTTTCTATCTTACCAAAAAATGTAGGTAAAAGTCAGGCTTTTAGGGATGGAGTGACTGACGGTTGATGCAATAAGACAGAAAAAGTAAACACTCTCATAAGTGGCTTCCTAATCAACTAGCGTTCGGAGCGTAGTGGTGGCCCCCCTCAGGAAACGGTCTCCCATCAGTATTTCAACGCTCTAGTTTACGCCAGAACAATTGTTACGTCACTTCAAAATGGCTTGATGACCATCAGCGTCAGGACCACTGGGAGCATGATATATTCATAGAGGTAACTGGCGCGAATAACCTGGTCAGATAAGGCTGCGCGTAACTCGACCGTGACGCGCTTTTGCGCGAGCGCATCCTGAAAGACCTTGCCAAAGACCTTCCCACGAGGAATGTAGACCCAGATGACGAGGGGGATCGTGGCCAAAAAGAGCAGCGCACCGACCAGGGTCCAGGTCGGCACACCCGCATTGACGAGTGGCCAGTGGCCAAGCCAGGTCAGCAGCAGACCCGTAAGCAGTGTCGCGATCGACCCGCGCACCACCAACCACTCGTCGAAGAGCCTTTCCAGGTCGACGAACTCGCTCACGATGTGGATATCGTCGAGGCGCAACACACGCGCCCGAATCAAGGCCCGTCCGACCGTCCCAGCGATGAGAGCTGCGACCGCCAAGATGTGCAGGACTTTGACCAAGCTGTAGAGACTCATGGGACCCTCCCACTGATCGTGGCTGAGATGAACAAGTCACTTGCAATTTCATACTACATGTTGTAGTATGAATTATACCAAGGAAGGAGGGTGCTGTCAATGGGCAAACGTCCCTATCACCAACATAAGCGCGCACAGCAGGCGGACAGGACGCGCCAGCGCATCATCGAAGCGGCACGCTCTGTCTTGATGGAAGCTCCCTTTGTGGCGATTAATCTCGAAACGGTCGCCAAGCGGGCTGGAGTTGCTCGCTCGACGATCTATACACTTTTTGGATCGCGACTCGGCTTGTTTGAAGCCATGGCCCAGGATTTTCGGGATCGTGGTGGCTTCCAGGCCATCCAGGCCGCCTTTACGCTTCCTGATGCGCGCGACATTCTGAACCAAAGCTTGGAAGCAGCGGTTCACCTGTACATGAAGGAAGGGAGGCTCTGGCGTGCGTTACAACTGCAAGCCGAGATTGATCCAGATGCCGCGACGTTGACCAGCCACGAGAATCACGATCGCATCGGTGGGATGCATTACCTGGCACAGTTGTTGGAACAGCAGGGATACATGCGAGCGGGCGTCACGGTGACCGAAGCCGGCCAGGTTCTGGCGGTGCTCAGCGATTTCGTCGTGTACGATCAACTTACCATGACGATGGGATTGACCGCGGATCAACTGCTCGCGCATCTCTTGCTCATCACGCAGTGCTTCATGCGGCCTGAATGACCGCCGGCTCTTCACATTGACTTTGATCGCATGGGCACCTCAACGCTCGCCTGCCTATGGCCTTCACGCGGAGCCGTGTATATCACTTCATGATCGATAGATGGAATCGAGTTCAGCCCAGAGTTCATCCGGGATTGGCTGTTGCGCCAGCAACAGCGTCTCTGCGAGCCGCTCAGGACGAGTGATGCCCACAATTGTGGAGGCAATGCGCACATCCTGCAGCGAGAACTGCAGGGCCGCTGCTGCCAGTGGCAGGCCATAGCGCTCACAGGCCTCTTCCATCTGCCTGGCGCGTCGAAGCAGATCAGGCGATGCCTGGCTATACATATAGCGTGGATAGGCGCCTGGCCCTTTCGCCAGGAGGCCGCTCCCATATGGCGCAGCATTCAGTGCTGCGACTCCCCGGAGCGCGCATGTCTTCCAGAGCGACTCAGCCTCCCTGTTAAGGAGCGTGAAGCGATTATGCGAAATAGCCGCTTCAAAGAGGCCGGTCTCGACAAAGCGGATCATCATGTCGATGGGGCCGCCAGCTACGCCCAGGTGCGCGATAAGACCCTCTTCTTTACATTTTTGTAGCATCTCGACGGGACCGCCAGGTTGCATCGCCTCTTCAAATGAAATATGCTCAGGGTCGTGGAGATAGACGAGCTGCAGTTGCTCCAGGCCCAACAGGCGCAGGCTGCGCTCGACGCTGCGCCTCATCTGTCCACCGGTGAAGACTCCGGTCTGCAGATCGCGGTCGGCCTTCGTTGCCAGCACGAAGCCAGGTGGAAGCCCGCCAAGCTCGCGGAGCACGATTCCAATGCGGCGCTCACTCTCACCATCGCCATAGGAGGCGGCGGTATCCAGGAAATTGAAGGGGCTCGCAAAGAAAGCACGGACCGTGTCCAGGGCGCGCTCTTCGGGAACTGCATAGGCGAAGGTCTCCGGCATGCTCCCCAGCGGGGCTGAGCCAATGCAGATCGGCGTCACTTGCAGACCAGTCGAGCCTAGCGGGCGCAAGGCGAGTGGCCCGGAAGCTTCTGTCTGAGAAGGCATAGATTCCTCCTTACCACGATATGATTTTTTTCCAAGCAAGATCGGTCATGGTTTGTCATCCTGAGTGCAGCGAAGGATCTATCGCGATGGGCCGAGATGCTTCGCTACGCTCAGCATGACAATGCTGGTTTTGGTTGTTAAAAAGCATAATCGGCGATGGGCGCGATAATGGCTTTTAACAAAATAATACCGATACTGTAAAACCCACCGAAGACCGATAAATCGGCGATGGGCGCGATAAATCGGGCCCCTACCTGGCTGTCCAGCCGCCATCGATGACCAGCGCGGAGCCAGTCACAAAGGCCGCTTCGTCCGAGGCCAAGTAGAGCGCGGCGTAGGCAATCTCATCTGGTTGCCCCATGCGACCGATAGGCTGGCGAGCGTGAAGTTGCTGGCGCGCCTCATCCTCGTGGCCAGCGAAATGGCGCGCCAGGTAGCCCTCCACAAACGGCGTATGCACCGTGCCGGGGCAGATAGCATTGCAGCGAATCCCTTGTGTTGCATAGTCGATGGCAATCGAGCGCGTCAGCGCCAGCACTGCCCCTTTGCTCGCACAGTAAGGTAGGCGCCGGTCGATACCGATAGTAGCTGCGACTGAGGACATGTTGATGATCACTCCTCCGGCAGGCGACTGCGCCAGCATCTGCCGCACCCCTTCACGCGCGCAGAGGAAGACGCCACGCGCATTCACATGCATCACGCGCTCCCAGTCCTCCAGGCTGGTCTCCAGGATATTGCCAACGTGGCTGATGCCAGCATTGTTGACCAGGATATCGAGCCGGCCCTCTGCAGCAACAACCTGCTCTATCGCAGCCCTTGCCTGAGACTCCTCAGCCACATCAAGCTGCTGCACGCTCGCATTCCCACCGGCAGCCTGTATTTCAATGGCAACCCGTTCTGCCGCATCAAGCCTGATATCGGCGAGAACGACGTGCGCGCCCTGCTGCGCATAGAGCCGTGCGATTTGCTCTCCGATGCCCGATCCGGCCCCCGTCACGACGGCGATTTTCTGATCTAAACGAAACACCTGCGCTTCCTTTCTGCTACGTCAAACTCAATACCTGAACTGCCAGGTTGTCTCTCGTCGAGTTACATGAAATTCGGCCATAAAGAAAGATTTTCTGTCGCTAGTCTGTGTGAAACACTTCCTTCATCGTGGCCCACCACTCACCGGGAGCCCGGCTCTCCAGCGGCGCCTGCATCGGCCCGGTCCAGGTCCACCACTCACGCGTCCTGGGGTCGGCGGCCATCTTCGCCATATCAGCCTCATAATCGGCGCCGGTATATTCAAAATACGCGAAGAGCAGCTCGCCGTGGCGAAAAATACTGTAGTTACGAATGTTGCACCCGGAAATCATTTCCAGCACTTCGGGCCAAGCGGCGGCATGCAGGCGTTCGTACGCTTCGATCTGGTCCGGCTTCAGCCCTATAACCTGTCCAACCCTGCGCATGACTAACTCCATTCACCTGCCCACGCCGACCCAGCGGGATAAGAGTAGGCGGCAATCGACGCGGGATACATCCTCACGCTATACCCCGGTGCGTCCGGGGGCACGTAGCGCCCGCCTTTGACGATAGCCGGGTGCACAAAATGCTCGTGCAAGTGAGGTGTGTACTCGATCAAGCGGTTCTCCAGCGAGCCGCTAATCGCAATGTAGTCAAAGAGCGAGAGGTGCTGCACATATTCACACAGACCAACGCCACCAGCGTGCGGACAGACCGGGATGCCGAACCTGGCGGCCATGAGGAGAATCGCCAGGACCTCGTTTACCCCGCCGACCCGGCAGGCATCAACCTGGCAGATGCCGATGGCGTTGGCCTGAAACAGCTGCTTGAAGATGATGCGATTCTGCACATGCTCGCCGGTGGCAACGCGAATCGGCGCGATAGCGCGCGCGATCGCAGCATGGCCAAGAATGTCGTCCGGGCTGGTGGGCTCTTCAATCCAGAGAGGGTCGAACGCCGCCAGGTGCTGCACTGCGGTGATAGCCTCGTTCACCTCCCAGACCTGGTTTGCGTCCAACATCAAGGTGTTCTCCGGCCCGATCTCTTCGCGCATGATGGACGCACGGCGCAGATCCTCCTGCAAGCTGAGGCCGACCTTCAGTTTGAAGTGTCGCCATCCATTGGCCAGCGATTCACGGCAGAGCAAGCGCATCTGCTCATCGCTATAGCCTGACCAGCCCGCCCCGGTTGTATAGGCGGGGAAGCCATGCTGTAACATCTCTGCCTCCCGCTGTGCTTTGGTCTGTGCCTGGCGACGCAACAAGTCTAGCGCCTCATCGGGGGTCAGAGCATCGGAGATGTAGCGGAAATTGATACAGGAGACAAGCTCCTCCGGTGTCATATCGGTGAGCAGCTTCCAGAGAGGCTTGCCCTCGATCTTGGCCCAGAGGTCCCAGACGGCGTTGACCACTGCGGCGGTCGCCAGGTGAATCACTCCCTTCTCCGGCCCGATCCAGCGCAACTGACTGTCGCCTGTGATATAGCGCCAGAAAGAGCGCATATCGGAGGTAAACGACTCCAGGGTGCGCCCGGTGACGAGCGGGGCCAGCGCCCGGATTGCGGCGACGCAGACCTCGTTCCCACGCCCGATAGTAAAGGTCATGCCGTGCCCTTCCAGCCCCGAGGGATGGTCGGTCTCCAGAACAACGTAGGCCGCGGAATAATCCGGGTCAATATTCATGGCATCGGAACCGGCAAGGGTCCGCGACGTCGGAAAACGAATATCGTACGCATGGACACCAACAATCGTGAGCGCCAAAACACATCTCCTTTTGCTTGCTGATCGGCTGAAGGTTCTCCATCCTTTAGGAGCAGTGTGGGCGACCATAAAGGCCCACCCTTCCCCGCTCTACCACCCTCGCCCCTACGGGAAGGGTGGACACCAGGAAGTACCCTCTTGACTATCCAGTTTTAAGTGTGTATACTATATCCTGTATACAAAATACAGTATACAAGCTGCAAAGTCAAGGCCTTACTTTGGAATTGATTCCATTGTAAGAACGTAGGACGATAAGATCATCTATTATACGCTTATGACATGGCGCTAAACAAGGATTGGAGTAGTAATATATGATTTATCCCTCAGCAGGAATGGATAACCGGAAAAAAGGCACGGTGGCAGAGGTATTTGACGAAAGCTTGAGCGCGGAGTTATTTGATCTGCTCTGGGGACAGGAACGCGCTGCTATGCCCACTGTTGTGGATTACGCCTACGAACAGATCTGGAAGCACGTAATGATGGCCGGCGGAAGCGAGGAGCAGCGGCTTTCTGATGTTATCCTGGCTGAACAGTTAGGGATCAGTCGCACGCCTGTGCGCCAGGCCCTGGAACGTCTCGTTCAGGAAGGATTGGTGCGTTCTGATCCCCGGCGCGGTTTCTGGACAAACACATTCACTGCCCAGGATATTCACGAAATTTATGATCTGCGTGGCGCACTGGAGGTGCTGGCCGTACGCCTGGCAGCTCCTCGCTTGAGCCAGGAAGACCTCAAGGCGCATCTCGAAGCTTTGTATGCTGTTCGTGCGGACCTGGATGCGCATCCCGTGCTGCGTTTCCTCCAGGTAGACATTAGTTTCCACATGCTCATCACCCGCGCATCGGGCAATGGGCGCCTGATCCACAGCCTTTCTATGCTGCGCAGCCAGCTCTGTATGTTTCAGATGCAAGACACATTCTACCCCAGGCGCATGGAGATAGCCTTGAATGACCATGAGCAGGTCCTGCTGGCTCTGCTTGCGGGGAATGTTGACGAGGCAGCGGATTGCCTGGCCAGGCATATCCGGAATGCGAAGGAAGGCGTTTTGGCAGATATCTTTTTAGAAGGAAAGGAAGGAAAGCCATGAAATCGAAGTTCGCAAGTCGTCTACGAGCGCTGGGTGCGCTCATCATCGTCGCGACATTCCTGGCGGCCTGCGGTGGCACATCAGCCACCACATCGACGTCAGGAGGTACGCTCGCACCGGGCGCGAATTTCAAGCTCGGTGTTTCGCTGACCTTCAACAATACCGACTTCTGGACCAACTATATCTCGTATGAGCAAAAGTTCGCGAGCCAGTACAACGCCACGTTGATCGGGCCGCTGGTCGCCAACAATGACGCGGCCAAGCAGATCACGGACATCCACACGCTGATCCAGGAAGGCGCCCAGGCGCTGATTGTTAACCCGGTGGACAGCGCAGCGATCGCGCCCGCGCTCGATTACGCCGCCAGCAAGAACATCCCCGTGGTAAGCGTGGACGTCGCACCAAGCAGCGGCAAAGTTTTCATGATCGTGCGCGCTGACAATGTGCTGTATGGCCAGAACTCCTGCAAGTACATTGCCACCCATGCAACTGGCACCAGCGGTCACATTGCGATCCTGGAGGGGGATCTCGCCTCCCTGAACGGTAAGGACCGGACGGACGGCTGCAACCAGGTCATCCAGTCGAGCTATCCGGGCTTCAAAACCGTCGAGTACGCAACGAAATGGGACACGCCGACCGCCGTCAACGACGCCAAGACGGCGCTAAGCACGTATCCGGACCTGAGGGGCATCTACGTGGAGTGGGGCGCACCCGAGGACGGTATTCTCGCGGCCGAGAAAGCTGCCGGTAGGTTCACTACGGTGGGCAGCTCATCGCACATCGTCCTGGTCGGCAACGACGGCGTGCCGCACGAGCACGCGCTGATCCGCGCCAGCCAGCTCGACGCGACCATTTCGCAGCCGGCCAACTCCTATGCCCAGTATGCAGTCTTCTACGCGCAGCAGGCGCTCGAGGGGAAGACCTACTCAGCCAACCAGACCACCGACCACAACAGCACGATCGTCAGCCTGCAAGGCAACCTTGAGGATGCGCTGCCGGCGCCTGTCGTGGACAGCAGCAATGTCAACGATCCCAATCTTTGGGGTAACTCGAAGTCGGGATCGTAACGGGATCTGTGAACGGAGGGGCCGTGATAGAACCTGTGAATGGAGGGCAGGCAGCAGCCCGGCTCTCCGTTGGCGTGGCGCAGGGCGTCTGGAAAGCCTTTGGCGAAACCCAGGCGCTTCGCGATGTATCACTCGAAGTAGGGGCCGGTGAATGCCACGGGCTGGTTGGGCGCAACGGCGCCGGGAAATCCACCCTTGTGGCGATCTTCACCGGCCTGATCCGGCCGGATCGCGGCGTTGTCAGGCTCGGGGCTGAGGAGGCTGCACCAACCCTGGCGGATCGCGTCACCTGGCAAGGACTGGTCGCGTGCGTCTACCAGAAGCCGATGGTGGTGCCCAGCCTTACGGTCGCCGAGAACGTCTTCCTCAATCGCGCAACAGGGGATGACCACGGTATCATCAACTGGCGCGCCATGCGGTCCCGCGCGCGCCAGGTCATGCTCGACTGGGGTTTCGACCTGGACGTCAACCGCCTCGCACGGGACCTCACCGTTGAGCAGCGCCAGGTGGTCGAGATTGCCCGCGCACTTTCAGCCGGCGCGCGTTTCCTGATCCTCGACGAGCCTACAGCATCGCTGGAGAAAGCAGCTATCGAACGCCTGTTTGAAAGCATTCGCCGGCTCAAAGGGAGCGGAGTCGGCATCCTCTACATCTCCCATCACCTGGAGGAGATCTACGAGGTGTGCGACCGCGTCACCGTGCTGCGTGACGGCGAACGCGTGCTGAGCGCGCCGGTCGGCGAGATCAAGCAGGACCGCCTGGTTGAGGCTATGGTCGGTGTTGCCCAGCAGCGCGCAACGGAGATCGCCGCCCCGCTGCGAGTCATCGCGCCAGAACGGCCCCGGCTGGAAATTTCACACCTGCGTGTTCCGGCCAGCCTGGGCCCGGTGCAGGATGTGAGCTTTTCGGTGAGCCCGGGCGAGTGTGTCGGCCTGGTCGGCTTGCAGGGATCAGGCACCGCGACCGTTGCGGATGCCGTGGTCGGCCTGGTGAAGCCGGTATCGGGCGAGATCAGGTTGAACGGTAAGCCGATCCACGCGGGCAGGGTGGATGCAACCCGCCGGCAAGGCGTTATGTATGTGCCTGAGGATCGTCATGCCCGGGGCTTCTTTCCTTACCTCGGTGTGGGCGAGAACCTGACTTTATCCATCCTCGACCGCCTGTCGAGCTGGGGGATCGTTTCGCGCTCCCGCCGCGACCAGGTAGCGACCAGCCTGGTGGAACAGCTGGATATCGTCACCAGCGGCCTCGACCAGCGAGTCGGGCAGTTGAGTGGGGGGAACCAGCAGAAGGTAGTTGTTGGGCGATCGCTCGCCCGGCATCCAACAGTGCTGGTCGCGGTTACGCCGACGGTCGGCGTTGACGTGGCCGCCAAGGAGTCGCTCCTCAACGTGATCGGCGCGGCGCGTGATGGCGGCACAGCAGTGCTGCTGGTCTCCGACGACCTGGAAGACCTGCGCATCTGCACGCGGCTGCTCGTCATGGTCAAGGGTATAGTGGTCAAGGAGTACAGCCAGCCGCCCTGGGATCGTCATGAACTGATCGCTGCGGTCGAGGGCCTCGAGCCGGCCTCCGCGCGAGGGGAATTCGGAATGAGTAAGGAGGAATCGTGATGAGTAAACCGGCAGTAGAGCGTCCGGTCGACCGGGCGGGGCAGACGATCGCCGGGACACTGCGGGGCAATGGCCGGCACCTTATCGCCAACTGGATCCGGGAACTCGCCCTGCTTCCAGTGATCGTTCTCCTCATAGTCATTGGCGCCTTTGTGAACCCGGCCTTTCTGACCGCAGATAACTTCATCAACGTCGCGCAACAATCCGCTGCGTTAGGCGCCGTCGTAGTAGCTGAAACCCTGATCTTGCTGACAGGCAAGTTTGATCTGTCCCTACAAGCGACGTATGGCCTGGCGCCGATGGTGGGGGCCTGGCTGATCGTCTCGAAAGACGGCCAGGGTCTGGGCACCGATTGGAACCCATTACTCGGAATAGCGATCGTTCTGCTGGTCGGACTTGTCGTCGGAGCCTTTAACGGCTTCATGGTGATCAAGCTGGGCTTCAATGCCTTCATCTTTACGCTGGCCGTGCTCATCCTCCTGACTGGCATTCAGGTGGGAATCGTGAGCGGGCGCACCATCTACCACCTGCCCGACGCGTACATCTATTTGGGCTCGCAGTACCTCCTTGGCGTGCCCGTCTCCGTTTGGGTCACCGGGGTGATCTTCTTGCTCTCTGCGCTCTTCTTGAGGTATCACCGGGTTGGGCGCTCCATCTATGCCATCGGCGGCAACACGGAAGCGGCTCGGGCTGCGGGCATACATGTGGACCGGATCCGCATCGGCGTTTTCATCGTCGCCAGCATCCTGGCCGCGCTCGCCGGCCTGATGACAGCGGGGCAGGTGGTGGCGGTCACCGCCAGCCAGGGCACCAATCTCATCTTCCAGGTCTTTGCCGCTGCCGTCATTGGAGGGATCTCCCTCGAAGGTGGTCGCGGGCGGATGGTTGGTGCCCTCACCGGCGTCATCTTGCTGGCGCTGGTTCAAAACATCCTGATCCTTTCGCAGATCCAGACCTTCTGGATCGATGCCGCCAACGGGCTCATCATCCTGATCGCCCTGGCGCTGGCCCGGTTGATCGGTACCGAGCGCGCCTAGGCTTGATACTTTCGTTACTGATGAGCTGGTATTTCCTGCAAGAGCCACGAGTTGCCATCGGGGTCGCTGAAGTAAACATATTTAATGCCCCCCAGATCGTCAACCTTGCCCACTTCAACGCCCCTGCCAGCGAGGGCTTCGCGGGCTTTGTTTATGTCTGCTACGACCAGGTGCAGCCCTTTGACCGATCCGGGCTGCATTTCAGAAATTTCGCTCAAACCGGTCCCAATGACAATCGAACAAGCTGACCCGGGTGGTGTGAGTTGGACAACTCGCATTCCGTTCCCAGGCTGTACATCATGGTCTGGGTGAAATCCAACCTTTTCAACGTAAAATGCCTTGGCGCGGTCAACATCGGAAACCGGTACCGGCACAAGCTCAAGTTTCATATCCATCTTTCTTCCTGCTCCTTTCCGCTCATCCAATGGCACGATCAGCACATAAGAGCCTCTACATCTTTTTCAGAAGTTCTGCCAGCCGATCATAGCTATCATTGAGTCCCTCTTCCATGCCACTTTGGAGCATGCCATCGCGGTCGGCGACTGACTGGAAGACTGATTGAACAGTTAACCTGGTTCTTCCTCCAGGCAATGGCTCAAGTTTCATCGTCTCCAGAGTCACATGTCCTGTTTCCGGTAACCCTTCAAACTCAAAAGTATCAATAACGCGCTCAGGTGCAAGGACTTCGTGATACACGCCGTGAAAGGCGTATGCGTTTCCCTCAGCGTCTCGATTGATAAATCGCCATTGACCACCAGGTCTCACGTCCATCTTATCAACTTCGGTTGAAAGGTATCTTGGCCCCCACCATTCTGGTATAAGTTTTGGATCGGTGCATGCTTTAAAAACAAGCTCTCGCGGTGCATCGAATTCGCGCGCGATGAGTATTTCTTGTTTTCCCGGTTCTGCAAGAATAGTTGTTTGCTTATTTTGTGTCATTTATCTTCATCTCCTTTCACAAGCTTTTTTTCACTTTCGAGGACTTGATCTAGTGCGGCAAAACGCTCTTCCCACATCTGCTTCGTTTGCCGTACCCATGCTTCAAATTGAGACAGCGTCTGCGGATTGAGGCGGTAGACATGCTTTTGTGCGCGTTTTTCCATCTCCACTAAGCGTGCCTCACGCAAGACTTTGAGATGTTGTGAGACCGCTTGTGGGCTGACAGGAAAATGCTCGTAGATTGCAGTGGCTGCTAACTCACCACTGCTGGCAAGGATTTCTAAAATGGTCCTTCTGGTCGGATCGGCAAGTGCAACAAACATATCCATACATTAGATTATAAAGCATTTGCTTAATTAAGTCAAGACTTGATAGTGTGTTCGGTTTGAGCGCTGGAAAATCTCTGCACCTTAACCTGCTGTGAGCAAGCGATGGATCGTCCTGAGCGGTTCCCACACTCCCTGTTGCATATTCGACAGGAGGACGACATTGATATCCCGGTCGGGGTAGTGACGAATCACCGCGCTCGCGCCAGCAAGGATGCCCTCTTTCTCTGCGAACAGGACTTTCCCGGCCCCATCAACAGCGAACTCTATCCCATAGCCGTATATCCGCTTCCAGTCATCCTGCGTGTGGTGGAACACCTGGGGAGTGAAGAAAGCTGCCGTCGATTGCGCAGAGAGCAAGCTGCCTGCTTTCACCTTGCGGAGAAACCGGTCCAGATCGGCGGCGGTGACGTATGCGCCCCCATCGGGTGATCCGCTGGGTGGAAAAGAATAGATATTTTTCTTCCAGGCGACAATCGCACCATGCTCATCACGCAGCGGATCGCACCCCTCGGCGACATCGTCATACGTCAAATCCAGGCGGAAGAAATCGGAATGGAGCATTTCTGCGGGTACGAATATATGCTGGCGTACGTAGTCCCGATAGGACAGACCGCTTGCCTTTTCGATGAGCAGGCCCAACAACACATAGCTGCAGTTACAGTAGCGACATCCCTGGCCAGGCGGGAAATTGGGGGGCTTGTACGCAAATTGCGGGAGAAAGTCAGCGGTCTCGGTGACCGCATAGTTGGCTCTGGTTTTCCAGATATCCGCGTAATCCTCCCCGCTCTCTTCTTCAGCATCATCGGCGATCCCTGAGGTATGCGTCAACAGGTGAAAGACGTTGACTGCACGCGAGATGGCGGTATCCTGCAATCCCAGGAAATCGATGACCGGGGTGTCGAAGGCGAGTAATCCCCGGTCAATCAGCTGCAGGGTCGCAACGGCGGTGAAGAGCTTGGTCACTGAGGCCGTGTTGAAGCGCGTTGTGAGGGTGTTTGGTACTTCCCAGGAGCGACTGGCGTAGCCATAGGTCCCCGCGAACAACTGGGAACTGCCCTGCGTGATCAGGACGACTCCTGTGAAGGCATTCTGTTCTGTGCGTTGCTGGAAGTATCGCTCGAGTTCGCCTGGAGATATCATTGCATACTGCTCCCTCCATCGTCTTATCTAAAACGCCCCACGCTTTCTCATACTAGTGTAGAGCGCAAACAGCCAGCGCCACACCACGAGGAGCAGCATGTTGAAAAGCAACACTATGAGGGCAAAGGTTAGAGGGGGAACGCCGTGATCGACAAAAATCCCGCGCAGCAGCATCGTCACCGGCCAGGATAGCAGCCAGGCCAGCGCTGTACGCAGAACCATAGCGCGAGGTTGCGCCACTATCTCATGCCGGAACGCGCCCACGAATGGAGAGACGAGAAACCAGCCTATAGCAAAAGGTAGGGCAGTGGTAATTATCTGGGGGATTGCGGCTAACCCTGCTGCCTCGCCATGCGTGTAGCGCCCCAATGCAGCAAAGATAAGAAAGCACAGCACGTCGCCGGTTACCAGTATGATAACCGCCCGGTTATACGGTATTTCTTTTGCAGCTTTAACCTCTTTTGCAGTAACTGGTTGGTTCGTTTCTTCTGTGGTGGGCATAATGATTACTCTTTTAGGTTTCCTCTTCCTTGAGTCTTTTTAAAAGCGAAAGGAGAAAGCCCGCCCATTGGTTTTGCGATAAGAGAGTAAGTTGTCATCACGGATGGCTATCAGTCTCTGGCTCGTGTACCCGAATTCGACTGGGTTCGACAATCCACAGCTTTCGCTCTATCGGCATGTGAGTGAGTGTTTGCAGGAATTGATGGACTAATTGTTCTAACAAAGCAAGACTGGGATTCCGGGGCAGCCGGATGACGATGATTCCATTGGTCAGCGATGGTGGAAACCGAAGTACATCTGCGAAATCCAAATCCAGCGTAACGAGACAGCGCTGTTCAACCCGACACACTTCAAAGAGATGGGTATCTGAACTCCCTTGTAGACCCTCCATACGAACTGTTTGAACATCATGCCCGTAAGTTTGAAACAGGTGCTGCGTTCGGGATCCAAAGTTCTCATCGAGTTTGAATCTCATCCAGCTGCCTCAGTCAAGAAATCGACATAGCGCTCGCGGGACATCTCCGCACCGTATGCGATGGCAGCACGAATATCTTCTTCCGTCAGTTGCGGATATTCCGCAAGAATCTCCTCGGTCGTCGTTCCATTTGCTAGAAAATCAAGGATGAGCGAGACCCAGATGCGGGTTCCACGAATACAGGGTTTACCGAAGCACACATTGGGGTCAACAGAGATGCGCTGCAGAAGGGGATTCATCTGACTTCCCTCCTTCGTTTGTAGTTGCTTAACTGCAGTTCTAAGTTGGCTTGCAAAAACCTGCCCACACGGTCATTGTATCACGAACGTCTATATCTATCTGGTTACACGTTGCGTTTTTCCTGCTGCTCGCGCACCAGTTCATCGACGGCGGCAAGTTCGGTGCGCACGCCGCGTATCCGCAGCATTACAACCGCTAAGTAGACGAACAGGCCAACCCACGCGACTGCGTAGGCCGCCACAAGATAACCAAATCCTTGCATGTATATCCTCGCTTCGCTCGCCCCCTAATAAATCGGGGGTCTACACTTTATTATTCGATACTGGCACGCAGGCGCTGTGCCAGTGTTTGCATTCTCTGCAATTGATACAACTGGATCATCAGGAAACTGTAAAGCAACGTAAAGGTAGCCAGTGAAACCATCAGCGTGAGCACTACGGAAGGCGGCAAAGCACCCTCCACACCGACCTGGGCGGGCGGGTGCAGCGTGCGCCACCAGTTGACCGACTCGTAAATGATCGGGACATCGATGAGGCCGATGATTGCCAGCACTGCGCCAGCGCGGGCGCTTGCATGCGTTCGACCCATGTAGCTCCGCAGCATCAGGTAGCCAATGTAAATAAACCAGAGGATCAGGGTTGTCGTCAGGCGCGCATCCCATGTCCACCATGTTCCCCAGGTGGTCTTGCCCCAGATAGAGCCTGTAATCAGGGCGAGCGTGATAAAGACGGCCCCTAATTCTGCGGAAGCCCGCGCTACCCAGTCCCAGCGTTCATCCTTCTTCACAAGGTAGCCAATACCGCCGACGGCTACTACTACAAAACCCAACATGCCAAGCCAGGCCATGGGCACATGGAAATAGAAGATACGCTGCGGCTCTCCCTGAACGGCATCGGTTGGCGCGTACAGGAAAATCATCCAGATGGAAACCATCATGCCTATGAATGATAGCACTCCTAAAACCAGGGACACGACAGGAAACCGATTTGCTGACCGTTTTGCTCCTACACCGGTACCTGGTTGATCAACAGGCGTTTCTCGTTTTGCTAATGCCATATATTTTACTCCTCAATCACATATTCAAACGTGAGTATGGAAACGGTCAGAAAAATTACATCAAAGGCAGCTATCAAGCCTAACCAGGGTGGTTCGTTTGCCGCTGGTACCATTAACATCCCCGTGGCGCGAACCGCGCCAATGACTACAGGCACGATCAAAGGGAAGACCAGTACCGGTAACAGCAACTCTCGCGCTCGTGTTGCAGCAGCCATGGCCGAAAAAAGCGTACCGATTGTGGCAATGCCCAGCGTACCAAGCAAGACGATTGGCAGCAACGCCCCAGTGAATAATGGTATGTCGAACAGGGCTGCAAAAACCGGGAGCGCCACAACTTCTACCACCCCGATAAATAGCATATTACCCAGGAGTTTTGCAAGGTAGATAGCTTTGCGATCCACCGGGCTGAGCAATAAGCGATCCATGGACCCTTTTTCGCGTTCGGCTGCTATCGTGCGTCCCAGCCCCAGCAAGCTGGCGAAGACAAACGCTACCCAGAGCACACCAGGGGCGATCGCTGCTTTATTGTCCACGCGCAGGTCAAAGGCAAAGTTGAAGACCACCAGCACCAGCAGTGCAAATAGCCCCATGCCCGTCCAGGTCTGCTTGCTTCGCAATTCGCAGCGTATATCCTTCCAGAGGATTGCCAGAACCTGTTCAAGGAAGCTCATCCCATCACCTCCTGGTAGACCTGTCGAACTCCGCCCAGTTCCAGCTCCCTTGTTGCCTGCTGGTATGCCACGACTCCGCCGCCCAGCATAGCGATACGGTCGCTGAACTTCAATGCTCGTTCAAGGTTATGGGTTGTGAAGAGCATCGTGCCGCCGCGCTCAGTATGCTCACCCAGCAGCGCTTCAAGTAACTCTGTTCCATCCTCGTCAAGTCCCGCGTCCGGCTCGTCGAGCAAGAGCAGCTGCGGTGCATGTAACAAAGCCCTTGCCAGCGCCAGGCGTTGTTGCTGCCCGCGAGAGAGTGTGCCTGCACGCTCTCCCGCACGTCGTGCCAGCCCTACTCTTTCTAGCAGTTCTGTGGCTCGCTCGTGTGTCTTCTTCACTGCGTACAGGCGGCCAAAGAAAAGCAGGTTCTCCATTGCTGTCAGTTCATCATAGAGGTAGGGCTGATGCCCTACAAATCCTACAAAATGGCGTGCCTGTTGGGCTTCTCGCTGCATGTCCAGGCCTGCGACGCATACGTTTCCTGCGTCAGGTCT
>Ga0187846_10000932_pt1 | contig 16756 bp, 18 predicted proteins | sample TC_taG_FD_161473 | JGI IMG/M metagenome (GOLD analysis project Ga0187846, IMG submission 161473) | Biofilm microbial communities from the roof of an iron ore cave, State of Minas Gerais, Brazil - TC_06 Biofilm (v2) | ecosystem: Environmental > Terrestrial > Deep subsurface > Cave > Wall biofilm...
ACCCGTCGGTCACCGCGGCACCCTGATGCGCCACCAGGTCGAACGGGTAATGCATCAGGTGGCGGTCGAGCACCGCAACGGCGGCAGCCCGGGCGCCCTGGACCAAATGGGAAAGCGCAGCGAGATGGGCTCGCTCACGCTGGTTCAAAGTCAGCGGGCGGGCGGTTTCGACCAACGCCTCGACCTGGGTCATCATGCCGGGGTCGTTGGCGAGCGCGAACACCCAGGCTTTCCCGAGATATGCCATCGCGAATTCGGGTGCCGCCTCGCGCGCCGCGTCGAACAATCCAACAGCGTCGCCGTGGACGAGGTTGAACGCCCGCACCGCCCGATCGTAGGCGGTGACGGCCTCGGCCGATGCGCCGGAGAGGTGATGCCCTTGGGCGTCCTGGGTCATCGTTTCCTCACGGTTTTTTCCGGAGGGATGCATAGCATGACGGCGCAACAGATCGGAACACCCGGCCTCGGCCTCATCCTTCATTCTCGAATGGTCAGCGTGCTATCCGAACCCAGTAGCGGAAGCAGTCCGAGAAGAATGTCACGGTTGACTGCAATGCAGCCATCCGTCGGCGAGAAATTGGGTCGAGCGATATGCAGGAAAATGGCGCTGCCGGCACCCGGTTGGGTCGGATTCATGTTGTAGCCGACGACCACCAACAAATCGTAGATCCCGTCGGTTCGCCAGAGCTTTTCGGTATGGGCGGGATACGGTAATTCGACCAGTTGATTATACTTCGGATCATTGGGGTCGTCGACCCAAGCATGCGCCTCCTGCAGCGGCGTCATCGGAAGATCGGTATTGGGAAGGTTGATGCGGTCCCGGCGATACATCCCAAACGGTAGCGAGAACGTCCCGGTGGGTGTCGCCCTATCGCCCTCCCTTTTGTTCGGGCGTACACCGCCGGCCCCGACCGCAGCTCGGGCCTCACCGGATGGCCAATAGATGGATCCGCCATGGTACTCGATGCTGACGTGAGCCGCGGCGGCTGCGGAGGGGCCTTTGCCCGAGGCGAGCACCGCGACAGCTCCGGTCAGCAGGGCCCGACGCGAGACCTGCGGATCACGCCGGATCAATCTGCCGAGAGATAATCGTTGTTCTCCCGGATGAGCCATTTCCGATCCTGTGCCGAACATTCCAGGACATAGCTCTCCCCGACTTTGTTTTCCTCGATGACTTTGCCGTCGGCTCTGGTAAACCGCATCGTATAAACGTTTTGGACAACGGCTTTGGTGTGGTCGGCAAAGGTAATCTTTGGGTCGATCGCTACGACACTGACGGCCCGATATTGCGCGAAATCCGTTCGGCGACGAGGTCCGAGATCGGCAACTTTGCGGACGTAATACTTCGATCGAGCGATCGCATTTGGTCCCCATTGCGCCAGATATTCGTTGACATCCAGCTTTTCCCACGCCTCGAACAGCGCCCGGACCGGGCGAAGAACCTCGGCCGGTGAGCTCGAACATTCTGACCTTACCGATTTGTCGAGCGGCACCGAAATCCCCTTTTCATGCGTCACCGCGCCCTCGAGCCGATCAAGCCGGTCGAGCTTCTCGGCGTCCGACATATTGCTCGGCAGCAAAATTTGACAATACATGCTGAGCAGTGTGGTCGCGATTGCCACCTGGTCGGCATGCGGGTACTTTTCAAATACGTCGTGGGTGACGGTGCCGGCTTTTGTTTGGAAGCTTTCTTGGGTCGTCTCCGATAACGTAGTCACCTTTTCGCTGACATCTTGGCTGAGCTGCTCGCTCGGATGCGGACATTCAAAGGCCAGGGCCTCCCGGTAACTCAGTCCGAGTACCGCCGCCCCGACCCACAACCAATCGCGAAGCTGAAAAACCCGCATCAAGGACCCGTGGTCATCATGCTGATGATCGATTGATTTACCGTTTGCAGACGGTCCAGTTTCTCCTGATCGGAAACATTTGTACTATTGTCGATTTGCCGGCAATAAACGCTCATCATCAAGGTGGCGACCGCAACGCGGTCCGCATGAGGATATTTCTCGAACAGGTTTTTGGCGGTCACCTCGGTCCGGTTTTTTAGGGTTCCGCCGACCAACGAACGCAGCCCGCTGACATTCGCTTCGGTATCGGTGACAATATCTTTGGCTACATTCTGCGGCGGAGCCGGGCAATCCATCGCCGCATGAGCTCCCCCGACTCGAAGGACCGCAAGGAGAGCCAAGACCAAAGGCCGCGACGCAATCATCGTAAGGGCCCGCCCGATATCGTTAACCTAAAATGGCATAGCGCGAGGACAATCGCAACGAAAACAGCACAAGGGCTGCCGGCTGACGGCGAAGCGCGCCTCAAGCTCGGGGTTTATCAAAATCGCAAGGCTCGGCCTGTCTCCACCTCGACGGCGCTGTCACCTCACAATGAGCGCAAAAAATTCAATAGGGCCTGCTGATCCGTCGCCGACAGCCTCTCGAAGTTGGAGACCACGGCATTGGCTTCGGAACCCCTGCTGGCGTGAGCTGTGATCGCCTGGTAAAGATCCGATGTCCGCCCGTCATGCAGGAAAAAGAGACGCTGGCCGATGCCCCACAACGGGGCAGTGCGGAATTCGCTGCCGGTGGCGTTGCCCTGCGAGACACCGTCGGCCAACCCGCTCCCCATGTCGTGGAGGGCAAAGTCGCTGAACGGCGAAAATGTCACATTGCTCTGATTGGTGAAGATCGATTTGCCGGTAGTATGCTGCGGGATGTGGCACAGATTGCATCCGATGTTGTTGAAAACTTGCTGCCCGCGGATCGCCGAGGCGGTAGGCGGAGCCGGAGTCGGTCCCGCGGCGAGGCGCATGAAGGCAGCAAAATTCACGATATCAGAGGAATAATCTGAGGCTGGAATGCCACTGGCATCGCTATCCGAGAGATTGGTTCCGTCCTCGGGCAGCAGATTGAATTGACAGCTCGGCTCACCTTCACGCTCATTCGGGAAGAGCTCGTTGGTGACGCCGATCTCGACATTGTAGGCCTCGCCGGCGAACATCAGCAGCGACTTGTTCTGGGCCTTCCAGCCAAAGCGGGTGATCGTGCCGTCATTGGCGCTGCGATTGAACTTGCTGCGGATTCCCAAAGATGCCATTAGAGGACCATTGGCCGCCTGGCCGGCCTCGAGGCTGCTGTCGGGCACGTTCTCGACCAGCCCGAGGCCAAAGACGGGTGTCGGGATGCGGAAAGTGACATTGTTCTGCGCGAGCTCGGCCGCAAAATCCGGCTGTGCGATGTTGCAGCCAGGCGCATCGGCGCGCCCGGAGATGACAAAAAGATCGTGCACACCGCCGTCCGGCGTTCCGTCTGGGTTGCGGACAAAGCGGGCCTCGCGCACCGGACCATGCAACGTGATGAACGAAGGCACGGTGTTCCGCGCACCGTCCAATGTCGCCACCGCCACCTGCGGGTTCGTGGACGGGCTTGTACCGCCCATCGTGGGCTGCGCATGGCAGCCGGCGCAGCCATTGGAATTGAACCGCGGACCGAGGCCGACGCCGGTTTCGTCCGGTATCGTTCCGGAAACCGAGTCGATCTCCTGAAATCGGGCCTTCGTAGCCGCGAAAAACAGTTGTTCGTAGGCGCTAAGCCCGGGAAGCGGCCCACCGGCACCAGGAGGTCCGCCGCGCGGGCCGGGATCGATCGGTTTCGGCCAGCGGTGTACCAGCGAAGCGGCGTTGCCAGCGCTGACGCTCTGGGCAGCTACCGTTCCCGGCACACTAAAGAATCCTGAGGCGAAAGTCGCCATGGTCGCGACCAGCGCCAGCTGGCCGAAACGAAATTGCATCATCTTCGCCGCCCCGGGCTGGCTGCGGGTTGATAATTAGATCTCGCAATCAGGATCGACCTGAAATGTCACCGGCTTATTAAAATTACGGTGCGTCAACCCTTCGTCATGGGACGTCGAGCCGGGCGGGACGATTCAGGGACGCTTTAGTCGAGCACCTCGAAATGCGCCTCGGTTGGCCGCATTGCGAGACCATTGATCGGCAGCAAATCCTGCGGGCAGGCGGAGAACGCAATGACGCAATCCATCTCGGCGCGCAGTGTCACGTAGCTTCCGGGTGTGCTGACCGGGGGGCGCATCTCGACCCGGTTGCCGTCAATGACCGGGATGTTCATGAAGAGGTTCAATGGCGCGGGCGTTTCCGGCGGTGCGAGTCCGAGTGCGGCCAGCCCCGCTGCGAGATTGTCGGTGCAATTGTCGTGATATTCCGTGCAGCCGAGCGTCTCATAACGCCAGCGGTCGCAGGCGGCGAACAGGGTGTCGTGGATCCCGCCCGAGGTGTCTTCGACCAATGTCATGATCGGTCGCCGCATGTTGGTGACGAGCGTGTCGCCCGGCCCGGGGATGATCCGCCCAATCGCGACGCGGGAGTGCTCCATCGACATGAACTCGCCCATGTCATCGGCATTGAATGCCCAGGTGTCGACGACCTGCTGGCCCCGCGTATTGATGACCTTGACCGTCTGACCCTTTGATACGTGCGCCGCTTTGCCCTGGCGTGCCGGGATCTCTATCATCTCGCTTCTCCCGTTGTTGACGTCGACGATCCTAACCCCGGCTGTTAGGTTGCCCAAACCGCGCAAAGGAGACCCTCGTGACCGACCCTGGCTCTCTGACCGTTCGAGAGGCGGCCCGGCAAATTGCCGAACGCCGGGTGACCGCCGAGGCGCTGGTCGCCGCCTATCTCGACCGGATCGAGGCTCGCGAGTCGGTTGTCGGCGCGTGGCAATATCTCGACCGCGAGCAAGCGCTCGCCACCGCGCGGCAGCGCGACAGCGAACCACCGCGCGGGCCGCTGCACGGGATTCCGATCGCAGTCAAGGACCTGATCGACACCGTCGACATGCCGACCGCTTACGGCTCGCCGATCTACCGTGACCATCGGCCTGCCGCCGACGCCTCGTGCGTGGCGCTCGCCCGCGCCTCAGGCGCAGTCGTCCTCGGCAAGACCGTGACCACCGAATTCGCCGCCTTCACGCCGGGCAAGACGGCCAATCCGCGCAACCCCGCGCACACCCCGGGCGGCTCGTCGAGCGGTTCGGCGGCAGCGGTCGCCGATGGCATGGCGCCGCTCGCTTTCGGTACGCAGACCGCCGGGTCTGTGATCCGCCCCGCGGCGTATTGCGGCTGCGTCGGGTACAAGCCGAGCTTCGGGCTGATCAACCGGGCTGGCGTGAAACCGCTCGCCGACAGTCTCGATACGATCGGCGTGCTTGCCCGGACGGTCGAGGATGCAGCATTCCTTGCCGGCGTATTGTCCGAGCGACCGGCGCTGCGCCATCTCGTCGTGCCGAGCGCGGCCCCGCGTTTCGGGCTCTATCGCACATCGATGTGGGACGAAGCCGAGCCGGCGACCGCTGCAGCGCTCGACGCGGCGCGGAACGCGCTGGAACGCGCCGGCGCCGCAGTCGCCGAGCTGGCGATCGCGCCTGAGCATCAACAGCTCGCCGAAGCGCAGAACACGATCATGTGTTTCGAGGCAGTTCGCGCGTTCGCCCATGAGCGGACCATGCACAGCGCCGAATTGTCGCCGCGTTTCGCTCAGATGCTCGATGCCGGGATGACGATCGGGGCCGACGAGTACGATCGGGCGCTCGCCCGCGCTGCGGAGGCGCGCGCCGGGCTCAGGGCTTTTTTTGGAGCGTGCGGGGCGGTCCTCGTGCCGGCGGCACCGGGAGAGGCGCCGGTCGGGTTGGGCAATACCGGAGATCCGATCTTCAACCGGATGTGGACCTTGCTCGGTGCCCCGTGCGTGACCCTGCCAGCCCGCTGGGCGGAGAACGGCCTCCCGACCGGCGTTCAGCTCGTCGGGCAAATCGGAGACGATCCGCGCCTGATGGCGTGCGCAACCTTTCTCGAACGGGCACTCGCCGGGTCCGGATGAAAGTCGGAGGTCAGATCCTGCTGCTCGCAGCGCTTGCCGGCTGTTCAGCACTCCAACCCTATGCGACCTATCCGCGCGTCGCGCGCCCTGGCGAGGACACCTCCCTGACGCGGGTGGCGGTATGTTACGACACGTTCATCAGCTCGCTTGATCAGGTTCAGGCGGCGGCGCAGCAAGAATGCGCGGCCGGCACGGTTGCGACCTATTCCACCACCGACTGGTATTTGCAGTTTTGCCCTCTGCTGCTCCCGGCGCGGGCGACCTATATGTGCACACCAAAGAAATAGCGGCCGCAGCCTCCGCGACATGTCGCCCGGTGCAGGCCTTTCGGGATGTGCTAGTATGCGGCGGTCTGGGTGACTGTGCCGGCAATGGATTACGACGGCTTCTTCAAAGAGCGCCTCGATACGCTGCGGGCCGAGGGGCGCTACCGCGTCTTCGCCGATCTCGAGCGCCGCTGCGGCCGCTTTCCGTGCGCCTTCGATCACCGGGTCGGCGCCGAGGTCACGGTCTGGTGTTCGAACGACTATCTCGGCATGGGCCAGCACCCGGCGGTGCTGGCGGCGATGCAAGAAGCGCTGCGGACGATGGGTGCCGGTGCCGGGGGAACCCGCAACATCTCGGGTAACAATCATCTCCATCTCGAGCTCGAGTACGAGATCGCCGATCTGCACGGCCGAGAAGCAGCGCTGATCTTTACCTCGGGGTATGTCGCGAACGACGCCGCCTTATCGACCCTGGCGCGCGAGATGCCGGGAACCGCCGTATTCTCGGATGCGCTGAACCATGCCTCGATGATCGCCGGGATCCGTAATAGCCGCGCCGAGAAGCACATCTTTCGGCATAACGACCCGTCTGATCTCGCGCGTTTGCTCGGTCGCGCGCCCGCTGATCACCCCAAACTGGTCTGCTTCGAGTCGGTCTACTCGATGGACGGCGACATCGCTCCGATCGGCGAATTATGCGACGTCGCCGAGCGTTTCAGCGCGATGACCTATCTCGACGAGGTGCATGCTGTCGGACTCTACGGAGCGCGCGGCGGCGGCATTGCCGAACGCGACAGCGTCATGCATCGCCCGACGGTCATTCAAGGCACCCTCGGCAAGGCGTTTGGGGTCATCGGCGGCTATATCGCCGGCTCGGCCGCACTCGTCGATTTTGTTCGCAGTCACGCGCCGGGGTTTATCTTTACGACGTCACTGCCCCCCGCGCTCGCTGCCGGCGCGCTCGCCAGCATCCGCCATTTGAAGGCGAGCCAAGTCGAACGCGAGCGCCATCAGGAGCGTGCGGCAACGCTAAAGCGCCGGTTGACCGAGGCAGGGTTGCCGGTGATGCAGTCACCGAGCCACATCGTCCCGGTCATGGTCGGCGATGCTGGGCTGTGCAAAGCCGCCTGCGACGAGCTGTTGCACCGCCACCGTATCTATGTCCAGCCGATCAACTACCCAACCGTGCCGCGCGGCACCGAGCGCCTGCGCCTGACGCCGTCGCCATTGCACAGCGATACCGATATCGAGGTGCTGGTCGCGGCTCTCACCGACGTGTGGACCCGGCTGACCCTGCGCCGCGCCGCCTGACCCGTACGCCACGCGCCGCTTCCCTCGGCTCACGGCGGCGAAAGGGCCCAGCTCATTAGACGGCTGAGGACAAAGCCGATGCGCCGATACACGTCTGCATTGGTAACCGCGGTTTTAGCAGCGCTGCTCGGGATCCTGGGTGTTCCGCATGCTGCGGTTTCCGACGACCCCGCTCCGAGGCCAGCACCGGCATATAATCCCTATCCACCTGGTATTCTACCATCCGATTTGGACCCGGAGATCGCTAGGGTTCAGCGCGAAGTTCAATTCATCTTCAATGAAGCGCTTAACGAATGGAGAGCACTGCCGCTTCCGACTCTGTCAGGTAGTCCACCCACACTGCAGGGCGGCGGATACGAGGCCGTAGACATACTCGGCAAGCTGATGAATTTCGACCAAAACATGTCACCCTTCAGGAACGAGGCCTGCGGTTTCTGCCACATGCCATATACCGGCTTTAGCGGACCGATTCCGTCCGTCAATCTGACGATGATCGCGTACCCAGGAACATTGGGCCATCGGGCCGGTAAGCGCACGGCGCAGCGCTACACCTATTCACCGGATTTTCCGGTGCTCGAATACAATACAACACAGGGCATATTCTTTGGCGGAAACTTCTGGGATGGGCGCTCGACCGGCTACAAACTGCAGAGCGCCGACGCCGAGCAGGCGCAGCACCCGCCGGTCGATACCCAGGAAATGGGTTTTCCTGACACGGCTTGCATCGCGTTTCGGTTATCGACCGCAGTGTACCGCCCCCTCTTTGAGCTGGTCTGGGGTGCGGATTTCGACATCCGTTGGCCCGGCAATACCGCTCAGATCTGCGCCACCCCCGGAGGGTCAGCAAGGTTCGGCGGGGGTGCTACCCCAATTCGGCTGAGCCCAAAAGACCGCACCAAGACGAACAATATCTATGACCATTGGGGGCAGTCGATTTCCAAATACGAACGCTCAAACCGTCTCAGCCCGTTCACGTCGAAATTCGATGCCTTTCTGAAGGGAGCCTACACCTTAACGGCAGACGAGATGGCCGGTTACAACCTCTTCAAAGGTAAAGCCAACTGCAATTCATGCCATCTCGACGGAAGGTCGACCGCGCTGACACCGGACCAGACGGACACCGGCGCCGCGTCCAATACCAGGCCTCTGTTTACTTGCTTCGGCTATGCCAATCTCGGTCTGCCGCTCAACCCAAGCGCTGCGCTGTTTTATCAGACCACGCCGGACCGCTTCGGGTTCACGCCCAATCCCTATGGCTTCGCCTACAGAGATCTGGGGTTGGGCACTTTCCTTAGAAGCGGCTTTGGCTCCGGCCCCAATCCGAATTCGCAATGGGTACAATTTGCCCCGATCAGCGACGGTCAAATGCAAACGTCGACGGTGCGCAACGTTGCGATGACACCGCCGCAGTGCCCCACCACCGAGGCGCCCGGGCCCTATTTCCAGAAAGAGTTCTTCCACAATGGCTACGCCAAGAGCCTCAAGCAGCTTGTCCATTTCTACAATACTCGCGATGTGTTTGCATTCAAGGTCACGTCGGGACACTGTCCGGCGGGAAAGACGGAAAAAGTAGAGTGTTGGCCAATGCCCGAGGTTCCGAACAACATCGATATGACGTTCGGCAACCTCGGCTTGACGGATCAGGAGGAAGATCAGATCGTGGCCTTCCTGCAAGCACTGACGGATGGGTTCGACCCAGATCACCCCAACGTCAGTACCTACCCGGATATCAACACTTTTACGGGTCAGTGCATGACGGGTGGTATCTCTGCTACCCAGGGCAACGAGACCCTCATCCCTACCCCGCCGCTTCCGCCTTGCGCATCAGCTGTCCGCGGTGTCCAGCCCCTGCCCGCGCCGCATCCTATTCCTTAGGGCAAGATTTAGAGCCGCCAGCCGCATCACGCTCGCGCGACCCTTGCGCGGCGTCTCCCCCAAGGAACGGTAATCGGGGATTTTTTCCCATGAACAGACCGCTCGCAAAACTGGCGATCGTTGGCACAGTCGGCAGCTTGCTCCTCCCGAGCCAGACGGTCGCTCAGTTACTTCCTCCGACAAGCAGAGCCGCACGCGTCGAAATCACCAAAGGGCCGGAGCTCGAATTTGCTCGGGACGACTTGGCTATTATCAGATGGACCAGCACCAGCCCGGGAGGCGACGACGAACATTTTGCGGTCATACACTATGGGACGGATCCCAAATACCTAAGCCAAACCGCGAGATCCCACATCAGGCTCAACCGCGGCCATGCGGAGACCATGTTCCGGGTGCGTGTAGAGGGTCTGACACCGCAGACGACCTATTATTACAAGGTGAGCTCGATGGGGGCCAATGGTGAGAGCGATGGTGTGGAGAGCCCTCTCAACCAGTTCACCACGCCCGCGCCTGGCGAGCAGATCGTTAACTACCCTCAGCCGAAGTAACGCCAACCAGCAGGGGCCGTTTTGGCTTCTTCAGGGAGCGGCTCGACGCGCTGCGCGCCGAGGGGCGGTACCGCGTCTTCGCCGATCTCGAGCGGCGCTGCGGCCGCTTTCCACACGCTTTCGATCACCGCATCGGCGCCGAGGTTACAGTCTGGTGCTCGAACGACTATCTCGGCATGGGACAGCATCCGGCCGTCCTCGGGGCTATGCAAGAAGTTGCGGACGATGGGTGCCGGTGCCGGCGGCACCCGCAACATCTCGGGCAACAATCATCTTCACCTATTGCTCGAGCACGAGATCGCCGATCTGCACCGCCGCGAAGCGGCATTGATTTTCACTTCGGGCTATGTCGCGAACGATGCGGCGCTCTCGACCCTGGCGCGCGAAATACCGGGCACGGTCGTATTCTTCGATGCGCTGAACCACGCCTCGATGATCGCCGGCATCCGCAACAGCCGCGCCGAGAAGCACATCTTCCGGCACAACGCACGCCTGCTCGAGCAAGTGCCCGCCGAGCGGCCCAAGTTCGTCTGCTTCGAGTCGGTCTATTCGATGGACGGCGACATCGCGCCGATCGGCCAACTCTGCGACGCCGCCGAGGGCTATGGCGCAATGACTTATCTCGACGAGGTGCACGCCGTCGGGCTCTACGGAGCGCGCGGCGGCGGCATTGCCGAGTGCCAAGGGGTCATGCACCGTCTGACGTTGATCCAGGGCACGCTCGGCAAGGCGTTTGGGGTCATCGGCGGCTATATTGCCGGCTCAACCGCACTCGTCGATTTTGTACGCAGCCACGCGCCGGGGTTTATCTTTACGACGTCATTGCCGCCGGCGCTCGCCGCCGGCGCGCTCACGAGCATCCGTCATCTGAAGACGAGCCGAGTCGAACGCGACGTCATCAGGAGCGTGCGGCAACGCTAAAGCGCCGCTTGGCCGAAGCAGGATTGCCGGTGATGCCCAGCCCAAGCCACATTGTCCCGGTCATGGTCGGCGATGCTGGGCTGTGCAAAGCCGCCTGCGACGAGCTGTTGCACCGCCACCGTATCTATGTCCAGCCGATCAACTACCCGAGCGTGCCGCGCGGCACCGAGCGCCTGCGCCTGACGCCGTCGCCATTGCACAGCGATACCGATATCGAGGTGCCGGTCGCGGCTCTCACCGACGTGTGGACCCGGCTGACCCTGCGCCGCGCCGCCTGATTCTGACGCACCCCGCGGTGCCTCGGCCAGGAAGCCGGGAGCCCATGCTGCAAATTTCAATTCCAGTGTGACCTCGCTCACAGCGAGTATCCGACAAGCGAGCTACCCTACCTCCCATGCGAGTACGAGCGCGGGGAGGCGGAGATGTCCACAGTACATCGAAGGCCGTCGCCGGCCACTCGAGGCATTTCTCGGGTCGCGAGCCTGGCGGTAACGGCACTGCTTGTCATAGCTCCAGGGCTCGCAATCGCGCAGAGCCTGCAGATCGATAACTCGGCTGCAGCGCGCGCCGGCGAAATTGCGCACGCCCAGAAAATGCGTCGGCTTTTCCCCGACATCGGGGGAGACGTGCAAGCCACGCCGCCCATTATTCCACAGCTGGAGATAGATCCGGACCCGAGCGGGTACATTGCGACATACCAACCGAAGGGATCTACGCTAACCGCGAAGAACGCGTTTTTCCAAGATCTCGGCACCAATGAACGCACCTGCCTTACCTGTCACCAAGCCGAGGATGGATGGTCGCTCAGCGCACAACACGCGCGGGACCGCTTTTATGCCAACTCCAACGACCCGTTGTTCCGGCTTGTGGATGGCGCCACCTGTCCGTCCAACGACGTCTCGACGCACCGAGCGAAGCGAAAGGCCTACAGCCTGCTATTGGCAAAGGGCTTGATCCGGATCGGGCTGCCGCTGCCGTCAACCGGACTGGAATTCCAGATTACCAATATCGACGATCCCTATGGCTGCAACACGGACCCGACGACGGGTCTGACCGGTTCGACGACCGGTACGGTGTCGGTTTATCGCCGGCCTTTGCCCGCTGCCAATCTCGGCTTTTTGAGCGCCATCATGTGGGACGGGCGCGAGTCGAGCCTGTTCAGTCAGGCAATCGATGCGACGCTCGGCCATGCGCAGGGGGCCGTCGCGCCCAGCGCCGAGCAGCAACAGCAGATCGTGAGCTTCGAGGGCTGCACGCAGGCCGATACGCCGACGCTGTGCGCCAATACGCCCGCCGATGCCGGCGTCTTCACCGCCCAGATTTATGACGATGACGCCCAATTCCTCTTCGCCAACGGTGCGAACGGCGGCCCGATATCTCTTTCACGGCAGGTCGCGAAGTTTTTTCTCGGGGTCAACGATCCCCTGGGCCAAAATCCGACGGGAGCCCCGTTCAGCCCAGAGATATTCGATCTCTACGGCAATTGGGGCAATTTACACGGGCACGGGCCAAAGAGCGAACGCCGCCAGGCGATCGCGCGCGGGGAGGCGCTGTTCAGCACCACGGAGATCAATATTACGGGGGTTGGCGGGTTGAACGACGTGCTCAACCAGTCGAGCATATCCGGCTCTTGCGGCACCTGCCACGATTCGCCAAATGCCGGGAACCACTCGGTCAAGGCGCCACTCAACCTCGGCGTCGCCAATGCCGGTGCCGCCAGCCCGCAGGGGCTGGATATCTCCGGGCTGCCGGTTTTTACGATCTGGTGCACATCGGGACCGCTGGCCGGGCAGATTTTGCAGGTCACCGACCCGGGGCGCGCGCTGATCACCGGAAAGTGCGCCGATATTGGCAAAGTGAAGGGGCCGGTCCTGCGCGGGCTGGCGGCGCGCGCGCCCTACTTTCATAACGGTTCGGCGGCGACATTGGCGGATGTCGTGGAGTTCTATGACCAGCGTTTCGGGATCGGCTTCACCGACCAACAGAAGGCCGATCTGACGGCGTTTCTGAGTTCGCTCTAAGAGAACCGGGCCGGGGTCGATTTCCGGATGACGTGCAATCGATCCCAATCTCGCGTCAGTAGATGTGCTGGCCGCCGTTGACCGAGATCTCGGTCCCGGTGACATAAGCAGCATCGTCGCTGCACAAAAAAAAGATCGTGCCGGCCACGTCGGAAGGGACCCCGAGGCGGTTGAGCGGGATGCGCGGCAGCAGCACCGTGGTCTCGGGCGACAGCATCGCCGTCTCGATCTCGCCGGGGGCGACGGCATTGACCCGGACGCCCAGCCCGGCGAATTCGGCGGCCATCTCGCGCGTCAACGCCGACAATGCCGCCTTCGAAGTCGAATAGGCCGAGCCGGCGAACGGATGCACGTGATGGCCGGCGATCGAGGTGATGTTGACGATCGCACCCTTGCCGTGCGCCAGGGCCGGCGCAAAGGCGCGCGCCAAGATCAGCGGCACAAAGAAGTTCAGCTGAAACACCTTGTGCCAATCGGCGATGTCGCCGTTGAGAACGCCGAGGCGTTCCTTGGTCGGCGCCTTTGGCGAGACCCCGGCATTGTTGACGAGCGCATGCAGCGCCCCGTCGAAAAACTGTTCGGCCTCGGCGACGAACTGCGCGAGGTCGGCAGGATCGGCGAGGTCAGCGGTGATGTGGTGGGTCCAATTCGGATCGCGCTTGCATTCGGGCGGCACGGCGTCGCGCGAGCAGGTAATGATCCGCCAGCCGGCATCGCTGAACCGCTTGACCGTGGCGTGGCCGATCCCGCGGCTGGCGCCGGTCAACAGCAGGACCTTGCGCGCGGCGCTCATCGCGCGGCGACCCGGCGCGGAAAGTTGGCGCGCGGCTCCTCGATCCCCTCGGGATCCTGATGGATCATGATCTCCGCGTTCGGATAGGCGGCGCGCAGCTTGGCTTCGACCTCGTCGGAAATCTCGTGCGCGCGGAGGAGGCTCAAAGAGCCGTCCATCTCGATATGGATCTGAATAAAGGCGGTCGGCCCGGCGACCCGGGTGCGAAGGTCGTGGGCGGCGGCCACATCGGGGTGCGATTGCGCGATCGTTCGGATCTTTTCGCGCTCATCGTCGTCGAGCTCATGATCCATCAGCTGGAACAGCGACAGTCGAGCGAGCCGCACCGCGCTATAGACGATCCAGACGCCGATCGCAGCGCCGAACAACGGATCGAGAAGCGGCAGATCGAGGGTGCTGCCGAGGATGAGTGCGATGATCACGCCGATGTTCAGGACGACGTCGCTGCGATAGTGCAGTTCGTCGGCGCTGACCGCGATCGATCCGGTGCGGCGCACGACGTGCCGCTGATAGAGCACGAGCCCGACCGTCACCGCGATCGAGAAGATCATCACCGCGATCCCTGCCGGCGGGTTGTCGACACGGACCGGCCAGATCAGGCGACGCGTCGCCTCGGCGAAGAGCAGAATTGCGCTGCCGATGATGAAGGCCGATTGGCCAAGCACCGCGAGCGGCTCGGCCTTGCCGTGGCCAAAGCGATGCTCGCGGTCGGCCGGGCTCATCGCATGACGGACCGCGAAGAGATTGACGAGCGAGGCGGCAGCGTCAAGCAACGAGTCGACAAGGCTCGACAACAGCGCGACTGACCCGGTTTCGAGCCAGGCCGCGAATTTGGCCGCGATCAGCAATGCCGCGACCGCCACCGAGGCATAGGTCGCCAACCGCCGCAGCCGGTTGGCCGGCGGTCCTTGCATCACGGAAAAAGCCGTTCCCGTCGCCATCCCTCGCCTTCACGAACAAACAGCAACCGATCGTGCAGCCGAGACGGCCGCTCCTGCCAGAATTCCACGCGTTGCGGCACGACCCGGAAGCCTGACCAGAATGTGGGCCGGGGTACTGTACCCTCATCAAAGCGGCGAGAAAACTCTTCGACCCGGCGCTCGAGCAGCGCGCGGCTCTCCAGCCGGCGCGACTGGTCCGAGGCCCAGGCGCCGAGCTGGCTGTCGCGTGGCCGGCTGGCGAAATAAACGTCCGCCTCCTCGTCCTCGACCGGCTCGACCGGACCCTCGATGCGAACCTGCCGGTTCAGCGACTTCCACAGGAAGCACAGTGCCGCACGTGGGTTGGCATAGAGCTCCTCCGACTTGCGGCTCTCGAGATTGGTGTAGAAAACGAGCCCGCGGCGATCGAGCCCCTTCAACAGCACAAGGCGGGCCGACGGCCGGCCCTCCGGTGTCGCCGTGGCCAAGGTCATCGCATGCGCGTTGGGCTCGCCCTTCCAGGCCTCGTCGAGCCACCTTTGCAAGGGCGCCAAGGGCTCGGCCTCGGCGATCTCGTCCACCATCGATCCCATCGGCTGAGTGTCCCACTCAACATAGCGTGTGCAGGATCGATGTGGTACCTGTCACCCTGCGAAACGGTTCGTCAAAGAACCAAAGAGGCGTCGAACCGTTGGCTCCGGCGGGATCACGGCGCCCCCGGACAGGGAGTGAAGCGACACATGGTGAGCTCAAAGGTGAGATCAAAGCAGCGGCTTCGCACCTATCTGGGCTGGTTGCTGGCGACCGTCGGCTTGATCCTCGCGGCGTGCTTTGTCGTCAATTGTCTGGTCGATCCCCTCTGGTATCTGCGGGGGAATGTCCTGACCGGGATCAATTATCCGTTCAACGAACGCCTAGCCACGATCATCAGGTTTTTGCCACGCTCGCAGGACTACGATTGCCTGATCATCGGAACTTCCCGCTCGAGCCTGCTTCCCGAGGAAAAGATCGAAGGATACCGCTGCTATAATTTGTCCATTTCAGACGGCCAGGCTCCCGAGTACCTGCTATATGCGAAGTATTTGCGGGAGCGCGGCTATAGGCCCCGGCTGATGATTGTCGACGTCAAGCGCGCCGAGTTCCTCGGGCCGGAACAGCCGGCCGAGGTGCCGGACTTCGTCCGCAGCGGGTCCTCGCCGCCGTCGATCTTCGCCAGCTATCTGTCGGCCGATGCGCTCGATTTTTCGATCCGTACCTTGCGCGGCGACGCGCCGCATCACCGCTATTACGATGCAAACTTTCGCGCCGAGCTCGAGGTCAGATCGAAGCGCCATCGGTACGACCCCAAAGGACCGATCAAACCGGCGCCGCCGCCGTCCGACGTTCATGCCGAGCGCGCCGCGGCCTATGTCGAGCTGCGCCGCCTATTCCCTGAGGCGCGCGCGATCGGCTACATTCCGCCGGAATCGGCTTGGCGCATCGCGGCCTTCAGCCTGACCGGACAACTCGACACATATCTCGCCGCGATCGGTCAGATCGCAGCGGCCTATGACGAGTTCCTCGACTTTTCGATCCCGTCGGCGCTGACCCAAAGCAAAGAGGGAACCTATGACGGCTCGCATTATTCGCGTGCGGTCAACGCCCGTGTCCTTGAAGGATTGATGGCGAACCAGAGCGATATCGCTGTCGATTGGCGGAAGGAAGACACGGCGGTGATCACGGTCCTCTACCATAAGCGCCTCGCGGAGTTTATGGGGACCATCACCGAGGCCGAAGCCGCAACAAAGCGGTAAGCCGCCTGGCACCTCCCGAAGCGATGGACTGCAGTACGCCGATCGCACCAGGGCGTCTGATTGACGACAGCTCGTTTATGGTCAAGCCGGTCCTCGGAACTCGCCGTAGCTTGCACGTGTTGCAAAATCAAGCGCGACGCCCACGTTTCTGAGCGAGGCCTAGAGCGGACGCCGGCACTGTGGCAGAAAGTCGCTTCGATCAGGATGCCGGTAACTTTTCCGGTTCCGCCGTTCGCGTCCAGCTAAACTTGCGAACATGGCGGCCACAACCGTTCCCTTGTATCGTAACGGGAACGCCTCTAGCAGGGTGCGGAAAAACTCAGTGACTGGAGAGCAGAATGTAGAGCCGTTATGGCTGACTCTCTCATAAGTTGTCCAAGACGGGCTCGGTCCGCAGACCGTTGCGTCGATTTTGTTGGTA
>Ga0187846_10000933_pt1 | contig 16751 bp, 26 predicted proteins | sample TC_taG_FD_161473 | JGI IMG/M metagenome (GOLD analysis project Ga0187846, IMG submission 161473) | Biofilm microbial communities from the roof of an iron ore cave, State of Minas Gerais, Brazil - TC_06 Biofilm (v2) | ecosystem: Environmental > Terrestrial > Deep subsurface > Cave > Wall biofilm...
GTCACGCAGCACTTCGTCCTCTCTGCGGTCTTTTCAACGCCTCGCACGACGACTCAAACGCCAAAAAACCAAAAAATCCGACCACGCAAGACAAAACTTCAACTCTCACGAATTAAGCAGGCTAGGCTACCTGCACCTGGGAGCGCAACTCAGGATTTAGCCTCCCAGCCAACTCCTGCAGTTCTCGATAGCCCCGGAGGCGGCGGAATTTCTTCTCCGCTTCCAGCAATCCCGCAGCGGTCCAGCGAGCGATGTGCTCCCCGCCCTGCCAGCGTTTCACATTCCGCGTCACCTGGCGCACCGTGCTCAAGCACGACTCGATGAGGTTTGTGCTCGAAAGGCTGCGGCGCAACAACGACCCCACGCCCAGCCGGTGTAGCGTGAGGGTTTCCTCCATCCCTTCCTCCAAGCTGCGTGCCGCGCTCGGGTTGACGCGTTCGAGTTGCCGGAAGAGTTTCTCCAGCGCTGCTTTGGCGTTTTCGAAAGCAGGTCGTTCAGCAAATGGCAGCCGGCAATCGCCGCCAAGATGCTGAAGACGGTCTTCTGTCCGATGTCGGTTATGGTTTCTTGCGCCGTCGCGCTCATAGCCCCACTCTGCGAAAAATCTAGAATGGCATTCCAGTGGCCGTTCAGCCACGGACTGTCGCAAGCTGATATTCCCGGGCTGAGCATGCGATTCCATCCCCCCTAACGTGGCGGTCGACCTTCGTATGCCATCCTGAAAAAATTTCCTCAAAAAGCACCTTCCAACCAGATAGCAAGAAACAAATTCGTTCGGCTCCAAAGACTCAGCCGAGAGTTTCGAGGCTCTCGGGTGCCGATTGTTGTCAAATTCCATGAGCGTAGAAAGACAACAATCCATGATGCGACGTACAAAAGGAGCACTCATCCGACGTGCACTGGCCGGTTTCAAATCTGAAGAGGACTGGTGACTTTAACGTGAACCATGAGCTCAGATTTGCGGGGTCATAATTTCTTTTACGGTATACTTTGTAGAATCCTACCGCATGAAGGAGACAACTTGAAAATCGTTACAAGAATTTTTCTCGGCTTGCTTTTTTGTGTTCCGGTTGGGGCGCAACAAAAACTTCAAGGGCAAGACCCTAACCTACGGGGCATTTCTAGCATATTCATCGATGTGAACGACCTTCCCGAGATTGTGTCAAAGCAAGGTCCAACGCCGGATGCTATTCATAATGGAATTCAATTGGACGTTGAATCGCTGGCGCACCAAGCAGGCCTCGGGGTTGAAACCGATATCAATAAATTTCCAAGCAATCCGGCGATGACTTACCTGGCAATCTTTGTGTTGCCAGGTGCCGGAGATACTGTCGCCGTAAGTTTCGAACTAATTGAACGCGCTTACATCAACAGTAAGAAAGAGAGTGGACTTGTCACGATTTGGGCGGACGCACCTGTCGCGCTTCCGTCGTCAGATGCTTCAACCATTCGGCGGTTTGTCAAAGTCAAGATGACGCGATTCCTCAAAGCTTGGAAGTCCGCTAACGCCGGAGTGACGAAATGATGGCCTGTGCCTACATTATGTAGCAAAGTCGGGCTCAGCAAAATTGAATGCGAGGAGCGCAGCTAGAGAACACCGAACGGTTATAGCCGACTCGGCTTGGACTTGTCCCCATTTTTGAGACAAACGGTTAAGACTCAAAATTCAAATCAAGCGAATTCTTAAGTGCTTGAATTTTCAGCACAAGCCGTACGTGATGAATGGCTTAGGGCGAGTTTGGGTGTTGAGAGTTGTGAGGTCTTGTGACGTGTTTTCAGGTCTTTTCTGCCACAGTTAATACCACAGTCCTACCGCTTCGCACCGTGCAGGCATCGCTTGGGGATTGGAAGGTTTTGAACGGCAATGGGCGCCCCCTATCCTCAGGAATTTTCCTCTTTTTTTCTCGCTTCCTTTACACGCTCCCAATCCTTTTGCTGGGCGGGTGTGCGTTTGCGACCAGAAGCTGGATGTCGCACGTCACCTTCCAAGCGATACCAAAACCAAATCAGGCCACCTACAACTGTCAGGACTCCTATCCCCGCGAAAAACGTCTCCATTATTTTCCCTACGCTTCAAGATAAGCGAACTTTTGCGCTGTTCGTTCGCAGGTCAAATACCCGTTGACCGCCTTTGTATGCTCTCTCTTCGTCTAACTTCAACCAAATGACAGCATCTTTCTGGCAATCTTTGCTTCCGCATACAAATCCGCTTTGTGGGTATCCAATCGGGTAGTAAGGTTGCTGGGAGTATTCTGGCGGTTTGGTAGCTTTCGGAACCTGGCAGGAGGTACATCTGGCGATTGCCACACAAACCTCCACTTCTCTGCTAGAAGTATACACTACCACGTCGCCTTCACGCTCGCCTACCAGCCCCCTTCGATTTCTTTTTCTTTGCGATACTCTACGAATTGATTTTGGAGAGCGTTTTCGGGGCAGATGGTGGGAGTTTTTGGTGGGAGTTTTGCGCTAGATTCTCAAGCGGAGGAAAGTGGTGGTGACAAAATCTGGGACACTGATTTATGACCGACTCTCGCCTATTCGGAACGCTGACAAAAAAAAGAGGCGGAAGTGCTTCGCGAGTTCCTTCAGCGGTTCATCGAAATTTGCCGGGATATGGAGAACAAGATTGACCCTGCGGATTGGAAGCGAATCAAGACGACGTTGGGAATACAGGCGTGATGTCGCTCGAAGAAACATTGGTCGAAGTGTGGCGGCAGTCCTTCTCGGAGAGTGCTCGTTGCGAACATCACTTGGCCATCTCTCAGCTCGCAGGGTCAGTACCTGTTTCCCATTCACGTTGCGGCCATTTCCATACCTGACCTTGAATTTGCAGTATGACTTCATCGGGCCGAAATAGCAGAACAACTTCCGCAGAGTTATCTGGTGGAAGTTTTGGGATTGTGATGCGCTCGACAATTTTCGCATATTTCTTCGGACCATCAGTCATGCTTCCTCCCATTGCCTGAGCCTAAGGTAGTTCAACCACCATCCGATCAAGGTCTGGTTGACGAGGACGCTCTCCTCGAATTCCTTTACGGTGCTTTCAAGCATGGTTTTCGTCCACAGTTCACACTTTGCGTTTAGGTCTTTTTCTTTCTGGCAATCGCTTTCTTGTGGCGGGCATGACCAGATGCCAGTGCTGCTTCACGCTGCAACCGTCTGAACATCTTCCCGCCGTCGTCTTCACCATATTTCTTCTCGTAGCTTTTGAGTTTCCGCATCGGTTTTTTCCTGTCAGGACTTGCGCGTGATGTAATCCACGGTGTTTTTATCCGCCTGTGGTTTGCGTTTCGCTTTTGAGAAGTGTCCGTCTTGTCGTGTAAGGGCTCGAAGGCAGGGCGGAAGTATTCTGAGGATGAGCACTTCAATGTCATGCATCATCTTCGGGTCCTTCAGGGCATACCAACTGAAGCGGTCCCACAGTTGCCCCCTTCTCCTGCTACGGCGTGCATCCGTGATTCTGTTTCGGATGTTGCCCTTGCCAGCATAAACGGGCATCGAGCCATCGAAGAGAATGTAAACCCCTACCCCGCCCTTGCTGCTCTTAGGAATTCTTTGGATGTTCTTTGTGTTTCGTGCCCACATGGTGCCGTATGCGGTTACGATTTGCATGACTGGCTTCTGCACCTTAGTGCGTCCTCCTGCTCCATTCTCCAACTGTGGACGGAAGTGCGCCCAGACCCATTCTACTGAGTTGCCTTGCCATTGAAGTGAACCGTTTCGGTTTGAGCCTTGGGGTCGTAGTGCGAATAGCTACCATTCTTGTTGGGAGCCAGCACGGGCTCTACATCTACAGGAATCACCCAAGCGCGGGTCTCATTGTTGAACAACCCAACGTCGCACAGAATGGTAGCCCGTTGGAATTTCGCAGTGCATTCGTCCCGTTGCTTCGTGAGGTCCGCCGTCTGCTGGCGTAACAGTCCAATCTGCGCAGCCATACCCGAAGCCTGTGTTCCATTCCTGGTGAGGTTCGGTCTGATAAAGCCTTCGACCAATACAACCGAAAAAACACATCCGACCAAGAATGCATGAGAAGCTTTCATTTGATGCTCCTAAGTGCATTTTCCGCTCACGTGCCGAGGTGGGCTAGTATTACTTTCAGGAGAATGCTTGCTTGGTCAGCTAGGCGTAAGCTTCATCACAGATTAATCTGGGGGCTGGGCGTTGTTTTACCCTCTGAGTGCCTGGCCCCAATTTCCCTTAACAGCTTGTCAGACAAGTGGGAGAATTCCCTTGTATCCTCGTTCGCGGAAATACCTCGCAATTGGCGCAATCGGATTTTGAAAACGCTGTTCCCGTTTGCGTTACCACTGCGGGCTGCGCATATACTCTTCGTAGGTCACTGGGGAACTCCTCGCCTGCGTATCGAAATTCTAGCACGGTTTCGCCGTGCAAGAGCGGCCCTATGATATAAGAAGTAGGTGTACCTTTGGCTGGAACGATACATTCTTCCCATTTGTGCCGCGATTGCGTTTGGTGCCGTCATCTTAAATCCCTTTAAGCTCGACTGGCAGCAGAGATTGTCTCTGCTCGCGGCAATTTCTGCGTTCGCATACTTTTTGGCGCACACAATGCATAAGCAAAAAGCATCGGTTGTTGCGGAATCAGACCCGAGAATTGGCATTCTGGAGCGTCAGATTGAGAGCCTTCAGGCGCAACAAATTCAGCTTTCTGGTCAGCAAGCCGACGAGGCCAAGGAAAAGCAGCGGCGGCAAATGGTCAGAGGCCAACTCGCCGTGTTTCTCAAGGAAGGGAGAAACATTCAGGAGGCGATTCAATACAACAATCCGAACTCACTTCACGAGAAGGAGACTTGGGAACGTCGCGTGGGAGAGTACCTGACAAAACATCTGGATGAATCATACGCCGCCCGATTTCGTAGCCCCAGTCATCAAGGGACCTCCTATCCTCTTGGAATGGATGCGAAGATGCTTAGCCTTTGGGGAGAGATCGGAGCAAAAATGGCAATGCTCAATGATTTTATGTCCGAGCTTCGCGACTAGGAAGTTTGAAGCTATGGACGATGGTCTACAGCGATTGGCGAGAGTTCGGGGCCGTTGGGTCTGGCCCCTTTTCTTTTTGCAGCCTGCCGCCTGGAAAACGTCTCGTGGTAATCTGTCCGCCGAAACATTCACTCAGAAAGGAGACCTGAGACCAAATCGAGCATCGGAGAACGGCCTCTCCTTTGAAGAATGCCGCCATTCCCATCCTCGCCCGCAACAGCAGACCCGTGCGCTCGATTTCAGAGTTTACCTTTGGCGGGGGGCCTCCATGCGATGAATTCGACCACCCCATTTTGCGGCCACGTGGCGCGCTGGGCCTAGTGGGAAAACGTGATGGGTTATCTAGGTGGGGAAGGACGCGCCTTCCATCGGACTATCCCCCCGAACTTCCTCGTCAAGTACTTCCTGCTGATGGCGAGACCAGTAAGATATTTTAACTCCGCGTAGAATAGCTTCCTGCGTTTCAGGAGATTCGTACGGTACCGTGCTTTTGTTTTCGGCGAGTCGAGGGTTCTCCTTAATTGCGTCCAAGGTTAGCTCCCGAACGGATTCGAGAGTTTTCCCGAGCTGTTGGATGCGGTGTAAAACTTGTTGCGCAGGAAAATTGAGGGGCGACAGGTTCTCGGTAAAAACCAAAAGGTCAGTGCTGATTTCCCATAGCAACCACTTTATGTGACTCGGGGTGTCCTTCGGCGTGGTCGCGGTTTTGATGAATAGGTTCTTGTGACCGAGAGAGTTTTTTGTCGCGTGGCACGTCACGCAAAGAGTGATAAGATTCCCCTGTTCATCCGTCCCGCCTGCACTTCTCGGCTTAATATGGTGAGTTTGAGGTTTGCACCCGTTCTTTTGTGCCACCGCAACCCCGCACTCCTGACACCGAAAACCATCGCGCTGCCACACTGCGCGCTTCAGTTCTTCTGACAGTTCAACCATACATTCCTCTTTCTCGCAAGGCGATGTGTCTCGCGGCGGATTCTACCACGGCCAGACGATACCTTCGGGGGATTGATGAATCCGATAATTCGCCGTAATCTTCAACAAGCGGGACACACCCAAGTGCAACCTTGGAAGCGGAGCCCGTATGACCCAAACGACATCTAGCGCTATGATTCGACGATTGGAGGTCCCAAATGGTCATCGGCGACCGTTTGCGTGAACTACGCGAGCAGAAAAAATTCTCACAAGGCGAGGTCGAGAAACGCACTGGTCTTCTGCGGTGCTACACCTCACGTGTAGAATGCGGTCACACTGTACCCGCCATCGAGACGTTGGAGAAATATGCCCAGGCTTTTGAAGTTCCCCTGTACCAATTGTTTTATGACGGCGAGGAGCCTCCTAAACCTCCGAAACTTCCGAAGAACAGAGCATCGGACGTGACATGGGGCAATTCAGGCAAGCAAGCACGGTTGCTTGCGAAGTTCCGCCATCTCTTCGGAAAAATCGACCAGGACGACCTGAAATTGCTCCTGTCAATGGCTGAGAAGATGGCGCGGAAGAAGGCTGTTTGAAAATCGCCAAGTTAGGCGACTGGGTCTCTGAAACGATTATCGTTTTCCTCGTGAATTGCGCTAGACAACTTGGCTAGTTTTTGAATCTCCTCTCTTTGAACTGGAACAAAACCGTTGCTGTTGCCAACAACCATCTCAAGTCCGCTCACACCAGCGGAATTGAAGATACCCCCCGTCAATATCGCGTGCGCGGCTAATCTCTTCAGGCTCGAAACGCTTCGTAGGGGGTATTTGTCGTAGTAGTGTTCGACGATATATTGTGCTTGGTTGAATTCATCGCCCGCAAAAACTTTATATTTGCCATCAAAGGCTGCCTCGGAGGATTTGGCGACAAATTGCCCGTCGCTACCATCTTGAGTGGCAGACCATATCACAAATCTATCATCTTTCCATTCGACCCAGATAACTTTCCTGTAGCCGAGGCGGTCTTTCCCAGGAAAAGTTTTCCTCCAGCCTTTTAAAGTCTCATTCGAAACTCTTTCAATGCATTCCTTCGACAAGAGGTTTCCGCTTGCCGCACGAGCGACTGCCGCACCAACCTTTTTGGCGCATTCGTCCCCAGCGAACGTGTAGATCAATTGGGATTCGATGACTATTTTTGAGACGATGTCGGCGGTTCGGAAAGTACGTCCATGTTTAATGATTTCGGCGCGGGTATCGCTTGCGATTACGACTCCATCGATTCCGAGCAGCACCACTTGCAGTGTCACAGGCTCATGCTCCCCTGACTGGCAGCATTCGACCCTTCCTGCGAGAGTCCTATCCGCTGCCAAACCTGATTTGACCGTTCTTATAATTCCCATTTTATGCCCCATTTGCTACCCTGCCCTCGTCTTCCTTTTCGACTGATTCTTTGAGCGCATCGGCCTCAGGTGCTTTGCGAACGCATTTCCCACCAATCGAAGTGAAGTCAATCGGCTTCTCTGGCGTCGTGAGTTCTCGGGCAGGCAAAACCCGATACCCACCCAGGTGCGCGAATCGCAACGCCCGAACACTATCTTCCAGCGCACCGATCCGCTTTTCCAGATCCGTGATTTTTGTGTTTGTATCGTCCATTGTTGTCTCCTAAGATTCCTTTTCCTGAGGCTCGGCTAATCTGGCCAATTCGGCTTCACCCTCGGGATTTTCATACTCCCAAGGCTTTGCGAGTTCGGGATGAAGCATTTTCCATTTGGTTTCGAGTTCCTCATCTTTTCGCCCCCAGGAGCCATTTGCGATGCAATGCTCACGAAAAACCCTGAAGTGCGTTATGCAAAACCCGCGACAGTAGTTTCCGACCTGATTGCAGCCAGGATGTGGGCAGATTTCTTTGTTTTTTGTCCGATTCAGAATCGGACTGCTGGTGCGAGATTTCTTCATTGTCTCCGCTCCCAAACCCAACCGAACAATTTCGGAGATTCGTACTGCACCGAGAAGTATTGTCGGTCGAACCGCTGTCGGTCGGCGACCGCAACGGGAATCGAATAGAGTTGCGTAACCATGTCCGCGTGACCGAGATTTTTGCCGTTGAGGTAGTTGTCCAACCAAATGTCGTGTTCCTTAAACTCATCGGTGTCACTTGCCAACAACTGTTTCGGCTCAGAGGAGTCGGCGCACACCAAGAGGAGAGCCATTTTCTCGACATCGTTGCATCGGGCATAAAAAAGAGTCTCGGTAATCTCCTCAACCCGAATGTCCGATGTTCGACGCCCTTGCAACAACTTCAAAACGAAATACGCCCAGTCACAACCGTGCTCCGCCCAGGCTCGCCGAAAATCTTCGCCGCTCAGAATAGCCAACTGCATCAAAGATTTTGTCGACAAGGTCGGCTCCTATTTTTTCCTACGAACCGCGTCAATCAAATTTTGCAACACTTTTGGGTGCTGCTCAGCGAGGTCGAGAACCGCAGGGTCGATTTTCGCCAGAATCTCAACCGCGCGAACACCGTGAGGCACCTCGGGCATCATCTGGCTCTTGGCTGTAAGAAGGGCTTGCGCCATCGCGTCGGGCACACCCGTCAATCTCTTGGCAAGGTCTTCGGGGTCTTTGGAATCATAGAAGGCGTCCCACGCATCGGCACGCTGGTCATCACTCAAGTCGGCAGCGTTCGCCAAAACATCTTTCGCCTCATCGTAAAGTGAGAATTCGGACATGGTGGTCTCCTATGCAACGTCCAGAAACTGTAGGTTTCGTTTCATTTTTTGCTCTGCCGCCTGTTGCTTGGGTGTATGCCACGTGGTGTTCTCGGGGGTGTAGTCACCCACATCACCGTAGCGACTCAAGGTTGTGCCAGGTGGACGTTCGCCTAAGTCGGCAAGAAAATTCTCAAAGCCGTGTTCGCCCAACCATCGAGGGTCAACCATCACAGGCGGGTTTGCACCGCCGTAGTGATTCCACTTATCGTTGTTCGGATTCGTACAGCGGGCGACCATCGCACACCATGAGTAGTAGGTCAGGCTTGGTTTGCCGTGACGAGACGTATGACCGTGTTTTAAGTTGTTTTCACGGACTAAACAGCCACAACTTTCAGTGTTGTGTGAAGCGAGACTAGTGCTTGACACGACCGTCTGTTGGCCACAATCACAGGCACAAAGCCATTGAATCGCTTTATTTTTGGCTCGATCTGCTTCCTGCAATACGGTCAGACGACCGAATTTCTGTCCGAGAAGAATTCGAATTGCCGATAGTTCCCGCTGAAGGCAACCGCAACTTTCCGTGTTGTGCAAAGTTAGACTGTTACTTCGCACGACTTTCTGTTGTCCACAATCGCAACGACAAAGCCAATGAACCGCTTTATGTTTGATTCGACCTGCCTGTTCCAACACGGTCAGACGACCAAACTTTTGTCCAACGAGATTTTTAACGGGTCTGGACATGAGAGATTCCTACCGACCAAATAAGTCAGACGCCCTGGCGCTGTCCAGCCCACGGCGGACTTGTTCTTGTCGTTCGGGATTTTGCAAAATCTGACGCAAAGTCGTCGGGTCGTTGGCGGCTGCGATTTTCGATTCCAAGGTTTCGACCAGCAGGTTGTTCTGAACAGCGAATGCATACACGTCTTCGAGCGCCTGGAGTTTGTCGTCCGCTTCGTTCAAATTGTTCTCAGCGATTAGAGAGCCGAGCAGATTTTTATTTTCCTCTCCTCCGATCCAGTCGGGATGACGCTCTCGGAAAGATTCCACGGCGGATGCCCAGTCATTTTCGAAATCCTCCTCGATTTTTACGGCGCTCGCAGTTTGCAACAGCGAAACATCGATTCCCTTCGCTGCGAGAACCCTCTCAATCGCGCCGCTCTGTTCCAAGTAGTCAGACGTATTCAACTCACCGCGCTTGAATTTCAATTCGAGTTCGGCTTGTCTGGCTGCTTCGAGAGCCTGGGCATCCGCGTCGTCATGTTGTTCGGCGACAAAGCGACCAGTCGCGGCATCGCGACGGGCAGGAGTGGACTGCTCCTGTTCGAGCAGGATATCCCCATCCTCATCGACACGACCCTCAAAAATCGCTCGAAATAGTTTGGCTTCGTTCTGAGCAAGTTCAGTTTCGTTCTTGCCCTCGATGGTATGCACCACTCCGTTCACACGAACCACTTTTGCTAAAGCGGTCGGCACGGGCTGTTCGACTGGGATGAGCACGTTCGGGTCGTAGATGTCGCGCTGAACGAGACCCGCAGACACTGCCCTCTCATGCATCAAGGCTGCTATCTCTTGACCTGTGGTACAAGCCGCGATACGGGCTTCGAATCCGTCATCAAACTGCTCGCCAAGAGCACTTTTTGAAATGTCACTCATAATTGTTCTCCTCTGCCCGTTGTGGGCAAAACTTGGTTACCGCTGTTACTGCTGACTGCTGCCGTACATTTCACGAATGCGTTGTTCTTGTGTGTCGAGGTCGTCTTCCGAGACACCATACAACTCAAAACGAGCATTCCCCGATGGGTAAATTACCCTTATGTAATTCGCTGGTGCTGGTGGTGCTGATGCAGCGGGCGAAGCAGGGGCAGGTTCTGGTTGCGCAGGAGCCACAAACGTGCGGCACGCTTCGAGCACGTCCAATACGTCACGGCTCTCGTTGATTTTCTTGTCGAAGGCCGCATTGCTCTTAGGGAATTCGCTCATGATATCCTCACAGGTCACAAACCGTACAGATTGTCGAGGTCTTGCGGCGGCTGAGACTGGGGCTGGGGCTGAGCCTGGCTCGCCTTCGATTTCGATGTCGATGTCGATTTCGGGTTCGATTCAAATTCGGGTTCGGGTTCAGGTTTTTGGCCGTCGATAAACCCGAGCATCTGACCATACAACCTAATGGCTTGGACTTGTGCGACGGTTGTTTTCTTCGAGCGGATGAGCCGTTCGACCCGTTCCAGGAAAACGACCTTATCAGGATCGGCACCGTTCGCAACGGCAAGAACGGCAATCACACGAGGATGGTTGAAAACGCGGTAGCACATCACTCGGACAGTTTCGGGCGTCTTGCAGTGATAACTCGCAGAGACCGCTTTCGCTTTGTCACCCGTCGCCAGAAAAATCTCGACAGCCTTCCGTTGACGGACGGTCAGGAGTTGAAACTCAGAACAAACCCGCAACATTTCGAATGAAAGTTTAGCCACGAACCTTCTCCTGGGCTTCAATCGCTTCGAGTGCTGCTGTCGCCCGCTTCCACAATTTCAGAGATTGTTTGAGGAGCCGTTTCACTTCCAGGATTCCCGCATCCGTCTCGCTTCGACGGTAATGAGCGTCGAGTACCAGACGGACAGCCGAACTGTTGAGAAGTTGAGCGGCACGAATTTGTGCACCCTTTGAATCCCGACATCGATAGTTCAGTTTGGCTGCGCGCACAGCGTCATATTTGCCCGTGCTGCGCCCGACCGAAATGTAACTCCCGAGAAACGACCCCTGCTGATTGGTCAGTGCCAACCAGCAAGGCATCGACATGAGTTCGCTCAATGAGCGGGTGACCGAGGTTCCCGAGGTATCTGTTGTTGCCATATTGCTGCTCTCCTTCAAACATCTGGCTCAAAGGCTGGCTGGCTGCGATGAGATAGGTTCGCCATGAGCGAGGGCATCGCAGCCGCCAGACACCGAAGCGCGCCCGCTTCTAATCTAAGAGAAAAAGTCTAAAACCTTCACGGGAGTTTATGGGTAATCCTCAGTTCTCGGGCAAGGGGATAGGAGAGATGGGGCGAGTCCTTTGGGCGTTTTTCTTTTATGCCAGACCTGGAGGAGCCTCGACGTATCGCCTCACGATATTCCCTCGAAGGAATGCCGAGCAGTGCGGAGTTGTTACGCGAGGGTTACAGGAACGTTGCATATGTGGGGAACTAAGCAACGCCGCCTGGCAGGTACGCTGGGGGCTTTTCAACCCTGACTCGAATTCCAAAAGAGACTTCTTTTTCTGATCGGTGATGAAATTTTCGCAATGATTCGCTTCGACAAATTCGAAAATGTTTGCGCCCCGCGTCGATTCGAAATGGAGTGTGGGGCTGTGCGTGATCTGGGCTTGAGGGGATTTTCGCAGACCTGGAAATTGAACCCAGAGTACTATTGACGAACGCATCAGTTCGTTCTAATGTTGCGACTGGAGGCAACACCATGAGCGCCCTCACATCGAGCGAATTGACGAAGGTCCTGAAGTTGGCCAGCAAGTCCAAACGCAATCACTGCATGATTTTGTTCGCGTTCCGATTCGGCATGCGTGCCAGCGAAGTGTGCGACCTGCGGATGTCCGACATCGACCGCAAGAACGGCACAGTCACCATCCGCCGTTTGAAAGGGAGCAAGACCACGACTGGCCATCTCACGAACGTTCAAGGTCAACCGCTGCTCTCTACTGCCCGAGTGCTGAATGCGTGGCTCGAAGAGCGGGCAACGTGGAAGGATGACAGCGATTTTGTGTTCACTTCGCAGAAGGGCGGCAGGCTCGACCGCTCCGCATTCTTTCGGCTGTTCCAATCGATTGGCGTTGCTGCGGGATTGCCCCCAGAGAAACGGCACCCGCACTGCTGCAAACACTCGCTCGGATTTCTGATGGTCGAAGCCAATCGGTCTCTGACCACGATTCAGAACGCCCTGGGACACCGCTCTGTGGCGTCCACAGGCATCTATGCTCAGCCGTCCCGCGAGCAAGTTGACCACGCTGTCCAGGCGACCCTGCTCGAACTGTTCTAGGCTCCCCGCCAATCCGAATCGCCTACCGACCGCTCGAACCTGGGCGGTCGTGCTATTTTGTGCCCTCCCGAGAAAGCACCAATCTAGTCAAAGTGATGCGTTATTCGCTCGGGTCCCGCCTGTAAGTCGTTTGGACTGCCGCCTCCCGATTTCTGGAATCCATCGCAAGTGATGCGTTTTGGTCCTGGGAGTTCACTGTGGGGTCCCGCTCAGAACGCTGCCTCTAATTCCCGCTGCGCACGAAGCCAACGTTGGAGCGTCCGCTTCGAGACACTCAGTCGGCTGGCAATCGCTGCCACGGGTAACTCCTGCATCCAAAGTCGAAGGTACGCCTGACGGTCAATCCGCTTTCGTGGACGCCCGCCCATTCGACCGTTCGCTCGGGATTTTGGTTTTGTCACCCCCGTCCTGATAGAATTTTGCTCCGCGTCACTCATACTGCCTTCCCTCCGTTTTGGTTTTGTCACCCATAACTTGAATCCGAAAGTCTGTTTGCGCGCACACCGAAACTGGCCCCCGCAATACCCGCATCCCCGCCGTCGCATCGCATCGGCTCCGCCCAGTTTGGCACGTCGTGACATGCGATTCGCGGGCAGGATGAATCACCTCGTCCGCGTGTCGCGGCGTCACCGCGTGAATTTTGAGACACCGCCGCAGGTGTTTTGACGCGAGTGGCAAGAAACTGGCTCAAAACTCGACTCAGGTGTCCCAACAGTTCGGCTCCGCGCGCAAACCGTGTAATAAGAAATACCCAGGTCGTACCCTCGACTCGAACCCGTTGACAACAAGCCTCGAATTTGCCGATAAATGTTGTCAAATCAGTACAATACACTTCCAAACAGACTCAAATGTATTTTTTCCTGCCGAATCGGGGTGATTTCGCGAAGTTGGGCACCCATGTTGCCGCACAACACATATCGCGCGCACGCACCCCAAAACTCGTCGGGCACCGTGCATTCGCACGCGAAACGGAATGATTGGGGTGCGCCAAGCCACTCCCCACCGCTCACCCCAAAACTCACACCGCCGCTCGTGTTCCGTCCTGGCTTCGATGCTCTGCTCCCCTTTACAATCCTGCTCTACCACCTGTCTGCTCTACCCTGTGTCGGCTCTCTCTTGAACTCTGCTCTACACGTATTTGCCTCGTGCCTCACCCTGGAACGGTCAAGCGCGTGCGATTGTCGTTTGACAATGAGCCATCGCGGGATGCCTCGACCCCCACCTCCATGCCCAGGGGCAACCGCCGAACGCGCTGGGCGACCATGGGCTACCGTTGCCTGAAATGTAATGATGACTTGTGGGCAAGACTGAAACTGCCTTCCGCTGCTCTCAAACTCTGCTCGACCACGCACGCAATACCCTCGCCCTGCGATGCCGGATGCCCGCCAAGCGATTCTCTGCCCCTCGATGCCTCTTCATGCCATCCGCTCTGCTCGACCCGCGCAAATCGACTCCTAGACGTGTTTCTGCCACCTACTCATCTGGGGTATGGTATCTACCCAGATGGGGTATCGTTCCCCTTGACCTTCAACCAGGCGGGGGTCTGTTGATTCGGAGCGCTACCGTAGGAAAGTACCCGCTGCCCCATCCCTCGACGTGCCAACCGATGCGAAATGTGATGATGGCTACTGAACGTCGAAGCCCGCATACCCTTTTGCGTAACGATAGCGTAGCAAGTCATTCGTGATGCGCCGCTTCGTTTGCTCCGTGCTTTCGTGTCGCAAGAGGAACGCAATCCGCCGAGGGGTACGCGTGGGTAAATTCGTTTGCGCCTCCTCATCCCAATCAATCGGGCGCGTGTCGGGGTTATCAATCGCGGCCTGCGGCTCCACTGGCTCTGCTTTCGCAACAGGCACGACGGCAGGCGGCTCAGGGAGCGATACCTTTGCCCCTGGCGTGAGCAATGCGTCCAGACCATGGAGCGGATGTTTTGGTTCGTCAATCGGTACCTCGCGGGTCGGCACTGGTTCAGCGGATGCATCAACCCGGGCAACTGCCGCAGGCGGCTCCTGGATTCCAGGCGCGGGCATGACAGTAGGCTCCTGCTTGGACGCCGAGAGTTTTCGCTCGACCGTGGACTTTGAAACATCGAGGCGCTCCGCAATTTTGCGACAACTCAAGCCTTTGAGTTTTAGCATCACAGCCTCGACAAAATTGAATGGCTTGGAGGGTCGGCCTCCGCTGTGTTTCTTTTCAACGTCAGACATTTTTCCTCCTCACGTGGAACCTAACAGACACACGAATCATGGCGACAGTCGGGCAATGCGTAGTAACAGGCACGATAGGCGATATCGTAAGCCTTCGATGTATGCAATCTCTTGTCTGGGTGTTGAGACAAGTAGCCAACGAGTTCAACAAGCCGATATTTCAATCCGATGAACCCGTCCCATTTGCCGTACCATACACGATTGGCACAGAAATCCGGTTTGGACTTGAAAGAACAGGCATCCTCGAACAGTTCAAGTAACTCGGGTTCCAGGTCACAGAGTTTTTGAAACTCCGGGTTCATTTTTGTTGTACGCATAATCTCGAATCTCCCTTCGTTTGCGGCATCAAAAAACGACCCAAAATCCGTGAATGAAAAACTCGCCTTTTGGTTCGAGGTTCCCACATATGTGTGGGAAACCTCGGAACCTCCAAAGAATTAGGCCCAGGTTCCCACGAGGTTCTGAAACTGGGAACCTCCGCTAAGTCAAAGCATCAAGACACGATAACCTTAGAATTTGGGAAGAGGTTCCCGACAGGTTCCGGATTTGGGAACCTCTCAGAATTTTGGTCAGGAGGTTCTGACCCTCGGGAACCTCCTAAAACCGTCAAAATTCCGCTCTTGTTCCGGTGCAATTTTCTCTCTTTGATTGCAGCCGTGACCGCAGCCATTTTTCGTGCTGCACTCAAACCCCGCATCTTGTCTTTTATCGCCTGTCGGAGGCAACCATTCGGATGGTATTTTGCTACCCACGCAACAACCTTATCCGCGTCGGTTTCGAATTCCCCCGGGTTGACGAGGCCGAACATTCCCTGCGTATCGATGACCGGAAACCCGATTAGGTAGAAATTCTGTGGTTCGGCTCCTCGAAACAGTTTGGCTTCCAGCCGGACCCGGTGTAGTTGGGGGCGGTCTTCGCTGATGACGCAAAATGCCCGGCTGACGCTCGCTCCAATCTGGTGGGAGTTCGCGTACTTCTCGAAATCTGCCCTCGTGCTGTGATGAATGATACTCACGGTCGCACCGGCTGCACAAAGGTCGAGCATTTTATCGAAGAGGTCAGCCATCTCTTTCGGGTGAAATGGGTTGGCAGTTTTCAAAAACCTCGTGAGCGAATCGAGAACAAGGACAGGTTTATGCTTCTCGCAAAATTGAATCAAAGCCGCGTCATCTACCTCGGGGCAACCTGTTACTCGGTTCCGGCAATGAACCGGCTCTTTTCCGATTCTCAAGAAATGCTCCACCATCCCCGCGATATCATTCACACTGTTCTCGCGGTCAAGATAGAGAACTGGACGCTGGATGACCGACAACACCCCGAACACTTTGGTTCCATTTGCGATGCATTTGAGGATGTAATACACGAGCAGCGACTTGCCGCTCTTTTCCTCGCCGAAGAACATCGTAATGGCGTTGGCGGGAATCAGCCGCTCGACAATCTCAGGAGTTGTGTCTTCCATCTTCTGAGTGATTTCCGCATCGGTCAGTAAATCGTCGAGGTCGAAATATTTTCGAGATGCCCGAGCCATGCGTAATTTGAGGTTAAGCCGGTGCTTGAAACTTTGCGGGTCTTCGGCGTACAACTCGCCAACGTCTTTGAATCCATGAAGCCAAACCCGGATGACCTTTTCCTCCGGCAAGCGCTTTTGGAGAGCATCCATCGCGGCTTTGCCTTGGATGTCTTGGTCTCCAATCAAATAAATTCGCTTGTACTGCGAGAGGAGGTCGATATCTTCCTGCGATGGTTTTGATGAACTTGAGAGAATTCCGACAGCGTTGAATCCATGAGATAGAGCGATGGCAACGTCTTTCGGTCCTTCCAACACAAGCACGTCATTGGTTAGGGGGTCGAGATGATGTGCCGCATACAAGCCGTTCATTGGACTTGTCC